>Ga0065721_10051382_pt1 | contig 15013 bp, 8 predicted proteins | sample Mesricmetagenome_FD_59108 | JGI IMG/M metagenome (GOLD analysis project Ga0065721, IMG submission 59108) | Mesophilic microbial community from rice straw/compost enrichment Sample: eDNA_1 v2 (version 2) | ecosystem: Engineered > Solid waste > Grass > Composting > Bioreactor | place: USA: Davis... | reverse complement strand
GCGTCCGGGAGCTTAGCGGCGTCGCGGCCGCCCGCCTGGGCGAAGTCGGGGCGACCGCCGCCGCCGCCGCCCGCGGCCTGCGCCGCGGCCTTGACCACGTTGCCCGCGTGCGCCCCGGCGGACACGGCGTCCTTACTGGCCTTGGCCACGAAGAACACCTTCCCGCCCGACGCCGCGCCCAGGACGACCGCACCCGACTTCAGCCGGTTCAGTACGTCGTCGGCGAGGGCCCCGAGCGCATCCGCACTCGTCACGCCCTCCGGCGCGGCGAACACTGCCCGGAAGCCGCCCACGGCCGTCGCACCCGCGACCAGCGATTCGGCCAGGCTGCCGGTCTGCGCCTGCTTCGCCTTGTCGAGCGTCTGTCGAAGGGTCTTCACCTCGGCCTGGAGACGCTCCAGCGCCTCAGGGGCGGCCGACGGCTTCACGCCCAGCAGCGCCGCCGTCCGCTTGAGCGTCTCCACGCCCGCGCGGTCGAACGCCTCCGCGCCGCGGCCCGTCAGCGCCTCTATGCGGCGCACGCCCGCCGCCGCCGAGCCTTCGGAGACGATGCGGAACAGGCCGATCTGGGACGCGTTGCGAACGTGCGTCCCTCCGCACAGTTCGCGCGAGTACTCGTCGCCCACGCAGACCACGCGCACCACCTCGCCGTACTTCTCGCCGAAGAGCATCATCGCGCCCATCTGCCGCGCCTCGTCGATGGGCTTCTCCGTGATCTCCACCGGCAGTTCGCGGTAGATGGCGTCGTTTACCTCAGCCTCGATGTCCGCGATCTCCTCGTCGGTCAGCGCGGCTCCGTGCGAGAAGTCGAAGCGCAGGCGGTCGGGTGCCACCAGCGAGCCGCGCTGCTGGACGTGCGTACCCAGGCGAGAGCGCAGAGCCTTATGCAGCAGGTGCGTCGCCGTGTGGTTGCGCATCGTGTCTCGCCGCAGGTCGGCATCCACGGTCGCCGTCACGCGCTCGTGCACGGAAAGCGCCCCATGGGCCAGAACCCCGCTGTGGAAGTAGATGCCATCCTGCTTCTGCGTGTCGGTCACGGCGAATGCGGTGCCACCGGGCGCCGGGTGCGCCGTGGTTAGCGAGCCGCCGTCGCCCACCTGCCCACCGGACTCGGCGTAGAAGGGCGTGCGGTCCAGCAGGACCACAGCCTCCTGGCCGACGCTGAGTGTCTCCACCGGCTTGCCGTCCACCAGAATGCCGACCACCTTCGCGCCGTCCACGGTGAGGGTGTCATACCCCACGAACTCCGTCTGCGGCGCGGAGCGCAGCAGCGCCTTGGTGGCGTCGTCGGTCAGTACCCAGGTCTTCTTGTTGCCCTTGCCGGAGCGGACAGCGTGCTCGACCTGCGCGTGGTTGAACTCTTCCTCGCTGACGGTCACGCCGCGCTCACCGGCCACCTCGCGGGTTACCTCGAACGGCAGACCGTACGTCTGGAACAGGTCAAACGCCTCGCGGCCGGACAGGGCGCCGCGCGCCATGGCGTTGTCGAGGCGAATCAGGCCGCTGCGGAGCGTTTCGCGGAACAGGGACTCCTCCTGCCGGACGACGTTCAGGATGGCCTCACGCCGCTCCTCCAGCTCCGGGTAAGCATCCTTCATGTTCGCGATCACGCCGGGTACGGCGCGGTCCAGGAACGGCTCGGTCTCGAAGCCGAGGTGGCGGATGCCCGCCACGATGGCGCGGCGCATCAGGCGGCGCAGAACGTAGCCGTGCTTGTCCTTGTCGGGCAGCACGCCGTCACTGATGAGGAATGTGGTCGCGCGGATATGGTCCGCAATCCGCCGGAACGCGATGTCGGTGGGGGAGTCCGGCGTGGAGGCGTACGCGCGGCCGGAAAGCTGCTCCAGGTGTGCGATGATGGGGCGCAGCACATCGGTCTCGAACGGCCCGGAGAGGTCGTTGATCGCGGCGGCGGTGCGCTCCAGGCCCATGCCGGTGTCGATGTTCTTCTTCGGCAGTTCGATCAGCTTGTAGTCGTCGCCGTGCCCCTGGCCCGTGTACTGCGTGAAGACGAGGTTCCATATCTCCAGCCAGCGGGAGCCCTCACCGTCCCAATCCGGGTCGAATGGTTGGTCGGGCTGCAGGTCGAAGAAGATCTCGGAGCACGGGCCGCACGGCCCCTGGCTCTGCTCCACGATGGCGTTGGCGGGCCAGTAGTTCGTCTTCTGGCCGAGCCGCGTGATGCGCTCGTGGGGCATGCCCACTTCGCGCCACAGCCGGTACGCCTCCTCGTCGTCCTGGTAGATCGTGACGCGCAGGCGCGCGAGGTCCAGCTTAAGGACGTCGATCAGGAACTCCCAGGCCCAGGCGATCGCCTCCTTCTGGAAGTAGTCGCCGAACGAGAAGTTGCCGAGCATCTCGAAGAAGGTGCAGTGGGAGATGTCCCCGATGTCGTCGATGTCCTTGGTTCGGAGGCACTTCTGGGACGTGGCGACGGAGCGGCGGGGCGGGGTTGCCCGGTCCTCGAAGTACGCCTTGAACGGGACCATCCCGGCGACGGTGAAAAGAAGCGTAGGGTCGTCCGTGACCAGCGAGTCGGACGGCAGCCGGAGCGCCCCCTTGCTCTCGAAAAATTCCAGGTATCTTTGTCTGAGTTCGCGTGCCTGCATAGTACGTTCAGTATAGCCCCCCGGAGGCCATTGGTAAAGCCGCGCGATGGCCTGCCCTTTCGCCGCAGGCGGGCGTGGGCGGGTGGGGAAGGTCGCTGGCTCTGGAAGGCTCAGGAGTCGCCGCCGCTGCCGCTCGTCTCCAGAACCTCGAAATCGTCTCCGGCGAAGACGACCTCCAGGCGGGTACTGTCGGTCACGCTTTCGTAGCGAGCGACCCAGGCGCTGCGCGGATGACCCGGTATCCGGCGGGCGGGCATCTGGCGGATGCGTGGGTGCTTCTTCCAGAACGCCGTCACCGCGGGCGCGGAGACCGCGAAGCCGTTCGGGGGCAGGACGTGGACATGGCCGCAGCGCAGGCAGTGGGAGTGGACACCCAGCCAGTTGCGCGTGGGGTAGGCGTACTGCGGCGACGCCGGGGCGGAGGACGAGAGCTCCGTCGGCTGTCCGCACGCGAGGCAGCGAACACTCCCCCGCTTCAGACCCTCCCGCAGATACGCGAACCACCAGGAGTGGAGGCGGTTCAGAGCGGGCTTGAAGGCGGTCACCCCCTGGACCACCTGCTCCGCCCGGAAGGCGTGGTGCTTGAAGAAACACGCCGAGAAGTAGTCTGCGCTCGGATTCGGCCCAAGGGAGTAGTGGCAGCCAGGGCACGCGATAGTCTGCACCCCCGCGTCGGAGCGGCGGGCGTGCATCTGCCGCCCGCCGCACATTGGGCACCAGATACGGGTCTCTACCCAGCCCTCGACCTCCTCGGAGATTAAGCCGTGCGCGACCGCCTCCGCGCGCAGTTTGCCCTCCGTGAGCGCCTCCCGGAGCGCCTGTTTTGCCCGGTGGACACGCACCGCGGCGCTCTGCTCGGTCAGGCCGTGGCGCGCCGCGATCTCGGCATGGGGGGTCTCGTCCACGTAGTGGGCGATCAGGACGGCGCGGGTGGTTGGCGTCAAACGGTGCATCGCGCGGTCCAGCAGAGCCGCAATCTCCGCCTGCTCCAGGCCAAGATCGGGCGGCTGCAGGTTCGGGTCGGGGAGGGATTCCAGGAACGACTCCCCGCCTTCGTGGTGCGGGGCGGGGGACGCCACATGGTACGCGTTCTCGCGCGCCTTCTGCCGCCACCAGCGGCGGGAAACGTTCTGCGCGATGCCGTAGAGGTAGGCGCGACTGGCCTCGGCGTTGCGCAGGGCGTCGCGGCGGCGCCACGCCTCGGTGAGAGTCTCCTGTGTCATATCCTCGGCAACGTCACTGTTGCCGCCCGCCAGCCGCAGGCAGAAGCGCTGGAGCCTCTGACGCTCCGAGGGGTGCGTCAACTGGCTCCACAAGGCATCTGGCGGATAGTCGTCCCTGCGTGTCGCGTACATCGGCTGCGATCCGGTCCTTCCCGGCGAGAAATACTCCACCACCATCGTCATCGTGGCCCGGCGGCATGATCTTACGCGGGTTTTTCGGGCGCGTCCGGTTTCCACCGGGGGCAGGATTCCCAAATCGCGGGCCGAACCCTAAACGGGAAACACCGCATGTGCGGGAGGAAACAGGATGGCTGTGCTGAGCGCGGAGGACCGCGCGTTTTTCGAGAAGAACGGCTACGTTGTAGTGCGGGGTGCCGTGCCGGTTGAGGACTGCGAGGCGGTGGTTGACGCGGTATTCGACTTCCTCGGCATGGACCCGAACGACCCGGAAGACTGGTACCGGCCGCCGCACCGGCCCAATGGCATGGTGGAATTGTACCAGCACCCGGCACTCTGGAAGAACCGCCAGAACCCCCGGATCTACGGCGCGATGGTAGACCTCTACCAGAACGAAAAGTTGTGGGTTTCCATCGACCGGGCGAACTTCAAGCCGCCGCCCCACCCGGACCATCCGGAGTACGACCAGAAGGGGTTCACCCACTGGGACGTCGACACGACGACGGTGCACCAGCCGCTGCGAGTGCAGGGCGTGCTGTACCTGCGCGACACGACGGAGGACATGGGCGGCTTTACGTGCGTCCCCGGCTTCATCGGGCCGGTGCTGGAAAAGTGGATCGCGGAGCAGCCGGCGGACCGCGACCCGCGCCGTCCCGACCTGTCGCGCCTTCCGGAGGGCTGCTCGGTCCAGCCGATCCCGGGCAAGGCGGGCGACTTCGTGATCTGGAGCACGCTGCTGGCGCACGGCAACGGCCACAACACGTCCGGCAAGCCCCGGTTCGCGCAGTACATCGCGATGTCCCCGGCGCGCGAGAACGACGAGGCAGCGCGGGCGGACCGCATCATGCGCTGGCGGGAGCGTCTCGCCCCGGATGCGTCCTGGGTGTACGGCGACGAGCGCGGCTGGGAGCAGAAGAACTGCCAGACGGCAGAACTGACGCCGCTCGGGCGCAAGCTCCTCGGCCTCGACCGCTGGGAGGACTGATCCGCTTCGGGAGGAGCGGCTTGGCTACGCCGCCAGCAGCTCCTCCCACGACTCTACTTCGGTCACCCGGAGCAGCAGCGCTTCCAGCCGCTCCCGGGAGGTGACCTTCTCCAGGGCGGCGATCGTCGCCGCGTCCGGCTCACCGAAGCGCTTGCGCCCGAGGAGCATCAGGGCTTGCCGTTCCCCTTCGGCCCGTCCCTCGGCCCGTCCGTCGGCGAAGATCTTCTGGTACGTTGCAGATTGGCGCAATCTGGTTACCTCTCAGGTAGCAGGTGCCGTCGAGTCGGTAGCGCTCCAGCACGCCGGTAATCGCGTTGCGACTGTCCGCGCTCCGGTGCAGGAGAACGACGTAGCTGAAGACCTCCTGCTCCGTCTTGTCGCGCGCGGGGACATTATAGCGCAGGGTGCGGTCCGGCATCCGGACCCACTCCAGGGGGTGTGCGGCCACCAACTCCTTCAGGGCGGCGTCAAAGGGGCGGACAGTGCCGCGGGGCTTGCGGGGGCGGCGAGGAGCGGGCGCCACGGAGGGCTCAGGCCGCCTCGTCCAGAAGGGCGAGGGTTTCTGCACGGGACCGGATGCCCGTGGTGGCACCGAGCGCCTGGACGCAGCACGCGCCGACCGCGTTGGCGAAGCGGGCGGTTCGGTCGAGCGGCCAGCCTTCGAGCAGACCGACCAGGAAGCCGGCAACCCAGGCGTCGCCCGCGCCCAGGGCGTCCACCGCATCCACCTTCAGCGGGGCCATATGGAACGGCTCGCCGTCCGCGGGCACTACCAGGCAGCCGTTTGCCCCCATCTTCACGGCAACGTTCTTCGCGCCGGCCTCCTGGAAGCGGCGGGCCTGCCGCAGCGCCTTAGGCTCCCCGGTGAGCGCCTTCGCCTCCTCGAACGAGGGCAGCGCCCAATCGAGGTAGGGGAGCGCGGGCGCGAGGCCCGCCCAGCCTGCGGAGCGCGGGTTCATGACGGTGTCTAGCGTGGTCATGAGGCCGCGCCGCTTCGCCTCCGCGAGCACCCGGGCTATGCCCTCGCCCTCCAGAGCGGGCATGAGCTGCAGGCCCGCGACGTGCAGGAGGCGCGCGCCGGCGAGCAGGTCCCAGTCCACGTCTGCGTCGGTGACCGCGGCGTTGGCCCCGATGACATGCAGGAACGACCGCTCGGCGTCCGAGTGGACGGTTACGATGGTGGCAGCGGTGGCCACGGACGGGTCCCGGCGGACGCCCCGCGTTTCCACCCCTTGCTTCTCCAGCCCGCCCACGAGGTGATCCCCAAAGCCGTCCGCGCCGACCTTGCCCAGTACGGCGGTCGGGACGCCGAGGCGGGCGAGGCCGACGGCGGTGTTCGCCGCGCAGCCGCCCACATGCAGTTCGATGCGGTCTATCAGCGCGAGCGTACCCTTCGGCGGCAGGGCGTCGATAGCGGTGCCGACGGTATCGGCCACGAGCAGGCCCAGGCAGGCGACATCCACAGGAGTTGACATGGTGGGGTTCCGGCCGCTCTTACTTCTTCTTCTCGTCGTCCTCGACCGGCGGCAGGACCGGCGGCGGGGTCGTGCCGTTCGGCGTGAACTCCTCGCGGATGAACAGCAGGGCATCCACGCGGGCGGGGCCGTCTGCGCGTAGCTCCAGCATATGGGTCCCCTGCGGGATCGTCGCGACGCCCATGCGTATCCAGACGAGTTTGCCGTCCGCGAAGTAGCTGCCGATGGGCTGCGGAAGAGTGGCTTCATCCACGAGCGGCTGGCCGTCGATGCGCAGCGAGAGCGCCGCGCCGGGCGAGGCCGCCACCCACACATTCACCGGCCGGGAGTCATTGACGGTGATGGGGTAGCGCGCGGTAGCGGCGTGCTGCTCGCCCTCAGGGCGCGAGGACACGAGGAGAATCCGGCCGCCGCTGGCCCCCGGCAGATCGTCGATCGCGTCGAAGGAGTGGTTGCCCATCATCTCCGCCTCGATCCAGAGGTACGGGCGCAGGAGATACTCCGTCTTACGCACAAACGCCTGGGCCTCCATCAGACTGCCGTACAGGTTCTCCTCGCGCTTCTTGAGCAGACCGAGTTCCTGCTGCATCCGGGGGGCGTCCACGCGCTTCTGCTCCCGCGCCAGTTTTACCAGGCGCTTACCCTTTTCGATCGTCTCCTCCCAGGCATCCACCGGCAGCGGGATGCCGGGCATATTCAGGAGGCGAATCGGCTCCGGGCCGACCGTGACGGTAAGGATATCCTTGCTCACCTCGCCGTCTGCATTGCTGCTCCAGGCGACCTGGCTGGCGCCCTTGTCGCGCGCGGCCTTGGGGATGCGGATGCGGACGCGCCGCGGCCCGGCCGGGTTCCAGAGGTAGTAGACGACGCCCTGCCCGGGCTCATCCAGAGAGTAGGCGAACCCGGAGGGGCCGAAGTCGAACACCTGCCCGGCGCGGTCGGTGGGCAGCCACCAGCCGCCGCTCTTCAGCGGCATGGGAGAGAGGGACGCCAGTTGGATGCGGGGATAGAACAGAGCTGCCGGTCCCTTGGCGTTGGGGGAGGAGCGGATACCGGTGGTGGAGAGGACGTTGGCGTAGTCTCGCAGCCAGCCTAACTGCTCCGGGGCATCGGAAAGGTCGAAGCTCTTGCGCGCAGGATCGGTGACGCGCACGCCGCTGACGTAGAAGCCGCGCGCACCGACCTCGCGCAGCCAGTCCAGGTCCGAGTGCATCTCGAAGCGGCTGGGGTAGCCCTTCTCGTTCTTGGTCGCGCCGTCATTACTGGTGAAGGGAGCAGGCGCGGTCGCGATCACCGGGAGCCACATCGTCTTGGGGGCGTCCGATGCCTGGCCATAGATGTAGGCTGCGACGCGGGTTGCCAGGGCATCGCCCCGGCCGAACGCCTCGATGCCGATGCCGTCGAAGCCGTGCTGCGGGGGCAGCTTGGCAAAGAGCGGGGACCAGCCCTGCGACCGGTAGACCACGGGGACATCCGCCACGGCCTTCTTCAGAACCACGGCCAGGTCGTTCATATAGCCGCGGACCGAGACCGCTTTGAACTCGTTGAGGTCCTGCCAGAACGCGCAGCGGGAGGTGACGGACTTGTGCAGCCGGGGCTCCGGGCCTCGCTCATAGAAGAACTCCACACCCTTGCCACCGCCCCACAGAGGAACCAGCCGCGCCGCCTGCGCGAAGTCGCGCGTTTCGCGCTCCGTCAGCGCCCAGGCGCGCGAAAGGTTCTCCACGGTCTTGTATTTGCGCCCGAGCCAGGTGGACCACTCCGCCGCGAACCCGTCGCCGGTGGGGACCAGGCGCTCGAACTCATCGGAGAAGGCGAGGTCCGCCGGGAGCGGGTCCACCAGGAAGCGCAGGCCCGGGCCGAACTTCACTCGGGCAAAAAGTCCCAGCAGTGCGTCGCGATACCGGTCGAAGCCGTCCCACAGGTTCACCATCCGCAGGGAGCCGCCCGGCAGGTAGAGCTTCTCCGGGACGAGGAAGGCCACCGGCTCTCCGGTGCGGGGAGCGACGGAAACACGGGCGCCCTCAGCGACCAGGGACGCCTCACCCTGCTCCAGTATCTCGCCCGTATTGGCGGTCACGATGAAGTACAGAGCAGACCCCAGGTCCGACACCGGGAAGCGGAGCGTACCGCCGGCTTCCGGCACGACCTGGCGGAACGCCCCGGGCTTGACAAGGTGCCCGATGACCGGCTCGCGCGGGCCGTCGTTCAGCGAGATACCGTAGGTGAACCCTTCGGCGTCGAGGTGATCCACCAGGCGCTGGATGGCTTCCGGCTTGACCCCCGTGATGCCGCCGCGAGCGGGCTGCAGGTAGACGTCGGTGACGCCATTCTCCTTCAGAGCACGGAGCGCGGCCACATCGCTGGCGAATGCCTCCTCACCCGCGCCGGGCGCCCAGGAGAGCGCCTGGAACAGTCCGCCGACCGGGACGAAAGGCTTGTCTTCCCAGAGCAGGGTGTTGGCGTAGTTGATGTTCCACGGGTGCTGCGCGCCGGTCTTATCCGTAAAGACGCCCTTCGAGCGCACCGGGACCAGCGCCCGCGCCGCCCCTGCGGCGAGGAGTGTCACGACCAGGAGGGCGGCCACGGTCGCCGCCGTCCTCCTGCCCGCTTCTGCCAAAGCTGTTCGCCACTGCTGCTGCATGCCGTTTCGCTGTCCTCTCCGTCGTCGGTCGTTTCCGCCGGTTCCCGCTACGCCTCGGCCTGATCCGGGTCGTCGCCCATGCGCTCCGGCGCTGCTATGCCGAGGATAGTCAACGCGTTGGCGAGCGTCTGCCGGACGGCATCCGCCAGGGCGAGCCGTGCGGCCGTGACATCCGGCACCTCGGGCCGGACCAGGCGCCACTCCGGTGCGCGGTTGCCGCGGTCATAGTAGGCGTGGAACTGCGCCGCAAGGTCCTGGGCGTAGCGCGCGATGCGGTGGGGCGCGTACTCCGCTGCCGCGGCCCGCACCTCCGCCGGGAACGCATCGATCCGCTTGATCAGCGCTCGCTCTTCCGGCTGCGATAGCAGGGTCAGGTCCGGCTCGCCGCCCTCCGCTACCCCCAGTTCTCGTGCCTTCTCCCGCGCGGAGCAGCAGCGAGCGTGGGCGTACTGCACGTAGTACACCGGATTGTCCTTGTCCTGCCGGCGCGCCAGATCGATATCGAAGTCCAGCGGCGCGTCCGAGGAGCGCATCAGGTAGAAGAAGCGCGCGGCGTCCCGGCCCACCTCCTCCACCAGCTCCTCCAGGGTGACGATGTTTCCGGCGCGCTTGCCCATCTTCACCTCGACGCCGTCTTTTATCAGGCGCACAAGCTGGTACAGCGCGATGTGCAGCCGGCCCGGGTCGAAGCCGAGCGCGGCGATGCCCGCCTTGGTGCGGCCCACATAGCCGTTATGGTCCGCGCCCCACACATCCACGGCGCGGTCGAACCCGCGGTCAAATTTGTCCTTATGATAGGCGAGGTCGCCCGCGATGTAGGTCGGTGAGCCGTCCGCGCGCCTCAGCACCCGGTCCTTGTCGTCGCCGAAGGCGGTGGAGCGCAGCCAGAGCGCGCCGCCCTCCAGGTACGCGTGCCCGCTCGCCTCCAGCGCCTCCAGAACACCCCGGACCGCGCCCGCGCGGTGCAGCGCCTCTTCCGAGAACCACGTGTCGTAGCGGATGCCGAACGACGCCAGCGTCTTCTTCTGCTGCTCCAGCATCCCTTCCATGGCAAGCGCCTGGAAGAAGCCTTCTGCCTCGGCTGCGGGCAGGTCCTCGTACTTGTTCCCCTCCCGCTCCAGGATGCTGTGCGCGATGTCCCGCACGTACTCACCGGGGTAGCCGTCCTCGGGAACGGTATCCCCATGGCCCAGGAGTTGGCGGTAGCGGGCGAACACCGAGCGGGCAAACACGCGCATCTGCAGCGAGTTGGTGGCGTCGTTCACATAAAACTCGCGGTGAACGTCCCACCCGGTCCACGTGAACAGGGTTGCCAGGACGTCCCCGATTGCGCCTCCCCGCCCATGCGCCACGGTAACGGGGCCGTTGGGGTTGGCGGAAACGAACTCCACCAGTACGCGGCTGCCCTGGCCGACATCGGAGCGGCCGAATCCGGCCCCCTGAGACCGAACTTCGCTGAGCGCCAGGGCAAAGGCCGTGGGCGTCAGCCGCAGGTTTACGAACCCGCCGCCCGCCGCCTCCGCCGAGGCGATCAGTTCGCGCGTTTCCGGGGCCGCGTCGGCGGATGTAAGCCGCGCCGCGAGGACATCGGCCATCGCACGGGCGGCCTCCGCTTCGCGGCGCGCGCGGGCCAGCCGCAGAGCGGCGCTCGTGGCGTAGTCGCCAAACTGCGGATCGCGGGGGGCCTCCACGTCCACCTCGAACGTCGTCCCGGGGGGGGAAGGGGGGAGGGAGCCGTCCGCCTGTGCGGACTCCAGCGCGGCGCGCACAGCGCCCGTCAGTCGCTCTATCAGCATCGATCACTCATCCTCGTCGGATTCTCGCTTTTCGGAAACCTTCATTTTCGCGGCAAGAGACCGCGGGAATCACCGGGCGTTAGAACAAGGGGTATCACACGCCGATGAGTACAGCCAGCCACTTTTCCAGCCCCGGGAACGCCGCCGCCAGGCCATAAAGCGCAAGCAGGCCGGTGCCGGCCCCAAGCAGGATCTGGGCAAAACCCATGCGCCACAGGCGCTGGACCGGACGGGGGGCGGCGAAGGGGGCGCGGTCGTGTGCCTCCAGCAGGGCGCGCGCGGCGCGGATACCGCTCTCGATCTGGGTGTCGCTGGGCGGGCGCGTGGTGAAGTGCTGCTGCAAGACCGCTCCCGCGCTGCGCCAGAAGCGCAGCGCAACCGCGGTGCCGAGCAGATACGCCGCGCCTCCGAGGAGTGGGTAGAGCGCTGTGCCCGTCAGCCAGACCAGCAGCGCGCCCGCCACCAGATTCGTACTGCAGCGCGGGTGGACGCGCGGCATGAGGCGCACAGCCTCCGGCACCAGCGGCTCGCGGCGCTCCAGCGCGTGGACAACCTGGTGCTCCGCCGCATGGTAGCCCGCCAGGGGCGAGAGGCGCAGCAGCGACAGGAACAGGAGGGTCTGCACGAACATCGCCAGGGTCTCCAGGGCGCTGCTGCGCGTCCCCACGGGCAGCCATGAGAGCAGCGCCGCAGACGTAGTGGCCGGGACGAACCGGAGCACGGCGTACTGTAGGCCGAGGAACAGCGCTGCGCTGCAGAGTTGCAGCGCCAGGGTCACCAGGCCGGTTGCCGCCAGGGCCAGTGTCCCGACGCCCCCGCTGACCTCGCCGGTCGTCAGGTACACACCGAGCGGAGTGGCCATTCCCCCCACGAGCGGAGGGCGGAACGGCTGCGCCAGATCGCGCACCAGGTCGGACGGCCCCAGAAGCCCCAGGTAGATCCGGCGATCCGACCCGTCCAGTACCGGGAGGACATCGCGACGCTCCTCGGAATAAAAGAGCGGTGCGACTTCCGACACCCGCATCCCCGGCGTTACCCAGGCGTCCGGCTCACGCAGCAGAGCGCGGGCCGGCAGCGCCAGAACGCGCTGCCGCTCCGCCGCGTCCGCCGCTCCCAGAAGCGCGGCAACCAGCGCCTCCTCGGTCACCATGCCTGCCAGACGTGGGTTCCCCGTGCCGTCTCCCGTGCCCGTTTCGGCGACAGGCACGGCGCGGTACGGGCTCATCCGCAGCATCTCCGCCACCACGCTCAGGGGCGTTTCGGGCGCCACCGCCCGGGCGCGCCGGGCCACCGTAAGTACGCGCGGATTGTTCTGATTGTCGTCCGGCGCCCCCGGCGTCCCCATGCCGGGGGCGGTTTGTGCTGCCGGGCGCCACCGGGAGGGAAGCCAACGCGCGAGGAGGGGACTTGTTGAGAGCGGCATTACGTGCTATACTACTGTTCGCGCCCGGCGATGCCGGGCTTTTCCGCGTCTTACCGGGGCGCTCTGGCGACCCGCCCGCGTGTCTGGTCGGCACCGTCAGGCCGCCGACGCACGTGTGGTTGTGATACGGGATTTTCCGAAGTCACGATCACACGATCAATAGAAATCGATCAGGAGCCGGATGCTATGAACGTTTGCGCCGTCTGCGGCAAGGGCGCGATGAGCGGCCAGAATATTCGTCACGTACACTCTGGTCAGTGGGCGACCCGCGCGCCGCGCACCAAGCGGATTTTCCGCCCGAACCTCCAGTCGGTGAAGACCGTCATCAACGGCACCCCGCATCGCCTGAAGGTCTGCACCAAGTGCATCAAGGGGAACAAGGTGGCTCGCGCCATCTGAGGCGCCTACGCCGCCGAAACGCCCCGCCCGAACGACCCGTCCCCTCCGTCCGCTCACGCGGTCAGGAGGGGACGGGTTTTTGTTTTTCTCGCCCTCTTGCCCGGCGGCCGCGGCGATGGACGCATTATACGTCATCGCCCTTGCGTTAGCAATTGACGTCTAAAGCCCCGCCCCACTGCTTCCGAGCCGGGCCTGCCTGTCCACAGCGCCTCCTCGAAAAATACTCAGGTGGAATCATTCTGACCGGGTAAAATGCCTGGTCTGCCCCCCTGCTACCCTGGCATTTTTGCGAAACACCTGGTATGGTTGCTTGTTTCTTCTCTTTGAGGGAAGATTATTTGGGGAGTGCGAGGAAATTCCGGGCATAACCTCAGATTTTGCATGGTACAATCCCAAACTGTAAGCTCGTTTACTTAAATCGGCTATTATTTGCCTGGTGGTAGGGATGGGCCTGCCCCCGGGGTGCATCCTTAAGTTCTGCTGGTCGCTATCTGCTGGAGGACGAAAGTGCTGAAACAACGCGCCGCTCACCCTGGCCGAACGCTGTCTCTGCTCTCCCCGATGCCCCGCTTTGTGGCGGGCGCCCTTTCGATGGCCGCGCTGTTGTCGGTCGCATCGACCGCCGCCCGCGCCGAGGACGTCTCCAAGCTCGCCCCCGATCTCGCCGCCCTGATCTCCGGGCGCCAGCAGCAACAGCAAGCGCCTGCGCCCTCCGGCGCCTCTCTCTCCCCGGCCCGCCGCGCATCCTCCATGGCGGAGGCGTCGTCCACGGCGTCGCGGATGAAGGTGATCGTTCGTACCCGAGGGCAGGTGACCCGGTCGGTGCGGGAGTCGATGTGGGCGCGGGGCAGCCGGGTGGGCCGCACCTTCCCGAGCGTCGGCGCGGTGGTGGTTGAGGCGACGCCGGAACAGCTTCTGTCGCTGACGGACGACCCAAACGTCGTTTCCGTCTCGCCGGACCGGGAGGTCCGCAGCGCCGCGGCGCTGGACGTAAACCGGCAGGCGATTGGTACGGGTGAGGCGATCTTCAGCAGCGGTTGGAACGCGTACACCGGGCGTGGCGTGGGGGTGGCCGTAATCGACTCGGGCGTCGCCATGGTGCCCGATCTCGCCGGGCGTGTGGCCGCCTTCAAGGACATGGTCAACGGCCGGGACCACCTACCCTACGACGACTTCGGGCACGGTACCCATGTCGCGGGCATCATTGCCGGCAGCGGCCTGGCCTCGTCCGGCCCCGGCGCGGAGACTACCTACCGCGGCGTTGCCCCCGGTGCGCACCTGGTCGGCGTCAAGGTCCTGGATGCGCAGGGCGCGGGTTCGGTGTCGGATGTGATCGCCGGCATCGACTGGTGCATCGCAAACCGGCGCTCTTACAACATCCGGGTCATCAACCTGTCCCTCGGCGGCGGTGTCTTCGAGTCCTATAAGACCGACCCGCTCTGCCAGGCCGCGGAGCGCGCCGTGGCCGCGGGGATTGTCGTGGTTGCCTCCGCCGGAAACTGGGGGGGCTGGTACGGTACCGTGGGCTGCCCCGGCAACGACCCGAATGTCGTGACGGTGGGCGCCTCCAACACCCGCGGGACCGCCGGGCGCAGCGATGACGCCATCACCACCTACACGGGGCGCGGCCCGACCCGCTTCGACGTGAACTTCAAGCCGGATGTTCTCGCTCCGGGCAATGACATCGTCTCGCTGCGCGCCCCGGGCGCCACTCTGGACACGCTCTACCCGGAGACACGGGTGCCGACCACGGAGTACCTGGACAGGCGCGTAGCTCCCTACATCTCCACGTCCTACACCCGGCTCTCAGGCACCAGCATGGCGGCCCCGGCGGTCGCCGCCGTCGCTGCGCTGGTCCTCCAGGCAAACCCTGCACTGGAGCCGAACGGTGTAAAGGCCGCGATGATGTTCTCCGCGCAACTCCTGTCGGGCTACGACCCGGTGACCAAGCTGCGCGGGGTGTATGATCCGCTGACGCAGGGCGCGGGCCAGATCAACCCGGTGGGAGCGGTCGAGGTGGCTCGCCTGATGCGCCGATGGGGCGGCCTGACCGATATGCCCTCGCTCACGACCACCCTGGCTGGCGAGACCTTTGCCTGGGCGGGTGCCGAGATTCCCACGCTCATCCAACGGCCCGGTCTGGTCTGGGGCGACAACCTGGTCTGGGGCGGCACCTCGGGACGTACGCATCCCCAGGATCGTGGCCTGATCAACGGTCAGAACCTGGTGTGGGGCGGTACCTCCGGCTTCGCGCCGGGAGACGAACGCGACGACTCTCTCTA
>Ga0065721_10051381_pt1 | contig 15014 bp, 11 predicted proteins | sample Mesricmetagenome_FD_59108 | JGI IMG/M metagenome (GOLD analysis project Ga0065721, IMG submission 59108) | Mesophilic microbial community from rice straw/compost enrichment Sample: eDNA_1 v2 (version 2) | ecosystem: Engineered > Solid waste > Grass > Composting > Bioreactor | place: USA: Davis... | reverse complement strand
GAGCCGCTGGAGCCCCAGGAACGGCTCGACCGCATCGTCCAGCAGATTGCCAGCAATATGGTCGCCGAGGTCTGCTCGGTCTATGTGCTGCGCGCCGACGGCGTTCTCGAACTCTACGCCACTGAAGGTCTTAACAAGGAATCCGTCCACCTCGCCCAGCTGAAAATGGGCGAGGGTCTCGTCGGTACAATTGCTGCATCCGCCCAGCCGCTGAACCTCTCCGATGCCCAGAGCCATCCGGCATTCCAATACCTGCCAGAAACGGGCGAGGAGCTCTTTCACTCGTTCCTTGGCGTGCCGATCCTGCGCGCCGGACGCGCGCTCGGGGTGCTCGTCGTGCAGAACCGTGCCCAGCGCCACTACAGCGACGACGAAGTCGAGGCGCTGGAGACGGTGGCGATGGTGCTCGCCGAAATGGTGGCCTCCGGCGAGCTCAAGAAACTCACCAAACCCGGCCAGGAACTCGATCTTTCGCGTCCCATCACCGTCGAGGGCGAGCCCTACGGCGACGGCATCGGGCTCGGCTATGTGGTGCTGCATGATCCGCGCGTGGTGGTCACCAACCTGCTCAACGAGGATGTCGACCTCGAGCTCAACCGGCTGAGCGAGGCGCTCGGTTCGCTCAGGATCCACATCGACGACATGCTGTCGCGCCGCGAGGTGTCGATGGAGGGCGAGCACCGGGCGGTGCTCGAGGCCTACCGCATGTTCGCGCATGACCGTGGCTGGGTGCGCAAACTCGAAGAGGCGATCCGCAACGGCCTGACCGCCGAGGCCGCGGTCGAGCGCGTACAGAGCGAGACGCGGGCGCGCATGATGCGGCTCACCGACCCCTATCTGCGCGAGCGCATGCATGATTTCGACGATCTCGCCAACCGGCTGCTCCGGCAGCTGGCCGGCTACGGCGCACATGCGGCCGCCGATCAGTTCCCGAACGACGCGATCGTCATCGCCCGCCACATGGGCGCGGCAGAGCTCCTCGACTATCCGCGCACCAACCTGCGCGGGCTGGTGCTTGAGGAAGGCGCGATCACCAGCCATGTCGTGATTGTGGCGAAGGCCATGGGCATTCCCGTCGTCGGCCAGGCAGAGGGCGTGGTCGCGCTCGCCGAAAAGGGCGACGCCGTCATCATCGACGGCGAGGACGGCAAGGTCCACCTGCGTCCTGCCCAGGACGTGCAGAAGGCGTACGAGGAAAAGGTCCGTTTCCGTGCCCGCAGGCAGCAGCAGTTCCGCGCGCTGCGGCATGTGGAGCCGCTGACCCGCGACGGCCAGCGCATCAGCCTCAACATGAATGCCGGCCTGCTCGTCGACCTGCCGCAACTGGCCGAATCGGGTGCCGAGGGCATCGGGCTGTTCCGCACCGAACTGCAGTTCATGATCGCCTCGACCATGCCACGCGGCGAGGAACAGGAAGCCTTCTACCGCAACGTCCTCAAGCAGGCGGCAGGACGGCCGGTCACCTTCCGCACGCTCGACATCGGCTCCGACAAGGTCGTGCCCTATTTCCAGGCGATCAAGGAAGAAAATCCGGCACTCGGCTGGCGGGCGATCCGGCTGGCGCTCGACCGTCCGGGCCTGTTGCGCACGCAGCTGCGCGCGCTGCTCAAGGCGGCGGGCGGCGGCGATCTCCGGCTGATGATTCCGATGGTCACCGAGGTCGACGAACTGCGTCAGGTCCGCGCTCTCCTGCAGCGGGAAGTGCAGCATCTGTCGCGCTTCGGTCACCTGCTGCCGAAGAAGCTGCAGTTCGGCGCCATGCTGGAAGTGCCGGCGCTGCTCTGGCAGCTCGACGAGCTGATGGCGGAAACCGATTTCGTCTCGGTGGGCTCGAACGACCTCTTCCAGTTCGTCATGGCGGTGGACCGCGGCAATGCCCGCGTCGCCGACCGCTTTGATATCCTGGGGCGCCCGTTCCTGCGCATCCTGAGGGACATTGCCCGGGCCGGCACGCGCAACAACACGCCGGTGACGCTCTGCGGGGAGATGGCCAGCAAGCCGATCTCGGCCATGGCACTGCTCGGCATCGGCTACCGCTCCGTTTCCATGTCGCCGGCGGCGATCGGCCCGGTCAAGGCGATGCTGCTTGCGCTCGATGCCGGGGCACTGACGCGGGTGATGGACGAGGCACTTGACGACAAGACGTCTACGACGCCGATGCGCGAAATCCTGACGCGCTTCGCAGAAACGAACAACATACCGCTCTAGGTCTGGTCATAACGTGGCAACGCTTCCGCTCGAGAAGATGAAGGAACTCGAACGCCGCTTCGCGGAGGTCGAGGCGCGCATGGGCGAAGGCCCGGCGCCGGAGGTCTATGTAAAGCTGGCGGCCGAATATTCCGAACTGCAGCCGGTGGTGGGCAAGATCCGCGCCTATACCGCGGCGGTCGACGAACTCGCCGGCCTCAAGTCGATGCTCGCCGATCCCGCGACCGAGCGCGATATGCGCGACCTCGCCGAAATGGAACTGCCGGACGTGCAGGAACGCATCGATGTCCTGGAAAAGGATCTGCTCATCGCGCTCCTGCCCAAGGACGCCGCCGACGAGAAGAGCGCGATCCTCGAAATCCGCGCCGGCACGGGTGGCAACGAGGCGGCGCTGTTTGCCGGCGACCTGTTCCGCATGTACGAGCGCTATGCCTCGAGCCGCGGCTGGAAGGTGGAGGTTCTGTCGGAAAGCGAAGGCGAAGCCGGCGGCTACAAGGAAATCATTGCCGAGATCTCAGGCCGTGGCGTCTTTTCGCGGCTGAAATTCGAATCCGGCGTGCACCGCGTGCAGCGCGTGCCGGTCACCGAATCGCAGGGGCGCATTCATACCTCGGCCGCCACCGTCGCGGTGCTGCCGGAGGCCGAGGAGATCGACATCGAGATCAAGCCGGAGGACATCCGCATCGATACGATGCGCTCGTCGGGCGCCGGCGGCCAGCACGTCAACACCACCGACTCGGCGGTGCGCATCACGCACATCCCGACCGGCATCGTCGTCACCAGCTCGGAAAAGTCGCAGCACCAGAACCGCGCCCGGGCGCTGCAGGTGCTGCGCTCGCGTCTTTTCGACATCGAACGGCAGAAGGCGGAAAGCGCCCGCTCGGCCGACCGCCGTTCGCAGGTCGGCTCCGGCGACCGCTCCGAGCGCATCCGCACCTACAATTTCCCGCAGGGCCGGCTGACCGACCACCGCATCAACCTGACGCTCTATTCGCTCGACCGGATCATCGAAGGCGAACTCGACGAGGTGATCGATGCGCTGATAACCGATCACCAGGCCGCACAACTGGCGAGACTCGGCGAGAATGCCTGACGACCAGCCCTCGACGGTCGGTGAACTCCTGGCTCATGCGCGCGCCCGGTTTCTTGCCGGCGGGCTCGAGGACCCGGCGGCCGAAGCGCGCATCCTGACGGGCGGCATCCTCGGGTTGACACCCACGGAGCTGATCACCAGGGCCGACAGGCCGGTCGGCGTGGAACGCGAAGCGCGTCTGCACGAGGCGGTCAGGCGTCGTCTCGACGGTGAACCGGTTTACAGGATCCTCGGACGGCGGTCATTCTACGGGCTCGAATTCAACCTCAGTCCGGCAACGCTCGAGCCGCGGCCGGATACCGAAATCCTCGTCGATGCGGTGCTAAAAGAGCTGAAGGGCAGGGAGACCGAGGCGCTGCGCATTGCCGATCTCGGCACCGGCACGGGGGCGATCTGCCTGGCATTGCTGGCCCATCTGCCGAATGCCATCGGAACCGGTGTCGATCTTTCCGACGAAGCGCTTGTGACGGCGGCAGGGAACGCGACGCTGAACGGGCTTGGCGAACGCTTTTCGTGTGTCCGCAGCAACTGGTTCGAAAATATTTCCGGGCGGTACGATGTAATCGTCTCGAACCCTCCCTATATTCGCTCCGAAGAGATCCCGAAACTCGATCGCGAGGTCCGCGATCATGATCCGCTCATTGCACTGGACGGCGGAGAGGACGGGCTGGAAGCCTACCGGCAGATTGCCGGAGGCGCGAAAGAATTCCTTGTTGCCAATGGTTTGGTCGCCGTCGAAACCGGCTACGACCAGCGCCGGGACGTCGAAGGTATCTTCGTCGGAAACGGTTTTCGCCTGGTGCGCCAGGTAAAGGACTATGCTGGCAACGATCGGGTGCAGATTTTTCGCAACGCCAGCTGAAAGCTCAATGCAAAGGTTCTCTTTTTTGAGGTGAATGCGGAAGAAAGGACTTGGAATCGCCAAAAAAGCGGTCTAGGTTCGCGTTCAAGCACCGGGCGGCATCCATCCGAACTTTGATTCGATCCAGGATTGTCGGGCTTAGGGTTACCTCAAGACACATTGCCGGTATTTACGGGTCTGGTGCGGGACTCTGGATTTTTGGAATCTATTCCGGGATCAGCGGCGTCCGCGGCGCTTCAGCCAAGGTTCAGGCAAGTCCTGTGCATTGGTGTGTTTCGTTGCGGGTGGGCGCCAAGGTAAACAGCGATATGCGGGTGAACGATTAAATGAGGCCTGGACAGCAGAAGCAGCGCAGCCGTGGCCGCGGTAACAACGGCGGCGGCGGCAATCACAACAACAACAACCGCAAGGGGCAGAATCCGCTGACGCGGACCTATGACAGCTCCGGGCCGGACGTGAAGATCCGCGGCACCGCGCAGACCATCGCCGAGAAGTACATGGCGCTCGCACGCGATGCGATGAGCTCCGGCGACCGCGTGATGGCCGAGAACTACCTTCAGCATGCCGAACACTACAACCGCATCATCGCTGCCGCCCAAGCCATGATGCAGGAGCGCTACCAGCGCGACGAGCGTGCGGAGACCAACGACCGTCAGGACTTCCTCGATCGCGAGGAGGACGACATCGATCTGGTGTCGCAAGAGAGCCCGCAGCCCGAAATCGCCCAGCCGGAAGCCCAGTCCGCCGAGCAGCAGGCGGAGACGGATCAGCCGTCCGACCAGCCGTCGCGCGATCAGCGGCGTGACCATCGCCGCCAGCGTGGCCAGCAGGGCCGTCAGCCGCAGGTGGAAGCCGCTTCCGAGCAGCAGGCAGGCCCGATCATCGACGAGAGCACGCCCCAGCCGGTGATCGAAGGGACGCCGGCGGAAGTGCAGCTGGAAGAAGAAACCTCCGTGCAGGAAGGTGCATCTGGCACGGCTTCGCCCCGGCGCCGGGGCGCCGGCCGTCCGCGCCGCACGCCGCGCAGCAAGGCAGGCGAGGGAGAAACCTCCGGCGACGCCCCGCAGGGCGACAAGGTGGAAGTGCCGGCAGAATAAGCCGGCAGGCATTGCGAAAAGACTTCAGGAAACCGCGTCCGTCATGGGCGCGGTTTTTTCATGCGCGCTTTCCGGGTTCCGCGAGCGTGATCGCGGATGCCCTCTCCGCATCGCGGGCGACGAATTCCTGGATCTGCCGGACGATCTGGGCGGCGTGTGCGGTGGCCAGCCGGTCGGCGAGGTCGACGTCGCCGGCCCCGATTGCGGCAATCATCTCCTCGTGTTCCTCGACATATTTGCGCGGCAGCCGGTCCTCGAAGGTCGCGTAGTAGAGCCGCAGGATGCGACGGCCCTCGTCGAGCAGGCGGGCGAAGAAGGTGGTGAAATAGGCGTTGCCGGCGACTTCGGCGATAGCAACGTGGAAGTTGCGGTTTGCCTCGATCATTGCCTGGGCGTCGCGTGCCTCGACCGCCTTGCGGAACGCCGCCTGCTCGGCCTTCACCGCCGCAAGACTTGCCGAGCCCGCGCGCGAGGCGGCGCCGCGCGTCGTCACGCGATACATCAGCGACAGCGCTTCGAAATAGGTTGGCAGTGTGGCGAAATCGATCACCGAGACGATCGTGTTGCGGTTGGGCAGCGTCGTCACCAATCCCTCCGCGCCAAGCCGGAGCAGCGCCTCGCGTACCGGCGTGCGCGACAGCCCGAAGCGTTCGGAAAGGCCGACCTCGTCAAGCGGACTGCCGGGGGCGAGCGCCATCGACAGGATCTCGTCGCGCAGCGTGTTGTAGACGATCCTTGTACCCGAGCCGCGCGCCGCCTTTCCGCTCTCTCCGTCCATGACTTTTCCTTTCTCCCGCACCCCGAACAGGCGCATTGCTTTCTGTCGACAAAGTGTATACACTGCGGCCGATGAAAAGTTAAGAGAGGAGCCATTGCCATGACCACCGGTTGGCACGGGGTGTTCCCCGCCGTGACGACACAATTCGCCGAGGACCTGTCGATAGACATCGACGCGACGCAGTGCGTGCAGGACGCGCTGGTCAGGGACGGCGTCAACGGCCTGATCGTGCTCGGCACCTGCGGCGAAAACAATTCGCTCGACCCGGAAGAAAAGCGCGCCGTGCTCAAGGCGGCCGTCGAGGTGGTCAATGGCCGCGTGCCGGTGATCTCCGGCGTATCCGAATTCGACACCCGCCGGGCCGCGGCCTATGCGCGTGACGCCGAAAAGCTCGGCGCCGATGGCCTCATGGTGCTGCCGGCCATGGTCTACGTACCGAAGCCGGAAGAGCTGGTGGCGCATTTCCGCGCCGTGGCGGAGGCGACCTCGCTGCCGATCATGCTCTACAACAACCCGCCGGCCTATCGCGTCAACATCTCGATCGAGGTGCTCAAGGCGCTCGAGGACGTGCCGAACATCAAGGCGGTCAAGGAAAGCGCGCCGGATCCTCGCCGCTTCACCGATCTGATCAATGCCTTCGGCGACCGTTTCGACATCTTCGCCGGCCTCGACGATGTTGCGCTGGAAGGATTGCTGCTCGGCGCCAAGGGCTGGGTGTCGGGGCTGACGAGCGCCTTCCCGGAAGAATCGGTGCAGCTGGTTGCTGCCGCCGAGCGCGGCGACTGGGAAGAGGCGCGTCGCATCTACCGCTGGTTCATGCCGCTCCTGCATCTCGACGCCGAGCACGACCTCGTCCAGTCGATCAAGCTCGCCGAGCAGATCATGGGCCGCGGTTCGGAGCGCGTGCGCATGCCGCGCCTGCCGCTTTCCGGTGCGCGTCGTGCCGAGGTCGCCGCCATGGTGGAGAAGGCGGCGGCGACGCGGCCGAGCCGCGCCAGCAAGGCGGCCTGAAACACGCATCACTGAACAGAAAAGAGGGCAGGCGGTCGGTCACCGCCTGCCCTCTTGGTTTGAACCGATTGCCCAGCTTCAGGCGGCCAGCGCTTCCTGGTCGTGGAACATCTTTGCCAGGTTCAGGAAGCAGATCATGCCGTTGTCGCGGGCGATGATGCCGTCCGTAAAGCCGCGGTCGAAGGAGGTGGTGATTTCCGGCGCCGGCTGCACTTCCGAAGCCTTGATCGTCAGGATGTCGGAAACACGGTCGACCAGCATGCCGATCACCATGTTGCGCACCTCGGTGACGACGATGGCGCTGCGCTCGTTGGCGGCCGTCGAGGGCATGCCGAGCTTGTAAGCGAGGTCGATGATCGGGATCACCGTGCCGCGCAGGTTCATCACACCGACCACATCCTGCGGCGCATGCGGGATCGGCGTCGAGGGTGCCCAGCCGCGGATCTCGCGGATCGTTGTCGTCCTTACGCAGAATTCCTGGTCGTGCAGGCGGAAGGCGATGATCTCGATCGTGTCGGCTTCAAAGATTGCGGTGGAATTCGGCGTGGCCATTCTCAGAAACTCCGTGGGTGTCCCCTCATGCTGGCACCAGCATTAGGGCAGCTTTGTTAATTTCCCTTAAAAGGCAGACATGCATTTGCCGTCGCCGTTAACCGGGCAAAGAAAATCCCGGGATGCGAATGCATCCCGGGACCGATCTCATGCCGTGGCAATCGACGTCAGTAGCGGACGACGACCTTGGTGCGGTTACGGTAACGCGCCGGGCAATCGTCGATGTAACGACGACCGTAGCGGTCACGGTAGTAGCACTGACCGGGCTGGGACGCGACCGCACCGATCACGCCGCCGATCACTGCGCCAGCAGCTGCACTGCGGACATTGTTGCCCAGCAGGCCGCCGACGACGGCGCCGGACGTTGCGCCAACCGCTGCGCCGCGTTCCGTCTGCGTGCAACCCGCGACCATGAGCCCGGCGATGATAACTGCGATAGCCTTGTACATACGAATGCCTCCATAAAAGCCGAACTGTCGGCGCAAACCAATGCCGCAAGGACGGTTCGGGTAACGAGGGTCTGATCCCCGTCCGTCCGCTATGGCGTAAAAGAGTTTAAAATATGAAAATGTTCCCCGTCGCATATTAGTTTTCGCCACATCCCGCCCGTTCTACTGGCGACTGTCTCAGCTTTGCGCCAGATTTTTTGCAGATGAGCGGGCCGCTCCAGCTAATCTGCTTGAAGTGGCCGAAAAACAAGGCAAGCTAGGATGGGGTGAAGCCCAGAGACCGTCCGGAGGGGCGGATATATGCACTTTTGAATCTGCGCGTGGTCTTGCGACCCAACTGCGCCCGGCCTCGCGCGACGGAGGAGAAGATGACGAAAGTGACGCTGACGGTCAACGGCCGTACGATGAGCGGCGAATGCGACGACCGTGTTCTGCTTGTGAACTTCATACGTGACAAACTTGGCCTGACGGGAACGCATGTGGGGTGCGATACGACCCAGTGCGGCGCCTGCGTCGTCCATATGGACGGCAAGTCGGTCAAGAGCTGCACCATTCTCGCGGTCCAGGCCAACGGCTCTGAGATCACCACGATCGAAGGACTGGCAAAGGATGGCGAACTGCACCCGGTCCAGGCTGCGTTCCGTGAACATCACGGGCTGCAGTGCGGCTTCTGCACCCCGGGCATGGTGATGACGGCCGTCGACATGATCCGCCGGCACGGCGGCAATCTCGACGAACAGACCGTCCGCCACGAGCTCGAGGGCAACATCTGTCGCTGCACCGGTTACCACAACATCGTCAAGGCAATTCTCGCCGCCGCCAGCGAAATGAACGCACGGCAGGCCGCCGAGTAACCCGCACAGGTTTCAGCGAAAAGCAGATGGCCGCCGATCTGCAGCCACTGCGTTGTCGCTGTTCGCCAATCTTGGAGGAGACGAATATGGGTATCGAAGGCATCGGCGCGCGGGTGGCGCGCAAGGAGGACAAGAGGTTCCTCACCGGCAAGGGCCGGTACACCGACGACATGACCGTTCCGGGCATGAAATATGCCGTTTTCGTGCGCAGCCCCCACGCGCATGCGCGCATCCGCAATATCGACGTGTCTGCAGCCAAGGCTGCGCCGGGCGTCATCGACGTGCTGACCGGCAAGCAGATGCTGGATGACGGCATCGGCAACCTGATCTGCGGCTGGATGATCCATTCGCGCGACGGCTCGCCGATGAAGATGGGCGCCTGGCGCCCGATCGCACACGAGAGGGTGCGCTATGTGGGGGACGCGGTTGCCGTCGTCATCGCCGACAGCGTGCTCGAGGGCCGCGACGCTGCCGAGCTGGTCGTCGTCGATTACGAAGTGCTCGACGCGGTGATCGATCCGCTGGCCGCGCTTCAGCCCGGTGCGCCGCAGATCCATCCGGAATCGGAAAACAACCTGATCTTCGACTGGGAGATCGGCGATTCGGCCAAGGTCGACGAGGCGATCGCAAACGCCGCTCATGTCACCGAAATGAAGATCCGCAACAACCGGCTTGCGCCCAACCCGATGGAGCCGCGAGCTGCATTGGGCATCTATGACGCCGCCGAGGATCACTATACCTGCTACACGACCTCGCAGAACCCGCACCTGGCGCGGCTGGTGATGAGCGCCTTCTACAACATCGCGCCGGAAAACAAGCTGCGCGTGATCGCTCCTGACGTCGGCGGCGGCTTCGGCTCGAAGATCTACATCTATCCGGAAGAGCTCGTCTGCCTGTGGGCTTCGAAGCGCACCGGCGTGCCGGTCAAGTGGACCTCCGACCGCACCGAGGCATTCCTGACCGACGCCCATGGCCGCGACCATGTGTCGACGGTGAAGATGGCGTTTGACGCCAACAACCGCATCACCGCGCTCAAGGTCGACACGATCGCCAATCTCGGCGCCTATATGTCGCTCTTTTCGTCGGCGGTGCCGACCTATCTCTATGCGACGCTGCTGTCGGGCCAGTATGCGATCCCGGCGATCCACTGCAACGTGCGCACCGTCTATACCAACACCGCCCCCGTCGACGCCTATCGCGGTGCCGGCCGGCCGGAAGCCACCTATCTGCTCGAACGCACGGTGGAGACGGCGGCACGTGAACTCGGCGTTTCGCCGGCGGAGCTGCGCCGCATCAACTTCATCCGCGAGTTCCCCTACCAGACGCCGGTGATCATGAACTACGACGCCGGCGACTACGAAGCCTCGCTGAACGCGGCCATGCAGGCCGCCGACTGGAACGGCTTCGAGGCACGGCGCGCAGAGGCCAAGGCACGCGGCAAGCTGCGCGGCATCGGCATGAGCTGTTACATCGAGGCCTGCGGTATTGCGCCTTCGGCAGCCGTCGGTTCGCTCGGAGCGGGCGTCGGCCTGTGGGAATCCGCGGAGGTGCGGGTGAACGCGGTCGGCACCATCGAGGTCATGACCGGTTCGCACAGCCACGGCCAGGGTCATGAGACCACCTTCGCCCAGCTCGTCGCAGATCGCTTCGGCGTGCCGATGGACAGCGTCAACATCGTCCATGGCGACACCGACAAGGTGCAGATGGGCATGGGCACCTACGGCTCGCGCTCGGGTGCGGTCGGCATGTCGGCCATCGTCAAGGCGCTCGACAAGGTCGAGGCGAAGGCGAAGAAGATCGCTGCCCACCTGCTCGAGGCCGACGAGGCGGACATCCAGATTGCCAACGGCGAGCTTGTCGTCGCCGGTACCGACAAGAAGCTGCCCTGGGCACAGGTGGCACTGGCTGCCTATACCGCCCACAACCTGCCCTCGGGGATGGAGCCGGGGCTGAAGGAAGGTGCCTTCTACGATCCGTCCAACTTCACCTTCCCGGCAGGCTGCTACATCTGCGAGGTGGAGGTCGATCCGGAGACCGGCAAGACCGAGATCATCCAGTTCGTCGCCGCCGACGACTTCGGCAACATCATCAATCCGATGATCGTCGAGGGCCAGGTCCATGGCGGACTGGCTCAGGGCATCGGTCAGGCACTGCTGGAAAGCGTGCACTATGATGGAAGCGGCCAGCTGCTGACGGCAAGCTTCATGGACTACGCCATGCCGCGCGCCGACGACCTGCCGTCGTTCAAGGTCTCCCACCAGAACACGCCCTGCCCGAACAACCCGCTCGGCATCAAGGGCTGCGGCGAGGCCGGCGCGATCGGTTCGCCGCCGGCACTCATCAACGCCATCACTGATGCGATCGGCAACAACAACCTCGAGATGCCCGCGACGCCTGAAAAGGTCTGGGCACTGATCAATGCCTGAACGGAGGAGACGGTAAGATGCATGAAACGACCTATCATCGCGCGTCTTCGATTTCCGACGCCGCGGCCTTCTTTGCAAACGGCAGCGAGCCGAAATATCTCGCTGGCGGCATGACGCTGATCGCCACCATGAAGCAGCGGCTTGCCGCGCCGTCGGATCTCATCGACCTCAGGCACATCGCCGAGCTCAAGGGCATTTCGGTGAACGGCCGCCGAGTGCGGATCGGTGCCGGGACCACGCATTTCGAGGTGATGAACTCGTCGGCACTGCGCGGGGTCTGTCCCGCGATCACCACGCTTGCCGGCCTGATCGGCGACCCGCATGTGCGCCACATGGGCACGATCGGCGGTTCGGTCGCCAACAACGATCCGGCCGCCGACTATCCGTCGGCCGTTCTGGCGCTCAAGGCCAACGTCGTCACCAACCGCCGTACCATCGGGGCGGACGACTTCTTCCTCGGCCTGTTCGAGACCGCACTCGAGCCGGACGAAATCATCACCGCCTTCGAGTTCGATGCACCGGCCAAGGCTGGCTATGCGAAGTTCTCCAATCCGGCCTCGCGCTTTGCGATGACCGGCGTGTTCGTCGCAAAGTTCGATGACGGCTCCGTCCGCGTTGCGGTCACGGGGGCCGGAGCGAACGGCGTCTTCCGTCATGCCGGCATGGAGCTGGCACTGGCCGCCAACTGGTCGCCCGAGGCTGTCGCCTCCCAGCATGTCGATCCGTCGGAAATGCTCTCAGACATCCATGCATCGTCCGAATACAGGGCCAATCTGGTAAAGGTCATGGCCAAGCGGGCGGTCCAGGCAGCCGGCTGACCCGGGCACCGCATCAGAACCGGAGGGCCTGCGGCAAAAGCGCCGCAGGCCCTTTGCATTTCCCAACAGATCCTTGATTTCTTTCACATAATCCATCGTAGTTGTCTAAAATGCGTTTAAACAAATTTCATTTTTACAATCTAGATCAGACACCACATTGCCGATGGAGGCAGAGCCAACGCGTCGTGCCGCGAATGACTGGTTGCACGCCGCGCACCTAACGGGAATTTTCATGAACGCTGGGAAGCAAGACTCAAATAGCCTGCCGAACGTCGCCGGCCGGCTGAACTTCATGCAACTCGATGAAAACAGCAGGCGCAAGATCGCGGTTCTTGGAGGCGTCATCGAGCGTGAACTCCCCAACGCTCTCGACAAATTCTACGCCCAGGTCGCACAGACGCCGGAGACCGCCCGATTCTTCTCCTCGTCCGAGCACATGGCGGCTGCCAAGAATGCGCAGCTCGGCCACTGGACGAACATCGCCCGCGGTGACTTCAACGATGAATATGCGGCCAAGGTGCGTGCGATCGGTCGGGCGCATTCGCGCATCGGACTCGAGCCGCAGTGGTATATCGGCGGCTATGCCATGGTCCTCGACCACCTGATCCGCGCCGCGGTGAAGGAATATTTCCCCAAGCGCGGCATCTTCACCAAAAAGACCGTCGATGCCGAGGACTTCGGCATGATGCTCGGCAGCCTGGCGAAGGCCGTGCTGCTTGACATGGACCTGGCGATCTCCGTCTACAACGAGGAGAACGCGGCTGTCGTCAAGCAGGCGCAGGATAAGGCGATCGAGGAGGCCAATGCGGTTTCCGCCGTGCTGGGCTCCGCCATTTCGGCCATTGCCGAGAAGCGTCTCGACCATCGCATCACCGAGGATCTGCCGCCGGCCTATCAGTCGCTGAAGGACATGTTCAACGCGGCCGTGGCGGAACTCGCCGACACGATCGGACAGATCGAGACCACCGCCTTCAACATCCAGGCGGAGGCGCAGGAAATCCACGCATCGGCGGACAATCTCGCCCGCCGCACCGAGCAGCAGACGGCCTCCGTCGAGGAAACTGCCGCCGCACTCGAGGAAATCACGGTCACGGTTTCGGACTCCACCAAGCGCGCCGAGGAAGCCAATGCCCTGGCCGAACGGGCGAAGTCCGGCGCCGAGCGCTCGGGCGAGGTGGTGAACCAGGCCGTCGCCGCGATGGGGGCGATCGAAAGTTCGTCGCACGAGATCTCCAACATCATCGGCGTGATCGACGACATCGCCTTCCAGACGAACCTGCTGGCGCTGAACGCCGGCGTCGAGGCGGCGCGTGCGGGCGAGGCGGGCAAGGGCTTTGCCGTGGTCGCGCAGGAAGTTCGCGAACTGGCGCAGCGCTCTGCGAAGGCGGCGAAGGAGATCAAGAACCTGATCACCAATTCGGGCGAGCAGGTGAAGAACGGCGTGGCGCTGGTCGCCGAGACCGGCCAGGCGCTCGGCACGATTGTCGCCGAGGTCGCCGAGATCAGCCGCCACATCAACGCCATCTACCAGGCGGCGCGCGAACAATCGAACGCGCTGAGCGGCATCAACGGCGCCATGCATGTCATGGACCAGGCCACGCAGCAGAATGCCGCGATGGTCGAGGAGACCAATGCCGCCAGCTACCAGCTGGCCGAAGAGGCGGTGCGCATCAACCAGCTGCTGGGCGAGTTCCGCACCGGCAGGGAGCGCGCGAGGCCTGTCCAGCGGAAGGCCGATCCCGTACCTGCACCTGCTCCGGCGCCGGCGGCAAAGGCCGCGCAAGTCGGGAAGCCTGCTGCGGCGGCACCAAGGGTGCCGCTGGTCCAGGGCAACACCGCTCTTGCCGCGGACAATTGGGAAGAGTTCTGAGCCGAAGCGAATAACGCGCAATTCGAGGCCGTCTTGATCTCTGTCAAGGCGGCCTTGTCGTATTTGCCTATTTTACGCTCGCGAAAGACACCCCGTTCATGATGCGCCCTATCGCCGCGCCAACCGCGAAAGTAGTCCGCAGGGGTTGACGATTGGAATGATTCCAAAGACAACGGTTGGCAAGACTCTGGAGACCGAAATGGATTTCGAAGCATTTTTCAAGGACGCGCTCGCTGCCTTGCGCGAGGAGGGCCGCTATCGCGTCTTTGCCGACCTGGAGCGCCAGGCGGGCAAGTTTCCGAAGGCCATCCGTTACACGGAAAATGGCCCGCAGGAAGTGACGGTCTGGTGTTCCAACGACTACCTCGGCATGGGTCAGCACCCGGACGTTATCGCGGCGATGAAGGAAGCGCTCGACATCTGTGGCGCCGGCGCCGGCGGCACTCGAAACATTTCGGGCACCAACCACTACCACGTCCTGCTCGAGCAGGAGCTCGCGGACCTGCACGGCAAGGAAGCCGCGCTGCTTTTCAATTCCGGCTACATGTCCAACTGGACGACGCTGTCGACGCTCGGCGCCAAGATCCCGGGCCTGATCATCTTCTCGGATGCTTCCAACCATGCCTCGATGATCGAGGGCATCCGTCATTCGAAGTGTCCTCGCGTCATCTTCAAGCACAATGACCTTGCGGACCTGCGCGCCCATCTCGAGGCTGCCGATCCGAATGCGCCGAAGCTGATTGCCTTCGAATCCGTCTATTCGATGGATGGCGACATCGCGCCGATCAAGGAAATCTGCGACCTGGCCGACGAGTTCGGCGCCATGACCTATCTCGACGAAGTCCATGCGGTCGGCCTCTATGGTCCGCGCGGCGGCGGCATTGCCGAGCGCGACGGCCAGATGCACCGCCTGACGATCATCGAAGGCACGCTCGGCAAGGCCTTCGGCGTCATGGGCGGCTACATCACCGGTTCGAACGCGCTCTGCGACTTCGT
>Ga0065721_10005253_pt1 | contig 15016 bp, 14 predicted proteins | sample Mesricmetagenome_FD_59108 | JGI IMG/M metagenome (GOLD analysis project Ga0065721, IMG submission 59108) | Mesophilic microbial community from rice straw/compost enrichment Sample: eDNA_1 v2 (version 2) | ecosystem: Engineered > Solid waste > Grass > Composting > Bioreactor | place: USA: Davis... | reverse complement strand
GGGGCGGGCACGAGACGATGGCGCCGACGTTCACGAACTCCTCGCGCTCGACCCGCGGCACCACGCGGATGATCGCGTAGTCATACAGCCAGAGCTGATCGGGCACGGATGGCCGCCTCCACGAAGCCGCGCGGCGGCTCCAGTCGCTGTAAAAGGTAGGCAATGTACGCTGCACGGCGCGCGGCGCCGCTCTCGAAGGACGACGGGTCGCTCTCCAGCCAGTCGTCGGGTATCGCGGCCACGATGTTCTCGATCAGGCCGGGGGTCGCCAGCCATGCGGCCATCTTCGCATCCGCCTCCGGCAGGGCATCGGCGAAGGGGAGCAGTACGTGGTTCTTGATGAGGGCGAACGGGTCCCGGCTGCGGCCCGGGTAGTCGTCCCCGGCGTGATGGAAGTACAGGGCGGCCCCGTGGTCGATGAGCCAGAGCTTCCGGTGCCACATCAGCAGGTTCGTGTTGCGCGCCGTCCGGTCCACGTTGCTGACGTAGGCGTCGAACCAGACCACCGCGGAGGCGAGTTCCCCCGCCGGATGGTCCGCGACCGGGTCGAACGCGACGGAGCCGGGCAGGTAGTCGAGGGCGAGGTTCAGACCCGCGCTCGCCCGGATCAGGTGCTGTATCTCCGGGTCGGGCTCGGTCCGGGCCATGTCGGGGTCGAGTTCGACCAGCACGATCTCGGGCACGGGCAGGCCGGCGGCGCGGGCGATCTCCCCCGCTACCAGCTCCGCGATCAGCGCCTTGAGGCCCTGGCCCGCGCCGCGGAACTTGAGGACGTAGGTCCCCTGGTCGTCCGCCTCGATCACCGCAGGCATCGACCCGCCCTCGCGTAGGGGCGTGACGTACCGGGTGGCCTTCACCGTTCTCAAGCGCATTGCATTGATTCTATCGCGCGGGGCCGAGCGGCGCGGCAAACCGCCCCCCGTATAATGGATTCGGGAGAACCGCCGTGCCGACCGACGAAACGACCCTCAGGAACCCGAAACCAGAACCACCTGTACGAACTCATGGCCCTGAAGAAGCTGATGGAGGAGCGTGAAGGGTAGCGGTCGAGGAAGGCGTGTATGCTACCGGCGACACCCTCTTCTGGGCGCACGAGCGGCGCGGCGAGTACGTCGGAGGTCGTCCGCTGCCTCGAAGCCGCACAGCGCACGATTAGGTGGGGGCCCTCTGTCGCGCGCGTCTACAACTTCCCCGGAGACATTGACCGCACGCTTCCCGTCGGTAGCCGGACGAACCAGGATCAGCACAGAAAAGGTCCGGGGCCTATCATCGTCGTGCCGCCCCCTTCTTGATCTCAGCCGCATCACCCGGCGGCAGCAGACCCGCGGCCTCGGAGGATTCCAGGGCGAGGCACGCCCAGTCCATCGTGTCCCGCCCCTTCGCGCGAGCGGCGAGGAGGCGGTCCTGCACGATGCCCGCGAGCGGCAATGGTGTCTGGCTCTGCCAGGCGAGGTCGCGCGCCAGTGTCGCGTCCTTCAGGCCAAGCGGCACGGTGAACCCGGCGGGTTCGTAGGCGTGCGCCGCGACGAGTTTGCCGTAGTTCTGGTGGATGGCGCACGCGAAGATGGTCTGGGTCAGGAAGTCGTGGAAGGCCTGACGGTCCACGCCGTTCTTCTCAGCAAGCGTGTAGCCCTCTGCCATCGCCTCGATCGCCGCACCGATCAGGAAGTTGCCGCAGACCTTGACCACGTGCGCCGCCGCGGGGTCATCCCCGAAGTCGAACACGCCGTTGCCCAGCGCCTCCAGCACCGGCCGCACCCGCTCCCGCACCGCGGCATCGCCGCCGGACACCAGCACACGCAACCCCTTCGCCGCAGCGGCGTCCGGCCGCCCGAAGACCGGCGCGCCCAGGTACACCGTGTCGTGCAGGTCATGGAGTTGGGCGAGCCGCTTCGCCGTCGCCGGGCTGATCGTGCTCATCGAAAGGTGCAGGCCACCCGGCTCCAGGGCGTCCAGCAGTCCCTCTTCCCCGAGCGTCACCGCCTCGACCGCCGCGTCGTCCGCAAGGATGGTGAGGACGATTCCGGCGCCCTCCGCGACCTCCGCCGGTGACTCGCAGACCGTCGCTCCCTGCTCCGCCAGAGGCGCGGCCTTGTGCGCCGTTCGGTTGTAAACGCGCAGGGGAAAGCCTGCCGCCAGAAGGTTGGTCGCCATGGGCAGCCCCATTGCGCCTACCCCGATGAACCCGAGCGTTTCTTTGCCGCTACCCCTGCTGCTCATACGCCCCGCTACTCCGCCTTCCGTATGTCTTTCAGCATCAGTTCCAGGCGCACGCGCCCGTTCCACTCGCTGATCTTCGGCGTGAACGCCACATCCACGTCATCGCCCATCTTCAGCCGGTCCGCCCAGTCACCGTTACGGAACCAGACCGCGCGGAGGCCCTGCGTCGCCCCCGGCAGACGCACAGTCATGCCCAGCGTCGAGCCCTCGCGGCCCATTCGGCGGCACTCCAGCACCGTTGCGCCGCGCGCGGCCAGCACCGGCTCCTCGTTCTCCCGCCCGAACGGGGCGAGGCGCTCCATCGCCTCGACCAGCGGGAACGTCAGCGCGTCCCGCGCCGTCAACTCGGCGTCGATCTCCAGCGACGGCGGCTCGCCGTCCACAGCCACCGCCCCCAGCGCCAGTTCGTGCATCCGGTCGCGGAAGGCATTCAGGTTTTCGGCCCGGAGCGTTACGCCCGCCGAGAGCGAGTGCCCGCCGTAGCGCTCCAGCAGATCGTGGCAGCCATGCAGGGCGTCCAGCAACTTGAACTGCCCGTCGGAGCGAGCGGAGCCGTGGTACAGATCATGGTCGGCGTCGTAGGCGAGCAGGATCGCCGGGCGCCGCCGCTGCTCCGCGACTCGCGCGGCGGCGATTCCGATCACGCCCTTGCCCCAACGTTCGCGGGCAAGCACCAGCACACGCCGGTCCAGATTCTCCGGCAGCAGCGCCTCCACCAGCGCCTCAGTGGTCACGCGGGCGGTCTCGTCGCGACTGCGCTCGGCCAGTTCCCCAAGCTGGAACGCAAGCCGCTCGGCTTCGGCGGCGTCGCGCGTGGTCAGCAGGCGGTACGCGATGTCCGCGTCCTCCATCCGGCCCGCGGCATTCAGGCGCGGCCCGAGCTTCCACGAGATGCTCTCCGCATCCAGCGTCCGGTTCCACAGGTCCATGCTGACCAGCAGCGCCTTCAGGCCAGTCTTCTTCCCCTGCGCCAGCGCCCGCAGCCCGTGGGTCACCAGGATGCGGTTCTCGCCGACCAGGGGGGTGACGTCCGCCACGGTGCCGACTGCCACCAGGTCGACGAAGTTGTGGCGGAAGGCGGTGCGGTGCTGCGGCATAAGGCGCGCGGTCAGAGCGTCCAGCACCTTGAAGGCGACGCCCGCGCCGCAGAGCGCCTGGAACGGTGCCCGGCTCCCTTCGCGGTAGGGGTCTACCACGGCCACGGCCTCGGGGAGGGTTTCGTCCGGCCGGTGGTGGTCGGTCACGATCACGTCCAGCCCCAGCTTCCGGGCGTGCGCGACCGGTTCGACCGCGCAGACGCCGCAGTCGGCGGTCAGGATGAGCTTTGCGCCCGCCTCCTTCGCCCGCTCGACGCCCGCCACCTGGAGGTCATAACCGTCGCTGCGCCGCGGCACGAACCCGACCACGTCCGCCCCGAGCGCCGCCAGGGCGCGCAGGCACAGCGCAGCACTGGTCACGCCGTCGGCGTCGTAGTCGCCGTGGACGAAGATCTTCTCGCCCTTCTCCAGCGCGAACGCCAGTCGGTCCACGGCGGCCTCGGCGTCGGGCAGGAGCAGGGGGTCGTGCAGGTCTTCGAGACGGGGCTCCAGAAAGGCACGGGCCTGGTCGAGGGTGGACACGCCGCGCCGCATCAGCAGTTTCCCCACCAGCGGCGGCAGGTTGAGCTGCCCCGCCAGCTCGCGGGCGGCGTCCTCGTCGGTCTCGGCGATCTTCCAGAGCAGGGGAGCGGGCAGGTCTTCGGCGGCGGCAGCGGTGAGGGTGTCAGGCATAATCAAATAGAGCCAGCGGGGCGGGCGCAGGCTCCCCACTGCCCTATTGTACAGCCAATCGGCAGGGGCGATGGCCCTTCCCTTACGGTTGCGAGAGCGCCCGCCAGCGGTCGAACAGGGCGTCGGCCCGGGACAGAAGGTAGTCACGCCCCTTCTGGCCGTTCTCCAGCGCCGCGTACCACGCTCCCGGAACGGCTCCGGCGCCGTGAAACGCCCCGGCGATCGCCCCGCACATCGCGCCGATGGTGTCGGTATCGCCTCCCAGGCGCACGGCAAAGGTGACGGCGGCCTCGAAGGAGTGCGGGTTCGCCACGAAGGCATACAGCGCGGCAGGCACGGACCGGTGGGCCTCGATACCGGTCCCCAGGCGCTCCGCGACCTCGCAAGGGGATGCCGGGTCACGCAGAAGCCTGCGAATCTCCGCCAGCGATTCCCGATAGGTCTCCGGAAGCGCGGGGGTGGCTTCGTCCACGGCATCGACAAAGGCAAGCGGGTCGAAATCGGCGGGTTCGCGGCGGCAGGCGACGGCGACCGCGGCGGCCTGCAGCGCACACCCCGCCACGCCGAGCGGGTGGGTGTGCGTCACCCTCGCCGTGTTCTCCGCAAGGTGACGCAGGCGGAACGGGTCGTGGTGCGCGAAGACGCCCACGGGCGCGGCGCGCATGGCGGCCCCGTTCCCGAAGCTGCCCTGCCCGCCAAAGAGGCGCGCGGCGGGTTCGTCCCACGGGGCGCCGCGCCGCAGTTCGAGCAGGACGCCAATAGCCGCGGGGCCGTACCCCCGGTGCGGCTTGAAGTTCTCCGCGAACCGCCGGGCGAGGTCCGGGCCGTCGAAGCCGCCGCAGGCCGCGAGCGATTCGGCGACGCCGATCGTCATCTCGGTGTCGTCGGTGTAGCGCGCGGCGCCGTCCGGCAGTTCCGCCCCGGCGAGCAGGCCGAGGATGGCCCGGCGCAGCTCGGCCTCCGGCTTCGGCAGGGTCTCGACTTCGGTGACGAGGGCCGCGATGCGCCGGCAGTCCACGCCTTCCAGCGGCGCGCCCACGGCGTCCCCGGCCATCGTCCCCAGCAGCGCCCCACGGAACTTATCCCGTAGGCGGTCGTGGTCGTCGTGCTTCACGCTGTCTCTCCCCTGACCTGAAACGAAGAGGGCGGCCCCGGCAGGGCCGCCCTCTTCCCGGAATCCCCCGGCCTACGCCGCGTTGATCTTGGCGATGATGGCGTCGGCCATCTGGGAGGTGCCGACCGCGGTCGGGTCGTTGCGGTCGGGCTTCATGTCGTAGGTGACGTCCTTGCCCTCGGCGATGACGTCGGCGACGGCCTTCTCCAGCTTCGCCGCCGCGTCGGTCTCCTTGAGGTACTTGAGCATCAGCAGGCCCGAGAGGATAAGCGCGGTCGGGTTGACCTTGTTCTGGCCCTTGTACTTGGGCGCGGAGCCGTGGGTGGCCTCGAACAGGGCGGTGTCCTCGCCGATGTTCGCGCCCGGCGCAACGCCGAGCCCGCCGACCAGACCGGCGCCCAGGTCGGAGAGGATGTCGCCGTAGAGGTTCGGCATCACCAGGACGTCGTAGTTCTCCGGCTTCTGGACAAGCTGCATGCACATGGCATCCACCAGCCACTCGTCGTACTCGATGCCCTTGTCCTTGTACTCCTCGGCGACCTCACGAGCGACCTTGTAGAACAGGCCGTCCGTGTACTTCATGATGTTCGCCTTGCAGACCGCGGTGACTTTCTTGCGGTTGTTCTCCACCGCGTAGTCAAAGGCGGCCTTAACGATGCGCCGGGTGCCAAAGGTGGAGATCGGCTTGATCGAGATAGCGGCATCCTCGCGGATCTTGCCCCCCGAAAGCCCGATGATCTGCTTCGCCTCGTCGGAGAACTGGTCGTACTCGACGCCCGCGTACAGGTCCTCGGTGTTCTCGCGGACGATCACGATGTCGATGTTCTCGTAGCGCGAGCGGACGCCCTTGTAGGACTTGCAGGGCCGGATGCAGGCGAACAGGTCCAGCTCCTTGCGCAGCGCCACGTTCACCGAGCGGAAGCCGGTGCCGATGGGCGTGGTGATGGGCCCCTTGAGAGCGACCTTGTTCTTGCGGATGGACTCCAGGACGTTGTCCGGGAGCGGAGTGCCCGCGGTCTCCATGATGTCGACGCCCGCTTCGACGACGTCCCAGTTGAACGAGGAACCGGAGGTCGCCACGGCGGCCTCCAGCACGCGGCGGGTCGCCTCGACCAGTTCCGGACCGGTGCCGTCGCCGCGGATGAGCGTCACGTTATGAACAGCCACAACCTGTCTCCTTGCGTGAGTTGATAGGGGCAGTAAGCGCCGCGCCCGGCGGAGACGCCGGGCGCGGCGCGAAAGCGCATATTCAGAAAATTGTAGCAAGGTGCGCCTCTCCTGTCAAACCGGGCCCGTGTGGCAGCAGTCAGCGCGGCGCCCTCGGCCTGAAACGAACGATTCGGTACGCCTGATCGCTTACCTGGGGGCGTTTATCACGGAATCGGCGGGGGAAGAAGCAAGGACGGGGAGTACACACACAGGAGCACTCACGAAGATGGACGTGTCGACGGACCGGGGGGCGGGCGCGACGGAGGTGTCGGTTTCTTTGCGGCCGGAGTTTGACGGGAGCCCGCGCGCTCTGGCGGAGGCTACACTGCGTTTTCTTCTGACCGGAGGAGCGCTGACGCTGCTCGTTCTGGTGGTGTGCGTGCTGATGGGCGCGGTGTTCTGGTTCACGGAGAGCGCGGTCGTGGCACACCGGGGGCTCTGAGGCTCAAAACCCTTCGGCGAAGTCATCGGGTGCGAGGAACGCACCGCGCGCCAGCTGCACGCGGCACACAGGTTCGTCGCCCGTGCCGTCCTCCTGCGCATCGGATAGGAGCGTCACCGCGGCGACATCGAAGCGCAGCGGCACGGCCTCCGCGCCCGGGGCGGTGTCGTCGGCAAGCAAACCGTGGCGAGCGGCGTATGCCAGCGCCAGGCGGGCGATCTGCCGCTGCTTGGCGGGGGTGACCGACTCCGCGGGCGTTTCGCCTGCACGGCGCGGGGCGTACCCCCGTCTACCCCGGCGGGTCTTCACCTCCACAAAGCAGAGCGTCGGCCCGTCCCAGGCAACGATATCTAGCTCCCCCACCAGGCCCGACTTCGCCCCGAAGCGGACGTTGACATCCACGAGGCGATACCCGACCGCTTCCAGGTACCGCTGCGCCGCCTCCTCGCCGATGCGCCCCGTCGCTTTGCGTTCCATAGCGGGTGAAAGATAAAAGAGACCGGGAGGTGTTGTCCTCCCGGTCTCTTTCGCCGCAGGCCGGTCGGTTCCCTACGGCTTCTGGATGTGGGCGGTCAGGCCCCATCCGCCGCCGCCCTGCCCGACCTTGACCACCAGGGTGTTCCGGCCCTTGCGCAGGGACAGCCCCGTGATGCGGTCCTGGTGCGGCTCGACGCCGCGGATGGCGACCTTGCGGTGCACCTCCTTGCCGTTGAGCCAGACCACCACCCCGTCGTCGCTGCCCACGAGCAGCGTCGTGTTCTTTGTCGCGCGCGGGCTATCCAGATAGGCCACGGCGTACACTGCGGCGTCCCGGTGCTCCGGCGGCAGCAGCTTCTCGAAGTTCAGCTCCTCGCCCTGCGCCACCTGCCAGGTTCGGGTCAGGCCGCCCACCGTTGCGGTGTCGCCTGCCCGCGGCTCCAGTTCGGCTTCGTTCGGCAGGTACGCCCGGTCGAGGATGCGCTTCATGGCCGCCATCGCCTCGGGCGTCTCCTGCGTAGCGGGGACGGTCTCCCCGGTCGGAATCGGGCCGAGCACGAGCCAGTCGAGGATCGGCGTCGCCTCAATCGGCTTGACGCGGTCCTCCCCGCGCATAATGCGCGCCATCGTCCGGACGTCGGTCTTCGGCTCACGGTCGTAGGTCATCAGGCCGTTCAGCTCCTGCTCCACGTCCGTCAGCTGCGTATAAACGAATCCGGAGAGGTTGGGGGCGTAGAACAGCTGCGAAGTACGGCGGCGCAGTATCTCCAGCATCTCCTTGGCGTCGGCAGCGTGGATGTAGATGCGCCCCTCGTTCCAGATGTGTCCCGGCACCGACAGGCCGACCCCGCCGTATTCGCCGACCACCTTCGGCTTGACCGGGTTTTGCACCCCCTCCTTCAGCAGGCTGTCGGAGTAGTTGTGCGCGTCGATCACGTCGGTGAAGCTGCGCTGCGTCCACCCGGAGGCGTCCGTAATCGGGCGCGAGGGGTCCAGGCGGCGCGTGAATGCCACCATCTCGTCCTGGAACACGCCCGGGTTCCCCCAGTTCTCGTTGAAGGGAATCCAGTGGACGACCGACGGATAGCTCTGCGTGGTCGCGATGACCTCCTCCCACTCGCGGCGGAAGTTATCGCGCGCCTCCTGCTTGTCCAGGTTTGTGACGGACGGCATGTCCTGCCACACGGCGACACCGAGCTTATCGCACCAGTAGTACCAGCGCGGGTCCTCGACCTTGATGTGCTTGCGCGCCATGTTGAAGCCGAGCTTACGGGTCATCTCCACGTCGTAGCGGATCGCCTCGTCGGACGGCGGCGTGTAGATGCCGTCCGGCCAGTAGCCCTGATCCAGCACGCCGCGGTAGAAGTATGGCTTGCCGTTGAGGGTCAGGCGGCCGTTCGCGATACCGACGCTACGGAACGCCGTGTAGCTGTGCGCCTCGTCCACCGTCTTGCCGTTCTGCTGGAGCGTGAAGACGAGGTCGTACAGGTTCGGTGACTCCGGCGTCCAGAGCTTTGCCTTCGGAACGGAGAGCTTCACGACCGCCCGGCCGCCCACCACCGTCGCCGTCGCCTCTGCCGCCGCGGACTTCGCCCCCGGGGGAGACACGCGCACCTTCAGGGCGGCGCCGTTCGCGCTCTCGGGCAGGGTTGCGGACAGAGCCAGCGTCCCCGTGCCGTCCCGTTCCGCCCCGGGCGTCATCACGACCCGCGACAGGTGTGCGTCGGCGACGGGTTCCAGCCACACCGTCTGCCAGATGCCGGTGGTGCGCGTATACCAGATGCTCTCGCTGCCCTTCTGCTTGCCGCGCGGCTGCCAGCCTTCGGCGCTGCTCTCGGACGGGTCGTAGACGCGGACCACCAGCTCCTGCGGGCCAGACGGCCTCAGGGCGTCGGTCACATCCAGCGAGAAGGGCGTGTAGCCGCCCCGGTGGGCCCCGACCTCCTGACCATTGACGTAGACCGTCGCCTCCCAGTCCACCGCGCCGAAGTTCAGCAGGACGCGCCGCCCCTTCCACCCGGCAGGGACTTCAAACGAGCGCCGGTACCAGACGCGCTCGTGCACCTCCTGACCGCGCCCGATGCCGGAAAGGGCGGACTCGAAGGTAAACGGCACCAGAATCCGCTCGGGGAAGTCCTTGCCGCTCTTCCACCCCTGCGCGTCACCGACGTTCTCATCGTCAAAGCCGAACTGCCACAGGCCGTTCAGCGAGAGCCAGTCGCGGCGCACGAGCTGCGGGCGCGGGTACTCCGGGCGAACCCTGTTCGGCGTCACGGTGGCCGCGAAGCGGGTCTTCAGCGGCGACGGCGCCATCTTCCAGTCGCCGCTCACGGCGGCAGCAATCTGCGGGGTGCGGGCGGGGGCCAGTTTCCAGGTGGCGGCGACGGCGGCCGAGGCCACGACCGCTGTCATAAGGCCCCAGAGCGCCGGGGCGCGCAGGGTAATGGTGAGTTTCATGAGCCACTCTCCTCTTTTACATCGCGTCTTCCATGTGGACGACCAGACCCCAGCCGCCCTGCCCCTGCCCGACCTTGACCATCAGGGTGTTTCGCCCTTCGCGCAGGGTGATGGGAATGAGGTCCTCCGGTTCGACACCGCGGATTTTGGTGGTCTTGAACACCTGCTCGCCGTTCAGCCAGACGATGGCGCCATCGTCGCTGCGGAAGCGCAGCACCTTCTTCGCAGCCTTCGGGCTGTCGATGTAGGTCATGCCGTAGGTGACCCTATGCTTCAGCGTGGACACCGGCGTATCGGGTGCCGCGTACATGTTCTTGAAGTCAAAGGCGCTGCCGCGGAGTTTGCGCCACGACAGGCTCTTGCCGTTCACGTTGACGTTCGCACTCTCCCGCGGCTGATACCGGGCTTCGTTCGGCAGGTAGGCAACGCTGAGGAGTCGTTCCATCCGCGCCTCGTCCGGNTCGCCCGTCTGAGGCTCGCCCCCGGGGAGAATGGGACCAAGAAAAAGCCAGTCGCGGGCCTGACCGGGGGTCTCATTCAACTCTCGGATGAGCCCCTTTTCCCGCCGCTCGTTCTCGTCCATGTCGGGGGACAGTACGGGCGCCGGCGCGGTGAGCTTCATGGACGAGCGATTTGGGGCCGGTCCGGCCACCCCGCCCGATGTCGAGCGCGCTGCCAGCTTCGGGGCGGCAACCCACACCACCGCAGCCGACAGCAGCACCGACAGGGCGATTACCCCCCTGGGCTTGATGATGACCTTCAGATTCTCCATATACTGCCTCCTGGGGCGCATCCCCGCGCCGGTAGTCCTTGAGATACAGTCGCGTTGTGCCGGGCGGCACGGCCGTCACCACGGCACGCAAAACAGAGTCTGTCTGTCAAGGCCCGCGCAATAAACGTACCAGAATGATCCAAAATGAGCCAGAGGAGAACCAGAAGAGAGGGCAGGAAAAAATAGCGCGCGGAGTTACTCCTCCTCGGCGGGCGGGAATCGCAGGGCGCACTGGGCCACAGGCCCGAAGGAGCGGCGGTGCAGGGCGCACGGGCCGTGCTCCGCCAGGGCGCGCAGGTGATCCGGCGACGGATACCCCTTATGGCGATCGAAGCCATACTGTGGCCAGCGCTCGTGGAACTCGCCGGCCATCAAGCGGTCGCGGGTTACCTTTGCCACAATAGAGGCGGCGGCGATTGAGGCGGAGAGGGAGTCGCCCTTCACGAGGGCACGGCAGCACTCCGGGTGCAGCCCCGGCACCGGCAGACCATCCACCAGCACGGCGTCCGGAGATACCGGCAGGGCATCCAGCGCCAGGCGCATCGCCCGGTGCGTCGCTCGCAGGATGTTCAGGCGGTCGATCTCCTCCGGCCCCACCACGCCCAGGGCCCAGAGCACACCGCTTTCCGCCTCCACGATGCGGGCGTACGCCCGCTCCCGCGCCGCGGCGGTCAGCTTCTTGGAGTCACGAATGTCCGCAAGGTCAAAGCCCTCCGGCAGAATCACGGCGGCGGCAACGACCGGGCCGGCCAGCGGGCCGCGCCCCACCTCATCCACCCCCGCAACACGTACCCGCCCCTCCGCGCGCAGTTCGCGCTCGTGTCCCCACAAGTCGGGCGCGTCTCGTTCGTCCCGGCCCCTCATGGCGCTCCTCCCCCCGCCTTCTTCGGGGAGTTGGGCGCCAGCACAGCAATCTCGACATTCAGGCGCTCCAGAAGGCGCCGCAGGTGCGCCCACTCGTCCCGGCCCATCCGCTCCGCCAACCGCTCCTCGTTGCGATGGCTCAGTGCCAGGGCGGCGTCCAGAAACGCCTGCCCGCGCTCCGTGAGTCGGACGAGTTTGGCCCGTCGGTCGCTCGGGTCGGGCACCAGTTCAACATAACCCCGCTCGTGCAGGGCATCCACCAGGTAGCCCATGCTCTGCTTGGTCATCTGTGCCTGTTCCGCCATGTCGGTGACGCGCGCGCCCTGCGGGGTGATATGACGGAAGACGCTGCTGAACGCGGGGCGGATGTCCGGGAACCCGTTTTCGGCAAGTTCGGCGTACATGCTCGCAGCGAGCGCCTGGTAGGGCAGGCGCAGGAGCGCCCCCAGCGTGCCGATCTCTTCGGTGAAACTTTTTTTCGCGGCCATATGTCCTTCATCTTGACACAGAACAGACAATCTGTCTATAATAGACATACATTCTGACCAATATCGAGGATGGCTCGGGAGGAAGAGGAGGAGAATGAAGACCACAGCATCGGCGGCACCGCCGCCCGGCATCGCCGGTCCGCCCACGGGCGGCCTGCGCGCCCGGCATCCCGGGGCCCAGCGGCCCGCAGCAGTATCCGAACGACACCCGTAAGAGGAGATCCGAAGATGACAACGACAGTAGCAGAAGCAACGATTCCGACCGCCTCCCTGCCCGCAGAGGCCGCCGCCGCTGCGCTCGCCTTCGCGAGCGCCGAGCCGCAGCAATCTCTGAACGTATTCGGCGTGCAGGTGGACATCCTGCTGACCGCGGAGCAGACCGGCGGGGCGTATTCGGTTTATCGGGTGGGTGCGGAGCCCGGGGCCGGGTCCCCGCCGCACGTCCATCTCCGGGACGACGAAGCGTTCTACGTCCTGGAGGGCACGTTCGACTTCATGGTCGGCGGCGAGACTCGGCGCCTGACGGCGGGGCAGTTCGTGTTCCTGCCGCGCAACATCCCGCACGCCTTCACGGGCGCCGGAGAGACCAAGGGGTGGCTGCTCGGCATCGGCTCCCCGGCCGGGCACGAGCAGTTCTTCGTGGACGCGAGCCGGCTGTCGTTCCCGCCCGACCCGGCGGAGGCGGCAGAGGTAGTGCGCCGCCACGGCATGGAGCTGCTGGTATAGCGCCACACGACCGCGGGCCGCGCCCGGCAGGCTCCTGCCGGGCGCGGCCCATTCTTACTTCTCGTCCAGGCTCGGCAGCATCCCCTCCGTGAGCGGGTACTGCTGCGGGCGGCCCGCCAGGACCGCTTCCAGGTCGTCCACCAGCCAGCCGACGCACCGCTGAACACTCGCAATCACGCCGCCCGCCCGGTGCGGGGTCAGGTAGGCGTTGGGCAGGCCGCGCAGGGGCGAGTCAGCCTCCAGCGGCTCTTTGTCGAAGACATCCAGCGCGGCGAACAGGTCGCCCCGGCGCAGCCGCTCCGCCAGCGCCTCCGTGTCCACCAGCGCCGCCCGCGCCACGTTCACCAGCACAGCGTCCGGTCGCAGCCGCGCAATCTCCTCGCGGCCCAGCAGGTGCCGCGTCCCCTCGTTCGACGCCGCGCAGAGCACCACCACGTCGGACATCTCCAGCATCTCCGGCAGTTCCACCCGGCGGGCGCCCTCGAACCGCGCCAGGACCGCGTCGGGGACGTAGGGGTCCACTACCAGGAGCGGACATCCGAACGGGGCGAGCAGTTGGGCAAGCCGCTGCCCCACCCGCCCGAAGCCGACGATACCCACGGGGCGCCCGGTGAGTTCGCGCTCCCGCCGGTCGATGTCCCCCGGAAACGCCTTTACCCAGGTCTCCTCACCGGTGCGCATGGCGGCATGGTAGTCCGAAACGCGGCGCAGGGAGTTCAGGATGAGGGCCAGCGCCATCTCCGACACGGCGGGCGAGAACCCCGCCCGGGAAACGGAGACCGGGACGCTCCGCGTCAGCGCGATCTTCGCCCCCGCCTGGTTGATATCCAGGTGCCCCCGGTACCTGAGGCGCGGCGCGGCGTCCAGCAGGTCGTCGGTCAGCAGCGGCCACGACCACATGAGCACGGCCTCGGCCCGGGCCAGATCGGCGGCGATCTCCTCGGCCCGGTTATGGGACGTTTTGCGCACGTCCCCGAGCCGCCCCAGCCGCGCGAACGTGTCCGCGAGGTCGGGGTGTACGAAGAACCCCTCCGGCAGGTTGACGAGAATGTCCATGCCGGTAGTTTGCGCATCCGCCGCGCGTCTCCCTCTTCAGGGGGCGGGGGGCGCCGCCTCCCGCGCTTCCGCCGCCGCGGCCTCGCCCGCCACGAAGCCGGTGGACCAGGCTGCCTGCAGGTTGTACCCCCCGACCGGCCCGGCGATATCCAGCACCTCGCCGCACAGGTACAGGCCGCGCACACGCTTCGAGCGCATGGTCTGCGGGTCCACCTCGTCCAGCGCCACACCGCCCGCAACCACCTCACCGCGCTCCAGCGGGACGTGCCGCACGCGCCCCAGCCGCCAGCCCTTGAGGGTCTGCACCAGACGGTTGCGCTCCTTCTGCTTCAGGTACGCGCAACGGGTGGACGGGTCGATCCCCGCCGACTCCAGGAGCGGGCGCACTACCCGCTCCGGCAGGGCGTCCCGGGGCGTCAGCCGCTCGACCAGGGTCGCGACCGCGGCGCGCGGGGACGCCTGCGCTTCGCGGAGCACAGCCCCCGCTAGCTCCTCGGGCGTTCGGTCAGGCAGCAGGTCCACCTCCGCCACGCTCTCGGCAGGGATGGCTTCGGCCACCTCGCGGGAAACGCCGAGCGCGGTGGGGCCGGAGACGCCTTTGTGGGTCCAGAGCAGGTCGCCGCGCCAGCGCATCCGCTCCTTCCCCGGCGAGCCGTCGGGGTTCACCCCGCGCGCCCGCAGGACACAGTCGCGGTGCGCCACGCCGCTCCACTCGGCAGGCGGAACCGGGTCCAGGTAGAGCGGCGCCAGCGCGGCCTTCAGCGGGACGATGGTATGGCCCAGGGCGGCCAGCCACCGCCAGCCGTCCCCGGTCGTGCCCGTGGCCGGGTAGCTCGCCCCCCCCACCGCCACCACCACCTGCTGCGCCTCAACCGGCGCTGCCGCCCCTTCCAGCGTCACCCCCGCAACCGCGCCGTTCTCGACCGTGATTCCGGTGACCGCCGCCCCGCGCCACACCGTCACCCCGGCGTCCTGAAGGTGCGCCTCCAGCACATCCACCACATCCTTGGCGTCCGCGGGCGGTACGGGGAAGATGCGCCCGTCGGGCCGGGTGTAGACCTCCATGCCCTTCGCGGTCAGCATCTCCACAAAGTCGTCGTTCGTGAAGCGGTAGAACGACGGGCGTAAGAACCGTCCCTCGTTCGGGCGGAACCGGGCGCGCACCTCCTCCATCGGCCCGGCGTGCGTGACATTGCACTTGCCACCGCCGGAGATGAGTATCTTGGTGCCAAGCCGGTTCTTCTTTTCGAGCAGGCGCACGGGTACGCCGTCCATCGCCACCCGCCACGCGGCGATCATGCCCGCCGCCCCACCGCCTATAACCAGAACCGGCGTCATCCGTTGGGCTCCTCGGCCGGGGGAGGGGGGCCACCTCCGGGAAGTGGCCCCCCTCCCCGGCCCTCGTTCCTCGGGCCACCCCTC
>Ga0065721_10009567_pt1 | contig 15020 bp, 12 predicted proteins | sample Mesricmetagenome_FD_59108 | JGI IMG/M metagenome (GOLD analysis project Ga0065721, IMG submission 59108) | Mesophilic microbial community from rice straw/compost enrichment Sample: eDNA_1 v2 (version 2) | ecosystem: Engineered > Solid waste > Grass > Composting > Bioreactor | place: USA: Davis... | reverse complement strand
TCCCGGACGGTTCCATGCTGCCTCCTCTCCCGACGTGTCTGCGGCCGACCAGGCTCCTCTCGCCGGCTGCTATTGGTTACTCCCCTCATCCGAAACTGGTCAAGCCAATTTTTGCGGGAAGCTCTTCGAGTCGCTGGAGAAGCCGAAGAAGGCCTTGCTTTTCCGCCCGGTACAACCTCTCATTCGGCTTGCTCCGAAGGGCGGGAGCTTCTATGGTAAGGCCAGATTGCAGGAATGATCGAGACCTATGAACGGACCCATCAAGGCGGCGGAGCCGCGGCGGCTCTACCAGCAGATCGCCGACCAGATACGGACGCTGATCCAGGGCGGACATTTCGCGCCGGGCGCGCGCCTGCCGGCGGAGCGGGACCTCGCCCAGCAACTCGGGGTATCGAGACCGTCCTTGCGGGAGGCGCTGATCGCTCTGGAGATCGAGGGCAGCGTCGAGATCCGCATGGGGTCCGGCATCTACATCACGGCGGAAGCCGAGCGCCGGCCGTGGCAGACGGGTTCGATGGGCGAAAGTCCGGTGGANCTGATGGAGGCGAGGGCCGCTGTCGAGGGAACGGTGACGCTTGCNGCCGCCGCCAGGGTCACGGCCGAGGGATTGAAGCTGCTGCGCGAAACGCTCGAGGCGATGCGCATCGAGATAGAGGCGGGCAGGAAGCCTCTCGATCAGGACCGGCTGTTCCATCTGACCATTGCCGGCCAGTGCGGAAATTCCGTGCTGGCGCACATCGTCGGCGACCTGTTCGACGAGCGCCACAGCCCGATCTCGGCGCAGATCCGCACGCGGTTCGAAACGCCCGAGACCTGGCATCATGCGCTCCGCGAGCATGAGGCGATCTACGNCGCCCTGGAAGCCCGCGACCCGCTTCTGGCCCAGGCGATGATGCATGCGCATCTGGAGGAGTCCAAGCGCCGCTGGATGGAAAACGAGCCTCGCTGAGCACACCTATATTGATGAACGCAGGAGCCTCCGGGGAGGAGGAAGTAGACATGGATGCCATCGTATCGCCCATCATCATTCTCAACCCGGCCGATGACGTCGGCGTGGTACGCCGTTCCGTCCAGCCCGGAAACCTCGTCGGCCATGGGGATCTCGTCGCACGCGAGTTGATCGGCCGCGGCCACAAGGTGGCGATCAGGCACATTCCCGAAGGCGCCGAGGTGAAGAAATACGGCCAGGTGATCGGCGTCGCGACGCAGGCTATCGAGCCTGGCAGCCACGTGCATCTGCACAACCTCGCCATGCTGCCGTCGGAGCACGAGCACCAGTTCAGCGTCGACGTCGAGGAACGGGGCATGCTGCCGGAAAGCGAGCGGCGCACCTTCATGGGCTATGACCGCGGCTTCGGCGGCGCCGGCACCCGCAACTACATCGGCATCATCTCGTCGGTGAACTGTTCCGCCACGGTGTCCCGCTACATTGCCGATTACTTCAACCGCATGGGCGGGCTTGACGGCTTCGACAACATCGACGGGGTGGTGGCGCTGACCCATGGCGGCGGCTGCGCGCTCAACAACAAGTCGGAAGGCTACCGCGTGCTGATCCGCACGATCCAGGGATATGCCAAGCATCCGAATTTCGGCGGCATCCTGATGATCGGCCTGGGCTGCGAGACGAACCAGATCGGCCCGATCCTCGAGCACTACAAGATGGAGGAGGGCGACCGGCTGCGGACGATGACGATCCAGCAGCATGGCGGCACCAGGAAGACCATCGATGCGGCGATCGCCATCATCAAGGAGATGCTGCCGAGCGTGAACGCCGCGGTGCGCACGCCCCAGCCGCTGTCGAAGCTGAAGCTGGCATTGGAGTGCGGTGGCTCGGACGGCTATTCCGGCATCTCGGCCAATCCCGCGCTCGGCTACGCCTCGGATCTCATCGTCAGGAACGGCGGCACGACCGTGCTGTCGGAGACACCGGAGATCTATGGCGCCGAGCATCTCCTGACGCGCCGCGCGGTGACGCCGGCGGTGGCGGAAAAACTCCTGCAGCGGATCGACTGGTGGCGGGACTANACCGCCCGCAACGGCGACGAGTTGAACAACAACCCCTCGCACGGCAACAAGCTGGGCGGCTTGACGACCATCCTGGAGAAGTCGCTGGGCGCCGTCGCCAAGGGCGGCTCCATGCCGCTCAAGGCCGTCTACGAGTTCGCCGAGCCGGTGACGGAACAGGGCTTCGTGTTCATGGATACGCCCGGTTACGACCCGGTGGCGGTCACCGGCCAGGTGGCGGGCGGCTGCAACGTCATCTGTTTCACGACCGGCCGCGGCTCCGTCTCCGGCTTCAAGCCGTCGCCCTGCATCAAGATCGCCACGAACTCCGAAATGTACGAGCACATGAAGGAGGACATGGATGTCAACTGCGGCGGCATCGTCACCGGCGAGGAGACGATCGAGCAGTCCGGGCAGCGGATTTTCGAGGAGATCCTTGCCGTGGCTTCCGGCAGGAAGACGCTGAGCGAAATCTACGACTACGGCGACAACGAGTTCGTGCCGTGGCAGATCGGGGCGGTGACCTGACGATCACCACCCCATGCGCCATCAGCGGATCGGTTTCGTCTGCGTCTTGATGCCCGGCACAGCCGGGGTTCCGAAGAACTTCTCCCGTTCCCGCCAGATCGCCGGGAGCGCCAGAAGCGCGACGCCGACAAAGGCGATGGCGGTCTTGGTGAGCTGGCTCAGTTCCGGCGTGCGGCCGTCGAAGTAGTAGACGGCGTAGACGATCGCGACGTGCCATACGTAGACATAGAGCGAGTGGCGGCCGATCAGCTGCAGGAATTTCAGCGAGAACACCCAGGTCAGCACGCCAGCCGCCTTCTGCACGATGGCCGAGGGATGCTTCGGCCCGGCGACGATGAGCCAGGTGACCAGCGCAGCAACCGCCAGGAAGTTCAGGAGATAGACCGGACCGAAGTCCGCGCGGATTTCCATCGAGGCGAACTTGCCGAGCATGAAGTCCGGCATAAGCCCGTTTGCCGTCATGATCCTGAGCGGCAGGAAGAACAGCGTGACGATCAGCGCCATCTTCGGGATGAACGTGTTCTCCGGNGTGAGAATCCGGCTCCANTCGATCTTGTTCGTCGAGGTCATCGCACCNAGGACAAGGCCCGAATANAAGACGATCTGCCAGCCGAGCAGGTTGAAGCTGACCCGGATGCCNTGGTCGTCAGGCCCCATCACGAGCTGGTTCAGCGGCTCGGTGGCGATGCGCTGCAGGCCGAGCTGCCCGGCCATCCAGAGGGTGAGCGAGCCGGCGAGCACGTAGTGCCACTTGTCCTCCAGCACGAGCTTCACCAGCATCGGCGCGAACAGCATGTAGACGATGTACTGTGGCAGGATGTCCATGAACGTCGGCTGGAACAGGAACGTTGCGATGGCCGCCAGACGCANGGGATCGTCGAAGGTCGTGTAGCCCAGCCAGTTNTACCAGACGGTATAGGCTTCCGGCAGGATCATCTGTGCNGCGAGTATGGCGATGACGATCCCCATCGCATAGCGGTAGAGCTCGAATGCGCGGGAATAGATGGCCTGCCGNCCCGCGGCATAGCCGTTCTTCATCATCTTGCGGGCATAGACCATGCCGATGAGAAGACCCGACAGGAACACGAATCCCTGCGCATCCTCNACGAAAGCAAGCTGGTTGTGGTTGACTTTGACGAGCCAGTAGCCGCCCGCAAAGATCAGGTGATTGATCAGCATGAAGACGAGAAAATAGCCTCGCATACCATCAATAAGGTCAAACCGTTTCATCGGTTGCGGTCTCCGTTCTACCGTCCCGATGCGCTTGGGTCGCACGGTCCGTAAGGCCTCTGCGGGCCAGGATGTCACGCGCCTAAACGCGACGAAAAGGCGGAGGGTTCCGTCGGACGCGTTCGGCCTGTCGATGGTAGAAGAAGCCGCATGACTGCGACATGAACGGAAGGACTTATTCGGCGGCGATCCGCTTGATGCCGGCCACCTGCGTCAGATAGGCCCGCAGGGCTGCCGGCCGCACGGGCTTGTGCTGCAGGGCGATGTCGTGCCGTTCCGCCTCCGCCCGCACCTCGGCGGAGCGATCGGCCGTGACGAGCAGGGCCGGAATCTCGGAACCGTATGCCTGGCGGAGCCGGAGAACGGCCTCCACGCCGTTGCCGCCGTTCAGGTGGAAGTCGGCGACAATGACTTCCGGCGGAGGCTCCTTGGCCTCNACGATGCTCTCCACGTCCTCGAGCGAGCCCGCCTGNCCGACGGCGCATCCCCAGCCGGATATGAGCAACGTCATGCCTTCCAGNATCTTCGGCTCGTTGTCGATGCACAGAACCCGCAGGCCATTGAGCGGCTGCGAACGCCGGCGCCGCTCCGGCCGCTCCGCCACGCGNACCGCCTGNGGCGAACTCAGGTCGCGCGGTACGCGCACCCGGAAGATGGTGCCTCTGCCGGGGACCGAAGACAGTTCGACCGGATGGTTCAGGACGCGCGAAATGCGATCCACGATCGACAGTCCGAGACCGAGGCCCGAGGCGGTNCGGGCGCCTTCGTCCAGGCGCGCGAATTCCTTGAAGACGGTGCGGAACTTGGTTGCCGGGATGCCGATCCCGGAATCCAGNACCTCGATGACGACATCGCTGCCGCGGCGCCGGGCACCGATCAGGATCTTGCCGTCGATCGTGTACTTGATGGCGTTGGATACGAGGTTCTGCACCAGCCTGCGCAGGAGGTTCACGTCGGACCGGACCCGGACGGAACTCGGCACCACGACGAATTCCAGGTTCTTTTCCCGTGCCATCGGAGCGAAATCCGTCTCGATGCGGCGCAAAAGCTCGTCCATGGGCACGGATGTGATGCGCGGCTTCATGGCGCCGGTGTCCAGCCGCGAGATATCGAGGACAGCGCCGAGGATCGTCTCCACCGACTCCAGCGCCGAATCGATGTTGCTGACCAGCACGCTGTTTTCGGAGGTGCCCAGGCGCTCCACCAGGGCGGAGGAGTAGAGGCGGGCGGCGTTCAGCGGTTGCAGGATGTCGTGCCCCGCGGCCGCGAAGAACCGCGTCTTGCCGATATTCGCTTCCTCCGCGGCGGCGCGCGCCTCGGCCAGCTCGCGGTTGACGCGCGTCAGTTCGGCCGTACGCTCTTCGACCCGTTGTTCCAGGGTCTCGTTCGCCTGCATCAGGGCACGGTCGGCGGCGACGCGTTCGGTGATATCGGTGAGGGTCGCCACAATCCCCTTGTCGGGCATAGCGTTCGACCTCACCTCGATGATCCGCTTGCCGCCTGCCACGACGAGGGAGAAGGGCGCATCGAGGGTCTGGAACTGGCGGATGACGTCGCCTCGGTCTTCCGGCCGGATGTCGCCGCGTTCCGACAGCATCGCCACGATATCGGCAAGCGGGAAACCGACCTGGCCTGCCTGCTCCGGCAGGTCGAGCAGGTTGCGGAAGCGCCTGTTCCAGATGGTCAGGCAGTAGGAGCTGTCGAAGACCGCGATTCCCTGGTCCATCTGCGACAGAGCGGTCTGCAGCATGTCCTGGTTGTACTGCAGCGCCTCGCTTGCCTGGTCCAGGAGCCAGGCGGTATCGGAATTCGTGTCCTCGGCCTTCTGGAGGATGAGCGACAGGACGAGCCGCGCCGAGGAGGAGCCGATGGCGCTGCCCAGAAGCTGTTCCGAGAAGTGGACCAGCCCCATGTCGGCCGGCTGGTCGTCCTCCAGCCGCCGTCCGCCGGCCTGCGCGTAGTTGGCGAACGAGCGTTCCATGCGCTCCTCGCCCAGATAGCGGGCGATCGTGGTCTTGAGATCGCCGACGCTGACCCGCGTCTTCCAGCCGCGCGTCGCGAACTGCGACCGGCGCCGCCGCTTGACGAATATCCCCGCCTGGATGCGCTCTACCGGACTGGGGTTGCGCGACAGCGATCCGAGGANGAAGGCGAGGCTGTTGACGCTCAGGCTGAAGAGCGTCGCGGTNACCAGCGGNTCGATCTCGGTTCCGGAGAAAAGTCCGGTNCCGGGGAAGAGGAAGTCGAGGACGACTGCGGCTATATGGGANTTGTCCGGGCCGCCGAGGCTCGGAACGAAGAGGAGATAGGCCCAGGCCAGAAAGCCGAGCGTCATTCCCAGGATCGCTCCGCGGGCGTTCGCGCGGCGCCAGACGAGACCGCCCAGGAGGCTCGGGGCCATCTGGGCAACGGCCGCGAAGGCGAGGAGCCCGATCGAGGCGAGCCCGGATTCGCTGTCGGCTGCCCGGTAGTAGGCATAGCCGAGCATGAGCACCCCGATGATGGCCATACGCCGGACCCGCAGCAAGGTCTTGGTGAAGTCGGCCCGGTGGACGGAACGCCGCATCAGCTTGCGGCGCAGCAGGACGGGCATCACGATGTCGTTCGAAACCATGATCGACAGCGCGACCGAAGCGACGATCACCATGGCCGTGGCCGCCGAGAAACCGCCGATGAAGGCGATCAGCGACACCACCGGCATCTCGTTAGCAAGCGGAAGGAGCAGGACGTAGAGATCGGCGTTCCCGGTACCGCCGAACTGGATGATCCCGGCGATCGCGATGGGCAGGACGAAGATGTTGATGGCCACCAGATAGAGCGGCAGGAGGAAGCCCGCCGTCTTCAGTTCCCGCGCGGTGCGGTTCTCCACGACGGTGACGTGGAACTGCCGGGGCAGCATGATGATCGCGAAGGCGGACAGCAGGATCAGCAGGATCCAGCGGCTCGCCGGCGTCTCGTAGGACAGTGCGGAGGCCACCAGCAGGTTGCCTGAGGCGCGCTCCCAAAGCTCGGCCGGTCCGTCGAAAAGGAAATAGAGGACGGTGATCCCCACCGTCGCGAACGCCAGCAGCTTGACGACGGATTCCATCGCGACGGCGAGGATGAGCCCGTCCTGATGCTCGGTCGCGTCGGTGTGGCGGGTGCCGAACACCACNGCGAAGCAGGCCATCAGCACCGTCACGATCAGAGCGAGGTCGATGAAGTACAGATTGCCGCTGCCGATNCCGTANGCGGAAGCATCGACCATCGCCGCGACGGAGCTCGAGACCGCCTTCAGCTGAAGGGCGATGTAGGGAATGGCGCCGATCAGGGAGATNACGGCGACGATCATCGCGACGGCGGGGTTCTTGCCGTAGCGCGCCGCCACGAAGTCGGCGACCGACGTCAGCTTCTCGGCCTTGGCCAGTTCGACGATCCGCCGGATGACCGGCATGCCAAGCGTAAACGCGAGGATCGGGCCGATATAGATCCCGGTGAACTCCAGGCCGCGTTGCGAGGCCAGGCCCACGCCGCCGAAATACGTCCACGAGGTGCAATAGATCGCAAGGCTCAGGGCATAGACCGCCGGGCGGCCCCCTTCCGGGACGCCCATCAGCCTGCTCCGGCGATCACCGTAGCTTGCCACTGCGAACAGCAGCAGGATGTAGCCGAATGCCGACAGGAATATCAGCCAGGCTGGAAGCATGTCTCCTCCGCTCCGCCGCGTCTCAACGAGACCATAGGTCAAAACTGGAGGCTTGGAAATCAGCGCGATCTTGGCATAAAGTCCAAGAGGCGGTCGGGCTCGGCGCTTGCTGGAAGGGCACCGCGCNNCATCTTCGTGTGATGCCGTCGGTTCAGGAAGGGAACGCCATGTCCGTAGTCTCCGAGTTTCGCTCTTTCATTGCCAAAGGCAACGTGATCGACCTNGCCGTGGGTATCATCATCGGCGGAGCGTTCACGGGCATNGTCAATTCGCTGGTCAACGACATCATCATGCCCGTGGTGGGCGCCATCATNGGCGGCATCGATTTTTCCGACTACTTCCTCCCTCTGTCGTCCAGCGTGACGGCGCCCACCCTGGCGGCCGCGCGGGAGCAGGGGGCNGTCTTTGCCTACGGCAGCTTCATCACCGTCATCCTGAANTTCCTGATCCTCGCCTGGATCATCTTCCTGATGGTGAAGGTCGTGAACAGAATCCGGTTGGCAGAGGAGAAGAAGCCGGTCGAGGAAGCGCCTGCCCCGCCGCCCGCCGACGTGCAGCTGCTGACCGAGATCCGCGACCTCCTGAAGACCCGCTGATTCCATCACCCAAATCGATGTCAGCCTCACCGTTTGTCATGGGATTCCTGATCGCCGCTGGGCTATGAAGGGCGACCAAACGGAGAGTGACTTGATGTCGGTATTGGAGAGCCTCAGCCCGCGAGCGCTTGCCGCGCCCGAAAGCGGTATCGTGGAAGTGATCACCTATGCGCGCGGCCGGGAAGGGCTCATCCCGCTNTGGGCCGGCGAGGGCGATTTGCCGTCTCCGGACTTCGTCAATCGGGCCGCCAGCGAGGCACTGCTGGCGGGCGAGACCTTCTATACCTGGCAGCGGGGCATTCCCGAACTGCGGGAGGCGCTGTCGCGCTACTACCGCCGGCATTTTGCGATCTCGCTCCCCAGCGAACATTTCTATGTCACCGGCTCCGGCATGCACGCCATCATGCTCGCGGTCCAGGCGCTCACCTCGCCGGGAGACGAGCTCATCTACCTCTCGCCGGCCTGGCCGAACATCGTCGCGGCGGTCGAGTTGGGCGGTGCCAAGGCGGTGGCGCTTCCGCTGGATTTCGCCAATGGCGGCTGGTCCCTCGATCTGGCTAGGCTGGAGGCGCTGGTGACGCCGAAGACGAAGGCGCTGTTCATCAATACGCCCTCCAATCCGACCGGCTGGACGGCGACGAGGGACGAACTGGCCGCCATTCTTGCTCTCGCCCGCAGGCACGGCATCTGGATCGTCGCCGACGAGATCTACGCGCTTTACCATTACGGCGATGGCGCGCGTGCGGCATCCTTCCTCGACGTCATGGAGGACGGGGACCGGATCATCTTTGCGAACTCGTTTTCCAAGAACTGGTCGATGACGGGCTGGCGGGTCGGCTGGCTGGTGGCGCCGCCGGAGATGGGACAGGTCATCGAGAACCTGATCCAGTATTCCAATTCGGGCGTGGCGCAGTTCCTGCAGCGCGGCTGCGTCCTTGCTCTGGATCGGGGGGACGACTTCGTCCGACAGAATGTNGAACGTGCCCGGACGTCGCGCGATGTCCTCTGCGATGCGCTGATCGCGACCAACAGGGTCGAGACCCTCAAGCCGGAGGGGGCGCTTTACGCTTTCCTGAAGGTGGACGGCATCACCGACAGCCGCCGGGCCGCTCTCGACATCGTCGACAAGGTCCAGGTGGCGCTGGCGCCCGGCTCGGCCTTCGGCCCGGGAGGCGAACTCTTCCTGAGGGCGTGCTTCCTGCGGGACCGGCTGACCGTGGAGCGTGCTGCCGATCGCCTGGCGGGCTATATCCTCAGCCTCTGAGCGTGCATCCCCGGATCGCTAAAGTTCTAGGGAATCCGCCAATTCGGCCTTATCCACGCCTGGAGATAAAGACGGGCCGACGCCGCTGCAGTAAGCAATGATGAAGGGCTGCGGTGTTTCGCTTCCTGCCAACGAACAAGGGCAGGGAGCTCGCAATGGCCGTTCTCGTCACCGGCGGTGCCGGCTACATCGGCAGTCACATGGCATGGGCGTTGCTGGATGCCGGCGAAGAGGTCGTGGTGGTCGACAGGCTCTCCACCGGCTTCCGCTGGGCGGTCCCGGCGCTGGCGCGCTTCTATCTCGGAGACATCGGCAACCAGGACCTGCTGGCGCAGATCTTCGCGGAGAACCGGATCGATGCGGTGATGCACTTCGCCGGCTCGATCGTGGTGCCGCAATCGGTGGCGCATCCGCTCGAATACTACGACAACAACACGAGCAAGACGCGGCTGCTGGCCGCCGCCGCGATCGCCGCCGGGGTTCGCCACTTCATCTTTTCCTCGACAGCAGCCGTGTACGGTGAGCAGCAGGATGATGCGCCGGTTGTGGAATCCGCGAACCTCCAGCCGAAGAACCCCTACGGCCAGTCGAAGCTCATGTCGGAGATGATGCTGCGCGATGCGGCGGCCGCCCATGACTTCCGCTACGTGGCGCTCCGCTACTTCAACGTCGCGGGAGCGGATCCCGAGGGACGGACGGGACTGTCGACCCAGGGCGCCACCCATCTGATCAAGATCGCCGTAGAGGCGGCACTCGGCCAGCGGCTGGGGGTCGATGTCTTCGGCACCGACTACCCGACACCGGACGGAACCGGCATCCGCGACTACATCCACGTCAGCGACCTCGTCAGCGCGCACCTCAGGGCGCTGAGCTACCTTCGCCGGGGAGGCGAGGCTCTTGTCGCCAACTGCGGCTACGGCCGGGGCTATTCCGTGCTCGAGGTATTGCAGGCCGTTAAGCGGATCAGCGGCCGGGAGTTCGACGTGCGGTACGGCCCCCGGCGGCCGGGAGACGCGGCGAGCGTGGTCGCCAACGCGACACGGGCGCGTCGTCTCCTCGACTGGACGCCCCGCTACGACGACCTCGACGTCATCGTCCGGACGGCGCTCGCCTGGGAGGAGCAGTTGATGGAGAGAAGGGTGGGCGATCTCAAGGAGCTGCGGCAGCGTCTCGCTTCCGCTGCGTTCTAGCCTTCGCGTGCGGTTGGCGAGGTCTAGAAACCCGCAGCGCGCTGCTCGACGGGTTCGGTGGCCGCAAGCCGGACATAGAAGGCTTCGGCGCGCCGTTCCTGCAGGTCGGTCAGCTTCTGCTCCAGTTGCAGGCGCGCGGCCTTGTCCAGGAAATCGGCAAAAGTATCCTTGTCCAGCCCGTCCGCCTGAAGCATGAGGCCGATCAACGGGTCCGAGAGGGCTTCCGCCATGGTGAGATCGGTGGGCATGATTGTTTCCTCCAGATGCTTCCGATAGCTGCCAAATGCGACGGAATTATCTCCGCTCCGCCTCCGCGTTCCCTTTTGCTGCGAAAATAATGATTAGAGAATGCTCATGTTGACCAGCGTCAATGCGTGTGCGTCTCATGTCGTCCAAAAAGCAGGTGTTTCGGCGCCCCTGGCGACGAGATCNGTGGATTGGAGCCGAGGCAATGCTGACGAAATGGGAGATCGGGTTCCTGGGGGCCGGTGATGTGGCGCGCGCCTTNCCTGTTCTGCAGATCGTCGTGCCGGAACTCGANTTCGCCACGTGGAAGCGCCTGACGGCAACCGAGGTGCTGAGGCGAAAATGGGCTGTCGCGCGGGATGGAAGAGGCTATATCCGGGGGCTGGTCCGCATGCATACCGTGGAACGCGCCAGTGCCGGCAGGTTCCTGGACGTACCGATCTTCGCCACCATCACGCTCCTGGACCAGGACGGCGTCAGCAGGGACCTGTTGGACTTTGCCAAGACCTTTGCCTGGGAGGAGGGTTGCGATGCCATCCGGTTCCGGAATTCCGTGCCGGCCNCGCCGGAGCAACTCGAAANCGACACCGTGGCTCCGGAACAGTCCGGCGGGCTTTTTTATGATCTTCGGACGGACCGGCAGTGGCCGGAACCTTANGGCACGCGCCCGGTGAAAACGTAACCGACACCGCGGACGGACTTCACCAGTTGCGGCCGGGCGGGATCGGCTTCGATCTTGCGTCGCAGGCGGACGATCTGGGCGTCGACCGCGCGATCGAAGGCCTCGAGCGCACGGCCACGCGTCATGTCCATCAACTGTTCGCGCGTCAGGACGCGCCCTGCATGGCGGATGAGCGCAACCAGCATGTCGAACTCTCCGGTGGTCAGGTCGACCTCCTGTCNCCGAGGGTCGTGNANCGATCGCCGGCTGACGTTGAGGGACCAGCCCTCGAAGGACAGGACTTCCTCGTCCTCGGNCCGNGATGCTTCCTTCGCAGCCNGTGCCGCACCGCGTCTGCGCAGGATGGACTTCAGCCGGGCGTGAACCTCGCGAAGGTGGAAAGGCTTGGCGATGTAGTCATCCGCACCGATTTCCAGGCCGACGATACGGTCGACGACGTCGTCGCGCCCGGTGAGCATCATGATGGGAATGTCCGANTGGCTGCGGATTTCCCGTGCGAGATCAAGTCCGTCCTGACCTCCGGGAAGNGACAGGTCGAGCAGGACCGCATCGAATCGGTTCTGCCGCATCAGCATGCGCATCTCNGTGCCGTCCGCNGCGCAGGCGACGGCATAGTCCTCNGCTTCGAAATACCGCGTCAGAAGATTGCGGATNCGCGGATCGTCGTCGACCACGAGCAGATGGGATNGATTGTTTTCGTCGGACATGATGTGCATCAAATTAGTTCGTTACACATTGTTACACGATCCCANCCTTTGTCACACCCCCGGCATTCGGCCGTTACGTTGATCGGTTTTATTGCGATCATCAGAAATGGAGATGTGGCAATGTTCGTTGAGAGCGCGATCAACCTCGGAAGAGAAGTTTCCAGCCCCTTCGCGGCGCAGCCCGACAGTCTGCATTCGCTGTTTTCGAAGCTGCCGGCCGAAAGCCTCTCTGCGGGCAGGGTCCTGTTCCTGGAGGGCGATGCGGCCACCTCCGTCTTCCAGGTGCTGGACGGAACGCTCAGGATCTTCCGCATCCTCGGCGATGGCCGCCGTGTCATCACCGGCTTCCTGCACGCCGGCGACATCCTCGGCCTCTCCTTCCGCAGCCACTATATCTACACCGCAGAAGCCATCACGCCAGTAACGATCCGCCGGCTGTCCCGCAAGGTCTTCGAAGCCGAGGTCGCCAACTCCGCCGAGTTGCGCCCGGCCGTCTTCCACCAGATGTCCGATGAGATGGCGGCAGCCCAGGACCAGATGGTGCTGCTCTCCACGAAGAACGCCGAAGAGCGGCTCTGCAGTTTCCTGCTGAAGGAACTGCAGCGGACCCTCAAGGCGGGCGCCGTTCAGCCGGTGGTCTATCTGGCGATGACCAGACTGGACATCGCCGATTATCTCGGCCTGACCATCGAAACCGTCTCCCGGACCATGACGAAGCTGTGCAGCAAGGGAGTCATATCGACGTCCGGCCGCCATTCGGTGAAGGTTTTGAAGCGCGGCATGCTTGCACAATTGGCCGGAGACGGCGATGAATGGGAGGAGACATGGCGCTCTGCGACCGCTCACGGAGAGCGGCTCCGGCACTAGCATTTGGAACTGGATACAGGAATGAGTGAAGCGGCTGCACTTGGCGAGGCAAGTGGAGAGGATCTCGATGCGGCGCTTCGGCTGTTGAACCACGCCAACGTGGTGGTGCACCGCCTCGACGGCACCGTCCTCCGCTGGACCACCGGCTGCGCGGCCCTCTACGGCTGGTCGCGGGAAGAGGCCGTCGGGCAGGCGCTGCAGCGGCTGCTTGAGACGCAGTTTCCGAAGGCGCGCGACGAGATTTGCCGGCAGGTCCTCGCCTCCGGTTTCTGGGAGGGTGAGGTCGTTCATCGACACAGGAACGGCGAGACGGTCTTCGTCGCGACGCGCTGGGTTGCCCTGCGGGTTGCCGACGAACCGGAGCCGATCATCATTCAAACCAACAACGATGTGACGAACATGAAGATCGCAGAGAACAATCTGGCCGAGAGAGAGGCGCATCTGCGCTCGATCCTCGATACGGTGCCCGATTCGATGATCGTCATCGACGAGGCCGGCATCATCAGCTCCTTCAGCGCCGCGGCGGAACGGCTGTTCGGATATTCGGCCGACGAGGTCCGCGGGCNCAACGTCAAGATCCTGATGCCGTCGCCGGACCGGGAGCGGCACGACGGNTATCTCCACCGCTACGTCACGACCGGAGAACGCAGGATCATCGGCTATGGNCGGGTGGTGACGGGCCAGCGCAAGGACGGCACCCAGTTTCCGATGGAACTGGCGGTCGGGGAGACCAGGGTGAACGGCAAGCGTATCTTCACCGGCTTCGTGCGCGATCTCACCAGCCGCCACAAGATCGAAGAGGAACTGCGGCAGGCGCAGAAGATGGAGGCGATCGGCCAGCTGACCGGCGGCCTCGCCCACGACTTCAACAATCTGCTGACGGTCATCAGCGGCAATCTCGAGATGATCGAGAGCCGGCTGGCGGACGAGAAGCTGCTGACGATGCTGCACGAAGCGCAGGGAGCCGCCGAAGACGGCGCCAAGCTCACCGGCCAGTTGCTCGCCTTCGGGCGCAAGCAGCCGCTGAACCCGAAGATCGTNGATGTCGGGCAGCTGATTTCCGGCTTTTCGGAGCTCCTGCGGCGCACGGTCGGCGAGACCATCGAGCTGCGGACGGTCATCACCGGGGCCAGCAACGAGGCGCTGGTCGACGCCTCGCAGCTTCAGAACGCGATCCTCAACCTCACCCTCAATGCGCGGGATGCCATGCCGCGCGGAGGCCGGCTCTCCATCGAGATCTCAAGGGTCAAGCTCGACGTCGACTACGCCCAGATGTACCCGCACGTGCGCACGGGCGACTATGTGCTCGTCAGCGTCACCGACAACGGTTCGGGCATGCCGGCGGACGTGAAGCAGCGCGCCTTCGAGCCCTTCTTCACCACCAAGGGCGTGGGATCCGGCACCGGGCTCGGGCTGAGCATGGTCTACGGTTTCGCCAAGCAGTCCGGCGGCCATATCCAGCTCTACAGCGAGGAAGGGCAGGGGACGAGCGTCAGGATATTCCTCCCCGCCGTGCAGTATGCCACGGACATGCCGGTCGCAGNAGAGCCCGCTGTCGTGAAGAAGGCGCTTCCCGGCGGCTCGGAGAAGATCCTGGCGGTCGAGGACGATGCGCGGGTTCGCCGCGTCACCGTCTCGCGTCTCACCGACCTCGGCTATGAGGTCATCGAGGCGGAAAACGGCACGGCCGCCCTCGATCGGCTGAAGGAGCATCCCGATATCGCGCTGCTGTTCACCGACGTGGTGATGCCGGGCGGCATGACGGGTGACGAATTGGCGGACATCGTCCGTACGGAGCGGCCGGAGATCAAGGTCCTCTTCACCTCGGGCTATGCCGAGCCGGAAATCGCCGGGCGCGAGCTGGCCGCCTCGGGAAGCTGGCTGAAGAAACCGTATACCGCCAAGGAGCTGGCCCTGCGGCTTCGCGAACTTCTGGACTGATGCAATCGGGGCGGGGGCCGTCAGGGTCCGCCGCCGCGTCAGCCAATGCACGCGGCCTTCCCGAACGATGAGCACTTCCC
>Ga0065721_10051380_pt1 | contig 15029 bp, 13 predicted proteins | sample Mesricmetagenome_FD_59108 | JGI IMG/M metagenome (GOLD analysis project Ga0065721, IMG submission 59108) | Mesophilic microbial community from rice straw/compost enrichment Sample: eDNA_1 v2 (version 2) | ecosystem: Engineered > Solid waste > Grass > Composting > Bioreactor | place: USA: Davis... | reverse complement strand
AAACAGGCCTTGCAGGGATGGATGTGGCGGCCGTATTCAGCCGCAAGCCGGCTCAGCTCGAGCACCTCGACGGCCATGTCCGGCACGCCGGCAAAAACCTGCTGCGCGATCTCGGCCAGCCGATAGCTCTTCGACATCTCGCCCGGGCAGGTATGCTCGCTGCGGGAGGACGCGCTGATCAAAAGGATGCGTGCCGGCCCGTCCGCATCCTCGTGCCGCCGCTGGGCCTCCTGAACGGCCTCGTAGGTCGCACGCCAATCGACGGCGAGATCGTAGTCCGGATCCGCGAAGCCGGGTCCGGCCTTGCGGGTCCGCGGACTCTTGCGGGAGTGGCTGTATGCGCCCCGGGCGGCCGCCGCGATGCGGTCGAGCTCGCCCGAGAGCGGATCGAAGGCAGGATCCTGAAATTGGCCACGGAAGCGCCTGCAGAACTCCTCTTCGCTTAAGGTAGGGTCCGGCGTTCCCTTACGCGGCTCGGGTGCGGGCAAGACGCCCTCCTGACGGTCTCGTGAAAAGCTCGGCTGTCGAACGTAAGGAATGCACGCTTTGTTCCGGCGGTCCGGAGATCACGCAGACGGGGCCTCGGCCAGGAACGCGCCCACATCGCGGATGATCCAGGCGTCTATGGGGGCTGCACGGCCGCGCACGCTGGCGGTCTGCCGCTCGTGGTCTTCGAGGTTCAGCCCGGCCCGGCTCGCGAGCTCGGCCGAGATCACGAGTGGCGCATCGAGCTCCTTCGCCAGACCCTCCAGGCGGCTTGCCGCATTGATGGTGTCGCCGACGGCCGTCAATCCCATGGCCTGACCGTAGCCCATCTCGCCGATGATGGCCGACCCGGCATGCAGGCTCACGGCGACGCGCAAAGGCCGGTCCAGTTCGCTGGCATAGAGATGGTTGAGGTGAGCCACGCCCTCGAAGATGGCGAGGGCGGCCGCGAAAGCCTGGCGGGTCGCCGTCTCGGGAGATTCGGAGAGGCCGAACAGGGCGAGCGCGCCATCGCCGATGAACTTGTCCACATGCCCGCCGGCGCTCTCGACCGCATGGCCCACCGCCTCGAAGTAACGGTTGAGGAGGAACACCATGTCGAAGGGAAGCCTGCTCTCCGCCAAGCGCGTGAAGCCGCGCATGTCGCAGAACAGGACCGCGATCTCCCGCTCCTGACCACGTGTCGCAGGATCCCGGCCGAATCCGTGCACCGACCCGCGCCGGACAGGAGACAGGACCGGAACGACCGACAGGTCACTGGTCGGCCTGAGCTGGCAGGCGAGACGGACATCCGGTTCCGCCTTGATCCGGCGGAGCGTCGCGAGTTCCTGGGGCAGCGGCGCGGGCTGCGCGTCGAGCCCACGGACGACGCGCACGCGGCAGGTGGAGCAGCGCCCGCGCCCACCGCAGGCCGCCTGGTGCGCGATCCCGCCAGTGCGGCTCGCCTCCAGCACGCTGAACCCTTGCGGGACCGTCACGACCCGGGAACCCGGATAGGTGATCCGGATCCGCGTCGCCCGCTCGCGATAGGCGCGGATGAAGCGGGCGAGAAGGACGGCTCCGATCGTACCGGCAAAGAAGAGGTAGAGCGCCGTGCGGATGTCGAGCAGGGCGGCCGTCACATCCGTCACGACGGGCGTGAGCGGGTAGCGGTCAGGATCGGCGAGAACGTCCCTTCCGGCCTCCGCGTAGCCGAGAAGGGCCAGGAGCGGGACGAGGAGAGCAACGGTGTAGAGGGGAAGCGCGGAATGGCGGAACCAGCTCTTCGAACGCAGCCAGAAGGAGACGCCGAGGCAGCCGTGAAGCCAGGCGACCACCAGCAGGACGACCTGCCGGACGCCATTCTCGGGCGAGACGACCCACAGGCTGCGCAATACATCCGGATAGCCGACCGCTCTCCCGGTCAGCATCAGCTCGATCCGGGTCCCGGCCACATGGGGAATGAGGAGGAACGGGAGCGATAGGCCGAAAGCAAGCTGCGCCGCCTCCCGGGCCGGCATGCGCAGGGTCTCGCGCCGGTAGAGGGCCACGAGGGCGAGGCCGTAATGCACCAGCAGGGACCCGTAGAGCAGGACGAGGCCTGGCGGGTTGCGCCAGAGCAGGTTGAACACCTCCCGCCCACGCTCCATGGCCGCGACGGATACGAGGCCGAGGGCATGGTTGCTGAAATGCGTCGTAAGGAATGCCAGGAGGATCAGCCCCGTGGTGAGGCGGATGTCGCGCAGCCCCCAGCGCCTGGCGAGGCGGGTGGACGAACCGGGGGACGAAGGGGCTGGAATCATGGATTATCGATGAAGCAAAGCCGCAGCATATTCCAGCATTGGCCGGCCTCCATCACGGCCTCTTGATGCAGACGATCCGGAAGCCTTGAGGCCTATGCACAAGGTTTATGCGGGCATCGAGGCTGCCATCGCGCCAGATTGCTCTATCTTGTGTCGGGAAGTCATTGTCCAGGCGCTGCGGCGCATCATTATTCGTGGAGAGTATTGTTGCCTCGACTTGTCGTTGTTTCCAATCGGGTCGCCATTCCGGACCCGACCGGCAAAGGTTCGGCCGGCGGACTTGCGGTCGCCCTGCGGGAAGCGTTTCAGGCCTATCAGGGCCTGTGGTTCGGCTGGAGCGGGCGCGTCGCGTCCCATCCGTCCATCGAGCCGAAGATGGTCGACAAGGGGAACGTGCACTACGCCCTCATGGACCTCACGTCCATCGACCGCCAGGAATATTATAACGGCTTCGCCAACCGGGCCCTGTGGCCCATCATGCATTACCGCCTCGGCCTGTCCGAGTTCTCGCGGGCCGACTATGCCGGGTATCTGCGCGTCAACCGCAGCTTCGCCAACGCCCTGTCGCAGATGATACGCCCCGACGACCTGATCTGGGTCCACGACTATCACCTGATTCCCCTGGCGGCCGAGCTCCGGGCGCTGGGGCTGCCCAACCGGATCGGATATTTCCACCACATTCCCTGGCCGGCTCCGGAGGTGTTCGGGACGCTGCCGGGCAGCCGCGAGCTTCTGCGCGCCATCGCCGATTACGACCTCGTGGGCGTGCAGACCGACCGCGACGCAGACAACCTGCGCCGCGCCATCGTGCAGGAGGTCGGCGCTACGCAGCAGGGCTCGGACGTCATCACGCTCAACGGGCACCAGACGCGGGTGAAGGGCTTTCCCATCGGCATCGACGTGAAGGGCTTCCAGCAGGTCGCCCGGCGGACGCCCACGCACCGGGTCGTGAAGCAGACCCTCGCGAGCCTCGGCTCGCGGCGTCTGATCATAGGTGTGGACCGCCTCGACTATTCGAAGGGCATCCCTGAGCGGATGGAGGCCTTCGAGCGCTTCCTCATCGCCAATCCGGACCAACGCGGCCATGTGACCTTCCTGCAGATCGCCCCGACGAGCCGCAGCGAGGTGCCGGAATACGCCTCTTTGAGCCGCACCGCGAGCGAGACCCTCGGGCGCATCAACGGGGCGCTTGGCGAGCCGGGCTGGGTGCCGATCCACTATGTCACGAGCGCCTATCCGCGCTCCGTCCTGGCGAGCCTCTACAAGATCGCCCGGGTAGGTCTGGTGACGCCCATGCGCGACGGCATGAACCTGGTCGCTAAGGAATACGTGGCCGCCCAGGACCCGGAGGATCCGGGTGTCCTGATCCTGTCCAAGTTCGCGGGCGCCGCGCAGCAGCTCACCGATGCGCTCATCGTCAACCCCAACGACAAGTTTGAGGTGGCCGAGGCGATCCGCGATGCGCTTCACATGGACCGCGAGGAGCGCATTGCGCGCTGGCGGCGCATGATGAAGACGATCCAGGATTACGACGTGAGCTGGTGGGCCGCCTCCTTCCTGAAGGAGCTCAGCGACTATCGGGGCTTGAGCAAGGCCCGCAGCCGCGTGCCCGTCCGGCCTTGAGGCCGCCGGGCCCTGCCCTGCTCAGGCAAGGCGCCGGAGCAGGGCCTGCGCGAGCTGGTCGGCGCTTCCCGGGGCGAATTCGAGATAGAGATAAGGCTCGATCAGCTCCAGCTCCATGAGCATGAAGCCGTCCGGGCGGACGAGCCCATCGACCCGGGCATAGACCGGGACCTGCGGCACCGCATCGAGGAAGCGTTGCGCGGCCGCGATCACTTCGGCCGCGACTTCCACGCGCTCGGGAACCGTCCCGTATTGCTGGTTGGCCCGCCACTCACCAGGCCGCAGGACGCGCCGGACCGCGTGGGAGAAGATCCCGTCGATGAAGGTGAGCGTGGTCTCGCCCAGGCGCCCGATATCGGCCTGAAAGTCCTGGACCAGAACCTCGCTGGTGGAGGCGTCGCCATCCGGCCAGGACGTGGGATCCGCGAGATCGACCTTGCGCACGCCATGGCCGCTCTGGCCGGAGACTGGCTTCAACACGGCCGTGCTCCAACCCTCCTGCCGAAGGCACGTTTCCAGAGCGGACCGGGAGACGCGGGGCAGGTGGATCGTCCTGGGCACAGGCAGCCCCTGCGCGGCGAGGTCCATGAGGTAAGTCTTGCGGAAATTCCAGCGCAGGGTGGCAGGCGCGTTCAGAAGCCGGCCGCCCCGGCTCTCGATCTCGGCGATCCAGCTCAGGAAGCGCTCCGGCCCGTCGTGATAATCCCAGCAGCACAGGGGCAGCACCGCATAGGCAGCCGCGAAGGCCTCCGGCGGCGTCCCTTTCCAGCTCCGGTAATCCGCCCGCACCCCTTGCGCCTGCAAAGCCCGCAGGAGCGCCGCAATGCTCGGGGTCGGATCGGGATAGGCGTCGCAGGCGGCGATGAGGATCACGGGGGCAGGACTCGAGGCGTGTCGGACGTTCGGGGCACGATCTTTAAAGACCAGCCCCTTGCCGGGCAACCGGGCACGGCTGCCGCCCGGCTGGACAGGGGCACACCGCCCCCCCAGAATACGCCCGCCCCGCACGGCTCCGGCCGGCGCTGCGGCGCATCCGGTCGCGCGGCGCAGCGGAGACGAGGTTTCATGATTCTATCGCGGCAGCCCGCATGAACATTCTCGGCAATCTCTCCTGGGGAACGATCTATTTCGCCTCCGAGTGGATCATCCGCCTGGTCATGCTGATCGTGGTGCCGTTCCGGCGCTCGCCCGAGGCCGCGAAGGGCTGGCTTCTCTTCGTGTTCTTCCTGCCCTGGCCGGCCCTTCTGCTCTACCATGTGATCGGCCGTCCCAATTATCCGCGCTGGCGGCGCGAGCGCTTCGCCAGGCTGCCGGCGGCCTTCGCGCAGGTCACGGCGCGCATCGGGGCCTTGAGCGCCTGTCAGGAGCCGGAATTGCCCGGTAATCTCCAGCAGGCCGCGACGCTGATCCAGAATCTCGGGCGCTTTCCCACCATGGACGGGAACGACATCGCGCTCCTGTCGTCCTATGACGGCTCCATCGCCCGGCTTGTCGCGGATATCGACGATGCGACGAACCATGTGCATCTGCTCTATTACATCTTCGCCGACGACCGGACCGGATGGAGCGTGATCGACGCCCTGGCGCGGGCAACAGAGCGGGGCGTGACCTGCCGGGTGCTGATCGACGCCCTCGGCTCGCGGGCCTGGGCGCCGCGGGTCGTGGCGGCGCTCACGGAGCGCGGCATCGCGGTCCATCTCGTCCTGCCCGTGGGTCTCCTGCGGCGCAAATCCGCCCGTGCGGACCTGCGCAATCACCGCAAGATCGCCGTGATCGACGGCCGGATCGGCTATGTGGGTTCGCAGAACATCGTCGATGCGGATTTCAAGCCGGGGATCGTCAACCAGGAGCTGGTGGTGCGCGTCACGGGTCCCGTCGTGCAGGAACTGCAGGGCGTGTTCGTGGCTGATTGGTTCATGGAGACCCAGCAGGTTCTGGAGACGCCCGAACTCTTTCCCGAGCTGCCGCGCACGGGTCATGCAGTGGCGCAGGTCCTGCCGAGCGGCCCCGATTATCCGGAAGCGAGCGTCGGCCGCCTGATCGAGGCGCTCGTCCACGGCGCACGCCGGCGCGTCGTCATCACGACGCCCTATTTCATCCCGAGCGAAGCGCTCCTCAATGCCCTCGGCACCGCAACCCTGCGCGGCGTGGAGGTGCATCTCGTTCTCTCGAAGCCCGTGGACCAGATCCTCGTGAGCCTCGCCCAGCGCTCCTATTATTCGCAGCTCCTGGCCGCCGGCGTCCGGATCCACCTCTACCGGGACAAGCTCCTCCACGCGAAGCATCTGAGCGTCGACCGGCGCGTGTCGCTGATCGGCTCCAGCAACGTGGACATGCGTTCCTTCGTCCTCAATTCCGAGGTCAGCCTCATCGTCTTCGACCGGGACGTGAACGCCGAATTGCGCGCCGAGCAGGAGCGCTACTTCGCGGCCAGCGAGGAGCTCTCCCTGGAAACCTGGCGCACCAGGCCCCTGACCTCCAAGGTGATCGAGAACATCGCGCGGCTGGTGAGCCCGTTGCTGTGAAGCGCGGCTCCTGACGACCCAAAAAAGAAAAGCCCCGGAGTTTCCTCCGGGGCTTCTTTGATTCAGACGCGTTGCGCGTGAACTTAGAAGTCCATGCCGCCCATGCCGCCGCCCGGCATCGCCGGAGCGGATTCCTTCTTCGGCAGCTCGGCGACCATGGCTTCGGTCGTGACGAGCAGGCCGGCAACGGAGGCCGCGTCCTGGAGAGCCGTGCGCACGACCTTCGCCGGATCGACGATACCGGCCTGGAGCATGTCGACGAACTCTTCCGTCTGGGCGTTGAAGCCGAACGTGTCGGACTTCGTGTTGTCGTTGATCTTGCCGACCACGATCGAACCTTCCACGCCGGCATTCTCGGCGATCTGGCGGATCGGGGCCTCAAGAGCACGCAGCACGATGCTGATACCGGCCTTCACGTCGGCGTTGTCGGTGGTGAGCTTGGCGACCGCAGCCTTGGCGCGCAGCAGAGCCGTGCCGCCGCCCGGGACGATGCCTTCCTCGACCGCCGCGCGGGTGGCGTTCAGGGCGTCGTCAACGCGGTCCTTCTTCTCCTTCACCTCGACCTCGGTCGCGCCGCCGACGCGGATCACCGCGACGCCGCCCGCGAGCTTGGCGAGACGCTCCTGGAGCTTCTCACGGTCGTAGTCCGAGGTGGTCTCCTCGATCTGCGCCTTGATCTGACCGACGCGGGCCTCGATGTCCTTCTTGGAACCGGCGCCGTCGATGATCGTGGTGTTCTCCTTCTCGATGCGGACGCGCTTGGCGCGGCCCAGCATGTTGAGGGTCACGTTCTCGAGCTTGATGCCGAGGTCTTCGGAGATCGTCTGACCAGCGGTCAGGATCGCGATATCCTCGAGCATGGCCTTGCGGCGGTCGCCGAAGCCCGGAGCCTTCACGGCGGCGATCTTCAGGCCGCCACGCAGCTTGTTGACCACGAGGGTGGCGAGCGCCTCGCCCTCGACGTCCTCGGCGATGATGAGCAGCGGCTTGCCGGTCTGCACCACGGCCTCGAGGATCGGGAGCATGGACTGGAGCGACGAGAGCTTCTTCTCGTGGATGAGGATGTAGGGGTCCTCGAGCTCGGCCACCATCTTCTCGGCGTTCGTGATGAAGTACGGCGAGAGATAGCCGCGGTCGAACTGCATACCCTCGACCACGTCGAGCTCGGTCTCGGCGGTCTTGGCTTCCTCGACCGTGATGACGCCCTCGTTGCCGACCTTCTGCATGGCATGGGCGATCATCTCGCCGATGTCCTTGTCGCCGTTGGCCGAGATCGTGCCGACCTGGGCAACCTCATCGGACGAGGCGACCTTCTTGGCGCGCGCCTGGATGTCCTTGACGGCCTCGGCGGTGGCGAGGTCGATGCCGCGCTTGAGGTCCATCGGGTTCATGCCGGCGGCCACAGCCTTGGCGCCCTCGCGAACGATGGCCTGGGCCAGCACCGTCGCGGTGGTGGTGCCGTCACCGGCGATGTCGTTGGTCTTCGAGGCGACCTCGCGGACCATCTGCGCACCCATGTTCTCGAACTTGTCGGCAAGCTCGATTTCCTTGGCGACGGTGACGCCGTCCTTGGTGATGCGCGGGGCGCCGAAGGACTTCTCGATCACCACGTTGCGGCCCTTCGGACCGAGGGTGACCTTCACGGCATCGGCGAGGATGTCGACGCCCTTGAGCATCTTCTCGCGTGCGTCGGAGGAAAACTTTACGTCTTTGGCAGCCATGGGCTAAGCCTCCAGTTGACTTGGATGAATGGTTGGGGAAGGGCCGGACGCGGCAATTAGCCCGCGACGACGCCCATGATGTCGGATTCCTTCATGATCAGGAGATCCTGACCGTCGATACGCACCTCGGTGCCGGACCACTTGCCGAACAGCACGCGGTCGCCGGCCTTCACGTCGAGGGCGACCACCTTGCCGCTCTCGTCACGGGCGCCGGGGCCGACGGCGACGACCTCGCCCTCCTGGGGCTTTTCCTTGGCGGTGTCCGGGATGATGATGCCGCCCTTCGTCTTCTCTTCGCTCTCGAGGCGGCGGACGACGACGCGGTCGTGCAACGGACGGAACTTCATGGAACTTCCTCTTCGACTGTTAGCGTAGCCCCCAATGGCCACGTCCTTGTCTTTACGGCTGTTAGCACTGTCGAGCATCGAGTGCCAACACCGCTCGCGAGATAAGGACAGGCCGGGACGGAGTCAAGACGCTCGAACGGATATCGTGAACGCCGCCTGCCGCCCTTATTCCAAGAGGCAGCATCGGATCGATCCCCGAAGTGGAAATCCTCTTTTGGATCCGAGGCTTTAGCGGCGGGAGGTGAGAAGCGCCGCCAGTACGATCAGAACCCCGCCGCCGAGGGTCGCCCAGGTCGGGATCTCGCTGAAAACCCCGTAGCCGATGGCGGCCGCCCAGATCAGGGCCGTGTATTCCAGGGGCGCGAGGCGGGCCGCCTCGGCCTTCGCATAGGCGGTCGCCATGAGGACGTGGCCGATGACGCCGAGCGATCCCATGAGCATGAACCAGGCCAGATGCCCCCATTCCACGGGCTGCCAGACCCAGAGCGCCAGGGGAGCGACCAGCACCCCCGGCCCCATGGTCTGGAAGAAGACAATGTGCATGAACTTGTCCCGCTGGGCCCGCTGGCGCAGGAGAACGAGGCTGAACGCATAGGTGACGGCCGACAGAAGCGCCGCCCCGACGCCGGACCAGGAGCGCGCCGCCTGGGCGCCCTCCGACTGGCCGAAGACCACGATGAGCGTGCCCCCGAACCCGACCGCGATGGCGAGGGCGATCCGGCTGTCCACCCGCTCGTGCAGGAGCAGGACGCTGAAGAGCGCGATGAACATGGGCGACAGGAAGGACAGGACCAGCGTCTCGGCGAGCGGCAGCTGCCCGAGGGCATAGAAGAAGCTCACGGCCGTGACGACCGCCGCCACGGAGCGCAGCAGGTTGGCCATAACGGTCTCCCGGGAGGGCCAGCCGGGGCGCATGACCGCCACCACGCCGGTGGCCACGAGGGTTCCGCAGGCGAAGCGCAGGAACGCGATCTGGAAGATCGGGTAATGGGCGGCCATCCCCTTGATGACCGCATCCATGATGGACAGGACCGCGATTCCCGCGGCAGCCCGCAAGGCGGGACCGAACTGCATGTTGTCACGACCGCTGAAGGAGGGCGTCCGGGATGGAGCCGCCGCAGGCCAGGGCCGGCTCATAGCGCAGTCGGAAGGCTTTATCACCTGTGGTTTTCGTGTATCGACAGAAATCGGGGACGAATCGGGGCCTGTGCCCCTCCCCGCCAGCCATGATCCCGGAAACAATCGCCGCGCTTTCCGTTATTCCGGGTGAATGTCAAAGCTTGAAACGACAGGATGCCGCGATGCGTTCTTTGCTTCCTTCGACCGCCCTCCTCATCCTCTTCGCCTCGTCTTCCGCCTTCGCTCAGCCGGTCGGCTATTACGCCGCGCCGCGGGACGTCTACGGCAATGCGCTGGTGGTGCCCGGATACAGCTACCCGCCGGGCTATCCCCAGGACGGCTACCGGGAAACCTATCCGAGCGTGACGCGCCCGGCCCCGCGGGGGCGGGCCTATCGAGAAGCCGACCCGATGACCGGCTATGCCTATGGCGCCAGCGCCGTTCTGCCGGACGAATCCGAATACGAGGCCGAGATCGGCGGGACGCTCGATTATGCGATCAAGCCGCAATACGAGCGTCAGGTCGTCGCCTATAACGGCAGGGAAAAGCCCGGGACCATCATCATCGACACGCCCAACCGGTATCTCTACCTGGTGCAGTCCGGAGGCCGCGCCATCCGCTACGGAATCGGCGTCGGACGCCCGGGCTTCGAATGGGCGGGCCGCAAGACCGTGAGCATGAAGCGGGAATGGCCCGACTGGCGCCCGCCGGCCGACATGCTGAAGCGCCGCCCCGACCTGCCGCGCCATATGGAAGGCGGCCCCGACAACCCGCTCGGCGCCCGCGCCCTCTATCTCGGCTCTTCGCTCTACCGCATCCACGGCACCAACGAGCCGCACACCATCGGTCAGGCCGTGTCCTCCGGCTGCATCCGCATGCTGAACAAGGACGTGATTGACCTCTACAACCGGGTGCCGGTGGGCGCCCCCGTGATCGTGATCTGAGAAACCGCGGAACGACATTCAGAACGGCCGGGCTCGGTGGGCCCGGCCATTGTCTTGCTGCATAGTCCGGGCGACCGAACGGGCCGAATTCCCGTTTCGTTCACAAGAGGCGGCTGATCCTCTACCCATTCCGGATAATGTTACACATCCGCACGGACCGGACAGGGAACAAACAATAAATCATCCGGCAACAAAAATGCCGGAAACGGAGTGAGTTTTTAGAATACTCTCTAAGCATATAGCTATTCAAACGAAGAGATTCGAAACCCCATCGACCACATGGACTCCCTCTGTACAAAGATAAACTTACCCAAATTACGAGAGTTCTTATCCCTTACAGGTTGATCGACGTGTAACTTCACCAGACAGTCCCGGCTCTTGCATCATCATCTAACGCCCTGATTGTCAGACTGTGAGCGGATACCGCCATATCGTCACGGGTGAGGAAACGGCAGCCAGCGGCTTCCGGAAATCCCACGATCCAGGCTATGACCAGCGCGCCGTCCTCTCAGCGCCCCGAGGCCCCATGACCTATCTCTCCCTGTTCATCGCCATCGTCAGCGAGGTCGTGGCGACCTCCGCGCTGAAGGCCTCGGAGGGCTTCACGCGGCTCTGGCCCTCGGTGATCGTCGTCGCCGGGTACGGTCTGGCGTTCTTCTGCCTCTCCCTCACCCTGCGGAGCATGCCGGTCGGCATCGCCTATGCCCTGTGGTCGGGCATCGGGATCGTGCTGATCGCGGCGGTCGGCTGGGTCGCCTTTCGCCAGACCCTCGACCTGCCCGCCCTGTTCGGGATCGGACTGATCCTGGCGGGCGTGCTGGTGATCAACCTGTTCTCCCGCACGGTCGGCCATTGAGGCGACAGGAACCGGTCGCCCTGGACGGGAACGATTGCCGCCGCTGCGCGATGGGGCCCTCATGAACGCCATCACTCTCTCCCCCGGCCTGACCTATTATCCAGACTATCTCGACCGGCCCGCGCAGGAGGCGCTGCTTCAGGCCGTGCGCGACATCGCCCGCGCGGCGCCCCTCTTCGCACCGCGCATGCCGCGCACCGGCAAGCCGTTCTCCGTGCGCATGACCAATTGCGGCCGCCTCGGCTGGGTCTCGGACGAGCGCGGCTACCGCTACCAGCCGACCCATCCCGAGACCGGCGCGCCCTGGCCCGCCATGCCGCCGATGGTGCTGCGGGCCTGGGAGGAGCTGAGCGGCTATCCGCACCCGCCCGATGCCTGCCTCGTCAACTTCTACGATCCCCAGGCCCGGATGGGGATGCACCAGGACAAGGACGAGGCGGAGTTCGCGGCGCCCGTGGTGTCCCTGTCCCTCGGAGACACGGCTTTGTTCCGCTATGGCGGCCTCGACCGGAAGGACCCGACCCGCTCGGTCCGGCTGCGGTCCGGGGACGCCATCGTGTTCGGCGGGCCGGCACGGCTGATCCATCACGGCGTCGACCGCCTGGTCCCCGCGACCTCGGATCTTTTGCCCCAAGGGGGTCGCCTGAATCTCACCTTGAGAAAAGTCGAGCCCGGCCCTAGCTCATGATACGAAATATCCTGAACGGGTGCCATGAAACCGCTCCGCCCCGGGGCCGCCGCGGCCCTGCTCGTCCCGATCCTCTTCCTCTCGGCCCTCGCCGTCGCGCAGGCGCCCGGGAAGAAGCCCGGTCGGGACACACCGAATGCGCCGGCCGTGCGGCAGGAGACCGCCGCCCGCGCCGCCCCGGATATCGAGGCCGAGATGGCCGCCCTGCCCTATCGGGTCGGCGACCGCGCGGGGTTCCGCCCGGTGGGCGTGGCGGGCGAGAGCGCGTCCTTCACGGATGAGAGCTCCGGTGCCGGCGCGCAGGCCACGATCACCCTCGCGCCCTCGCCCCAGTTCCGCAGCTTGCCCCAGGTCCCGAACGTGCAGCGGGACCAGATCCTGCGCCAGCTCGCCCTCAACGATCCCGGCCTGACGGACGCCGTGATCGAGACGCTGGGCGCGATCCAGACAGGCGAGATCCTGCGTTACGAGGTCATCGCTCGGGGAAAGGCCGCCGGATCCGGACAAGAGACGATCCGCATGGTCGCAGTGCTCTTTTCCGGCGGCACGCCCCTGAGCGTGGTGGCGACGGCGCCGGAGAGCCGGCAGGACGACATCCTGCCCCGCCTGCGCTCCTTCGTCCGGAGCATCTCCCGGCGACCGTGAGCCGCCCCCGGGACGCTTGCCTGCAATCCTCCAGCGGCTATTCATAGGAGGAAACCTCGTGACATCGCCTCCGGAAGATTCCTGGCCATGAAAATCGCCGTCGCCGCCCTCGGTCTCCTCCTGTCGTTCCAGGCCGCCCTGGCCGCCGAGCCGGTCTACCCGCCCGCCTCGCGGGTCGGGCTCGTGCCGCTCGAGGACATGGTGCCCTCGCGGCGCTTCACGGGCTTCGAGAACCCGCAGAAGGCCGCCGCCATCACCATCACGGAGCTGCCGCCCCAGGCCTATGAGCAGCTGGTGGCCGGGATGACCAAGGAATCCCTGCGGCGGCAGGGGCTGGACGTCACGTCGCGGGAGAGCCTGAAGATCGACGGCCGGAGCGGACTTCTGATCTCCGGCGCCATGACGGGCCCGGTCAAAGGCCGCAAATGGGTGCTGGCCTTGAAGGGAGCGGACCTGACCGCCCTGCTCGTCGCCCAGGTGGAGGGCGGCAACGACGGTTACAGCGAGGCTGAGGTTCGGGCGGCCCTGAAGAGCGTGGCCCTGCGCGGCCCGGTCTCCCTGGAAGAGCAGATCGCGGCCCTGCCGTTCCGCATCCGCGACCAGGCGGGCTTTCGGCCGGTGCGCGTCATCGCCGGAAATTCGGTGCTCTTCACGGAAGGGCCCAAGGACACCATCAAGGCCGTGGAACAGCCGATTCTCATTCTGGCCGCATCCCAGGCGCCCATGGCGCTTCCGGCGGACCGTCGAGACCAGTTCGCCCAGGCGGCCCTCAACGCCAACGAGATCCTGAAGGACATCGCGATCGAGCGCTCGGAATCCTTCAGGCTCCAGGGACAGGACTGGCACGAGATCGTCGCCAAGGCCAAGGAGGCGGCCTCCGGGGAGCCGGTCGTCGTCATGCAGACGATCCGCTTCGACAATGGCCGCTACGTGCGCATGGTCGGCATGGCCCGCGTGGCGGACCGGCAGGCCTTTCTGCCGCGTTTCCGCAAAGTCATCGATGGGGTGGAGACGGCCTTCTGATCAGGCCTCCCCGTCCCGCTCCGGAAAGACCGGCAGGGACCAGCCGCGCAGGATCGCGAGGGCCCGCAGGCCGAAGGCCGCCACGAAGCCCGCCACCGGCGCCAGGGCTTCGAGGCCGAGGACCCGCAGACCGACCATGACGGCCGCGCCCAGAGCCGCCGCCGTGACGTAGATCTCCTTGCGCAGGACGAGCGGCGTGGTGCCGGCCAGGATGTCGCGGATGATGCCGCCGAAGGTCGCCGTGACGGTGCCGAGCGCCACCGCCGAGAGGGGCGGAACGTCCGCCGCCAGGGCCCGGCCAGTGCCGACGACCGCGAACAGCGCGAGGCCCAGGGCGTCGGCCCAGAGGAGCATCCGCCCCCGCCGCCCGCCATCGAGGGCCGCGACCCTGCCGGGACCGAGGAGAAAGACGATCGCGGCCACCAGGATGCAGACGAGCACGTCGCCCGGATCGCCCACCCAGAAGACGGGCCGCGTCCCGATGAGCAGATCCCGCAGGGTTCCGCCACCCACGCCCGTCACGATAGCCAGGAGAGCGAAGCCGAAGGGGTCCATGCCCCTGCGCGCCGCCACCAGGGCGCCCGTGAGGGCGAAGACGGCCACGCCGACGGTCTCGTAGGGAATGCTGCCGATGGGGCCCACGGGAATGCGCTTTCGGACGAGGGTTGCTGTTACCGCGGGCGATGCGGCAGGGCCGAGTTTAGCCTACGGCGCGCTAGCGTGGAACCGGTCTGCATCCACCCCCTGCCCTCTCCTTTCGTCATCCCCGTCTTTACGGCGCTGTGGCTCTTAAGACGTGGATGGGCGGATCAAGTCCGGCCATGACGAGGAGGGGGATGGCAGAGGAAGCACTCACCGGCATTCCAGGGCGAACATACCTCTCCCACTGTCATTCCGGGGCGAGCATAGCGAGAGCCCGGAACCCATAGCCACCAGCATCTCAGGATAAGGCGACGCGATAGCCGCTGCGCTTTGTTCTGCGCTGTCCGCGGTTCTGGGTTCCGGGCTCGCCTGCGGCGCCCCGGAATGACGGGAAGCGGTTCCGGAATGACCATGCAGCCCTGAAGGCATGCCTCATCGTCCTCCGGGCCGTGAGACCCGGAGGCGAGACACAGGATCGAGGGGACGAGACGATCGCTCCGGCTCGGCTGGGATGAGGGGAAATGCGGTGAGCCGAAGCGTCAGCACGCACGGTTTGTTTCGGCGAACCGGCGGCGGAAGGTCCACGTCCTGCCCGGACGCGGGTTTGCGTTGAGGAACGCAAGCGGCGC
>Ga0065721_10008635_pt1 | contig 15030 bp, 12 predicted proteins | sample Mesricmetagenome_FD_59108 | JGI IMG/M metagenome (GOLD analysis project Ga0065721, IMG submission 59108) | Mesophilic microbial community from rice straw/compost enrichment Sample: eDNA_1 v2 (version 2) | ecosystem: Engineered > Solid waste > Grass > Composting > Bioreactor | place: USA: Davis... | reverse complement strand
CTGAATCCCTGCAAGAGGTTTGCTGCTTGATCTTCTGTTTAGCTTTTATTATATTGTATTACAATATGACTGATAGATAACCATAATAAGCAGGTACTTCATGTTTCGTTCCTTTGTTCGCCGCACCTTGATGCCCCTGTCATTGCTGATTTCTGCTGCCAGTCAGGCTGCTAACCCGATCTTCCCCCATGTGCTGACCGCTGACCCGGCGGCGATGGTCCATGACGGTACCGTCTATCTGTACACCGGCCATGATGAGGCCAAGGACAACACCAAGTTTTATGAGATGCACAAATGGCTGGTGTTCTCTTCCACCGACATGGTGAACTGGAAAGAGCACGGTCCGAAGCTGTCGGTGAAGGATTTCAAATGGGCTAAAGGGGATGCCTGGGCTGCCCATGTGATTGAAAAAGGCGGGAAGTTCTATTGGTATGTGACCGTGCGTCACGCCACCATCAACGGCTTTGCAATTGGAGTGGCGGTCGCTGACAGTCCCTTGGGGCCGTTCAAAGACGCTTTAGGCAAAGCGCTTATCAGTAACGATATGACCACAGATACCGACATCGACTGGGATGATCTGGACCCGGCGGCCTTTATTGATGATGACGGTCAAGCGTATCTGTTCTGGGGAAATACCAAACCCCGTTACGCCAAGCTGAAAGACAATATGATTGAGCTGGATGGCCCCATCCATGCCATCGAAGGTCTGCCGGATTTCACCGAGGCTATCTGGGTGCATAAGCACGGGGAATACTATTACCTGTCCTATGCTATGGGCTTTCCGGAGAAGATCGGTTACGCCATGAGCAAGAGCATCAAAGGCCCCTGGGTGTACAAGGGGATTCTTAACGAACTGGCCGGTAACTCCAATACCAATCACCAGTCCATCATCGAATTTAAAGGTCGCTCGTTCTTTATCTACCATACCGGCGGGCACGTGCCCGACGGTGGCAGCTTCCGTCGCTCGGTGGCTATCGATGACCTGCATTACAACCCTGACGGCACCATTAAACGGATCATCATGACCAGCGAAGGTGTCGCCCCGGTTAAGTAGCTGTTTTAAATAGTTGTTCTGCCTGTTGTTCCTCGTTGAAGTTCTCTTCTGCATGATCGCTTTACGGCCAGCTCACCACTGGCCGTTTTTTCTGCTTCGCATACACTTATATTCTGTCTGACTTTTTGTCGTAGTTATGGGGTCCGTCCATTGACAAACTTGACGAATTTTGAATAATATTATCATACAATATAGATAATCAGCTGAAATCCGCGCCAGCTCGGTTCAGCCAGTTCAACAAGGTGACCTATGACGTCTTATGCCCTGGGCCTGGATTATGGCTCGGATTCTGTACGAGCTCTCCTGGTGGATGCCCACACCGGTGCCGAAGTTGCCACGCAGGTGGTGTATTACCCGCGCTGGAAGCAGGGACTTTACTGTGTTCCCGCCAAAGATCAGTTCCGCCAGCACCCCCTGGATTACCTCGAAAGCCTGGAAGCGGCAGTAAGGGGGTTATGGACCAAGGCGCCAGCTGGTGCTGCCCGTCAGGTGGTGGGCATCAGTTTTGATACAACCGGTTCAACCCCGGTGGCGGTGGATGAAGCGGGTGTTGCGCTGGCATTGAAGCCGGAATTTGCCGACAACCCCAACGCCATGTTTGTGCTCTGGAAAGACCACACAGCCATCAAAGAGGCTCAGGAAATTACCGCTGCTGCCAGTCGGGCACCGGTCAATTACCTGAAGTACGAAGGCGGTATCTATTCATCCGAATGGTACTGGGCCAAGGCGCTTCATGTGCTGCGCGAAGATCCCGCCGTCCGCGCCAATGCCTACTACTGGGTCGAGCATTGCGACTGGATGTCTGCGGTGCTTACCGGCACCACCCATCCCAGCCAGTTACGCATGGGACGTTGCGCCACCGGCCATAAGGTGATGTGGCACGAGAGCTGGGGCGGCTATCCACCCAATGATTTCTTTGTGAGTATCGATCCTCTGCTGGACGGGCTGCGCGATCGCCTGCCAAAAGAAACTTTTACATCCGATCAGGCCGTGGGTGCACTCACCGACGAGTGGGCTGACCGGCTCGGCTTGCCGGCAGGCATCCCGGTGGGCTTCAGTGCGTTCGACTGTCATATGGGTGCCGTTGCGGCCAACGTAAAACCCGGCGTATTGACCAAGATCATGGGCACCTCCACCTGCGACATCACCGTGGCCCGTTATGAGGACATCGGTGAGAAATGCATCCGCGGTATCTGCGGGCAGGTTGATGGTTCGGTTATGCCCGGCATGGTCGGACTCGAAGCAGGGCAGTCGGCCTTCGGTGACCTTTATGCCTGGTTCCGCAATGTGCTGATGTGGCCGGCACTCAATGTACTGCAGCAATCCACTGCGCTGGATGATGCAGCCAAGGCAGCATTGATCCAGGAACTGGAAGACAATACTTTGCGTCAGCTCGGCGATGCCGCCAGTCAAATTCCGGCGGGCGAGACCGGGATTACCGCGCTGGACTGGGTCAATGGCCGGCGTACACCGGACGCGGATCAGACCTTGACCATGGCGATTGCCGGTCTGAAGATGGGCAGCGAAGCACCGCATATATTCCGTGCGCTGGTGGAAGCCACGGCATTCGGTGCGCGGGCGATCATCGAGCGCTTTAAAGCGGANGGTGTGGCTATTGATTCCGTGGTAGTGATTGGCGGTATCTCCAAAAAATCTGACTTCATCATGCAGGTCTGCGCCGANGTGTGGAATTGCCCCATCGACGTGCTCGAAAGTGAACAAAGCTGTGCATTGGGCGCCGCCATCTTTGCGGCAACCGTGGGCGGCGTTTACCCGGATGTGGCGAGTGCTCAGCAAGCCATGGCTTCACCGGTGTGCAAAACCTATCTGCCTGATGCGACCAACGCCGGGATTTATGAAAACCTTTACCGCAAATACCAGCAGCTGGGTGCGTTTGTCAGTGGAGGCCAGTTATGAGTTACCGCGAACTCAAGCATGCAGCCTATGAGGCAAACATGGAGCTGCAGCGGCGCAATCTGGTGGTGTATACCTGGGGCAATGTGTCGCAGATTGATCGCGACAAAGGCGTGATTGCCATCAAACCCAGCGGTGTTGCCTATGAAGCTCTGACACCCGATGACATGGTGATTGTCGATCTGGACAACAATATTGTTGAAGGCAAACTGCGCCCGTCATCCGATACCAAAACTCACACGCATCTGTATCGCCACTTCGACACCATCGGCGGCGTCACACATACCCATTCCACCTACGCCACTGCCTGGGCTCAGACCCAACAGGCGATTCCGTGTTATGGCACTACGCACGCAGATTACGCCTATGGTGAAATTCCCTGCACTGCAGTGATGACTGATGAGCAGATAACCCGCGACTACGAAGAAGAAACCGGCGTTCAGATTACGGATTGCTTTGCCACGCGCAGCCCGGTGGAAGTGCCCATGGTGATCGTCGCAGGTCACGCACCTTTTACCTGGGGCAAGAGTGCTGCAGAAGCGGTGTACCACGCTGTGATTCTCGAAGAGATCGCGCGCATGGCCTACCTCACCCGCACACTTGATCCACAGGTAGCCCCGTTAAAACAGGGCATCGTAGACAAGCACTACCTGCGAAAGCACGGCAAGAATGCGTACTACGGACAAACGAAATAATGATCCACGACAGCAGGCCTGTCATCGCGTTACCGCGTAACAACTGACAAAACAGCAACAATATTTGAGGAATCAGTAATGAAGATTTACGGCAATAAAGAAGTGTGGCTGGTCACCGGTTCCCAGCATCTGTACGGCCCCGGCGTCCTGAAGCAAGTGGCGGAAAACAGTCAGAAGATTGCCGAGTCGTTGACGGCGTCGGAGCGCATTTCCGTCAAGATTGTTGCGCAGGACACGGTTAAGTCTCCCGGTGAAATTCTTTCGGTCTGCCAGCGCGCCAACAGCGATGAAAACTGTATCGGTCTGATCCTGTGGATGCACACATTCTCTCCGGCGAAGATGTGGATCTCCGGGCTGAAGGTGCTGAGCAAACCTTACATGCATCTGCATACACAGTTTAATGCTGAGCTGCCCTTTGCAGACATCAACATGCACTTCATGAACCTGAACCAGAGTGCCCACGGTGATCGGGAATTTGGTCATATCAGTACTCGCCTGCGCCATGATCGCAAGGTGGTGGTGGGCCACTGGGCAAACGAGTCAGTGCAGCGCCAGATCGACAGCTGGTGCCGCGTAGCCATGGGCTGGAATGAAAGTCGCAATCTCAAGATTGCCCGCTTCGGTGACAACATGCGGCAGGTTGCGGTGACCGAAGGCGATAAGGTCTCGGCACAAATTCAGTTTGGTTACGAAGTTCATGCCTACGGTCTGGGTGATCTGCAGAAAGTGGTTGATGCCGTTACCGACGAAGAAGTCGCGCAGCAGATTGAAGTCTATCGCGCTGAGTACAGTGTTTCTCCCGCACTCTTCGACGACGAACATCAATTCCAGATGCTGAAGAACGAAGCGCGTCTGGAACTGGGAATGCTGAAATTTTTGACCGAAGGCGGCTTCGGTGCATTCACCAACTGCTTTGAAAACCTGACCGGCCTGACCAACCTGCCGGGCCTGGCTACTCAGCGTTTGATGGCGGCCGGTTTTGGTTACGGTGGCGAAGGCGACTGGAAAACTGCAGCCATGGTGCGCATTGCGAAAGTCATGTCCAAGGGACGCGAAGGCGGCTCTACCTTTATGGAAGATTACACCTACCACTTTGGTGCACCGGATCAGGTGCTGGGTGCACACATGCTGGAGATCTGCCCGTCGATTGCAGCAGAAAAACCGAAGCTGGAAGTGCATCTGCATACCATCGGTTGTCGCAACGACATTGCTCGTCTGATCTTCACCGGCAAGCCCGGACCGGCACTGTGTATCTCTGTGATTGATCTGGGTACCCGGTTCCGCATGATCATCAACGAAGTGGATACCGTGAATCCGCCGCAGGAATTGCCAAACCTGCCTGTGGCAAAAGCCCTGTGGGAACCTCGCCCGAATCTTGAAGTGGCTGCGGCTGCCTGGATCCATGCGGGCGGTGCACACCACAGTGCCTACACCCAGGGTATTACGGTGGATGAAGCTGTTGACCTTGCCGAGATGGCCGGCATTGAAGCCGTGGTCATCGGCGCGGATACCACCGTACGCAGCCTGAAGACCGAACTGCGTCATAACGCAGCCTTCTATCACTTAAGCCAAGGTATCTGATCCCGTCGTTGAGTAACTTGCCTGGTTTCAGGGATCACCGACAAACCTGAGGTCGGATTAGCCGCAGCGCGGTCTAATCCGACCCGATCCCTTAGGCAAACCTCGTTCAATATGCTGTAATCGCTGCTTTTTATTCAGCGAGAAATATTATGTACGACCACTTTGATGCACTGATCTTCGACATGGACGGCACCCTGGTAGACAGCGGGCAGTTACATGAAGTCGCCTGGACAGAAACGCTCACCCGTTTTGCCATCCCCATCGACCGCCCCTATATGCGCTCCCTCGCCGGTGTTCCCACGAAAGGAACCCTGGAATTACTGATAGAAAAATTCAACTGCGACGTCAATGCAACCACAGTGGAGATGAATGACTTTAAAGAGGCTTTTGTCCGCGAGCATATGCACCGGTACGTAAAGCCCACGGCGCTGTTGGAGATAGTCAAAAAATATCACGGTAAAAAGCCGATGGCAGTGGGGACCGGCGCTTATACCGTTGAGGCAGAAAACATCCTGCGGCTGTGTGGGCTTGATCAATATATTGATGTGGTTGTCGGTGCTGATCAGGTGGCTAATCCCAAACCTGCGCCAGATACTTTTTTGCGCTGTGCTGAATTGATGAGTGTAACTCCGACCCGCTGCGTCGTATTTGAAGATGCGCAGATGGGACTGCTGGCTGCACGTCATGCCGGCATGGAGGCGATTGATGTATTGGAAGTTCTGAAGATAGAAAACGATTATTTTCTGTAGTTTGTTGTGAAGTAAATATCCTGGACTGCGCAGATGAATCCGCGCGTTGTAAGACTGCCACGGCCGGCGGCAACCATAATCAACCACGGCGGATGAGGGGCATGATTATTCCTGCCTGAATCTGCCGGCCGCACCAAAAGGTAATAATAATAATGAAAACACAAAAACTATCGATCACCGAGAAAGTAGGCTTCGGAGCCGGGGATATGGCGGTCAACGTCATGATCGCCGCGATGTTCTACTTTATGCAGTATTTTTATACGGATATTTTTGGACTGAAGCCTGCCCACGTGGGCACGCTGTTTCTGGTTGCCCGCCTGATCGACGCTGTCAGTGATCCTCTTATGGGGCTCATCACGGATAAGTATAAATCCCGTCTTGGTCGCTTTCGCCCGTACTTTCTGTATCTTGCGATTCCTTATGGGTTTGCGGTGTTCCTGCTGTTTACGACACCGGATCTTTCCTACAACGCCAAACTGGTCTGGGCTTACGTGACTTATCTGTTTGCCACCCTGATGTTTACCGGCGTGGCTATTCCCTATATTTCCTATATTGGCGTGCTGACTTCTGATCCACAGGAGCGCTTGTCAGCTAATGGCTACCGGATGTTTTTTGCCAAGATTGCCAATGTCATCATCGTCGCATCCGTGCCGCCGCTGGCAGTGATGTGGGGTGGAGATAATCTTGCCAAAGGCTATCAGCTCGCCATGGGTTTCATGTCATTGGTGGGCGTCTTTCTGCTGTTGTTCTGTTTCTACAGTACGCGCGAACGGGTTGAGCATGTGGTGGATAAGCAACCGCTGNGTGAGCAGCTGCGTCTGCTGTTGAAGAATGATCAATGGCTGGTGCTGTGNGCCTGCTGTGTGCTGGGCACACTGGGATACGCNCTGCGNGGCAGNGTAGCGTTTTATTATGCAATTTATTACCTCGGGGGTGACGAATCTCTGGCTGCGGCATTCACCAGCTCCGGCATCGCCGCGTCCATCGTCTCCATGGTCGCGTCCACCTGGATTACTAAATGGTATTGCAAGGTCAACCTGTTCCGCTGGTCGCAGATCCTGGTGGCTGTGCTGAGTGTGCTCATGTTCTTTGCCGTTTCACCCGGTGAAGTGGTACTGGCATTTGTGCTTTATATCCTGCTGTCTTTTGTGGTGGACCTGCATGCTCCCATCTTCTGGTCCGCCATTGCTGAAGCCGTGGATTATGGCGAGGCCAAGAATGGTAAGCGCGTCTCCGGTCTGGCCTTTGGCGGTATTTCGTTTTGTCAGAAAGCCGGAGCGGGCCTTGCCGGATTCCTGACCGGCCTGTTGCTGACCTATTTTGGTTATCAGGCCGGCGAGACTCAGACAGCCTTTGCCCTCACGGGTATAGCGTTAATGCTCACGGTCATCGCCGGCGGCTTCCATCTGCTGATGGCGCTGGTGATGTTCAAGTACCGCATTACCGATAACTTTTATCACCAGATGCTCGCCCGAAAAATGCCAGCCGACAGCGGCCCGGGCGGCAGCGCCGGTACCACCGTCGAAAGCGGTGAATCGGCACCGGTGTAAAGCCCATCCTTTATTCAACAGAATCCTGCGCGCTGGTCGCGCAGGTTTTTATCGGGCGATGCCCGTGAACAACCAGCAGGAGATTTCACGTGAGCCAGGTATTAACACCGCTGATTGAACAGCGTGCTGATCCTTTTATTTATAAGCACAGTGATGGTTTTTACTACTTCACAGCATCCGTTCCCGCTTATGATCGGATCGAGCTGCGACGCTCTGAGACCATTGCCGGACTGGCCTCAGCCCCGACCCTGGACGTCTGGCATAAACCGGAGACTGGTCCCTACAGTGAACTGATCTGGGCCCCGGAAATTCACTTCAACAAAGACCCACAGTCCGGCGAGTCAGCCTGGTACGTCTATTTCGCCGCTGCGCCCAGCCGAGAGATCAAAGACAAGCTGTTCCAGCACCGGATGTATGCCATTCGCAACAAAAACGCTAACCCTCTGGAGGGGACGTGGGAATTCATGGGGCAAGTGGACAGCGGCATCGACACCTTCTGTCTTGATGCCACCACTTTTACTCACAAGGGCGTGCTCTATTACCTGTGGGCGCAGAAAGACAAGGCGATAGAGGGCAACTCCAATCTCTATATTGCCCCGATGAAAACCCCCTGGCAGCTCGCCGGGGAGCCGGTAATGCTGAGCAAGCCGGAATTCGACTGGGAAATCCGCGGATTCTGGGTGAACGAGGGGCCATCAGTCGTCAAGCATGGTGGGCGCATCTTTATCAGTTATTCCGCCAGTGCAACCGACGAAAACTATGCGATGGGCTTGCTATGGGCCGACGAGGGCGCCGATTTACTGGACCCGGCCAGCTGGCATAAGTCTCCGGAGCCGGTACTGAAGACCTGCTATGAGCACGGCATCTATGGTCCCGGTCACAACAGTTTCACCCTGGCGGAGGACGGGGAGACGGTGATGCTGGTGTACCACGCCCGCACCTACACCGAGATTGTGGGGGACCCCCTGTGGAATCCGGATCGCCACACCTTTGTTAAACCTCTGCGCTGGGATAGCGAGGGTATGCCAGTCTTCGGGCGCCCCTCCGTCATTGAAGGCTAGAAGCGGCAAGGTCTGCCGCTTTTTTACTCGTCGTTATTCCTTAAAAATCAAGCGCTTCGCCTAATTCAGGCGGGGCGTTATATCAACCTTTCTTAACACCCTGATTGGTGAAAAATACGCCAAAAAGTGCGTGCAATTTCACATTCCTCTGCTAACCTAATCACACCTGTAGCGTATTTGTGGAGGTATTCGCCCTCCCCAGAGATGAAATGAGGCAAGTGTGAATAATTTATCGCTCAAATGGAAAATCCTGTTAAGCGTGACGATTACCTGCGTGGCAGCCGTCATCATGACCACGATAGTGAACGTACGCTCAGGTCTGGCTACCACTGAAGCCACGATCGTAGAGGATACCCGAACTCTTGCGCAGGTGCTGGGTGAAGCCAGCATCGGCGCTATTACGTTTGATGACAGCATGACTGTCACTGCTTCCCTGAGTGCTCTGCGGGTCAGTCCGCGGGTACTGAGCGCAGTGATTTACAGCGGCAACAAGCCTTTTGCCTGGTATGCAAAAGGCTCCACAGCCAAAGAGCTGCCAGCGGGTCTGCCCGCAACACCGGGCAGCGCCGGCGTTGTTTACCAGGGCGACGTGGTGGTAATTACAGAGATCATTGAATCCGAGGGCACCCGTGTCGGTGCTATCACCCTGCGGGTGGATATGTCGGAAGTGGAAGCTATCGTCACCGACGCCATTACCCTGGCGCTGCTGGTGATTGTCATCGTCAGTGTGATTGCAGCCTCGCTCGCTTACGCGGTGCAGCTCAGTATCGTTAAGCCGGTCAACAACGTAGTCCGCGCACTGCGTGACATCTCTGAAGGTGAGGGGGACCTGACCCGTCGCCTGCCCGTCACCGGCACTGATGAAATCTCTGAGCTGGCGCAGTGCTTCAACACCTTCGTTGAGCGCCTGCACAGCATCATCGCCAGCGTGGCTGAGACCGCGCAGGAAGTGAGTGGCAACGCGGCGGTATTGTCCAGCCTGTCTCGCGAAAACGAGCGCGAGATTAAAACGCAACAGTCTGAAATTCAGCAGATTGTGGTGGCTGTGAAAGAAATGGCCAGCGTGGTTCAGAACGTGACTGTCAGCGTAACCGAAACCGCCGACAGATCCATGCAGGCCGACAGCGCAGCCTCGTCCGGTAAAACCATTGTGACCAACACCATGGGACAGATTAAAAACCTGTCGGAAGAAATTAAAACTGCGGCGGAAGTGATTGATCGTCTGCGTAAGGAAACCGTCAGCATCGGTTCGGTACTGGATGTGATCCGTGGTGTGGCCGAACAGACCAACCTGCTGGCCCTGAACGCCGCCATTGAGGCCGCACGGGCGGGAGAGCAGGGCCGTGGCTTTGCGGTTGTAGCCGACGAAGTGCGCACACTGGCATCGCGCACACAGAGCTCCACAACCGAAATCCGCGAGATGATCGAACGCCTGCAGGCCGGTTCCCATGAAGCGGTGGAGATGATGTCCGCAGGTACAGCACAGGCGAATTCATCTGTGCAGCAGGCCAGTGAAGCGAGCAGCTCCCTGGAAAATATTACTGAGATTGTAAGTGTCATCCGTGACCGTACAAATCAGATCGCCGCAGCTTCCGAGCAGCAAAGCGCTGCCACGCGGCAAATCGAACACAATATAGATCGGATCTCATCCGTAGCGACCAATACCGCAGAAAGCTCTGTACGGATCACCTCCAATACAGAACACCTGGCGAATATGGCAGCGCGGATGGCCGAGCTTGTGGGTCGTTTCAAAATCTAAGTGATAGTGAAATCTACTGGAATTATTTTTCATTAATCACGCGGAACACGATTGAAAACTGTATCAGCAGGCGTTCAATCGTGTTTCGTTTTGAAGCGATTTTTTTGGGTGAATCGACTGGGAAAAATCCGCAATAGAGAACGGGAATGAACTAAAAAGGACCGAACCTGCAGGGACAGACAAAAAACCGCGATTCAGTGTCCAACCCTTGTCAAAACGCAGTCAATTGACCATTGTGAGATTAACGTTCATGAAGAAAACCTTACTTCTTATTTCATTCTGCTACTCCTTTTTCATCGCATTTCCTGCGCTGGCTTGCAGCAAACCTGCCGCCAAACCAGAGATCCCTGATGCAGAAACAGTTGTTACCGCGCAGATGGTGAAAGCAAACAACGAAGTAAAAGCGTATGTTAAAGCTGTAGAGGATTATATCGCTTGCGCAAAACTGTCCAGAGGCCAGGAAAAGCAAGAGCTGGATGATCTGAAGCAATTTGCCGAAGACTTTAACGTTGTAGTACGCGCATTCAAATCAAGAAGCAACAGCTAAAAACACATGCTCAATAAGCGCAGCCGAAGTTCCCGCTGGCGCTAAAATAACACTGCATAACTCCCCCTGTTTCCCGAAGCACTGCCGGTCCCCCGGCGGTGCTTTGTTTTATGGGAGGCTGAAAAATAAACTGGCACAAACCTCATTTGTGTATAATAATACAAATGAACGAAGCCGTTCATGAGCCTCCTTCTTAATCGTCGGTACGTGTAATCGCTCTCCATGGCCATTGCTGATACCACTTACAGCTCGCCGATGTCCCGCGCGGGCTTTTTTTATGGTATTCCACCAGCTTAGCGGCATCCAGAAAAGGACCGCTCCCACATCTTCCACCCTGCATCAACGCCNGTTTGTGATGGAGTAATCATTTTTGGTGCCGCCTCACAATGGCAGAGGCCCGGCAATTGCCTTGACCAGCCGCCTAAGTATACTTTTCGCCGAAATCNATCTTTCCANTCAAAGTTTCACATAAAGGGAGTTTTACCTATGTCTGTCCCTCCAGCTCAATACCACGTTCTCGCCGGTAGAACGGCAGGTACTAAAGTCACCACCTACGATCGCCGAATCGTCGGAGCTCACAAAGCCCTCGTCAATATGGCCCGTGCTGGCAATCACTGGGCCAGACTGTGCGTTGGCTATATCAACGCACTCAGCGCCCGCAAGATGCCCACCGTTTTTGTTCGCGAAGGTGCTAAGACACCGGATAACCGGCAGATATATGTATTGCTGGTACCTGGCCTTCGGATGGAGTTCAGTCAGCATCCTAGTAGCGATTTTGTTATTCATGATTTAGATCTGGATGATGCTTATTCCGAGTTGCAAAAAAGGCTTGAGAAACCAGGATTATTCAGGGTCAGGAAAAGTTCACTTGGTGATTATCGGAGTGAATGGACTGATCAGATTGTTAAAGATAAAGATCGTGTAGTTGCTATAAGCGATTATTGCAGAGATCCTGACGAAGCGGCAGAAATTTGTGCTAGGGCAGCCAAGCAACCAAGAGATAGCTACACAATAGATCGACGCGGCTTTGATATGCACGTTACCCCAGGAGAAGGAAAAGTTAAGGGATTGAAACCGATTAAATCAAGGGATCCGGAGCGCAGGCAAGCGTTCCGTGAGAGCGCGTTTTTGCTGGCCAAAACAAATGGCTGAATCTCGCAAAGTTGAGGGCGTCTATTGGATTAGTCAGGGCGGCGGTTCGGGTGTGCTTTCCGAGGCTCTTCGTATTCTGAAGGCTCAGAAGGTCAATTTTAAAGATACAGGCCATCACGTATTCTTTTCCGGACCTACTACTAGTTTGGTTAAAGCTCAAAATTTAGCTTATGACCTTAACTTAAAATTTGAACGGAAGGCCTACAGTGTGGGAATGTTAACGAGTGCTACGGATGTGGTCCGAGCTCCCTGGCATCGTCGGAAAAGAGATCCCGAAAATTATTCTCGACTCCAGATGGGAGCGGATATGTGCAAGGGAGGGCCGCAATTAATCCTTGGAGGGGTAGCAATTGCTTCGAGTTTTGGTTTAGGTGGTGTGGGAGGATTTATTGTAGGTGCAGGTGTAGCGGGCTTTACAGCATTGGCGGCTCTTACAAAAGCAGTTGCACCGGGAACGCATGATAAAATCAAGGGGAAACTTTAATGTTTTATTGGCCCTACAAGCTGCGTCGCCAGACGAGCTACATAATTCCTAGAGGTCCTAACTTTAACAGGGCCCCTGTGATTGCTACAACAGTCAATGGTACCGATATCTCCTTAAAAGCGCCGCTTAACAGAAGCACCTCTTATCTGAAGCCTATAAATCCTCGAAAATCGCTCTTGTTACGCGATAACGATTTCAAAACGTTTAGGATTGATGAGCCTGGATGGGAGTACTTCACACTTATCTCACGTAGATGGGATTTCAATGGCCCTTGGTTTACCGGAAGGGTAGGCAGATTAAGTTTATACGCGAATGTGATGAGGCGAATAAATCATAGTCAGGATGTCTCCTTTTTCCATCCTCGCGCATTTGAAGCAACNGTTTCGGACTTGTTGACTTTCCATCATGCGCACGAAACATCNCGCAACAAAACAGTGCAGGATTGGCTGGCTCCGGTTGATTGGGAACCCTTAGGTGGGCTGGGTTGTATAGCAGCAAGATTTTATGCCGCAACTAATACAGAGGTTCGCCGCAGTGAGCGGTGTCGCTATCTTTTCTTGCCGATAAGTGACAGATACCTGTTACAAATTTCCATTCCTATAACACGTGTTCTGCCTTTTATTAACTCAAGCGTTAAGCCTGAAGNCGATACAGANGCATGGATCAGCGAAGAGCCCATGAAAGCCTTGGCGGACCAGATACTCGACAGTCTGCAGGTTCGTTTGTCTCCGGAAGCGGAGCAGCAGCAGGCCAAGGCTCTTGAACGATTGAGTGCAGNGGAGCGGGGGCTGGTTAAGGAGTTTCCTCCGTTGAAGTGGGTGTGATGAACGGNTGGTGATTGCGCTCGGCCTCTTTTCGAGCTGCTATTTTTTTAACTTGAATCGAAAATTTAAAAACGATCTTCCCCGGTGAAGGTGAAGATCGTTTTTTTTTAGCTTACAAAGCATCGGAGTGGCGTAACGGGAGGGAACCGAAGCTCCCTGCCTGTTACGGCTCGATGGACGCAGCTCCTTCCTGATAAAGCGCGTCGATCGCATCAGCTGTTATGACATCGTTGAAAATTTTCAGCTCGTCAATAGCGCCTCTATAAGGTGTATCCCAGTAGTTCACGCCCAGTGCGAACTCGTTGGTCTCGCCCGGTACGGTAAATACGTGTGGGAACCCGGTGGCTTCGAGTTGCAGTGCTCCATTGATGTAAATCTTGAGTGCATCGNTGTTGTCGCCATCCACAGTTATGACAAGGTGTGTCCATTTGGTTTGTGGAATGCGGTCGGCCAGCTCGCCATTGTCATAATAAGAGCCGTGAGCAGCCCAGACACGGGTTTTATCGGTGCCATTCATTGACGGAACAAGACTGAGCCACGAAGTGCCGCTGGCGCCGCCGAAGAAGGCGGTGGTGAAGCTGGTAAATGCAGCAGGTTTCAGCCACAGGGAGATGGAATAGCTATTGGTGTTGATCAGGTTGTCCGGCAGCCGCACGCCTGATGTGCCGTCTAAATTGAGTGCGGCACCTTTCACACCATCAACATAGGTTACGCTGCCATCGCTGCTGAGGATACGATCACCCGTGACGCTGCCTGCGCCATAAAATCCTTTCGCTTCCAGCAGATCGTTTTCGAAACTGTATTCGGCAGGCGCGAGTGACACCACAGTAACCTCAAATTCTTTGGTGTCGACAGAACCCTGGTAATTAATGGTTGCCGTTAAGGTCACTACCTGATCGCCTTGCAGCGCAGTCGGTTGCGTCACCACCGCAACACCGTTGACAGGCTTCAGGAAATTTTCGTTATCGGAACTCCAACTTATGCCTGATACAAATGGGCCTACGCGCGGCAATTCAAAATTAGTGCGGACTGCTGACAGATCTCCTAATACGAGTCCGTTTTTCACGAACGCAGAGAACTGTGCTGGATCGGTCAGGTTGTTGATCGCTGCACCGTTGATATCGAGGCTGGTCAAGGCATAGTCGTATACGATGAACTCGTCGATCTGACCCTGAAATGGGGCATCCCATCCATAATTAACGCCAAGCGCAAAATGCCCGCCGGTACCATTGAAAAGATCTGGACGCGGCATGGAACCACTCAGTTGCCCATTAATAAAGAGCCGCGCAAATCCATCAGCGTAAGTGATCGCAACGTGCTGCCACGCATCAAGAGGGGTCTCAGTTGGATGTATGATTTGATTCCAATCCTCTACTGTCGTACCAGGCGCAACATATTTACTCCACAGTAATCCGGTCGTTGTGAAGTGACTGGCATTGCCAGGAATGTAACTGATCCATTGGTCGGGGAGTGTCGTTGATAGGAAGAACGCAGGAGTATAAGCCGTCAAAGCATTGGCTTTCATCCAGAACGAAACCGTATATTCACTGGAACTAATAATCTCATCCGGCAGCCTTATACCATTACTGCCCAGGAAATTATAAGCCTGTCCGGCATAACCCGGCGCATAAGAAGGCGTGGTTGCGCCCACATTCATCAG
>Ga0065721_10006890_pt1 | contig 15030 bp, 16 predicted proteins | sample Mesricmetagenome_FD_59108 | JGI IMG/M metagenome (GOLD analysis project Ga0065721, IMG submission 59108) | Mesophilic microbial community from rice straw/compost enrichment Sample: eDNA_1 v2 (version 2) | ecosystem: Engineered > Solid waste > Grass > Composting > Bioreactor | place: USA: Davis... | reverse complement strand
AGACCCGCTTGCGCGCCCTACCAACTTATGACATATGACTTATGTCATAAGTTTGCGAGCAGGTTGATGTCGAATATCTTCAGCGTCGAGGGGAAAGTGATCGTGGTGACCGGAGGCCTCGGCCAGTTGGGACGCGAGTTCGCGACCTCGCTCGCCAATGCCGGTGCCAAGGTCGCCATCTATAGCCGCCGGGCGATCGCCGAGGCCGAACTCGACGAGCTGTTCCCCGGGCTCGGGCGGGACCGGCTGCGCGTCTATGTGGCGAGCGTTACCGACAAGGCGGCGCTGGAAGCGGCAACCGACCAGCTCGTCGCCGACTGGGGCGTGCCGCACGCGCTGGTCAACAATGCCGGCATCGATTCCAAGCCCAATGGCGCGGCCGACCAGAACGGCCCCTTCGAAACCTACCCCCAGAAATACTGGGACGAGATCATCGACGTGAACCTCACCGGCGTCATGCTCTGCACGCAGGCCATCGGCTCGCGCATGGCCGAGCTCAAGCGCGGCAGCATCATCAATGTCGGCTCGATCTACGGCATCGTCTCGCCCAACCAGGCGCTCTATGCCTATCGCGAGGCGCGCGACGGCGTGCCGTTCTTCAAGGCGGTCTCCTATGCCGCTTCCAAGTCGGGCCTCGTCAACCTCACCCGCTACGTCGCCACCTACTGGGCGCCCAAGAACGTGCGCTGCAATCTCATCTCGTTCGGCGGGGTCAAGACCGGCAGCTTCGACAAGGAGTTCGTCGAGAACTTCACCGCCCGCGTGCCACTCGGGCGCCAGGCCGAGAAGGGCGAATACAACGGCGTCATCCAGTTCCTGGCCTCCGACGCCTCGAGCTACATGACCGGCTCCAACGTCGTGGTCGACGGAGGCTTTACCGCGTGGTGACACCCGGCGCTCACGACCGCGGCAAGCTCTCCGACCTCGTGGTCTCGGCCATCGAGGCGCAGATCCTTGCCGGCGAGCTCAAGGTCGGCGAGCGCCTCGCCTCCGAGGCGGACCTGGCGCGCCGCTTCAACATCTCGACCCGTTCGGTGCGCGAGGCCATGCAGATCCTCGAGACCAAGGGGCTGGTGCGCCGCCGCCACGGGGAACGCGCCGAGGTGGTGCGCGACGATGTCGGGCAGTTCCTCGATTCCCTGACGTCGACCGTGCGCTCGCTGTTCTCGCGCGACCCCGGTTACCTCGTCCAGCTCATGGACGTGCGCAGGATGATCGAGCTCGAAGTCGCCGGCCGGCTCGCAAGCGGCGAGGGGAAGCTCTCGCCCCAGATCGAGGCGGCGCTTGCCGATCTCGCCGCCGCCAAGGATTTCTCCCAGTACGCGGAGGCCGACGCCGACTTCCACCGGTCGCTGGTGCAGTCGCTCGGCAACGAGATCCTCTCGACCCTCTATGGCAGCCTTTATGGGCTGATCACCGACATCATCCGCCTCACCAGCCGGGTGCCGTCCAAGACGCAGGCAGAAGGCGTCGCCGAGCACCAGGACATCTTCAAGGCCATTAAGGCCGGCCAGGTCGAAGAGAGCCGCAGGCTCATGCGCGAGCATATCGACAACAGCACGGCCTATCTCCAACAGGCGGTCGACGCCGGAAAAGCGCGGGAGCAGAAACCCTGATGGGCTACGACTACAACAACACCGACTGGGATGCGATCAAGCGCCTCTCTAAATGGTATTCGGGCGATATCCATGACGTTCTCGACGGGCGTGGACCTTATGGCTACCTCAAGGGCATCAGCCAGTTCGGCGTGCTCCAGCCCGGCCAGGTGATCTGCGGACCGGTATCGACCGTGCGCTACGAGCCGAGCACCCGCACGGGCCAGCCGCAGGACGTCTACCATGGCGCCATCGACGCGGTGGTCAAGGGCGGCATCCTCGTCGTCGATTCATCGTGCGCGGAGGGCTCGGGCACCGGCGAGTTGATGTGCACCGGGGCCAAGACCAAGGGCGCGGCGGCAACCGTCGTCAACGGCACCGTGCGCGACCTCGCCGAGGTGCGTAAGCTCAACTACCCGCTCTTTGCCAAGGGCATGAGCCCGGTCGGCGTCTCCGGGCGCATGGAGCCGGCCCACTACCAGGTCGAGCTCGACATCGACGGGGTCAAGGTACGCCCCGGCGACGTGCTCTTTGCCGACATCACCGGATGCGTGGTGATCCCGGCCGGGCTGGTGCGCGAGATCGCCGACGCGGCCGAAGCCAACGGCATCGCCGAAGTGCGCTGCCGCGAACGCATCCTTGCGGGCGAAAACCTGCGCGACATCTGGCCGGTCGGTTCGGCCGGTCCCGTCTGACAAAGACTGCAGGCCGGCCCCGCGAGGGGCCGGTTTCTCCATGAGCCACGCTTTCAGGAGGAGGGGCCGGTGGCAGGATCAGCGCTGGAAGCCGAGCCTCTGCGAGATGAGGTTGGCGTGATAAATGACGACCTTATTGAGGTCGTCGATCTCACTCATCGGCAGCTGCCAGGCCGGCGCACTGACGCTGACGGCGGCGAATACGGATCCCGACTGATTGCGGATGGGTGCGCCGAGGCATCGCAGGCCCGGCTGGTGCTCGCCGTTGTCGACGGCAAAGCCGCGCTCGCGGGTCACCCGCAACTCCTCGCGCAACGCCTGCGGATCGGTGATCGTCGTCTCCGTGAAGCGTTCGAGCCCAGCCTCGACCACCCGGGTGACGGTCTCTTCCGGCTGAAAGGCGAGGATGGCCTTGCCGACGCTGGTGCAGTAGGCGGGCGAGTTCTCGACGAGCCTGTCGGAGCTCGCCTCCACTTCCGTGCGCTGGATGACGACGGCGCGCAGGCCATCGAAAACGGCAAGATGCACGGCTTTGCCCGTCAGCCGCTGCAGGGAATCGACGATGGCCCGCCCTTCGCGGTGCAGCTCCAAATTGGCAAGGACGATGTTGCCGAGCTCGAAGAGGCGCAGGCCCAGCCGATAGGAATCGCGCTCCCGGTCCTGCTCGACGAAGCCGACCTCGCGCATGGCCGCCAGGAGCCGATGCGTCGTCGAGCGGGGATAGCCGGTGCGCGCGCATATGTCGGCAAGGCTCAGTGCCCGGTGGGTCGTGGAGAAGCAGTCGAGGATGCGGGCCACCTTGGTCAGGGACTTGAGTCCCTCGTCCGAGCGGGTGGGCTTGGTCTGCGGCGCAGAAATCTCGTTCATCGCGTCTTCTTCGGCTCGCCCTTGCGCGGCGTTATGCCGCCGACTCCCGTTGATCTTTCTAGATTATCGCGTGCGCATTGTCAGGCGGGAGGGCGCGCCTGATGCACATGCCCGCCCGTCACGGCCCTCACCAGCTCGGCCAGCGCCAGCATGCCCGGATCATCGAGGCCGACGCTCTTTTCGGCGAACATGCGGGCACGTCCCATGGTGCAGGGCCGGCCGCGGAACTCGGCAAGGACATCGTCCATGGCCGCCACGGCAGCTTCGCCGAGGACCTTGGGGTCAGACTTGCCGTCGAGGGCCCTCGCCAGCGCATCAAGCCCGTCGACGATGGTCTTGGCGCCGAGCTCGGCCTTGCCGCGCATCATGGCGGCGTCACGCACCTTGCCGACGATCGGCCCGAGCCGGTCCCAGCCGATCTCGGATTGTCCGGCCGTCTCCTTGCCGGCCGTCATCATCGCGGTGATGACGAGGGTGCCGAGGCTCGAGCCCGTCGAGGCGGCCCCCGCCCTGGCGAGCGCCATGAACGCAGCACCGAGGTCCGGTTGAACTTCGACGTCGACAGCTGCAAAGGCGGCGATCAGGCGCGCGAGCATCGAGCCGGTGTCGCCGTCGCCGAGCCTGGCGTCGGCGGCGTTGAGCTCGTCCGTCAGGGTTTCCATGCGCGCATTCGCCCGTCCGAGGGCAATCGCGAGATCGTGGACGGTGAAGGCCATGGCGTCTTACCCCACCTGCCAGAAGGGACATTGGGCGGGAGCTGCGAGCAGCGGCTCGATCTCCTCGTCGAGATAGCAGAGGCTGATCGAAGCGCCGCCCATTTCCATGGACGTCACATAGGGCCCGATGAGGCGCTGGCCGATCGCAACGCCCGCCTCGTCCAGCACCTTGGCGACGCGCCGGTAGATGATGAAGAGTTCCTCGAAGGGCGTCGCGCCGAGGCTGTTGACCAGAACCGCCACACGGCGCGCGTCATGCGGCCGCTCGGCCAGCAGCAGGCCCATCATCTCGTCGACCAGCTCGTCCACCGGCCGGATCGGCTTGCGCCAGATGCCGGGCTCGCCATGGATGCCCATGCCCATCTCGATTTCATCGTCGGCGATGGTGAAATTGGGTCCGGCCGCGCCGGGGATCTGGCACGACGAGAGCGCAACGCCGATGGTACGGGTGCGATCGACCGTCTTCTGCGCGACCGCCGCCACCGCGTCGAGGTCGCCGCCCGCCGCGGCCTTGGCGCCGGCGGCCTTGTAGGCGAAGATGAGGCCCGCGACGCCGCGGCGCTTGCCTGTCTCGTCGGGGCCGGCGCTGGCGATGTCGTCGGTACCGAGCACGGTGCGCGTCTCGATGCCCTCCATGGCGGCGAACTCGCCCGCCATCTCGAAATTCATCTTGTCGCCGCCGTAGTTGCCGAAGAGGCAGAGCACCCCTGCCCCGCCATTGCCGGCCGCTATGGCGTCCTGGCAGGAATTGATGGTCGGGCCCTCGAAGACGTTGCCGATGGCGCAGGCATCGAGCAGGCCCTCGCCCACATAGCCGGTAAAGAGCGGCAGGTGGCCCGAGCCGCCGCCCGACACGACGCCGACCTTGCCGGAAGGCATGGCGCGGCTGCGCGCGATGGCGCGCCGGTCGTTGCCGACGCGCACGAGATCCGGATGGGCGGCGCACAGCCCATCGAGCATCTCGTCGACATAGTTGGCGGGATCGTTGATGAGCTTCTTCATGGTCGCCTCCCCAGTGGGCGCGGCCGGCGATCGGAACCGCCGGCCCGCGCCGTCTCAGGCCGCCGAGCGGCCGCGCACGGTCGCCAACTCGAGCACGGGGCCGAGCGCGGCGTCGATCTTCTTCTTCTGCTCGTCGGTGACCTTTTCCATGGGCGCGCGCGGATGGAAGAATGCCAGACCCTGGCGCGACTGCACGTATTTGACGCAGGCGGGCAGGTTGTCGTGCCGCATGGCGTTCCAGAGCGCGTTGAGGCGGAAGTGGATGTCCTTGGCCGTCGCGTGGTCGCCGGCCTGGACGGCGTCGTAGAGTTTGACGGTCACGCCCGGGACCGCGCAGGTCAGCGCGCTGATCGCCCCGTGCGCGCCGAGCGAGAAGGCTGGATAGAGCAGCGCGTCGATGCCGCTGAGGATGAGGTTCTCGGGCTTGGCGCGCAGCAGCAGGTCGGAAACGGACTTGAGGTCGCCCGAGCTCTGCTTCATGCCGACGACGCCCGGCACCGCCTCCATGATCGCCAGCATCGCATCGACACTGAGATAGTTCCAGGGAATGACGTTGTAGATGAGGATCGGCGTCTTCGTCTCTTCCCAGATGGCGCGGAAGTGCTCGATGGTCGCTTCCAGCTCCGGCTTGAAGAGGTAGTGCACCGGCGTGACCTGGAGCGCGGCGATCTTCATGTCGCCGAGCGCNTTGACGCGGTCGATCGCCTCACGGGTCGACTGCACGATGAGNCCGGCAACGAACGGCACGCGGCCGGCGGTCGCGTCATAGGCCTCGGTCATGGCATCNACGAACTCGCCATGCGAGAGCGTGTGCCCCTCGCCCGTCGAACCGCCGACGACCACGCCGCGCACGCCCGACTCGACCATGAAGTCGACCTGGGGCTTGAGCGCGCCGCGCACGAGATTGCCGTTCTCGTCGAAAGGCATGGAAAGCGGGGGCAGGATGCCCGTGAGGGTCTGGCGCACCGATTGGGCCACCGGGTTGGTCATGGTCTTCCTCCATCAGCGGGCGCGCCGGCGGGCTGCCGGTCACCCCCTCGTCTCGATCCTTGGGTTGCGTCGGAAGGAGACACTCCCGACTCGCAACGTAAATTCCACAATGCGGGATTTCTTTCCGCATACAATGTTCTAATGCGACGCATAGATCGCTGTCAATCCACCTATTCTCACCTCAATTTTGCCTTTACACATCGTAAAGCAGGTTGAGACTGGCACGATTGCCGCAAGCACACTCTTGTGCTTAATTCCGTATTGCGGTACGAAGTGCCGGCATATGGTAGTCAACCACGGACGCCAGGATGGCGCCGAACGGGAGGTTTCATGAACATCGTCAAGAAGATCGTGCTCGCGGCTGCCGCGACATTGGCCATGGCCGGCTCCGCCATGGCCCAGTACCCCGAGCGCCCCATCACGCTCATCATTCCGTGGGCTGCGGGCGGCGGCACCGACGCGACCGGTCGCATCATCGCGACCATGCTCGAGGAAAAGCTCGGCCAGCCGATCACCATCAACAACCGCACCGGCGCGGGTGGCATCGTCGGCCACGAGGAGATCAAGGCGGCGGCGCCCGACGGCTATACGCTGGGCATCATCACCACCGAACTTTCCATGTATAAGCCGGTTGGCACGGCCGACCTCACCTACGAAGACTACGAGCTGATCGGGCTTTTCAACGCCGATCCGTCCGCGGTGTTCGTGCGCGCCGATTCGCCCTACCAGACCATGGCGGACCTCGCCGAGGCGATCAAAGCCGATCCGGCGGCGATCCAGGCAAGCGGCGCCAATTTCGGCGGCCTCAACCATCTCTCCTGGGTGAGCCTCGTGCAGCTCCTGGGCGCGCCGGCCGAAAAGGCCTTCTGGATCCCGACCGACGGCGCGACGCCCTCGCTCCAGCTCCTCGCCTCCGGCGCCATCGACGTTGCCGTTTCGCAGTTCCCCGAGGCGCAGGCTCTCGTCGACGCAGGCGAAATCCGCCCGCTCGCGTACCTGGGCAACGAAGCCAACCCCAAGCAGCCGGACGTGCCGCCGCTGACCGACGCGCTTGGCCTCGAGTTCTCCATCGCCGGATGGCGCGGCCTCGCGGCGCCCAAGGACACGCCCGAGGAGATCGTGACCCAGCTGACCCAGGCACTGGAGGAGATCGTCAACTCCGAAGAGTTCAAGACCTTCATGGACGGGCGCAACTACGGCGTCGTCTGGGCCGGTGGCGCGGACTTCGAGGAGTACCTGCGCACCCGCGGCGAGGCGTTCGACGCCGCCATCACGACCGCTGGTCTCCAGGCCGGCTGACGGCAAGCCCCAATCGGCCGGCCGGCTCCATGCCGGCCGGCTCTTTTTTGGGTCTGCCGGAGGAGGAAATCATGAAATCCAGAAGCTATGCCGACGTGGCATTGGGCGTCGTCTTCGCATTGGGCGGGCTGTTCGTCCTCAGCCAGGCCCTCACTATCCGCAGCATGCCCGGAATGCCGGTGGGCCCCGGCCTTTTCCCCACCATCACCGGCGCCGCGATGGCGCTCTTCGGGCTCGTTCTCGCCGTGCAGGCCTGGTTCGCGCCCGAGACCGAGGAGCCGCTCCTCGTCTCAGAAGGCAGCGAAGCTCCGCCCGCTCCCAAATCTTCGCTCCTCAACCCCTTCGCGCTCGGCATCCTCGCCTGCGTTGCGGCAAGCATCGTGCTGATTCCCGTCCTCGGCTTCCTGATCGCCGGAACGCTCCTCACCTTCGCGGTCGTGCTCATCAGCGGCGGACGGTGGCTGACCGCGCTGATCTTTGCGCCCGTGGCCACCGCTCTGGTCTACGCCGCCTTCGTCTACGGGTTCCGCGTGCCGCTTCCGCACGGATTTCTGGGGTAAGCCATGGACGCGTTCGTCACGGCCCTGGGTCTGGTCTTCAATCTCGAGACCCTCATCGTCATCTTCCTTTCGGCCGTCTTCGGCCTCTTCGTCGGCGCGCTTCCCGGCCTCACCGCCACCATGGCGACGGCGCTTCTCGTGCCGGTGACCTTCTACATGGCGCCGATCCCCGCGATCGCCGCCATCATCTCGTGCACGGCCATGGCCATCACCGCCGGCGACCTGCCGGGCACGCTCCTGCGCATCCCCGGCACCCCGGCCTCCGCCGCCTATGTCGAAGACTCCTATCGGATGGCGCAGAAAGGCCAGGCGGGACTTGCCATCGGCATCGGCGTCATCGGCTCGGTGCTCGGCGGCCTTTTCGGTTTCGTCTTCCTGCTCTTTACCGCCCCCGCCCTCGCCAAGTTCGCGCTCGGCTTCTCGAGCTTTGAATATTTCTGGCTTGCCGTGCTCGGATTGAGCTGTGCGGCGCTGATCTCATCGGGCGGTATCGCCAAGGGCGCGCTCTCGCTGCTCCTGGGGCTCTTTATCGCCCAGGTCGGGCTCGATCCGCTGACGGCCTCCCAGCGTTTCACCTTCGGCTTTACCGAACTCGCCGGCGGCATCAGCTTCATCCCGGCCATGATCGGCATGTTCGCGCTGGCCGAGATCCTGAGGGCCGGACGCAGCGCCATCTCCGAGGTGCCGCAGGTCAACGTGCGCAATCCCTTCAAGGGCACGCTCAAGGTCATCTGGCAGTATCGCAAGAACCAGATGCGCGGCTCGATCATCGGCAGCCTCATCGGCGCGCTGCCGGGCGTCGGCGGAGACCTGGCGGCCTGGGTCACCTATTCGCTCGCCAAGCGCACCTCCAAGACTCCGGAGAAGTTCGGCAAGGGCCACCCCGAGGGCCTCGTCGAGGCCGGCGCCACCAACAACGCGGCGCTCTCGTCCTCGTGGATTCCCGCCATGGTCTTCGGCATCCCCGGCGACGCCGTCACCGCCATCGCCGTCGGCGTGCTGGTGATGAAAGGTCTCGATCCCGGGCCACAGCTCCTCACCGTCAACCCGCACAACTTCTACGCGGTGATGCTCGTGTTCGTCATCGCCAATCTGCTGATGCTGCCGTTGGGCTACGTCGCGGCGCGCACCGCACGCTGGATCTTCGAGGTGCCGCGGGCCCTGCTCAATGCGGCGATCCTGCTCTTTTGCATCGTCGGGTCCTATTCGATCAACAACACCATGTTCGGCGTCATCGTCATGCTGGTCCTCGGCATCGTGGCGTTCATCCTGGAATCGCGCCAGTTCGCCATCGCCCCGATCATCCTCGGCATCGTGCTCGGGCCGCTGGTCGAGCAGAACTTCACCACCTCGATGATGATCACCAGCGGCAACTTCCTCGGCTTCTTCGGACGCCCGATCGCCGCCGTGCTGGGTGTGGCGACCCTGCTCATCTGGGGGCTCGTCATCGCCGGGACGATCGTCAGGTCGCGTAGAGAACGCGCCGCCAAAAACCTGGCGAATGCCACGCCCTCCCAAGGGTAATCCCCCGAACGAGGAACAGGAAAGCGGCCCTTGCGGGCCGCTTTTTTCATGAGCCGGCGGTTTCTAGGCCCGCGGGTCGACCGGGCCGCTCGACTGCCGTACGACGAGTTCGCCCACGAGGCTGATGCGCTGAGGCGGCAGGTCGTTGACCTCGCCGAAATGGCCGAGCCGCGACAGCAGGAGGCGAACGGCGGCGATGCCGAATTCGCGGAAGGGCACGCGCGCGGTGGTCAGCGCCGGAGAGGTCTGAGCGGCGATGGCGTAGTCGGCAAAGCCGACGACTGAAGCATCCTCGGGCACGCGGATACCCATGCGCAACAGCTCGGTCAGCACGGTGACCGCCACCCAGTCATTGCCGCAGAAGAAGGCGGTGGGATGGAATCCTTCCGCTTCCATGCGTTCGAGCGCGGCGCGGAAATCGCCGGGTGCGTTGTCGGCCGGGAAGCTGATCTCGCGCAGTTCGGTGCCTTGCTCGGCAAGAACCGCCTCGCGGAAATGTTCGAGCCGATTGATCCGGCCGGGGTAGCCGAGCTGGCCGTGCACGTAGACGAACCTGCGGTGGCCGAAACCCAGCAGATGCGCGGCGATCGCGGCCACCGCCTCCTCGTCGACCCCGCCGACCTGGTCGATGGGCTCGAGCGGCGGCAGCGCGCCGCCGATGCGCACGCACGGCACGTTGAAACTGCGCACCGCATCGAGCATCGAAGCATCGTGCGGACCGATGAGGATGAAACCGCTCGCCTGCCCGGTAACCTGGCTGAGCGCACCCGCATCGTCCGTCCAGCGCACCACGGTTTCGACGCCGAGGCGCGCGCCCTCCATCTGCGCCCCGGCCTGCACCTCGACCCAGAGCTCGCGGTGGGCGACATCCGGGTCGTGGTAGATGATCTCGATTCGCGCCGACCTTCTGCGCCGGGTGCGCGGCACGTAGCCGAGGCGGGCGGCCTCGGCTACGACCGCCGCGCGGGTTTCTTCGCTGACGCCGGAACTGCCGGTGAGGGCGCGGGAAACGGCAAATTTCGAGATGCCGAGCTGGTCGGCAATGTATTGAACCGTGACGCGACCCATTCACCATCCTGTGGGCCGCGCCGAAAGGCGCCTAGCCCGGTTTCTTGCCCGAGAGATGCTCGAGCGCTTCGATGAGGGCCGAATGATCCTTATCCGCAAGCCCGATGGCAAGCGCCGCGTTCATGAGCTGCTGCGTGATGGCGGTATTGGGCAAAGCGAGGTCGAGCGCCTTGGCCGAATCGATGGCGAGCGCGAGGTCCTTGCGGTGCAGGCGAATCCTGAAGCCGGGATCGAAGGTGCGCTCGATCATGCGCTGCCCATGCAGTTCGAGGATGCGCGAGGAGGCAAACCCGCCCATCAGCGCCTGGCGAACCTTGGCGGGATCGGCGCCGGCGGTCCTGGCGAACAGCAGGGCTTCGCCGACTGCCTCGATGGTGAGGCCCGACGATGATCTGGTTGGCGACCTTNGCNGTCTGCCCGTCGCCGACGGCNCCGACATGGGTGATGTTCTTGCCCATGAGCTCGAAGAGCGGCTTGCCGCGGGCGAAATCGGCCTCGCTGCCGCCGACCATGATGGTCAGGGCCGCATTCTTGGCGCCGACCTCGCCACCCGAGACCGGAGCGTCGAGGTAGCCGATGCCTTTCTTGGCGAGACGTTCGGCGTAGGCCTTNGTNGAGACAGGGGAAATCGAGCTCATATCGATGACCAGCTTGCCGGCGGACAGCCCCTCGGCGACCCCATTCTCCCCGAAGAGCACGGCCTCGACATCGGGAGTATCGGGCAGCATCAGGATGACGATGTCGGACTTCTCGGCGACCTCCCTGGCGCTCCCGCAGGCGATGCCGCCCGCCTCGACCAGGTGCTGGCTGACGGGCTTGACCCGATGGAGGTGCACCGTGTTGCCCGCGGCGATGAGGTGGCCTGCCATGGGGCGGCCCATGACGCCCAGGCCGATGAAACCGATCATGAAATCCTCCGGAAGTTTGCAATATTTGACGCAGGATCGCTCAATATCCGGCGATCTTGTCGACGAGATTGACCAGCGGCTCGCCGGCCACGTAGCGGGCGAGATTGTCGGCGAATATCCGGTAGCCCCGCTCGCGGGTTTTGGCGGTGGTCGCGCCATTGTGCGGCGTGACGATGACGTTGGGCAGGTCCCAGAACGGGCTCTCCGCCGGCAGCGGTTCCACCCCATGCGCGTCGAGCCCGGCGCCGGCGATCCAGCCTTCCTGCACGGCCTTGAGGAGCGCCTCGTCGTCGGCGATGCCGCCGCGCGAGAAGCAGACGAAGTGCGCCGTGGGCTTCATGGCGCGGAAGGCCGCTTCATCGAGCATGCCGGCGGTCTCGGGCGTCAGCGGCGCGGTGACGACGACGAAGTCGCTTTCGGCGAGGAACGCGTGGAGCTCGGCGCGGGTGTAGAAGCGGTCGAAGTTGGCCGCCGGCTTGTCGCTACGTCGGAGGCCGAGGACACGCATGTGGAAGGCCTTGGCCTTGAGAGCGAGGTCGGAGCCCGAATGGCCGGCGCCGATGATGCCGACCGTGAGCCCGTTGAGCTCGCCGTGGTAGAAGCGGTCCCACTTGCGGGCGCGCTGGTTGTCGATCCAGCGCAGCGCATCGCGGTTGAGCATCAGCATCAGCATCATCGCATGCTCGGCGAGCGGGATGGCGCCGTTGCCCGCCGAGGAGGTGAGCATGGCCGGATGGGCGACGAACTCCTCGTAGAGCTGCGTATCGGGGCCGGCCGCCCAGCTGTGGACCCAGAGAAGGTTCTGCGCCTCGGCAAGGGCGGAGCGCGGGACGGTGCCGGCGGCGACCTCGGCATCGGTGAGGAGCGCCTCGAATTCGGACGCAGTCTTTGCGAGCGTGACCTGCGCCTGCGGAGCCACCTGACGGAACGTCTCCAGCCAGGCGGGATCGACTTCGGGGCTCAAGGCCACGATCGGCTGGTGGTTGGGCATGCGTGTCCTCCTCACTCCTGCCGCTGCAGGGCCGGAGCGCGCAGGCGCCCGCGCCAGGAATCGCTGGTCGCCGGCCCCGTCGACTGCCGCTCGACCAGATGCGGCACCAGGTTGACACGCTGGGTGGGCAAGCCTTCGAGGAACCCGAAGAGTCCGGCGCGCGCCAGGAGCAAGCGTACCGCAGCAACGCCCATCTGCCGATGGGGCATGTGGACGGTGGTGAGCTGCGGCGAGATCTGGGTCGCGATGCCGTAGTCGGCGTGGCCGACGACGGAAACGTCCTCTGGCACGCGCAGGCCCATGCGCATGAGCTCGGACATGACGGTGACCGCGACGCCGTCGCTGCCGCAGAAGAAGGCGGTGGGCTCGAAGCCGCTGTCGACCATGGCGAGGAGCGCGTCGCGGAACCCGTTCGCCGCCTGGTCGTCCTCGAATGCGATCTCGCGCAGCTCCACGCCTTCGATGACCGAGATCGCTTCTGCAAAACCCTTGAGGCGCGCATAGCGGCCGGGATAGCCGAGCCGGCCATGGGCGTAGACGAGGCGCCGGTGGCCGAGCGCGGCGAGGAACCGGGCGACGTAGACGCCCGCCTCTATGTCGGTGGCGGCGATCTGGTCGACCTTGACCAGCGGCGGCACGAGGTGGTTGACGACGACGGACGGCACCTGGCACGTCCTGATCGCCTCGAACATCGCCGGGCTCTGCGGCCCGATGAAGACGAAGCCCGCCGTAGACGCCTCGAGGCGCTTGAGGATGCCCGGGTCGTCGGTCCAGCGCACGGCCATGGAGTAGCCCAGCCGCACCGCCTCGCTGTCGACCCCGTGCTGCACGTCGATCCAGAGCTCGCGGCTGGCGACCGTGCGATCCTTGAAGATCACCTCGATCGCCTTGCCGGGCTCTGGCCCACGCCGCCTCATGTCGTAGCCGAGCTCGGTGGCGGTGGCGAGGACGAGCTGGCGCGTGGCCTCGCTCACCCCGGACTTGCCGGTCAAGGCGCGAGAGACCGCAAACTTCGAGATGCCGAGCCGGTCGGCAATGTTCTGGATGGTCACACGCGCCATGATGTCAGGCCAAGCCGGCACTTCCTCCCGGATGCGTTTGCGCTTGTTTGTTGACTTGTTAGGTTGAGAGTCACAGGTTTGTCAATCTCCCGCGGATTTTCCCAACACCGCCGTTAGGTGATTTTCANGATCTACAAGAGCAGCGTTCTCCGAAAAAATTCNTTAGAAACAGTCAATTATACAAATTCACCTTTTGGCGGCCGCCATTCCCACTGCCATACAAGCGCAATTTCGCATATTGACCTCACGGAAAAATCATGCCTTGTTAGCCTAAACAAACAAAACAAATGCGCTGGCAACAGCCAAACCAGGGAGGATAGGCAAGTGCGGCAGCACACTTGGCACGGCCGTTCGTCCGCATGGACCAAAGAGGCGGGCCGATGACGGTTTCGGACGCGACCGCCACCGGAACGGCGATACCCGAGGAGTCGCTGGCCAATGTCGGCCTTTCGAGCCAGCGCGAGCTCGTCTGGCGCAAGTTCACCGAGCACAAGCTGGCGGTGGCGAGTGGCGTGCTGATCATCCTCGTCTACCTCGTCGGCATCTTTGCCGAGTTCGTCGCCCCGCGCAGCCCCGACTTCTACGACTCCAGCTACACCATGCTCGCCCCGCAGCAGCTCAAGTTCTGGCGCACCGGCGAGGACGGCGGCATCGAGTTCGGCATGCACGTCAACGGCTTCTCGTCCGAGCGGGACCCCAATACGTTGCGGCGCATTTTCGCCCTCGACGAGGACGTGGTCGTGCCCGTCGGCCTTTTCGTCAAGGGCGAGCCCTACCGGCTCTGGGGGCTCATCCCCGCCGACATCCACCTCATCGGCCCCATCGATCCGACCCAGCCCTTCTACCTCCTCGGCTCCGACCGGCTGGGGCGTGATGTGTTGAGCCGCCTCGTCTACGGCACGCGCATCTCGACCTCGATCGGGCTCGTCGGCGTTGCGGTCAGCCTCGTGCTCGGCGTCATCCTCGGCGGCATCTCCGGCTATTTCGGCGGCTGGATCGACAACTTCATCCAGCGCGTCATCGAGTTCATCATGTCGGTGCCGACGATCCCCTTATGGATGGGGCTCGCTGCAGCCATCCCCGTCACGTGGTCGCCGGTGCTGGTCTATTTCATCATCACCATGATCATCTCATTGATCGGCTGGACCTCGCTCGCCCGCGAGGTGCGCGGCCGGTTCATGTCCTGGCGGAACGAACCCTTCGTCGTTGCCGCTAGGCTCGACGGCACCAGCCAGATGACCATCATCGGCCGGCACTTGGTTCCCGGCTTCGTTTCCCACATCATCGCCTCGGTGACGCTGGCGATCCCGGCGATGATCATCGCCGAGACTTCGCTCTCCTTCCTCGGCATCGGGCTGCGCCCGCCGGTGGTGAGCTGGGGCGTGCTGCTGCAGGAAGCCCAGAACATCCGCTCGCTCGCCGAAGCGCCGTGGCTGCTCGCCCCCGGCGTCCTCGTCATCGTCACCGTCCTCGCCCTCAACTTCCTCGGCGACGGCCTGCGCGACGCGGCCGACCCCTACACCTGATCGCGCCAATGATGAGCCAGACCAACAGCCAGCCTCAAAGCCAGCCGCTGCTTTCGATCCGCGGCCTCAAGACCCAGTTCGCGCTGCGCGAGGGCCTGATCCGGGCCGTCGACGGCGTCGATCTCGAAGCCCATGCGGGCAAGACGCTCTGTATCGTCGGGGAGAGCGGCTCGGGCAAATCGATGATCGCCCGCTCGATCCTGCAGATCGTGCCGCTGCCCGGGCGGG
>Ga0065721_10006160_pt1 | contig 15030 bp, 19 predicted proteins | sample Mesricmetagenome_FD_59108 | JGI IMG/M metagenome (GOLD analysis project Ga0065721, IMG submission 59108) | Mesophilic microbial community from rice straw/compost enrichment Sample: eDNA_1 v2 (version 2) | ecosystem: Engineered > Solid waste > Grass > Composting > Bioreactor | place: USA: Davis... | reverse complement strand
CTCGATCACGACCATGCGGTCGATCGACTTCTCGCGGGCGACGGCGTCCGCAATCTGCAGCAGTTCCAGCCTGTTCGCGCTAACGGCCATTTCAGTTCAACTCCTCGGAGGATTCGTCTTCTTCGTACTCGACGACTTCGGTGTCCTCGTCGTCGATGGGATTGAGTTCCTGGTCCTTGCGCGCCTTTTCCATCAAGGCGTCGGTCATGACCAGCTTGGCTTCGGCGAGCATCGTCAGAGGCAAACGATGGTCGGGGTCGGTGCCGGCCGGAGCGTCCGGCAGGCGGATAGTGACGGTCTCGTCGTCGACGGCCTGGATAAGACCGCGGAAACGCTTGCGCCCCTCCAGGGCGTCGGCGAGCTCGACCTTGGCCTCGTGGCCGAGATAGGTCTCGAAGTCTCGCCTGCGCACCAGCGGCCGGTCGATGCCGGGCGAGGAGACCTCGAGGTGGTATTCGCGGTCGATCGGATCCTCGACGTCGAGCACGGGCGAGAGATCCTTGGAGAGCGCCTCGCAATCGGCGATGGTGAAGCGCCCGTTCCCGTCCTCGGCCATGATCTGGAGCGTGCAGCCGTTTTCCGGCGTCACCTTGACGCGCACCAGGGCGTAACCGAGGTCGTTGGCGACCGGCTCTACGATGGCAGCGATGCGCGCCTCGAGCCCCGTTTCCTTGATGTAGCGCTTCTCTGTGAGGTCGAAGCCCATCGGGTCCTTCTAGTAACAAAAAAGAGCGGGGCCGGTCGGCACCCACTCTGCATGAAGCCAGAGATGTTAGGCGTTATATAGTCGGGTTTGGTGGGAAGGGCAAGGGTTGGGGATGACCGGCCGACTATCGGGGTTCCGCCCTGCCGGTCTGGACGGCAGCACTGCCCTGCCCAGCTTTCCATGAAAGGGAGCTGTGGACCTGCGCTCAGGCTAGACGATGCCACAGGCATGATGCATGCACACTCCTTGCGGCGGAGGCAGGGAAGAGGGTACGCCGGAAACTCTCAACCCCATCTGCGCAAATCAAAAGCATGACCCTGCCCGTCCTTCTNGTTCCCGGCCTCAACTGCACCGCCGAGGCNTTCGCCCGGCAGATACCGATCGCATGGAGNTTCGGGCCGGTNACCGTCGCGGACCACCGCCGGGGCGAGAGCATTGGCGCAATCGCAAATGCCATCCTTGCCGATGCGCCGCCACGCTTTGCGCTCCTCGGCTTTTCCATGGGCGGCTACATCGCCTTCGAAATCCTGCGGCAGGCGCGTGAGCGGGTCGCGCGCGTCGCCTTCCTTTCCACCTCCGCGCGCCTCGACAGCCCCGAGCAGCGCGAGAATCGGCTGCGCCAGATCGCGATCACCGAGGCGGGCAAATTCGAGTCCATCCCGCCAACTTCCTTCGAGAACGCCGTGCATCCCGACAACCGCTCCGACGAGGCGCTGCGCGCCATCCACCGGCGCATGGCGCTCGCCAACGGCCCCGAAGTGTTCGTGCGCCAGCAAAGGGCGATCCTCGCGCGGCAGGATTCGCGGGCAGACCTCGCCGGCATCGACATGCCTGCCTGGGTGATCGTCGGGGAAGCCGACAGGGTGACGGGCGTCGACGCGGCCCGCGAGATCGCCGCGGGCATCAGCGGCGCGCATTTCGTCGAGGTCGCCGGAGCCGGGCATTTCGCGCCGGTCGAGCAGCCCGAGGGTGTCAACCGAGCGGTCGCCGAGTGGCTCTCGACCTGAGGCAACCGGACGCGGCGAGCCAGCTTTTCCAAATAGGAACGATTATGAAACCCGGTGTCGCCAAGGAAACCGGGTTACCTGCAAGAGCCTGAATTTCCTTGAAAAAACTCTGTGGAGGGCCGCGCATACTTCAAGAGCAATATTGCAGTTTTTTGTCACTTGCAGAGAAATCTGGGGGTACTCATCTCCAGGGTGTTCGAAAGAAAGGAACACCCAAAATGATCAAGACCTCCCTTGTCGCCCTTGCTACCACTGCCGCTCTCGTCGGCGTTTCCGTGCCCGCCATGGCCGACACCACCGGCGACGGCACCGACAGCTACCGCTTCGATGCGCAGATCGCACAGATCGAGCTGCGTCAGCAGGGCGTGAACGCCACCGGCGTCGACGACTGGAATGGCCTGTGGCGCGCCTATGTCGTCCAGGACGACGGCTCGCGCACCATGCAGTTCTTCGACAAGACCACGCTGGCCCCGGTAGCGTTGTAACAATGCCGGGCAAACGGACGCCGCCGGTTATCGACCGACGGCGTCCCGCCGCCAGCGGTGGCGCAGATATGGGGACTTTCCGACATCGCGCCCCAAGAGCGCGATCTCAGAAAATCTCCTGATTGAGGGAGGACGCGGCGATGCGGACGGCCGCGTGGTTGGCAGCGTCGAACCGGCGTCGCGCTTCCTCGACCTGCGCGCGATGCGCGCGGAAGAAGACCTCGAGTTCGTCGGCGAGCTTCAAAAGGTCGCGACCGAGATCGGTGAGCTCGTATTCGACCCGCGGGGGAATGGTCGCATAGAGCGTGCGGCTGACGAACCCGTCCCTTTCCAGCTCCCGCAACGTCGTCGTCAGGATTTTCTGCGAGATGGTGCCGATCGAGCGGCGCAACTCGTTGAAGCGCAGCCGCTCGTTCCTCAGGTTGGTAACCACGATCAACGTCCACTTGCTGGGCCTGACCATCAGCACTTCGTCGGAATCGCGAGGGGAAGAGGAGCTCAGGGAACGCGACATGGGCTACTCCAAGACAAACCGCCTGCGCTCATGGGCGCGGCGGCGATAAACATCATCAAACAAATAAAGGGCGCGCCGGCCGGAACGGACGGCGCAACCCCCCACCTATTCTTGCGATATGGGTATCGGCGTCAGCCGGGTCCAGAGGCGGCGCCAAAAAGTTCCATGCGGATGTGCAGCTTGCCGCAGGTTAGGGCGTCAGAGGCCCGCCCTGTTCCCTGCGTCCGAAGGCTCCGGGACCCGCGTGGAAGAGGCCGATGGCGAGCAGCCCGAGCGAGGCCCCCACCGCCGAAATGAAGGGCGCGCCGACAAGGACCGGCCAGAGCCACCAGGTCAAGGCACCGGCGATGTTGAGCATCGCCCAGCCACCAAAGAAGTTGGGGACCGGTCCGTTGCCGAGCGCGCAAGGATAGCGTTCCCTGGTGATCCCGCGCGCCAGATGTGGGAAGACGTTGCCGTAGAGCACGCCGAGGATGAAAGCGAGGAAGAAAGCCGCCATGTCTGTCTCCAACCCAGAAGAATTGACCATTGGTCAATAACTGTTCGTGAGGCGCCGCGTCAATCCCGACGAAGCCCTGTCGCGCGAGCGCATCGCCGACGCGGCGCTTGCCGTCCTCAGCGAACACGGCCTCGACGGGCTGACCGTGCGCAAGGTCGCCGCGCGCCTCGGCGTGCAGCACGGGGCGCTCTATTGGCACGTTCGCCACAAGCAGGATCTGCTCGACGAAGCAGCCCAGGCCCTGCTCATGCGCGAGTTCGCCGAACTTTCCGGTCCGCAGACCACCGACGACTGGCGCGAATGGCTGGCCGAGACGGCCCGCCGGTTGCGCAAGGCCATGCTTTCGCACCGGGACGGCGCGGCGATCGTTGCGACCAGCCGCTCGAAATCGCGGGTCGATATGATTTCGGCTATCGGCGAGGCGGTGCAGCAGGTGCTGGCCGAGGCCGGGTTTTCGGCCGAAGAAGCCTTCGCCGTGCAGGTCGGCGTGCTGGGCTATGCGATGGGCGTGACCGCCCAGGAGCAGGCAACAGTCGAGCGGGCGATGCCGCCGGCCAATGCCGAGCGCTTCCCGCGGCTGGCGCGAGCCAAGGATGCGGCCGCCGGCATCCTTGGAGAGCCGGACGGCCCCTTCGAGGCGGGCCTCGCCGTTCTGCTGGACGGCGCGGCTCAGCGCCGGTCGAAGGTGAAATAGAAGCTCTTGAGGCGCCCCTCGCGGCGGGCCTTCTGCTCGTAGCGGGTCGGCTGCCAGCCGGGATAGGGCTCGTGCCAGGCGCCCGGCCGGTCCGGCGCGAAGCGGAAGGCGGGCTCGCGCAGGACATGCGCGAGCGTCCAGTTGGCATAGTCCTCGATGTCGGTGGCGAAATGGAACGCCCCGTCCGGGCGGATGACACGGGCAAGCTCGGCAAGCGTCACCGGGGAGACGAAGCGGCGCTTGTGGTGGCGCGTCTTCGGCCAGGGATCGGGGTAGAGAAGGTAGACGGCCTCGAAACTGGCCGGCGGCAGGCGCAGGAGGAGCTTCAGCGCATCGTCGGTATAGAGGCGGATATTGGCGAGTTTGTCACGCTCGATCGCCTGCAGCAGCTTGGCGATGCCGCCGGTGAAGACCTCGCAGCCAATATAACCGATATCCGGGTTCTCGCGCGCCTGGCGCGCCAAGTGCTCGCCGCCCCCATAGCCGATCTCGAGGACGATGGCCCTGGCGGCAGGGAAAAGCGCCTTCGGATCGACCTGTTCGTCCCCCTCGGAAATGGTGAGCTGGGGCAGCAGGGCATCGTAGAGGGCGCGCTGGCCCTCGTGCAGGGTCTTGCCCGAACGGCGACCGAAAAAGGCGCGCGGCGCGCCGTCGACGGTCTTGGGGAGCTGGTGGTCACTCATGGAACTATCGTATCTCAACAACACGCTGCCCTTCCTCGATAGCAGCGACGATGGCGGGGAGCAGCGGCTCGAGACGTCCCCAGAGCCTACGCGTGGTCATGTTGCCAAATCTGACCCAGACCTCCGGCACTTTGAGGATGCCACGTCGCTGGCGTCGCCAGCCACATGCCGGGCAACGTATATGCACTCATGCCCGCCTGCATGAGCGGGCCGATGAGACCCGGCACAGTTGCGCATCTAGCAGGAAGCGCATGTCAGGCTGCGGTCAGCACCAAGTGATCGACCGATCCGGCCGCATGCTGAAGAGCGGCCCTTATATCTTCCTCATCGAGGTACGGGAAATCCGTGAGGATATCGGCAACGCTTTCACCCCGAGCGAGCGCTGCACGGACATCGCCGACCCGCACGCGCCTGCCGCGAGTATGTGGTCGACCCCCACAAACGTGGGGATCGAAAACGATGCGGCCGCTGATTTCAGGGGCCGACCGGGTATTCGCCACGGGCGCAGCCATTTCGGCTCTCCTTAGGTCTCGTACCCGCGGAATGTAGGCCACTGGCACTCTGAGGTAAACGAGGCTGACCTACTTCACCGCGGCCTTGAGCGCACTGACGAGGTCCGTCTTTTCCCAGGAGAACGAGCCGTCACGGCCGGGCTTGCGGCCGAAGTGGCCGTAGGCGGAGGTCTTGGCGTAGATCGGGCGGTTGAGGTCGAGATGGGTGCGGATGCCGCGCGGGGTCAGGTCCATGACCTTGGCGAGGGCCTTCTCGACCGCCGATTCCTCGACCTTGCCGGTGCCGTGGAGGTCCACATAGATCGAGAGCGGCTGGGCAACGCCGATGGCGTAGGAGAGCTGGATGGTGGCGCGGTCGGCAAGGCCGGCGGCGACGACGTTCTTGGCCAGGTAGCGCGCCGCATAGGCGGCCGAACGGTCGACCTTGGTCGGGTCCTTGCCCGAGAAGGCGCCGCCGCCATGGGGGGCCGCGCCGCCATAGGTATCGACGATGATCTTGCGGCCGGTGAGGCCCGCGTCGCCATCCGGGCCGCCGACGACGAACTTGCCCGTCGGGTTGACGTGCCAGACGGTCTCGTCGGTGATCCAGCCCTCGGGCAATGCTTCGCGGATATAAGGCTCGACGATCTTGCGCACGTCGGCGGAGGTGAGGTTCTCGTCGAGGTGCTGGGTCGAGAGCACGATCTGGGTCACGCCGACCGGCACGCCGTTCTCGTACTTGACCGTCACCTGGCTCTTGGCGTCGGGACCGAGCTTGCCGGCCGGGCCGTGGTTGGCCTTGCGCGCCTCGGTGAGGACCGCGAGGATCTTGTGGGCATAGTAGATCGGGGCGGGCAGGAGCTCGGGGGTCTCGCGCGCGGCATAGCCGAACATAATGCCCTGGTCGCCGGCGCCCACGTCCTTGTTGCCGGCCTCGTCGACGCCGCGCGCGATGTCGGCCGACTGGCCGTGCAGCAGCACGTCGATGCGGCAGGTCTTCCAGTGGAAGCCGGCCTGCTCATAGCCGATGGCGCGGATGGCCTTGCGGGCGGTGGACTTGAACTTGGCCGGGTTGACGACCGGATTGCCGGCAGCGTCCTTGAGGATCCTGCCGTCCTTGTCCTTCTTGAGGAGCGTCTCGGGCACGCGCACCTCGCCGGCTATGACGACGCGGTTGGTAGTCGCCAGCGTCTCGCAGGCGATGCGCACCTGGGCCGGGTCCATGCCGGTCTTCTTGGCTTCCTTGAAGATGAGATCGACGATCTCGTCGGAGATGCGGTCGCAGACCTTGTCCGGATGACCCTCGGAAACGGACTCGGAGGTGAAGAGATAGGAGGAGCGTGCCACGCCAAAACCCTCAAAATTGCCCTGAAAGGCGATATTTCGCCCAGTTCGGCATGGTTTTTGGCACTCAAGCGGCGCGCGGTCAAGCGGGATATAAAGAAAGCTTGATATGATCGGCGGGACGAAATTGGAAACCCATGCTCATGGAGCCGGACGGCGGCGGGAGCTGAGAACGGCAATGAGGAGCCCGAGCGCGAGGACCGCCAGCAGGGGCCAATAGCGGTAGCGGGCAAAGGTCGTCGGCTCCAGCCGCTCGTAGACGACGGCGTCCATCACCGCCATCTCGCGCGGGGCGAGCGCGCCGGTGACGCGCCCCAGGGGGTCGGTGGCGAAGGTCAGGCCCGAGTTGGCCGCGCGCACGAGGCTCATGCCTTCTTCCACCGCCCGCACGCGCGCGTGGTGGGCATGCTGGGCGGGACCGATCGAGCCGTCGAACCAGGCGTCGTTGGTGATGTTGAAGAGGAACTGGGCCTCGCCCGTGTCGCCGAGGTCGCCGGAAAAGAGGATCTCGTAGCAGATAAGGGCAAGGAACGGCGGCGTGCCGGGCACCTGCATCAGCCGGCGGCGCGGATCGCCAGCCGCCCAGCCCTCGGCGCCGGGCACGAACTGCTTGATGCCGAGCCGGGCAAAGAACTCGCCGAACGGCAGGAACTCGCCGAACGGTACCAGGTGCGCCTTGTCGTAGCTCGAGACGATCTCGCCGGCATCGTCTATGGCCAGGATGGCATTGAACGGGGGCGTGCCGGGAGCGGCCTCGAAGGGCACGCGCGGGGCACCGGTCAGGAGCGTCACGCCATCGGGCAGCATGCGGCCGATGCGCGCCAGAGCCTCGGGGTACTGGCTCAGGAAAAAGGGCAGCGCCGATTCCGGCCAGACGACGTGGGTGGCCGCCGCGATGCCGGGATCGTCGGGGCCCATGCGCATCTCGGAGAGGGTGACCAGCCGGTCGATGATCGCCTGCGGGTTCACGTTGCCCCAGTCGGCGTGCTCGTAGACGAGGGGTTGCACGAGGCGCATCCGCACATCCTCGCGCGCGGCGACCGGCGTGCCCTCGAGCCGGTTGTAGCCGTAGCCGAGCTGGCCGGCGATGACGGCGAGCGCGAGGAAGAAGGGCGCCAGCCGGCGGGTCAGCGGACGGTCGTCGGCCGGCCAGATGAGCGCCGGCGTCAGCCCGATGAGGGCGGCAAGGAAGGTGAGCCCGTAGATGCCGACGACGGAGACGAGCTGCATCATCTCGGCTGTGGGGGTGAGCGCATATCCGAGGAGATCGAACGGAAAGCCGGTCAGCACATGGCCGCGCGCCCATTCGGCGATGGTGAGGAATGTCGCGAGCGTCACGATCCGCCACGCCCCGTGCGACCAGAAGATATGGGCGAGCGCCGAGGCCAGGCCCCAGAAGAACGCGATGAGCCCGGCGAGCGCCAGGATGGCGAAGGGCATGAGGACGAGCATCACCCCGCCGTCGACGAAGAAGGCGGCGCCCAGCCAGTGGAAGGCGACGGTGAAATAGCCCCAGCCGAAAGCGAAGCCGATGGCGAAGGCCGGCCCGAAGAGGCGAGCGAGGCCCTTCCCGCGCTCGGCGCCATCGAGGCACCAGACCCAGACGGGCATAGCGGCGAACAGCGCCGGCAGCACGAAGAGCGGAGGCACCGAAAGCCCGGCGATCGCTCCGGCGACAAGGAGCATCAGGAACCGCCGCCAGCCATGGGCGAGCATGGCGGTTTCGGCCAGCCAGGTCATCGTTGGGGAGCCCGAAGCGAATCAGCGCGCATAGGGGCAAGGTCGCCGGGCGGCACGGCAGCGTCAAGGCAAGGGCTTGCCCGATGCTCCCTCCAGCCCTTCGCAATACCGGACCAGCACCTGCCCCCTTGCGGGGAGGGACGGGAGGGGGGTAAGCCAGCCGGACAGGAGCACGTCTTGCCAAACCCGCCCGTCACCCTCGCCATCGATACCGCCGCGCCGCGCCTGCAGCTGGCGCTGCTCGCGGCGGGCAGCGAGGTCGACACCTCGATCGACGAGATCGGCACGGGGCACGCCGAGCTGATCTTCCCGCGGATCGCAACGCTCCTCGAGCGTAACGGGCTCGGCTACGAACACCTGGAGCGGGTGGCGGCGACGACCGGCCCCGGCTCGTTCACGGGGTTGCGGATCGGGCTTTCGGCGGCGCGCGGCATCGGGCTTGCTCGCAGCATTCCGGTCCTCGGCATCCCTTCGCTCCTTGCGATCTCGCTTGCCGGCGAGGCGGACAAGCCGCTTTTCGTGCTCATCGACGCGCGGCGGGAAGAGGCCTATTTCCAGCCCTTTTCCGCCCCCGGCGTGCCGGAGGGGCCGGTGCGGCTGCTGCCGATGGAGGAGGCGCGCGCGGCAACCCGCGGCGGCCACGCCGTTATCGAAAGCCCCTTCCCCGATATCGCGTCGACGGCGCGCTTTGCCGCCGCCGCCGACCCGGTGGCGTTCCCGCCCGAAGCGACCTATATCCGCGATGCGGATGCCAAGCCGCAGACCGCCAAGCGGATCGCGAGACTCTAGTGGACAGGCTCTGGATCGCCCCCAACGGGCTCCATATCGAACCGGGAACCGCGGCCGACGCCGAGGCGTTGGCCCGGCTGCATGCGGCCGCGTTCTACCGCGGCTGGCCGCGCGAGGAGTTCGCCGCCTACCTCAACGATCCGCGCACGACCCCGGCCTATGTCGCGTGCGATGCCGGCCACCGCATCGCGGGGTTCGCCATGCTGCGACTGGCCGCCGACGAGGCCGAGCTCCTGACCATTGCCGTCGATCGGCGATGGCGCGGCAAGGGCATCGGCCACGCGCTGATGCATGCAGCGCTCGACGACCTCACCTACACGCCCGCGACCCGCATGTTCCTCGAGGTCGACGAGGACAATGCCGCGGCCCTGCGCCTTTACCGGCGCGAAGGATTCTCGCGTGTCGGCGAGCGGCGGGGCTATTATGCGCGCGCCGACGGCACCGCCGCGACCGCGCTTGTCATGAGCCGCGATCTTGGCTAACCCGCTGTTGAACGAAGCCATATGGAGGGCCGCCAGGTGACCAAGACCCACCCGGACCTCACCCTCGAGGAAGCCTGCACGGCGCGCGGCATGCGCATGACCGACCAGCGGCGCGTGATCGCGCAGGTGCTGGAGGCGGCCACGGACCACCCCGACGTCGAGGAGCTCTACCGGCGCGCCTCGACGATCGACCCGCGCATCTCGCTCTCGACGGTCTACCGCACCGTCAATCTCTTCGAGGAGGCCGGGCTCGTCACCAAGCACGACTTCAAGGACGGGCGCGCCCGCTTCGAGCCCATCCCCGACGAGCACCACGACCACCTCATCGACATCCGCTCGGGCAAGGTCATCGAGTTCCGCAACGAGGAGATCGAGGCCATCCAGGAGGTGATCGCGCGCAAGCTCGGCTACAAGCTCGTCGACCACCGGCTCGAGCTCTACGCCGTGCCGATCGGGCAGAAGAACGGCGGGCCGGACAAGGAGAAATAGCAAGTGGTCTTCCGCAGCCTTTTCTTCATCTTCATCTATGTGCCGTGCATGCTGGTGCTCATCCCCTTCCAGGCGCTGGTGCTGGCGCTGCGGCTGCCGTTCTGGCAGGCGGCACCCCGGCTCTTCCACAAGCTCGGCTGCATCTTCCTCGGCCTCAAGGTCACGGTCATCGGGCAGCCGGCGACGGGGCGGCCGACGCTCCTCGTTTCCAACCACATCTCGTGGACCGACATCATCGCCGTCGGATCGGTGGCGGACGTGACGTTCGTCGCCAAGCGCGAAGTGGGGCAATGGCCGTTCGTCGGCTTCATGGCGGGGCTGCAGAAGACCATCTATGTCGACCGCACCAAACGGAGCGATGCGGGGCGCACGAGCCGCGAAATGGCCGAGCACATGGCGGCCGGCAACGCGGTGCTGCTTTTCGCCGAAGGCCAGTCGGACATCGGCACGCACGTGCTGCCCTTCCGCTCGGCGCTCATCGGCGCGGCCCAGCACGCCATGGAGGAAGCGGGCGCCAAGGACGTGCTCATCCAGCCGCTGACCATCGCCTATACAAAGCTGCAGGGCCTGCCCGTTTCGCGCAACGAGCGCTCGCTCATTGCCTGGATCAAGTCGAAGTCGGTCAAGCAGAATATCCGCGAGATCCTGACCGGCGGTACCAAGGAGGTGANNGTCGCGTTCGGCGCCCCCATGCCGCTGACNCACGGGGCCAACCGCAAGGCGGTGAGCAAGGCGGCCGAGNACGAGGTGCGGCACATGCTGGTCGCGCTCAACCGCGGCCTGCCGCTCCCGGTCAAGACCTAGAGCCGAAAAGCTAAAACTGCCGGCATTAAGCCTAACGCGCGGTTCGGCTTCGCGCCGAACCGGAGCGTTTGTACATTCTTAACCGTCATCCAAGGGAGGACGGCAAGCAATGACCTGGCAACTCATCGCGATCTGGATCATCGGCGGCACGGCGGTCCTTGCCTTCGTCGCCGACGAGCTGCGCCGGGCTGCCGCGCGGCGGCGAACCGCGCCCATCCGCGCCTCCGTCGTGCCGCTCGCCAGCTTCCTCGAAGCCGAAACGCCCATGCGGCGGCCCGCACCGGCAGCCCGCCCGCTGGATCCGGCCGATCTCGCCTTTGCCGAGCGACTGCGCCGGGCGCAGCTGAAGAGCGTCGGATTCTGAGTGAGGCCAGAGTTCGTTCGGCTGCGCCGGAAAGCGGCACCCCTTCCTGGAAAACGCCCTATTCGGCCGCGAGCGGCGGCTGGCCTGGATCGAGCCTGGCCTTGACGCGGGTGATGATGTCGCTGGCCTTGAGCATCAGCGCCATGTCGATATCGTCCTCGCTCATCTGCGGGGTAACCTCGGCCCACACGTTCACATGAATGTCGTGCTCCTGGGCGTACCCTTCCTGCACTTCACTGAGGACCGCCCGCACCACGCCGACCACGCGGCCCTCTATGCGCGCGTGGGGATGTCGCTCGGTCACAGCGATGTCGATAAGTTTGAACGTCAAGTCTCAGCTCCCGTGAAGGAGCCCCCGCTACACTCTATGCATCAAAAACTGGCGGAAAGTTAACCGTCCTTGGCGGACTAGCTCGCGTCGAGTCCCAATCATTCTTGCGAATGATTTGCAATTGCATTATGTGTGTCGAGGATCATCGTTCGGGAGTCGTCATGCACCGCCGTCACCTGCTCACCGTCGCCCTCGCTGCCACCGCCGTTGCCGGCCTCAACCTGCCGGCCCTCGCGCAAGAGAAATTCAAGGCGGTCACCAGCTTCACCATCATCGCCGACATGGCGCAGAACATCGCGGGAGATGCCGCGGAAGTCGTCTCGATCACCAAGCCCGGCGCCGAGATCCACAACTACCAGCCGACGCCCGGCGATCTCATCGGCGCGCAGGACGCCGACCTCATCCTCTACAACGGGCTCAACCTCGAGCTCTGGTTCGAGCAGTTCCTCTCCAACCTCGGCGATATCCCGAGCGTCGTCGTCTCGGACGGGGTCGAGCCGATGAGCATCGACGACGGCCCCTATGCGGGCAAGCCCAACCCGCACGCCTGGATGTCGCCCACCAACGCGCTTGTCTATGTCGAGAACATCCGCGCTGCGTTCGTCGAGCACGATCCGGCCAATGCCGACACCTACAACGCCAATGCCGAGGTTTATAAGGCGCAGATAGAGGCGACCGTCGCCCCGATCCGCGAGGCCCTCGCCGCCATTCCCGAGGAGCGGCGCTGGCTCGTTTCGAGCGAGGGGGCGTTCTCGTACCTGGCGCGTGATTTCGGGCTCAAGGAAGCGTTCCTGTGGCCGATCAACGCCGACCAGCAGGGAACCCCGCAGCAGGTGCGGCGCGTTATCGACCTCGTGCGCGAGAACGACATTCCGGCCGTGTTTTCCGAGAGCACCATCTCGCCGGACCCGGCCGAGCAGGTCGCCCGGGAAACCGGTGTCAGGTATGGCGGCGTGCTCTATGTTGACTCGCTGACCGACGCCAGCGGGCCGGTACCGACCTATCTCGACCTGCTGCGCGTCACCACCGAAACAATCGTTGCGGGACTGCAGCCGTGAAACAGACCTCGGCCCTCGGCCTCGACGTTCGCGACATCACCGTTGCCTACCGCAACGGCACGACGGCGATGAGCCATGCGAGCTTCCGGGTGCCGCGCGGGTCGATCGCGGCGCTCGTCGGGGTCAACGGCTCGGGCAAGTCGACGCTCTTTAAGGCCATCATGGGCTTCGTGCCGCTGGCGCGCGGTTCCGTCGAGATCCTCGGACAACCGGGACGCGAGGCGCTCAAGGACAACCTCGTCGCCTATGTGCCGCAAAGCGAGGAGGTCGACTGGAACTTCCCCGTCCTCGTCGAGGACGTGGTGATGATGGGCCGCTACGGCCACATGGGCATGTTCCGCCGTCCCAAGCCCCGCGACCGGGAAATGGTCGACATGGCGCTCGAGCGCGTTGGCATGACCGACTTCCGCAAGCGCCAGATCGGCGAGCTTTCCGGCGGGCAGAAGAAGCGCGTGTTCCTCGCCAGGGCGCTCGCCCAGGAGGGGCAGGTGATCCTCCTCGACGAGCCGTTCACCGGCGTCGACGTCAAGACCGAGGATGCGATCATCGACCTGTTGCGCGCCTTGCGGGACGAGGGGCGCGTGATCCTGGTTTCCACCCACAATCTCGGCAGCGTGCCCGAATTCTGCGACCGCACGGTACTGGTCAAGGGCACGGTGCTCGCCCACGGCCCGACCGAGGAGGTCTTCACCCGCGAGAACCTCGAGCGCGCCTTCGGCGGCGTGCTGCGCCACTTCGTGCTCGAAGGCCAGGGCCTCCACGCCGATGCCGATCCGCGCCAGCTCTCGGTCATCACCGACGACGAGCGGCCGCTCGTCATGTACGGCGAGAAGGACCGCATGACGGCGCAATCGTCGGGGCGGGACGAGGAGCGGCAGGAGGAAGACCGTGGGTAGGATTGCTGCCGCGTCGTCGCATTTGCCCATGCTGGCTCTTTCAAAGCGACGAGTTGCGCCTGGCGTCAAAAAGGCCCCCTCACCCGCCGCTGCGCGGCGACCTCTCCCCCCAGGGAGAGGTGAAGGGAGCATTGTGCCGGCCTCGGCGACACCTCTCCCTCAGAGGGAGAGGTCGGCTGCGTGGCAGCCGGGTGAGGGGGCCTTCCAAAGCGGGGAGCAGCCATGATCGAAACCCTGCTGCAGCCCTTCTCCTACGGCTATATGGTCAACGCCATCTGGGTCTCGGCGCTGGTCGGGGGCGTATGTGCCTTCCTTTCGGCCTACCTCATGCTCAAGGGCTGGTCGCTGATCGGGGACGCCCTTTCCCACTCGATCGTGCCGGGAGTGGCGGGGGCCTATATGCTGGGCCTGCCCTTCTCGCTCGGCGCGTTCTTCTCGGGAGGACTGGCGGCCGTCGCCATGCTCTTCCTCACCCAGCGCACCAAGTTGCGCGAGGACGCCATCATCGGCCTCATCTTCACCGGCTTTTTCGGGCTCGGTCTCTTCATGGTCTCGATCTCGCCGGTGCCGGTCAACATCCAGACCATCGTCCTCGGCAACATCCTCGCGGTGACGCCTGCCGACACGCTGCAGCTCGTCATCATCGCCGGCATCTGCCTTGCTGTGATGCTGGTCATCTGGCGCGACCTGATGGTCGTTTTCTTCGACGAGAGCCATGCCCGCTCGGTCGGGCTCAACCCGGAGTTCCTCAAGGCCATCTTCTTCACGCTCCTCAGCGCAGCGACAGTTGCCGCCATGCAGACGGTCGGCGCCTTCCTCGTCATCGCCATGGTGGTGACGCCGGGCGCCACGGCCTACCTCCTCACCGACCGGTTCGGGCGGCTCATCGTCCTTGCCGTTACCATCGGTACGCTGACGAGCCTCACCGGCGCCTACATCAGCTTCTTCCTCGACGGGGCGACGGGAGGCGTCATCGTGCTCCTGCAGACGCTGATATTCCTCATCGCCTTCGTCTTTGCGCCCAAGCACGGGCTGCTGGCGGCGCGGCGGCGGATCGCGCAGGGGGTCAACGCATGAACGAGTTGTGGCTCTATCTCACCTGGCCGTTTCAGTTCCCGTTCATGCAGAACGCGTTCGTCATCGGGCTGCTCGTCGCGGTACCGGCGGCGCTCCTGAGCTGCTTTCTCGTCCTCAAGGGGTGGTCGCTGATGGGCGATGCCGTCAGCCATGCGGTGCTGCCGGGTGTGGTGATCGCCTATGTGGTGGGGCTGCCGCTCTCAGCCGGCGCGTTCGTTGCCGGCATGGTGTGCGCCATCGGCACGGGCTATCTCAAGGACAACAGCCGCATCAAGGAAGATACGGTGATGGGCGTCGTGTTCTCGGGCATGTTCGGGCTCGGCATCGTGCTCTACACCTCCATCACCACCGACGTGCACCTCGACCATATCCTCTTTGGCAACATGCTCGGGGCCAACTGGGCCGACATCGCGGAGACCGGGATCATCGCCCTCGTCGTCACCGGCCTCATCGCGTTCCGCTGGCGCGACCTGATGCTCTTCGTCTTCGATCCATCGCAGGCCTCGGCCATCGGGCTGCCGGTAAAGGTGCTGCACTACGGGCTCCTCGCCATCCTTTCGCTGACCATCGTCGGGGC
>Ga0065721_10051379_pt1 | contig 15033 bp, 16 predicted proteins | sample Mesricmetagenome_FD_59108 | JGI IMG/M metagenome (GOLD analysis project Ga0065721, IMG submission 59108) | Mesophilic microbial community from rice straw/compost enrichment Sample: eDNA_1 v2 (version 2) | ecosystem: Engineered > Solid waste > Grass > Composting > Bioreactor | place: USA: Davis... | reverse complement strand
GGGGCAACGAGCCGATCGGAGCGATCCCGATCGCCGATTACGCCCGGCTCTCCGACGTCGGGGCGCTCAAGGTCGTCGGCAAGCCCAAGGTGAAGGGCAAGAAGATGAAGCTCAAGCTGGCCTGCGCCGCGAGGTTCAGCTCGTGCTCGAAGGCCGCCGTGAAGGTGCGGGGCAAGGGCAGGGTGCGGGGCTTCAGGAAGCCGCTCCTCGCCAAGGGCAGCGGGCTCGCGGTCGAGCCCGGGCGGACCAGGGCCTTCGCCCTCAAGCTGACCCGCCCCGCGAGGAAGATCTTCCGGGACAAGCGCGTCCGCAGGCGCGGCAAGGTGCGCGTCCGCAAGGGGGCGAAGTCGGTCCGGGCAACCGTCTTGGTCAACGGCAAGAACGCGGGCGCGAAGCGGGTGAAGCGGGTCGGCAAGGTGCGCTGACCGGCTTCGGTCAGGAGGGCGTCGGGCCGCGGTCGGGCGCGGGCTCGCCGAGCAGCATCAGCTGCAGCGAGACCAGCCGGGCGGTCAGCTCGCGCGGCTCGGCCAGGCGGTCCCGGCGGAACTCGGCCCCGATGCTCTCGATGATCGCCCCGGCCGCCATCCGCGGAGCCCAGTCCGGCATCTCGGGCCGGTCCGGGTTCTCGGTCCTGGCCCGCCTGCCGCTGGCCGCGAGCAGGTTCACGTATCCCTCGAGCAGCCGGTCGCGGTGACGCAGCCCGAGCTCGCCGGCCGCGGGGAGCTCCAGGAACATCATCCGGGCGACGGAGGGGTGGTCCTTCAGCCAGCCGACCAGCGCCGCGGTCCCGCCCTCGACCCCGTCGACCCAGTGGCGGAAGCTCAGGGCCACCTCGTAGAGGTGGGACAGCATCGCCTCCGAGGCGGTCTCGCAGGCTGCCAGGAAGGCATCCTCCCGGTTCTCGAACTCCCGGTAGAAGACGCCGCGGGAGACCCGCGCCCGCTTGGTGATCTCGGTGACGGTGAGGGCGGCGTACCCGTTCTCCCCAACCGCCTCGGTGGTCCCGAGCAGGATCCGCTTGCGCTGGTCGGCCTCCACCTCCTCGCGGCTCAACTTGTGCCTGCCTCGGGGCAGGATCTCTACCGCCTGGCCATCTGCGTACACGGCGTCACCTTACTCCGGACACCCTTCGCGACCCCGATCCGGCGCCGCATCCATGCGCCCGGGTCAGTCGCGGCCGGGATCGGGCCCGATCAGGACGTCACCGTCGAGCGAGACCTTGAAGCGCGGATTCCAGGCGACCTCCCAGCGGAAGCCGTCGGGGTCGGCGAAGTAGCCCGAGACCCCGCCCCAGTCCCGCCGGGTCGCGTGCGAGACCTCGGAGCCGCCGACGGCGACGGCCCGGTCGATCACCTGCTGGACCTGGTCCGGGGACTCGACCAGGTGCCCGAACGCGATCGGCGGATCGATCTCGCCGTGGCCGACGCCCGCCTCCTGCTCCAACTGGTCGACGACGAACAGCGAGAGCAGGATGCCCCAGCCGATCTGGATGAAGATCACCTCGCCCGGCACGTCGAGCTTCGGCCGCCACCCGAGACCGTCCACGTAGAACTTGCGGGACACGTCGAGATCCCGCACGCCGAGTGTGATGATCTGGGTGTCGGGCCTCATGCCCCATTGGTACCCGATCGCGGTCAGCTAACCTCGTCTGGACGATGGAAGAGCTCTACCGCGAACAGATCCTCGAGCACTACAAGCGCCCCCACAACTTCGGGGCGGTCCAGGACCCCGATCTCGAGTTCGAGGACACGAACCCGTTCTGCGGGGACGAGCAGCACGTCACGATCCGGCTGGACGAGGGCGACCGGGTCGCCGAGGTGAAGTTCGAGGGCCAGGGCTGCGCCATCTCCACGGCGGCCACCTCCCTCCTCACAGACGAGCTTGTCGGGATGTCTCGCGAGGAACTGGTCAAGCTCCCGAAGGAGTACGTCCTCGATCTGCTGGGCATCGACATCTCGGCCACCCGCATGAAGTGCGCGCTCCTCGGCCTCAAGGTCGTCAAGAGCGCGGGGCTCGGCCAGATCGCCGACTGGGAGGACGCCGGAGAGCAGGGCGACCCCTCCCTCGCTTCCGAGATCTAGACCCGGCTCTAGACCCGGCTCTAGACCCGGCTGCCCGGCCCGGCGCCGGCGGATTTGGCGTCAGAGCGGCGTTAGGGCTCCCTAATGACGTCGGCCGGGCATCTTGAATCGGTAAGATCTAATTCCTAGCCGGATTGTCGGCTTATCGCCCGGGTTCGTCCGAAGACCGGCCCACTGGCATCGGACCTTCCGGGCCCCTCCCATCACCTTTCATGAGCAACGAAACGACAAAGATTCCCGTGTGCCCGGTCTCGGAGCTCGAGCCCGGCGACCGCCGCATAATCGAGCACGAGGGCGAGTTCCTGGCCGTCGTGAACTGCAACGGCCAGCTCTTCGGCATCGAGGACCGCTGCTCCCACGACGACGGCCCGCTGGCCGAGGGCGACGTCGACCAGGAAGCCTGCACCCTCGAGTGCCCGCGGCACGGGTCCCTCTTCGACCTGCGAACCGGCAAGCCGAAGACGCTGCCGGCCTACCAGCCGGTCAAGACCTTTCCTGTCGAGGTAATCGACGACACCATCACCCTGGAGGTTTGAACGTGGCTACTGCCGAAGCACTCGCCGAAAAAGAGAAGGTCCAGGGGATCAACGCCGACTACGCCGAGAAGTTCGGCTTCAGCGATCCCGAGACCGGCTACGCCTACAAGGCTCCAAAGGGTCTGACCCGCGAGATCGTCGAACAGATCTCGGAGTACAAGGACGAGCCGCAGTGGATGCGCGATTTCCGCCTCAAGGCGCTCGAGATCTTCGAGTCCAAGCCGACCCCCAAGTGGGGCGCCGACCTCGACCAGATCGACTTCGACGACATCCACTACTTCGTCCGTGCGTCCGACAAGAACAGCCGCGACTGGTCCGAGGTCCCGGAGGACATCAAGAACACCTTCGACCGGCTCGGCATCCCCGAGGCCGAGCAGAAGTTCCTCTCCGGCGTCGGCGCCCAGTACGAGTCCGAGGTCGTCTATCACCAGGTAAACGAGAAGCTCGAGGCCCAGGGCGTGATCTTCACCGACATGGACACCGCCCTCAAGGAGCACGAGGACATCATCAAGGAGTACTGGGCCACGGTGATCCCGGCGAACGACAACAAGCTCGCCGCCTTGAACTCGGCGGTCTGGTCCGGCGGCTCGTTCGTGTACGTCCCGAAGGGCGTCAAGGTCGAGATGCCGCTCCAGGCCTACTTCCGGATCAACACCGAGAACATGGGCCAGTTCGAGCGGACCCTGATCATCGCCGAGGAGGACTCGGACGTCCACTACATCGAGGGCTGCACCGCCCCGGTCTACTCGACCGACTCGCTGCACTCGGCCGTGGTCGAGATCATCGCCAAGCCCGGCTCCCGGGTCCGTTACACGACGGTCCAGAACTGGTCGCAGAACGTCTTCAACCTGGTCACCAAGCGCGCCATCGCGCAGGAACGGGCGACGATGGAGTGGGTCGACTGCAACCTCGGCTCGAAGGTCACCATGAAGTACCCCGCGATCTACCTGCTCGGCGAGGAGGCTCACGGCGAGGTCCTCTCGATCGCCTTCGCCGGCGAGGGCCAGCACCAGGACGCCGGCGCGAAGATCATCCACGGCGCCCCGAACACCACCTCCTCCGTCTTCTCGAAGTCGATCTCCAAGGACGGCGGCCGCTCCACCTACCGCGGGCTGCTCGAGGTCGCGGACGGCGCGACCGGGACCCGCTCGAAGGTGGTCTGCGACGCGCTGCTGCTCGACGAGAAGAGCCAGTCCGACACGTACCCGACGATCCGGATCGGCGAGTCCGACGCGGACATGGGACACGAGGCCACGGTCTCGAAGGTCGGCGACGACATGCTCTTCTACCTGCAGAGCCGCGGCCTCTCCGAAGAGGAGGCCTCCAAGATGATCGTGAACGGGTTCATCGAACCCGTCACCAAGGAGCTCCCGATGGAGTACGCGGTCGAGCTGAACCGGCTCATCGAACTGCAGATGGAGGGTTCCATTGGCTGACGCGACCATCACCGAGCCCGCCTGGCTGACCGCCCGCCGCGAGAAGGGCGCCGGCCTGGTCGAGTCGATCGAGCTCCCCCACGCCAAGACCAAGGGCTGGGAGTTCACCGACATCTCCCGCCTCGAGCTGGATCGGTACGAAAGCTCGCGCGCCGAGGTGAACATCTCGGGCGGAAGCGAAGACGTGGTCGTGCTCCCGCTCTCGGAGGCACTCGCGTCCCACTCGGACCTCCTGTCCGAGAAGCTCGGGTCGCTCGTCTCGACGGACGACCCGTTCGTCGCGCGCAACGAGGCCGCGCTCGGCGATGGGGTCCTCGTCTACGTGCCCCGCAACGTCCAGTGCGACGAGGCGATCAAGGTCGACCTCAAGCTGGACGTGGACGGCGCCGCGGTCAACTGGCGCACCCTCGTCGTTCTCGAGGAGGGCGCCAAGGCCGAGGTCTGGGAGCACTACGGTTCCGCCTCCGACGAGACCGACGCCCTCCTCAACACGGTCGTGGAGCTGGTCGTCGGCCCGGCCGCCAACCTCCACTACGTCTCGACCCAGGACCTCTCCGAGAGAGCCTGGCTCTTCTCGTCCCAGCGGGGCGAGGTGGAACGGGACGGATCGCTCGACTGGGCGACGCTCGGGTTCGGCGGCGGCGGCGGCAAGGTCCGCATGACCACCAACCTCGCGGGCCCCGGTTCCGAGGCCCGGGTGACGGGCGGCTACGCCGGCGGCAACTCGCAGCACATCGACTACGACACGCTGCAGGAGCACGCGGCCGAGCACACGACCTCCGACCTCGCGTTCCGCGGGGTCCTGGCCGACGAGTCCACCGCCGTCTGGCGCGGGATGATCAAGGTCGACGAGGGGGCCCAGCAGACGGACGCGTTCCAGGAGTGCCGCAACATGCTGCTCTCCACGGACGCGCACGCCGACGCGATCCCCGGGCTCGAGATCCTCGCCGACGACGTCGCCTGCACCCATGCGGCCGCGATCGCGCAGGTCGACAAGGACCAGCTCTTCTACCTGGAGAGCCGCGGCCTCGACGAGGCGACCTCTCGCACCCTCGTGGTCGAGGGTTTCCTGCAGTCGCTGGTCGAGCGGCTCGGCGAGGGCCCGGTCCGCGACGAGATCGCCGGTCGGCTCGAGAGCCGCCTCGCCGAGATCCTCTAGGCCGCGCGGCCGTGCAGCCGCTCCCGGACAACATCACGACGGTCCTGTTCGACATGGACGGGGTCCTGATCGACACCGCCGCCGCGGTGCACGACGCGTACACGCGGTGGGCCCGCGAGAACGGGCTCGACCCCGAGGAGGTCCTGGCGATCATCCACGGCCGGCGAACCGTCGAGGTCGCGCGAGCGTTCGGGCTGGACGAGGACGTCGAATCGGTCGCCGACCAGATCGAGCGGGCGATCGCGGATCGCGCCTCCATCGATGACGCGATCGTGCCCGCCTGCGACCTGTACCGCGCGCTGGACCCGGCCGGGGTCGCGGTCGCGACCTCGGCCCGGCGGGAGACCGCCCTGACCAACCTCCGCGTGCTCGGGCTGCCCCGCCCGGCCGTCCTGGTCACGGGCCAGGACGTGGAGGCGGGCAAGCCGGCCCCGGACCCGTACCGCGTCGCGGCCGAACGCATCGGGCGCGCGCCGGGCGATTGCGCGGTGATCGAAGACGCCCCGGCCGGGATCCAGGCCGGCAAGGCGGCGGGGTGCCACGTGGTGGCCGTGACCACCACGCACGGGCGCGACGAGCTGCGGGACGCCGACCAGGTGGTCGCGCCCGAGGGGCTCGCGGAGGTGTTCGCCCCGCTCGCTTCCCCCTAGTCTCCGTCCATGTCCCCGGTCCCGGACACGCATGGCCGCTGGCCCCTGGTGGGGGCGGCCGCGCTGGGACCCGTCGCGCTCGCCTCGATCCGGTGGGCCGAGCTCAGGCCGCTGGCCGTGCTGCTCTCGCACCAGACGGAGGAGTGGGTTTGGCCGGGCGGCTTCCTCCCCTGGATAAACCGCGAGGTGCTCGGAAGCGACGACGACGAGTTCCCCCTCGACCGCCGGGCCGGATTCGTGATCAACGTCGGACTGGGTTGGGCCCTTTCGCTCTCCACGCTCGCCGGGCCACGCGCGGCCGCGCCCCAGGCCCTCCTCTACGTGAGCCACATCGGCAACGCGGCGCTCCACGTCGGCTGGGCCGCGAGGCACCGGCGGGTCGACCCCGGCGTGGCGACCGGGGCGCTCGGCCTGCTGCCGCTCGGCGTCTCCGGCCTGCGGAAGCTCGCCAAGGACCCGGAGGTGGCCCGGTCGAGCCTCGCCGCGGGGGTCGTGGGGGGAATCCTCTTCGCGGCGGGCATGGCTCCCTTCCTCAGGGCACGCCTCTCGCGGTCCAGACGCCGCGCCGGCCAACCTTGACAAGATTGTCAAGGTTCGTGTAACCTTTACATCAATGTCTAATTTTGATGTAAGGAGCGAACCTTGAACTCGTTGAAAGCCCTGATCACCCTGTGCGCCGCACAGTTCATGGTGATCCTCGACATCAGCGTCGTGAACGTGGCCCTCCCCTCGATACAGACCGACCTCGGGATCGAGATGGCCGACCTCCAGTGGGTGATCACCACCTACACCCTGGCGTTCGGGGGTCTGTTGCTGCTCGGCGGTAAGGCAGCGGACATATTTGGTCGCAGGCGCATGTTCCTGATCGGCCTGGGCGCCTTCACCCTCGCCTCCGTGGGGGCCTCGCTCGCGGAATCCTCCACGACGCTGCTCGCGGCCCGGGCGCTCCAGGGCGTCGGCGCGGCGATGCTCTCGCCGGCCGCCCTTTCGCTGGTGACCGTCACCTTCCCGGAGGGCCCCGAGCGCCACCGCGCCCTCGCGGCCTGGGCCGCCGTCGCCGCTTCCGGGGGCGCGGTGGGAGTCCTGGTCGGTGGGATCCTCAGCGAGACCATGAGCTGGCCCGCCATCTTCCTCATCAACCTCCCGGTCGGCGTCGCGGTCTTTTTCGCGGCACTGCGGGTGGTCCCGGCCGACGACGCCCCGGCCGCCCGGGGCGGGCTCGACGCCACCGGCGCCCTGCTCGCCACCGGCAGCCTCGTCGCGCTTATCTACGGGCTGGTCGAAGCCCCCGAGGCGGGCTGGCTGTCCACCCAGACGCTCGGCCTGGCGGGGCTCGCGGCGGTGGGCCTCTCGGCCTTCGCCCTCGTCGAGTCCCGGAGCGAGGATCCGCTCGTCGACCTCGCCGTTTTCCGCAAGCGGCCGACGGTCACCGCCCTGCTGCTTATGATCGCCGGGATGGGGACCGTGCTCTCGGCGTTCTTCTTCATCTCGATCTACCTCCAGCAGGTCCTCGGCTACTCGGCCCTGGAGACGGGCCTCCAATTCCTCCCCGGGGCGATAGCGCTGATCATCACCGCCCACATGGGCGGCCACCTCGTCGCCCACCTCGGTGCCAAGCCGGTCCTGGCGACCGGGATGCTCCTCGCGGCGGCCGGGACCTGGCTGCTCAGTGGGATCGCGACCGGCGGCAGCTACCTGGCCGACGTGCTGCCCGGCCTCATGGTCATGGACGTCGGGCTCGGGCTGGCCGCGTCCGGCATCTACATCACCGCGATGTCCGGCGTCGGGCACCACGAGGCCGGCTCCGTCTCGGGCCTCGTCTCGACCTCGCACGAGATCGGCGTGGCACTCGTCCTGCCCGTGCTATCGACGGTCGCGGTGAGCGGGATCGACACCCACGGCGCCGGCATCGCGGGACTCGACCCCGCGACGATGACCTCGGGGCTGGCGGACGGTTTCTCGGCCGCCGCGCTGATCTCGATCGGCGCCGCCCTGCTGGCCGTCGTCGCGCTGCGGCGTTCGGACGTCGCCAAGGGGACCCAGGGCGGCTTCGCCCATTGAGCCGGCGGGACCGCTGCTAGCGTTGCTCGGGATGACCTCGGCTTCGCAGACAGGCGGGAGGCGCTCCGACGCGACGCGAAACGTCGAGGCCATCCTCGACGCGTCCGTCGGGGTGCTTTCCGCGCGTCCGGACGCGAGCATGGCCGAGATCGCGAGGGCGAGCGGGGTCTCCCGCCAGACCGTGTACTCGCACTTCCCCTCGCGCGAGTCCCTGCTGACCGCCGTCGCGGACAGGGCGCAGGCGCGGGCGCTCGGGGCGATCGACTCCGCCCTCGACGAGGGCGACGAACCGCTCGACCAGTTGACGCGCCTCGTGCCCGCGTGGTGGGAGACCGTCGGGGAGCACGCCCAGGTGCTCGGCGTGCTCGGCGACGCCCTCTCTGGCGTCGAGGAGGCGCCGGGTGACCGATTCCACGACCCGATCCTCGAGCGCCTCCGGGATCTCGCCGTCCGGGGCCAGGCCAGCGGCACCTTCGACGCCGCCGTCTCCGCGGATTGGCTGGCGGCCGCGTTCCTCGGGCTGATCCATACGGCCGCCGAGGAGGTGGCGCGGGGGCGGATGGAACGTGACCAGGCGCTCGCGGCGCTCGAGCTGAGCATCCCGAGGGTGTTCGGCACATCCCGACGCTCCTGATGGTCGCGATCGTCCTCGCGCTCTGCTCGAGCCTCTCCTACGGGGTCTCGGACTACCTCGGGGGCTTGAAGAGCAAGACCCTGCCGCTCGTCACGGTGCTCATGGTCTCGCACGCCGCGGCCCTCGTCGCGATCGTGTCCTCGCTCCTCGTCGGTATGGAGGAGATGCCGGATGCCAGGTACTTCGGGTACGGCGCGCTCGCCGGTCTCGCCGAGGCGATCGGCATCGCCGCCCTCTACCGGGGCCTCGCGACGGGCAAGATGAGCATCGTCGCCGCCGTGGCGGCCGCGTCGCCGATCGTGCCGGTGGTCGTCTCCGCACTCACCGGCGAGGTGCCCGGGCCGGTTCAGTGGGCCGGCATCGCGCTCGCCGTGTCCGGGGTCTCGATGCTGGCGCTGGGGAGCTCGCGGGAGGACGAGCCGGAAGGAGCCTCCCGCCCCGCGGTCGGCATTTTCTTCGGCCTGCTGACCGCGCTCGGGCTCGGAAGCTTCCTCCTCGCCATGGACGAGGCGGCCTCCGAGAGCGTCCAGTGGGCGTTGATCACCGCCCGCGTGGTCTCGACCTGCATCTTCGCCTCGGCGCTGGTCCTCGTACGACCCCAGGGAGACCCGGCGCTCCGGGACTGGGGCGCGATGATCCTGATCGGGCTCCTGATCCTCGCCGCCGACTCGCTCTACGCCGTGGCCACCACGCTCGGGGTGTTGAGCGTGATCGCCGTGCTCAGCTCGCTCTACCCCGTGGTGACGATCCTGCTCGCCCGCTTCCACCTCGGGGAGCGGTTGACCCGTGGTCAGGTGACCGGCATCGCGGTGGTCCTGGCCGGCGCCGCCGCTCTCTCCGTCGGCTAGCCAGTTAATGGATCTGAAACAAGTGCGGCCTAGTTTCGGCGCATGAAGAAACTCACAGCGATGCTCCTCGTCCTGCTCGCCTCGACGTTCGCGGTGGCCTGCGGCAGCGACTCGTCCGGCTCCTCCGAGTCGGGTTCCGGGACCGGGCAGGAGACGACGGGCGAAACACAATCGATGACGGACGACCCGTCCGGCGACGCCATGGCCGGGGAAGGAGCCACGGGGTCGCAGGACGCGATGGAAGGCGACGCCGCGACCGACGTCGACGAGATGAAGCCGGACGACGGCGCGATGAAGCCGGACGGTGGCCCAGCCATGGAGGACGACGGCGCGATGAAGGAAGACGGCTAGGCGGCCGTCTGGGGCCTGAGCGTGAACCGCATCACGGTGCCGGATCCGGTCGACTCGAACCAGATCCGGCCACCGTGGGCCTCGACGATCGCCCGGGAGAGGGCGAGGCCGAGCCCCGAACCCTCCCGCGAACGGGACGCGTCCGAGCCGCCGCGGTAGAAGGGCTCGAACACGTGGGGCGCGTCCTCTTCGGAGATGCCGGGACCGCTGTCCTCGACCTCGACCTGGACCCGCTCACCCGCGAGCATCGCCCGCACGGTGACGCTCCCGTCGGCCGGCGTGTGCCGGATCGCGTTCTGGATCAGGTTGAAGAGGACTCGCTGCACCTTCTCCGGGTTGGCCGTGGCGGCGATTCGGCCGCCGGGGAGGTCGGCCACGACCCGGACGCCCCTCGACTCGGCCTGTATCCGCATCGCGTCCACCGTCTCGCCCATCAGGTCCCCCAGTTCGATCTGGCCCATCGCCCAGTCGATGTCCCCGGCCTCGATCCTGGAGAGCTCGAACAGGTCGTCGACCAGCTCGCCCAGCAGGCGGACTTGGAGCCTGAGCTCCGTCATGTAGCGATCCCGGGTCTCCCCGGTGGCGACTCCGTCGGCGATGGCCTCGGTCATCAGCCTCAGCGAGGCGATCGGCGTGCGCAGGTCGTGCGAGACGGAGGCGACCAGGCTCCGACGGGCGGACTCGGCCTCGTCCCGCCGTCTCTCCTCCAGCGCGAGCCGCGCAGCCATCGATTCGATGTCCGCGGCGATCTCCCCCAGCTCGTCCCCGCCGACGGGCAGCCCCTCGATCTCCCGCTGACCCGCGCCGATCCGGTCGAGACCGTCCCGGATGCGGTCGACGTCGGCGGCGATCCCCGCGTTCAGGATCTGCCCCACGCGCAGGGCGACGAGCCCGATGACCGCGGCCATCAGGGAGATGACGACCGCGTCGTGATCCGAGAGGAACATCCGATCGGCCCCGATCCAGACCGTGACGAGGATCGAGGCGACGACGAGCCCGACGGCAATGGCGAGCTGGCTTCCGATCCCGCCGACCAGGTCCCGGCGGCGTGCGAGCAGGTGGGCGATCGCCAGCACCGCCAGGACGACCGGCGCGAGCAGGTAGAAGGTAGTGATCCCGCCGTCGAGGCCGTAGATGACGCCGACGGCGACCGAGCCCGCCACGGCCGCCGGGAGGCCGATCAAGAGCGAGCGGATCATGGCCGGAACCTGTAGCCGATCCCCCAGACCGTCTCGATCAGCTCGGCCTCGGCGCCCGCGAGCTTCGAGCGGAGCCGGCGGACGTGGACGGTCACCGTCCCGGTGTCCTGGGCGTCCTCGCTCCCCCAGACCCGCTCCATCAACTGGCCCCGCGAGAAGGCCTGCCCCGGACGGGACGCCAGGAAGGCGAGGAGGTCGAACTCGAGCTGGGTCAGGGCGACGTCCTCTCCCCCTTGCGTAACCCGCCGCCCGTCCCGGTCGATGACCAGGTCGCCGATCGTGATCGGTGGCGCGCCGTCCTCCGGCTCGACCGCCGTGCGCCGGAGCACGGCCTCGACCCTCGCGACGAGCTCGGCCGGCGAGAACGGCTTGACCACGTAGTCGTCGGCGCCACGGCGCAGCCCGAGGAGACGGTCCGCCTCCTCGGATTTCGAGGTGAGCATGATCACCGCCGAGTCGATCTTCTCGACGTCGCGCAGGATCCGCATCACCTCCATGCCGTTGATCTCCGGGAGCATAAGGTCGAGCACGATCAGGTCGGGCGGGTTGCGGAGGGCGCCCGCGATCGCGGCGGCCCCGTCCGCGGCGGTCTCGACCTCGAACCCCGCCCGCCGCAGGTAGCCCGAGACCACCTCCACGATGGTCGGTTCGTCGTCCACGACCAGCACCGTCTGAACCGCGTCGCGCTCCATCGACCCCATGTTCCCACGACGTGGGGCCCGCTCAGCCAAACGTGAAGGCATATCCCTCCACCCCCGGTGCCACGTCCAGGCTCAACACGTGCCGTCCCATCTCGGGCAGGTCGACCAGGCTGTAGAGCCTCTGGTTCGTGACCTCGACGTAGCCCCCCTTCGCATCCCTGCCCGCCACCTTCGCCGCGATCGGCGCACCGTCGAGCTCGACCCGGACCCGCCGCGGCTTCCCGGGGGAGCTGAGCACCAGGTAGACCCGCTTCGCCTTGAAGTTGAGGTGGAGCTGACCGCCCCTCGAGGTCGCGTTCTCGTACTCGATCCGCCAGTCACCGCCGAAGGCGAGGCTGTCGGGCAGGAGCGGCGGCGGCTGGCCGAAATCCCTTTCGCCGGGCAGGACCGGGCCGTTGACGAACCGGTCGGCCCTCGCCGCCCCCAGGTAGCTCTCCGGGGTCGTGATGCCCGCCGTCGCCGCCGTTCCCTTCGCACCCGACATCCCCTTGCCCGGATCGCGGCCGGCCTCGGCGAGCAGCTCGCGGATCACCCGCTCCTTCTCGTCGTAGTCGCCCTCCCCGAAGTGGGTGAATCGAACCCGGCCCCGCGCGTCGATGAAGTACTCCGCCGGCCAGTACTGGTTCCCGTAGGCGTTCCACGTCCCGTACTCGTTGTCCTGCGCGACCGGAAACCCGAGGCCGGCGCGCTTCACGGCGTCTCCGACGTTGCCGGCGTCACGCTCGAAGGGAAACTCCGGCGTGTGTACCCCCACGATCGTCAGGCCTTTCGACCTGTACTTCTCGTCCCAGGCCTTCAGGTACGGCTGGGTGCGGATGCAGTTGATGCATGTGTAGGTCCAGAAGTCGACGAGTACCACCCGGCCGCGCAGGCCCCGGAGCGAGAGCGGACGACCGCCGGGCGTGTTGAACCACTCCTGGGTGTCCACAAATTCCGGGGCGGGGGCGATGACCGGCAGGTTCGACGCGGGGCTCGGACGCTCGCCCGCCGCGCGCACCTTCGCGGCGAGCTCGCGGCCCTCGTCGCTGCCGCCGGTGCGGACGCCGGCAAGGGCGTCCTGCGCCTCGTCGCTCGACTCCAGCGCCTTGGTCGGGTTGACGAGGAACGAGGGAAGGTCGGCCGCGATCGCGTTCTGGAACTTGAGATCGAGGTTGGCGAACATGCCGATCCCGAACACGATCATCACCGCGCCCATCGCCGCCTGGATCTGGGGGACCTTGCGCTTGATCGGGTCGATCGCCCTCCTGCCCCCGAGCATGAGGAGGTAGAGCACGAGCGCCGAGCCCGCGCCGTAGCTGAGCGCGACCAGGAGCCGTCCGGTCGTGAACTCCTGGGACGCGGACACCGTGATCACGCCGGCGAGGATCGGCCCGGCGCACGGCGCGTAGACCAGCCCCAGGCTCGCGCCGATCAGGGTGCCCGACCAGAATCCGTCGGCGCTCGCCCGGGGGCCGAGGCCCCCGACCAGCCGGCTGATCCACCCCTCGATCCGCGCCGAGAGCGAGGGGACCATCAGCGAGATCCCGAACGAGATCAGCACGACGATGGCCAGGTCCCGGAGCAACCCGTCCGGCAGCCCGAGGGCGTCGATCACGTAGACCAGAGCGACGGTGGCGAACGTGAACGACGCGGTCAGGCCGGCGATGATCCCCAGGGGCCGCCGGCGGCCGCCGGTGGAGCCGGCCGAGAGCGCCACGGGCAGCACCGGGAGTACGCAGGGAGAAACCGCCGTGGCGGCGCCGGCGATGAAGCCGAAGAGGATCAGTAGAGGCATGGCCTAAGGTTGCCGCGCCTCGATTACGAAAATGTGAACTCTCGCGTCTCGCGTCGCGAAAGCCGATTCCTTCTTACAGGCGCGAGTAGCGCCGCATCGTGAGCGGCGCGAAGATCGCGATGAGCACCGCGGCGGAGGCGAATACCCAGATCAGGTCGGAGGTCTCCGCCCCCGTGCCCATGAGACCCCGGACCGCGGACGTCAGGTGGGTGATGGGGTTGAGGTTCACGACGCTCTCGAGCCAGCCCGGCATCGTGTCGGGGTCGACGAAGATGTTCGACGCGAAGATGAGCGGGAAGAGCACCGTCATCGACGTGTTCAGCACAGCCTCGGGGGTCCTCATCACGAGCCCGAGCAGGGTCCAGATCCAGGAGATGCTGAAGGCGAAGACGATCGTCAGGGCGATCCCGGCGACGACGCCCAGCACGCCCCCGTCGGGCCGGAAGCCGATGATCAGGCTCAACACGAGGACCACGAGCGAGGCCAGCACGAAGCGGACCGCGTCGCCGAGCAGCAGGCCGACCATCGGGGCTGGACGCCAGATCGGGAGCGACCGGAAGCGGTCGAAGACGCCCTTCTTGATGTCGTTGTTCAGCCCCATCCCGGCGTACATCGTGATGAACACCACGGTCTGGACGAGGATGCCCGGAGCGAGGACCTGGATGTACTGGGTCGGCGATCCCTCGAGGGCACCGCCGAAGAGGTAGGTGAAGAGGAGCGTGAACATGATCGGGAACATGGTCACGTCGAACAGCTGCTCCGGGACGTGCTTGATCTTCAACATCGCCCGCCAGCCGAAGGTCAGCGATGCCGCCACCGCGCCGGGCCGCGCCGGGCGCTCCCTCTTTCCGATCGCCACCTTGAGCTTGTCGTCGTCGAGGACCCCGGGGGTCTCGTCGACCGCGGGCTCGGCCGCCGCCGCGGTGCTCATCGCGCCACCTCCGGCTCGCGCTCCTCGTCTCGTTTCTCTTCCTCCGCCTCGGCCGGGTGGCCGGTGAGTGCCAGGAAGACCTCGTCGAGGCTGGGCTGACCGAGCGAGAACTCGGTGATGTCCACGCCCTCGCGCTGCAGCTCGGTCAACAGGGCGGGCACCCGTTTCGGATCGTCGGTGCGGGCGGAGATCGTCACCCCGTCCGACTCCCTGTTCACCTCGCCGCCCAGCGCACCCACGAGCAGACGCTCGGCCGCTCCGGACTGCTCGGAGTCGGCGACCCGGACCCTCAGCGCGCCGGCTCCTACGGAGGCCTTCAGCTCGGAGCTCGTGCCCTCGGCGATCACCTTGCCGTGATCGATGACCGCGATGCGGTCCGCGAGCTGGTCTGCCTCGTCGAGGTACTGGGTCGTCAGCAGGACGGTCGTCCCGTCGGCGACGAGGGCGCGGACCACGTTCCACACCTGGTTCCGGCTGCGGGGGTCGAGGCCGGTCGTCGGCTCGTCGAGGAAGATGAGGTCGGGCGCGACGACGATGCTGGCGGCGATGTCGATCCGCCGCCTCATGCCGCCCGAATAGTTCTTGATCTGGCGGTCGGCGGCCTCGGTGAGGCCGAAGGCGTCCAGAAGCTCCGCGGCTCGGGCGCGAGCCGCGCCCTTGTCGAACCCGAGG
>Ga0065721_10051378_pt1 | contig 15041 bp, 13 predicted proteins | sample Mesricmetagenome_FD_59108 | JGI IMG/M metagenome (GOLD analysis project Ga0065721, IMG submission 59108) | Mesophilic microbial community from rice straw/compost enrichment Sample: eDNA_1 v2 (version 2) | ecosystem: Engineered > Solid waste > Grass > Composting > Bioreactor | place: USA: Davis... | reverse complement strand
CCAGCAGGCCCGTCCAGCGCGGCGGCTCGAAGGCCAGCATCTGGCCCTCGGACGCCACCAGCCGCTCCAGCTCCGCCAGCCGCGCCCCGGCCTGGACCGTGAGCACCAGCTCGTCCGGCGCATAGTCGATCACCCGGTCCAGCCCCGCCAGCGACAGGACGACGTCGGCGGCGACCGCGCCCACCGACCGCTTGGTGCCGCCGCCGACCACCTCGATCCGGCGGCCATGCGCCCCCGTCTCGGCGATCAGGGCCTGGACCTCGTCGGCGCTCGTCGGCAGGTGCGCAGGGATGGCGGCGGCCTGCATCAGAACCTCGGCAGGTCGGGGAAGGCGAGCTTGCCCCGGTGCACATGCATCCGGCCGAGCTCGGCGCAGCGGTGCAGGGTGGGGAACACCTTGCCGGGATTGAGCAGCAGGCCGGGGTCGAAGGCGCACTTCACCCGCTGCTGGCAGGCCAGGTCCGTGGGATCGAACATCTCCCCCATCAGGTCGCGCTTCTCGACGCCCACCCCGTGCTCGCCGGTGAGAACCCCGCCCACGGCGACGCACAGCTTGAGGATCTCGGCCCCGAAGGCCTCGGCCTTGGCCAGTTGCCCCGGCTGGTCGGCGTCATAGAGGATCAGGGGGTGCAGGTTGCCGTCGCCGGCGTGGAAGACATTGGCCACCCCCAGGCCGAACGCCTGGCCCATCTGGTGGATGGCCGCCAGCACCCTGGGCAGCTCCCGGCGCGGGATGGTCCCGTCCATGCAGAGGTAGTCCGGGGCGATCCGGCCCACCGCCGGGAAGGCCGCCTTGCGCCCGGCCCAGAACGCCAGCCGCTCGGCCTCGGAGCGCGAGACCCGGATGAAGTCGGCCCCCCGCGCCGTCGCCAGGGCCCGCACCTGATCGGCCAGGTCCGCGCATTCCGCCTCGGGCCCGTCCAGCTCGCAGATCAGCAGGGCCGCCGCCTCGGTGGGATAGCCGGCGTGGACGAAGGCCTCGGCCGCCCGGATGGCCGGGTTGTCCATCATCTCCAGCCCTGCCGGGATCACGCCGGCGGCGATGATGTCGCCCACCGTGGCCGCCGCCGCCTCCACCGTGGGAAAGCCCAGCAGCAGGGCCGCCGCCGTCTCTGGCCTGGGCAGGATGCGGACCGTCACCTCGGTGACCACGCCCAGCAGCCCCTCGGAACCGGTGACCACGCCCAGGAGGTCGTAGCCCGGGGCGTCGAAGCCCTTGCCGCCCAGGCGCAGCACTTCGCCGTTCATCAGCACCAGCTCGCAGCCGAGCAGGTTGTTGGTGGTCAGGCCGTACTTCAGGCAGTGAACGCCGCCCGAGTTCTCGGCCACATTGCCCCCGATGGTGCAGGCGATCTGGCTCGACGGGTCGGGCGCGTAATAGAACCCCTCGGCCTCCACGGCCTGGGAGACGGCGAGGTTCGTGACCCCCGGCTGCACCACGGCGCAGCGGTTGTCGTAGTCCACCTCCAGGATGCGGTTGAATTTGGAGAGGCCGACGACCACGCCGTCGGCCAGCGGCAGGGCGCCGCCCGACAGCGACGTGCCCGCCCCCCGCGGCACCACCTTCACGCCCTCGGCCGAGCACCACTTCAGGATTTCCGACACCTGGGCCGTGGTCTCGGGCAGCACCACCGCGATCGGGGTCTGCCGATAGGCCGAGAGCCCGTCGGATTCGAACGGGACCAGCCCCTCCGGCTCGGCCACCACGCCCTCGCCCGGGACGATGCGGCGCAAGGCGCGGACGATCTCGGCCTTGCGGGCGAGAAGCGCAGGGTCCGGCGCGGGCATCCTCATGCGGGCGACGGTAAGCGCAGTCGCCGGACCGCGCCACGGCCTTCTTTTGGACACTGGTGGAACAGCGTGATCTCCGCCTGGGAGAGCTTGACCATTGGCGACCGCCGGAGGCGTCGGTTCCCGCGCCGACCCTTTTCGCAGCCCGGGTTGAACCCGGAGGCCTGGCGCTGCGCGGACTGCTCGACTGCCGCCCCTCCAACCTCCATCGGCTGGGCGCCGAGGCCCGGGCCCGCTGCGACCAGCGCCTGGCGGACGATCCCGGCCTCAGGAAGATCGGCGCGGCTGGGTCTCGGCTGAACCTCGACCCGTCCGGCCGCTTCGCCCAGGACGACGCGGCCTATCTGGCCCGGCGGCCGAAGAAGGGTTGCAAGGTCCGCGCGGGCGGCGACGCCGACGCCATGGGCCACCAGGGCCCCGCCGGCGGCATCACCTGCGCCGTCCCGTTCTAGCGGCCCTCGAAGCTGGGGGCCCGCTTCTCGTTGAAGGCGGCCACGCCCTCGCGGCGGTCATGGGTGGTGAACAGCCGGTTGTAGATTTCCAGCTCGAAGTTCATCGCGTGCGGCAGGTCGAGGTCCTGGCTGCGGTGGACGATCTTCTTGGCGCCGCGCACCGACAGGGGCGCCCGCCCGGCGATGGTCTTGGCCACCTCAAGCACCCGCGGCAGCAGCTCGGAACCGGGGGTGATCCCGTTGACCAGACCCCACTCCAGCGCCTGTTCGGCGGTGAACGGCTGGGCCGTGGTGATCAGCTCCAGCGCCCGGCGCGGCCCCACCGCCCGCACCAGCAGCGGCCCGCCGCCCAGGCCCGGCAGGATGCCCAGGTTGGCCTCAGGCAGGCCGAACCTGGCCCCCTCGGCGGCATAGGCGAAGTCGCAGGCCAGGGTCATTTCGCAGCCGCCGCCCATGGCCGCGCCGTGCACCGCGGCGATCACCGGAACCGGGCAGGCGAGCTGGGCGCGGATCATGGCCTCGAACAGCCGGTGCTGGTCGGCCCACTGCTCGTCGGTCATGCCGTTGCGTTCCTTCAGGTCCGCCCCGGCCTGGAAGTGCTTGCCCTCCCCGCGCAGGATCACGCACCGAAGGTCGTGGTCGTTGGCGAGGGAGCTCCACACCTCCAGCAACTCCCGGCCCATCTTGGTGGACAGGGCGTTGGCCACCTCGGGCCGGTTGAAGGCGATCACCTTCACCCCCGGCGCGGCCTCTTCCACCTTGATCGTCTCGTAAGCCATCAGAAACTCTTCGGTTGGCCCAGCACGTGCGTCGCCACGTGGCTGAGGATGAGGTTCGTGGAGATCGGGGCCACCTGATAGAGGCGCGTCTCCCGGAACTTGCGTTCGATGTCGTACTCCTCGGCGAAGCCGAAGCCGCCGTGGGTCTGCAGGCACATGTCGGCGGCGAACCACGAGGCCTCCGAGGCCACCAGCTTGGCCATGTTGGCCTCGGTGCCGCAGGGCCGCCCCGCCTCGAACAGGCCGGCGGCGTGGTCCACCATCAGCGCCGCCTGGGTCGCCTGGACATAGGCCCGGGCCAGCGGGAACTGCACGCCCTGGTTCTCGCCGATCGGCCGGCCGAACACGACCCGCTCCTTGGCGTAGCGGCTGGCCCGGTCGATGAAGAAGCGCGCATCGCCCAGGCACTCCGAGGCGATCAGGATGCGCTCGGCGTTCATGCCGTCGAGGATGTAGCGGAAGCCCTTGCCCTCCTCGCCGATCAGGTTCTCGGCGGGCACCTCCAGGTCCTCGAAGAACAGCTCGGTGGTGGCGTGGTTGAGCATGGTCCGCACCGGCCGGATGGTGAGGCCCGCGCCCACCGCCTGGCGCAGGTCCACCAGCAGCACGCTCATGCCGTCCGACGGCTTCCTGACCTCGTCCCGGGGCGTGGTGCGGCACAGGAGGACCATCAGGTCCGAGTGCTCGGCCCGGCTGATCCAGATCTTCCGGCCGTTCACCACATACTTGTCCCCCACCCGCTTGGCGAAGGTGGAGATGCGGGTGGTGTCGGTCCCGGCGTCGGGCTCGGTGACCCCAAAGGCCTGCAGCCGCAGCTCGCCCGAGGCGATGGCCGGCAGATAGGCCTGCTTCTGCGCCTCGCTGCCGTGCTTCAGCACCGTGCCCATGGTGTACATCTGGGCGTGGCAGGCGCCGCCGTTGCAGCCGGAGCGGTGGATCTCCTCGAGGATCGCCGTGGCCGCCTTCAGGCCGAGGCCCGAGCCGCCGTACGCTTCGGGGATCAGCACCGACAGGAAGCCGGCTTCCGTCAGGGCGCGGACGAACGCGGTGGGATAGGCTCGCTCGCGGTCCAGGTCGCGCCAGTAGGCGCCGGGGAAGCGGGCGCACAGCTTGCGAACCGCCTCGCGGATTTCAGGGAAGGTTTCTTGGGACGGGTCCTGGGTCACGCCCGACTCTCTGCCACACGATCCCAGCGTCAGCCTAGCGGCGGCTGAAGCGACAAGCTCATTGCGTCAAATCCCCATTTCCTGGGAATACACATGCCGGATCGCGGCGATCCGCCGAAGAAATCATCCGCGAGCCAAGCCATGCTTGCAGAACTTCGCCCGGCGCCCGACAACACCGGTCCAACAGGCCAAGCCAAGAACAGGGACGGAAGCCCGCGCCGCATGAGGAAACTGCCCACCGCCGTCGATCCGGCGTCCGAGGCCTTCGCCGCCAACGCCCGGGTCAACCGGAGCCTGGTCGAGGACCTGCGCGCCCGCACCGCCCGGGCCGCCCTGGGCGGATCCGAGGACAGCCGGCGCCGGCACGTCAGCCGGGGCAAGCTCCTGCCCCGCGACCGGGTGATGCGACTGCTCGATCCCGGCTCGCCGTTCCTTGAGGTGGGCGCCCTGGCCGCGGGCGGCATGTACGGGGACGAGGCTCCCGCTGCGGGGATCATCACCGGCGTCGGCCGCGTCTCCGGCCGCGAGGTCATGATCGTGGCCAACGACGCCACGGTGAAGGGCGGCGCCTACTATCCCATCACGGTGAAGAAGCATCTCCGCGCCCAGGAGATCGCCATGCAGAACCGTCTGCCCTGCGTCTATCTGGTGGACTCGGGCGGCGCGAACCTGCCCCACCAGGCCGAGGTTTTCCCCGACCGCGATCACTTCGGGCGCATCTTCTACAACCAGGCCCGGATGAGCGCCGAGGGCATCGCTCAGATCGCCTGCGTCATGGGCTCGTGCACCGCCGGCGGCGCCTATGTCCCGGCCATGAGCGACGAGACGGTCATCGTCCGCGGTCAGGGCACCATCTTCCTCGGCGGCCCGCCCCTGGTGAAGGCCGCCACCGGCGAGGTCATCAGCGCCGAGGAGCTGGGCGGCGCCGACACCCACGGCCGTCGCTCGGGCGTGGTCGACCATGTGGCCCAGGACGACGAACACGCCCTGGCCATCGTCCGCAACATCGTCGCCAACCTGAACACCGCCAAGCGTCCTGAGGTGACGATCGAGCGACCCGAGCCGCCGGCATACGATCCCGAGGAGCTGTACGGCGTCATCCCGCCCGACGTGCGCGCGCCCTACGAGGTGCGCGAGGTCATCGCCCGCATCGTCGACGGCTCCCGGTTCGACGAGTTCAAGGCGCTCTACGGCACGACCCTGGTCTGCGGCTTCGCCCGCATCTGGGGCTTCCCGGTGGCGATCCTCGCCAACAACGGCGTCCTCTTCTCGGAAAGCGCCCTCAAGGGCGCCCACTTCATCGAGCTGGCCGCCCGGCGGAAGATCCCGCTGGTCTTCCTGCAGAACATCTCCGGCTTCATGGTCGGCGGCCGCTACGAGGCCGGCGGCATCGCCAAGGACGGCGCCAAGCTGGTGACCGCCGTAGCCAGCGTCGAGGTCCCCAAGTTCACCGTCCTCATCGGCGGCTCGTTCGGGGCGGGCAACTACGGCATGTGCGGCCGGGCCTATTCCCCGCGCTTCCTGTGGACCTGGCCCAACAGCCGCATCAGCGTCATGGGCGGCGAACAGGCGGCCAGCGTGCTCGCCACCGTCCACCGGGACGCCGAGCGCTGGACGCCCGAGGAGGCCGAGGCCTTCAAGGCCCCGATCCGCCAGAAGTACGAGGACGAGGGCAATCCCTACTACGCCACCGCCCGCCTGTGGGACGACGGCGTCATCGACCCGGCCCAGACCCGCGACGTTCTCGGCCTCTCCATCTCGGCGGCCCTGAACGCCCCGATCCCCGAAACCCGCTTCGGCGTCTTCCGGATGTAGTCATGGCCACGCGGAAAGAGATCACCTCCATCCTCGTGGCGAACCGGGGCGAGATCGCCCGCCGGGTCTTCGCCACCGCCCGGCAGATGGGCATCGGCACGGTCGCCGTCTTCTCCGACGCCGACGCGGACGCCGCCCATGTCCACGACGCCGACGTGGCCGTCCACATCGGCCCGGCGGCCGCCCGCGACAGTTACCTCGTCCCTGAAAAGATCATCGCCGCCGCCAGAGAGGCCGGCGCGGACGCCATCCACCCCGGCTACGGCTTCCTCTCCGAGAACGCCGACTTCGCCGAGGCGGTGGAGAAGGCTGGCCTCGTCTGGATCGGGCCGCCGCCGGCGGCTATCCGCGCCATGGGCCTGAAGGACGCCGCCAAGGCGCTGATGGTCAAGGCCGGGGTGCCCGTGACCCCCGGCTACCTGGGCGAGGACCAGTCCGACGCGACCTTGCAGGCCGAGGCCGACCGCATCGGCTATCCCGTGCTGATCAAGGCCGTGGCCGGCGGCGGCGGCAAGGGCATGCGCCGGGTGGACCGGGCCGAAGATTTCGCCGCCGCCCTGGCCGCCGCCAGGCGCGAGGCCGCCGCCGCCTTCGGCGACGACCGGGTGCTGCTGGAGACCTATGTCACCCGCCCGCGGCACATCGAGGTCCAGGTGTTCGGCGACGCCCATGGCAATGTCGTCCACCTCTATGAGCGCGACTGCTCGCTCCAGCGCCGCCACCAGAAGGTCATCGAGGAGGCCCCGGCGCCCGGCATGTCCGAGGCCGCCCGGCAGGCCGTCACCGCCGCCGCCGTCCGCGCCGCCAGGGCCGTAGGCTACGTCGGCGCCGGCACGGTGGAGTTCATCGCCGACGCCTCCGAGGGCCTGAAGCCGGACCGCATCTGGTTCATGGAGATGAACACCCGCCTGCAGGTGGAGCATCCGGTCACCGAGATGGTCACCGGCCTCGACCTCGTGGAGTGGCAGATCCGCATCGCCCAGGGCGAACCCCTGCCGCTGTCCCAGGACCAGATCCAGCTCAACGGCCACGCCGTGGAGGCCCGCCTCTACGCCGAGAACCCGGCCTCGGGCTTCCTGCCCTCCACCGGCCGGCTGGACCACTTCCGCCTGCCCGAGGCCGTGCGCGTCGACGCCGGCGTCGCCGAGGGCGGCGAGGTGACGCCCTTCTACGACCCCATGGTGGCCAAGCTCATCGCCCATGCCGACACCCGCGAACAGGCCATCGCCGAACTGGCCGACGCCTGCGACGGGGTCGAGGTCTGGCCGGTGAAGACCAACGCCGGCTTCCTGGTGCGCTGCCTGGAGGAGCCGGGCTTCATCGCCGGCGACGTGGACACGGGCTTCATCGAGCGCCGGCTCGAGGCCCTGACCACCCCGCTCCAGCCTTCGCCCGCCGCCTGCTCGGCCGCCGCCGATGCGGCCACCCTGACTCTGGAGGAAGGCGAGGCCGACGATCCCTGGAAGGGCCTGTTCGGCTTCCGGCTCAACCGCGAGCCCGAGGCCGGGGTGCGGCTGTTCGTGGGCGGCAAGGCGGTGGTCTGCGAAAGCCGTCCCGACGCGCCCGACCGCTCGGTCCTGGTCACCGACGAGGGCGACATCGTCGTCTTCGAGGGCGGGGAGGCCCTGGTCTTCAAGGATCATCCGCCCGCCGCCGAGGCCGACGCAGACGCCGGCGACGGCGCCCTCCGCGCGCCCATGCCCGGCAAGGTCACCCAGCTCACGATCAAGCCTGGCGAGAGGGTCGCCAAGGGACAGGCCCTGGTGGTGCTCGAGGCCATGAAGATGGAGCACGCCCTCCAGGCCCCCTTCGACGGCGTGGTCGAGGAGGTCTCGGCCAGCCTCGGCGGCCAGGTCACCGAGGGCGCCGTCCTGGTGAAGCTCTCCCCGGCCTGAGCTGGCCGCCTAGTTCCGCAGCAGGGCCATGGTCCCCTGGCCGCCGTCGGCGCAGATCGACACCACGGCCCAGGTTCCGGGCGGCATGGCCGCCAGCTCCTTCACCGCCTGGGACAGGATCCGCGCCCCCGTGGCCGCGAAGGGATGGCCGAGGGCCGTGGAGCCGCCGTTGGGGTTCATCCGCTCCACGGGGAAGCGGCCGAGGTCCGCCGTCACCCCGGCCTTGTCGCGCAGGAACTCCGGGTCCTGCAGGGCCTTGATGTGGGTCGCCACCTGCGCCGCGAAAGCCTCGTGGATCTCCCACAGGCCGATGTCCTCATAGGTCAGGCCGTGCCGGGCCAGGAGGCGCGGAACGCCATAGGCCGGGGCCATCAGCAGATATTCGCTGCGCAGGTCGATGGCGTTGACCTCGTAGTCCACCAGCCGCACCCGCGGGATGTCCGTAGGCAGCCGCGCCAGCCCCGCCTCGGTGGCCACCCACAGCGCCGCCGCGCCGTCCGTGAGCGGGCTGGAATTGCCCGCCGTCAGCGTCCCCTGACCGCTGGTGCGATCGAAGGCCGGCGCCAGCTTGGCCAGCTTCTCCAGGCTGGCGTCGCCCCGGACCGTGGTGTCCCGCCCGGCCTCGGGCAGGCGCAGCACGAGATCGTCGAAGAAGCCGCGCTTCCAGGCCGCGTCCGCCCGCTGGTGGCTGGCCAGCGCCAGTTCGTCCTGCTCGGCCCGGGAGATCGACCAGCCCTTGGCCATCTCCTCGGTGTGCTCGCCCATGCTCTTGCCGGTGACGCGGTTGGCCACCCGGGGGATGTGCAGGCGCACGTCCTTCGGCCGCGTGGCGGCGAGCGTCGCCAGCCGGTCCTTCCAGCTCCTGGCGCCCATGAGCGCCCGCAGCTCGTCCGACAGGCCGGGGGTCAGGCCCACCTGCACCCGGCTCATGCTCTCGGCGCCGCCCACCAGGGCCAGGCTCCGGCCCCGGTCGTCCAGCATGCCCGCCGCCTGGAAGGCGCCCATCATGCTGGTTGAGCACGCCATCACCGTCGAGACGGCCGGGATCGACGGGTCGGCGCCCGCGTCCAGCAGCACCTCCCGGGCGATGTTCGACCACATCAGGCTCGGGATCACCGCGCCCCAGACGGCCAGGTCCGGCCTGGCCTGCTCGATCATCGCCCGGACCACCGGGACCGAAAGCTCCAGGGCGTCGTAGCGGGCCAGGGGCCCGCCGACCCGGGCGAAGGGCGTCCGCTTGCCCGCCGCCAGCCAGACGCCCGATGTCATCGCCTGTGTTTCCGCCCGCGCCATCTCGCCGCCTCGTTCGCCGTCATGACGAAGACATGGGAGCGAGGCGCCGGCCTGGCTAGCCAGACGAAGGTATCAGGCCACCACGCCCGCATCGTGCAGCCGGGCGATCTCGGCGGAGGGCAGCCCCAGCACCTCCGCCAGCACCTCGTCGGTGTGCTGGCCGAGCCGCGGCGCCGGCGCCACGGGCCGGCGTTCGTCCTGCGGAATGGTCGCCGGCGCGCCCGGGACCGGATAGGTCAGGCCGCTGGGCTGGGCGATCTCCTGGAACAGCGGATTGCCCTTGAACAGCCGCGGGTCCTCCAGGGCCGCCTCCAGCGGCTGGTAGGTCCCCCAGGTGACGCCCCCCGCGTCGAAGGCGGGCGCCAGCTCCGCCAGGGTCCGGGCGGCGAAGGCCTGTTCGAACAGCGGATAAAGCCGGTCGCGGTGGGTGAAGCGCACGCCCTCGTCCGTGGCGAACGAGACGCCCAGCTCGGCCTCCAGGGCGCTCACCGCCGCCTTCAGGCCCAGCACCTCCAGGGCCTTGGACCACTGCTTGGGGGTGATGGCGAGCAGCATCAGGGTCTGGCCGTCGGCGGTGCGGAAGTCCCGTCCGAAGGCGCCGAAGATGTCGTTGCCCATGCGCGGCCGCTGCCGGCCCCGCAGCTGCGTCTCGGCGGTGAAGCCGAGGTTGGCCATGGTCGCCGCGGCGATGTCCGACAGGGGCGCGCGGATCTCCCGGCCCTGGCCGGTCCGGTGGCGCGCCAGCAGGGCCGAGACGAGGGTGAAGGCGCAGTAGGCCCCGGTGAGCAGGTCCCAGGCGGCCAGCACATGGTTCACGGGCCGCGGATCGTCCACCGGCCCCGTCATCTGCGGCAGGCCGAGGGCGGCGTTGATCGTGTAGTCCATGCCCTGCGAGCCGTCGGCCCAGCCCATCACCCGCACGCAGATCAGGTCGGGCCGCAGCTTCGAGAGCGTCTCGTAGGAGAGGAAGCCGTCCACCGGGAAGTTGGTGACGAACAGGCCCCCGTCCGACGTCCCCGCCCGATCCGGCGCCGTGGCCAGCCGCTGGGCCAGCTCGCGTCCCTCGGGCCGCGACAGGTCGATGGCGACCGACTTCTTCCCCTTGTTCAGCCCCTCCCAGTAGAGGCTGGCCCCGTTGTCGGCGAGCGGCCAGCGCCGGAAGTCCGGCCCGCCGCCGATGTTGTCGAAGCGGATCACCTCGGCCCCCATCTGGGCGAGGTAGAGGGCGCAGGTCGGGGCGGCGACGAAGGCGGCCCCTTCCACCACGCGCAGGCCCTTGAGCAGATCGTACATGGGTCAGGACACCAGGCTGGCGACTTCGGCGACGTCTTCGGGGGCGAGGGTCCAGTCGGCGGAGGCCACATTGGCGGCCACCTGGTCCGGCCGGGTCGCGCCGGCGATCACCGACGACACCGCCGGCTGGGCCAGCAGCCAGGCGAAGGCCAGCTCCAGGATCGTCCGGCCCCGGGCCTTCGCCCAGGCTTCCAGGGCCTCCACCTTGTCGAAGTTCTCGTCCGTCAGGGCCCGCTGCCCCCGCCCGGCCCAGGCCGCCAGCCGGGTGTCCGGCGGCGGCGGCTCGCCCCGCCGGTACTTGCCCGAGAGCAGGCCCGAGGCCAGGGGGAAATAGGGCAGGAAGCCGAGGCCGAAGCGCTCGCAGGCGGGCAGCACCTCGTCCAGCGACTGGCGGTTCAGCAGCGACAGCTCGTTCTGCGCCGAGACGAAGCGGTTCAGGTGTCCGGTGCGGGCGATCCAGTCGGCGTCGGCGATCTGCCAGCCCGAGAAGTTGGAATTGCCCAGGTAACGGACCTTGCCCTGGCGCACGAGGTCGTCCAGCGCCCGCAGGGTCTCCTCCACCGGCGTCTCCGGGTCGGGCGTGTGGAACTGGTAGAGGTCGATCCAGTCGGTCCCCAGCCGCCGCAGGCTGTCCTCCACCGCCTGCATGATCCAGCGCCGGGAGCCGCCCTTGCGCGCCTCGTCGCCCTGGACGGCCATGCCGAACTTGGTGGCCAGCACCACGTCCTTGCGCCGCTTGCCCAGCGCCTTGCCCAGGAACTCTTCGGACAGGGTCCCGCCGTAGATGTCGGCGGTGTCGAAGAAGGTGATCCCGGCGTCCAGGGCCGCGTCCACCACCGCCTGGGTCTGGGCCTGGTCGATCCGCATCCCGAAGTTGTTGCAGCCCAGGCCCACGGCGCTGACCTTCAGGCCCGAGTTCCCCAACCGCCGCAGCTGCATCGATCGTCCTCCGAAAGTAGCGCCGGACCCTAGCCGCCTGCCCCGGCGTCGGCCTAGCCGGATTGTCGAAACATGCTGAACGGCGCGTTCACCGCGTTTGTTGGCGATATCGCAAGCGCCCGGCCGCTAACCTCGCGATCCAAAAGAGAAATTCTCCCAAGAGCGTGAGCGGATGCGCCTCGTCACCATCGTCAGCCTCGCAGCCTCCGCCGCGCTCGGCCTGGGAGCCCTGGTGGTCGCCAAGACCGTGCTCCCGGGGGCTGCGGCGGCCCGCAGCGTGGCGGCCCCGGCCGAGGACGGCCCGCCCATCGTCGTCGCCGCCCGCCAGATCAGGTACGGCGACCGCCTCGCCCCCGGCATGCTGACCATCGTCCGGGCTCCCGCCGGCCTCGCCCCGCAAGGCGCCTTCGCCAGCGTCGAGCAGGTGCTGGCCGCCGACAAGGGCGCCCCGCCGGTGGCCCTGGTCGCCATGGCCCCCCGCGAGCCGATCCTGCCCGCCAAGATCTCCGGCCCCGGCGCCCGGCCCACCGTCGCCGCCGAGATCGGCGCGGGGATGCGCGCCTATACGCTGAAGGTCAGCGACGCCACCGGCGTCGGCGGCCACGCCCTGCCCGGCGACCGGGTGGACGTGGTGCTGCTCCGCGACCTGACGCCCAACGGCCCCGACCGCAACTTCATCTCCTATGTGGTGGTGCAGAACGTCCGGGTCCTGGGCATCGACCTCAACGCCGACCCCACCAGCGACAAGCCGGCCGTGCCCAGCACCGCCACCGTGGAAGTCTCGGTGGAGGAGGCCCAGAAGCTCTCCATCGCCTCCACCCTGGGGACCCTGTCCCTGGCCCTGCGCCGCACCGGCGAGGCCGAGGTCGCCGACGCCGGGCCCCTGCGCACGGGTGACTTCCTTGCGGGCGGCGGCGGACGCTCGGCCTCGGCTCCAGCCTTCCGCGCCGCCGCGGGACCGCCGGCGTCCCAGGCCATGTCCCGGGGCATCCTGGTGGTGGAGGGCGAGGCGGTGAAGCGCGAGCGCAAGTCCCGCCCGGCCCAGGCCGCCGCCGCCACGCCGGCCACCACCTGAGGGCGCCGCCGATGCTGATGACCCGCACCCTGCTCGGCGCCGTCGCCTGCGCCTTCACCCTGGCCGCCGCCGCGAGCCCCTCGCCCGCCCCGGCCCAGGAGCTGCGCAGCGAGTCCGCTCCCCGGCGCTCGATCCATGTGCCGCGCGACAAGTCCCTGTCATTCCGCCTCGACCAGCCGGCCGCCCGGATCGTCGTCGCCCAGCCCGAGATCGCCAAGGTCACCGCCACCTCGGACCGCAGCTTCTACGTCCAGGGCCTGGAGTTCGGCTCCACCAACATGCTGGTCTACGGCCCCGGCGGGCGGCTCCTGGAGGTGCTGGACATCCGCATCGGCTACGACGCCGAGGGCCTGCAGCAGGACCTCGCCGCCGCCTTCCCCGACGAGCCGCTCAAGGTGCGCAACCTGGGCGAGGCCCTCATGCTCACCGGTGAGGTCTCGGACACCGGCGTCCAGTACAAGGCCGAGGCCATCGCCCAGCGCTACGCCCCCGACGGCCTGATCTCCCGGGTCTCGGTGCGCGCCTCCCAGCAGGTGATCCTGGAGGTGCGGGTGCTGGAGGCCACCCGCTCGGTCCTGCGGGACATCGGCGTCCAGGCCCTGGTGGGGACCGGCTCCTGGGCGGTCGGCGTCGGCAACGGCCTGATCGGCGCCAGCCCGCCCGCCGGCGTCGCCACGGTGGGCGGGAGCATCGGCAACGTCGAGTTCGAGGCCACCCTGAACGCCCTGGAGGAGAAGGGCGTCATCCGCACCCTGGCCCGCCCAAACCTGGTGGCCATCCCCGGCCAGACCGCCACCTTCCACGCCGGGGGCGAATATCCCTATCCGGTGCCCCAGAGGGACGACCTCATCAGCCTTGAGTTCCGCAAGTACGGCGTCGAACTCACCTTCAAGCCCATCGTCCAGGACAACGGCCTCATCCGGCTGGAGGTGGAGCCCGAGGTCAGCCAGCTCGACTTCACCAACTCCCTGCGGGTCCAGGGCTTCACCGTCCCCGGCCTCATCGTCCGCCGCACCCAGACCGTGGTGGAGCTGAAGGAAGGCCAGTCCCTGGCCATCGGCGGCCTCTTCCAGCGCGAATACACCAACGCCCTGCGCCAGGTGCCGGGCGCGGCCGACGTACCGGTCCTGGGCGCCCTCTTCCGCTCCGCCCGCTGGAAGCGCGCCGAAACCGAACTGGTGGTGATCGTGACCCCGCGGTTCGCCAGCCCGGCCGACCACGCCCTCGCCGCCGCCACCCACGTCCCGCCCGGCCGCGAGCCCGCGGACGCCGCTCTGTTCTTCCGGGGCAAGGCCCTGGACAGGCCATCAGCCACGAGGGGACGCCGTGATGGGCCGCGCCAAGCTCCACGGCCGGCGCATCCTCGCCCTCGGCCAGTCCCTCGCCCCCCACGCCCGGGGCGCCCTCGCCAGCGCCGACCTCGAACTGGGGGGCGTCGCCCAGCTCGGCGAGCTCGCCCTCGCCCCCCGCGACCTGGTGCTGATCGACGCCGACGCCTGGGCCGCCCCCGACCTCGCGGCGGCGGTAAAGACGCTCTCGGGGCTCACGGCCTGCCCGCCGGTCCTGCTGCTGGGCGAGAGCCTGCCCGCGGGCCTCGTCCGCAACCTCCTGCGCCTGCCCCATTCCGATGTCCTGGAGGCGCCCTTCACGGGCGAGCAGCTCGCCGCCGCGGTCCAGGGCCTCCTGACCGCCGCCGCGCCCTCGCCCGCCACGCCGTCGGCCTCGGGCGAAAGCCGCTGCTGGGCCGTCACCGGCGCCGTCGGCGGCGCCGGGGCCACCACCCTGGCCATCGAGATCGCCACCGCCCTTGCCGCCCGGGCCCGGAGCGAGCGCAGCGTCTGCTTGGTGGACCTCAACCTCGCCGACGGTGCCGCCGCCGCCTATCTGGGCGCCCAGGCCGCCATGCGCCTCGCCGACTTCGGCCAGGCCGCCGAACGCCTCGACGCGGCCATGCTCCAGGCCTTCATCACCCCCGTCTCCAGGCAGCTCGACCTCCTTGCCGAGGTGCGCGACCCGGGGGCCTTCGACGCCGTCTCCCGCGAGGCCGTCCTGCGGATGCTGGAGGTGGCCTGCGAGTGCTACGACTGGGTGATCCTGGACGTGCCGCGCCACCGCCGCCCCTGGACCCTGGAGGCCCTGGCCGGCTGCGACGAGGTGCTGGTCATCTCCGAGCTCACCGTTCCGGCCCTCCTGGCCGCCCGCGCCTATTCCGACGAGATCGAGCACGCCCTGGGCGCGAGCCTGAAGCCGCGCATCGTGCTGAACAGGCTGGCCAACCGCATGTTCGGCCCCGCTCCCTCCATGGCCGAGGCCGAGCGGGCCCTCCAGCGCAAGGCCGACGCCGGGGTCGCCTCCGACTGGGAGGCCGCCGCCGCCTCCGCCAACCTCGGCGGCCCCATCGCCCAGCACCGCCCCAAGTCCAGGATCGTCAAGGACGTACAGCTCCTGGTCGACCGTCTCGCCGGGGCGCCGTCGCGCAACGCCAGGGCCGCCTGATGAGCCGCTTCCGCCTCGCCCGCGCCGCCGCCCCGACGCCCGAGCCG
>Ga0065721_10005294_pt1 | contig 15041 bp, 24 predicted proteins | sample Mesricmetagenome_FD_59108 | JGI IMG/M metagenome (GOLD analysis project Ga0065721, IMG submission 59108) | Mesophilic microbial community from rice straw/compost enrichment Sample: eDNA_1 v2 (version 2) | ecosystem: Engineered > Solid waste > Grass > Composting > Bioreactor | place: USA: Davis... | reverse complement strand
CCATGGATGCCAGAACTTCCTTGATCTCGTTCAGCGACTTGCGACCGAAATTCGGAGTGCGCAGCATTTCCGCCTCGGTCTTCTGGATGAGGTCGCCGATATAGACGATGTTGTCGTTCTTCAGGCAGTTCGCCGAACGGACCGAAAGCTCCAGTTCGTCGACCTTCTTGAGAAGCGCCGGGTTGAACGCGAGTTCGGCAACCGATTCTTCTTCGACGTCCTTCTGCGGCTCGTCGAAGTTGACGAATACGCCGAGCTGGTCCTGAAGGATGCGGGCTGCGAAGGCAACTGCATCTTCACCGGTAACCGAGCCATCGGTCTCGATCGTCATGGTCAGCTTGTCGTAGTCGAGAACCTGGCCTTCGCGGGTGTTCTCAACCTTGTACGACACCTTCTTGACGGGCGAGTACAGGCTGTCGACCGGGATGAGGCCGATCGGCGCATCTTCGGCACGGTTACGTTCAGCCGGGACGTAGCCCTTGCCGTTGTTGACCGTGAATTCCATGCGGATTTCGGCGCCCTCGTCGAGGGTGCAGATAACATGGTCAGGGTTGAGGATCTCGATGTCGCCAACCGTCTGGATGTCACCAGCGGTTACGGCACCCGGGCCCTGCTTGCGCACGACCATGCGCTTGGCATCATCGCCATCCATCTTGATGGCGATTTCCTTGATGTTGAGCACGATGTCCGTCACATCTTCCCGAACGCCCGGGATGGAGGAGAACTCGTGGAGAACGCCGTCGATCTGCACGGCGGTGACAGCCGCACCACGCAGAGACGACAGAAGAACGCGACGCAGCGCGTTGCCGAGCGTCAGGCCGAAGCCGCGCTCGAGGGGTTCGGCAATCAGCGTTGCCTTGGTACGACCGGACGAGGTGAATTCCACCTTGTTCGGTTTGATCAGTTCCTGCCAGTTCTTCTGGATCATGACTAAATACCTTCCGTTCGTTGCCACCATCCAATCGTGGCAACCGAGCATGAGGAACACCGAGAGGAGGATTGCTCGTCGGCGATACGGTGAAAGCCGCCCGACCCCAGGAGGGACAAGCGGCTGTTACCGAGTTCACAAAAGGGTAGCAAACCGACCACCCTCCAGCACGTCGATCAGACGCGGCGCTTCTTGCGCGGGCGGCAGCCGTTGTGCGGGATCGGCGTGACGTCGCGGATCGAGGTGATCATGAAGCCAGCAGCCTGCAGAGCGCGCAGAGCCGACTCACGGCCGGAACCCGGGCCGCAAACTTCGACTTCCAGCGACTTCATGCCATGCTCCTGAGCCTTCTTGGCGCAGTCTTCGGCAGCGATCTGAGCAGCGAACGGGGTCGACTTACGCGAACCCTTGAAGCCCTTGGCACCGGCGGACGACCAGGCAATCGCATTGCCCTGCGCGTCGGTGATCGTGATCATCGTGTTGTTGAAGGTAGAATTGACGTGCGCAACGCCCGACGTGATGTTCTTGCGTTCGCGACGGCGTACGCGGGTGGCTTCCTTGGCCATATTATCCCTTTCGTTGATCTCTGCACCGCCGTAGTTCCAGCGGCTCCACCTTGGAACGACCAGTCAAACAGGAGCGAACAAGGAGACCCCTGCCCGCCCGCACGACCGTGCGTCCAAAATTACTTCTTCTTACCGGCGATTGCCTTGGCCGGACCCTTACGGGTGCGGGCATTGGTGTGGGTGCGCTGACCGCGGACCGGAAGGCCACGACGGTGACGCAGGCCACGGTAGCAACCGAGGTCCATGAGGCGCTTGATGTTCATCGCGGTTTCGCGACGAAGATCACCCTCAACCTGGTAGTCGCGGTCGATCGTCTCACGGATCTGAAGGACTTCAGAGTCCGTCAGCTGGTGAACGCGCTTCTCGGCCGGAATACCGACCTTCTCGACGATTTCTTGTGCGAATTTCGGGCCGATCCCGTGAATATAGGTCAGCGCGATGACAACGCGCTTCGCAGTCGGGATGTTGACGCCAGCGATACGTGCCACGCCTATTCTCCTTCGTTCCAGTTGCTATCCAGCAAGTGGTACTCTTCCATGAAAGCAGCCGTTTGGCGGCCGCCAGTTCAAACGTCATACGGAACAGGTCAAAACGACCGGTCCCGGATGTCCTTGCGGGAAATCCGCGCCGATCGCAAAAACTTGTCGCGAGTTGGCGCGGTCTTTAGCGGAATCAGCGCTTGAATGCAACCGTTCCGCCCGAGATTCTTTAACGGATCCCTGACGGCTCAGAGCGCCGCAAAGATCTTTTCGATGTCGGCCGTGACCTTGTCCATCTCGGCCATGCCGTCGACAACCTGGAGCTTGCCCTTGGCATGGTAGTAGCCGATCAGCGGCGAGGTTTCCTTGTAGTAGACCTCGAGGCGCTTCGTCATCGTCTCGGCATTGTCGTCCGGACGACGCTTGAAGTGAGTCGAACCGCACTTGTCGCAGACGCCTTCGGTGGCCGGCTGGCGGTCGGTGTCATGATAGACAGTCCCGCACTGGGCGCAGGAGTAACGACCGGACACGCGGCGAACCAGTTCCTTGTCGTCGACTCGCAGTTCGATCACCACGGACAACTCAAGGCCCTTGGCCTTCAGCATGGCTTCCGTTGCATCCGCCTGAACAAGCGTCCGCGGAAAACCATCGAGAATGAAGCCGTTGGCGCAGTCCGGCTGGTCGATTCGCTCGGACACGATCGCATTGACGATCTCGTCCGAAACGAGGCTTCCGGCGTCCATGACGGCCTTGGCCCGCTTGCCAACTTCGGTTTCGGCCGCAACGGCGGCACGCAGCATGTCACCTGTGGAGAGCTGCGGGATGCCGTGCTTCTCGACGATCCGCTGGGCCTGGGTCCCCTTACCCGCGCCCGGCGGTCCTAATAGAATCAGTCTCATCGTCCCCTCTTTCCTCCGCGCAGCTTCGACTTCTTGATCAGGCCCTCGTATTGCTGGGCAATGAGATGGCCCTGAATCTGCGCAACTGTATCGAGGGTTACACTGACGACGATCAAAAGCGAAGTCCCACCAAGGGCTAATGGTACGCCGGTACGGGCGATCAACAACTCAGGCAGAACGCAGACAAACACGAGGTAGACCGCGCCCACGACCGTAATGCGGGTGAGGACGTAATCGATGTATTCGGCGGTGCGCTCGCCGGGGCGGATGCCGGGGATGAAGCCACCGTGCTTCTTCAGGTTGTCGGCCGTGTCCTTCGGATTGAAGACGATGGCCGTGTAGAAGAAGGCGAAGAAGGCGATCAGCAGGCCGTAGAGCAGCATGAACAGCGGCTGGCCGTGGCCGAGCGAAGCGACGATCGTCGTTGCCCAATCCGGAAGCTGCGAGTTACCCGCAAAGCCTGCGGCCGTTGCCGGCAGAAGCAGCAGCGAGGATGCAAAGATCGCCGGGATAACGCCCGAAGTGTTCAGCTTCAGCGGCAGGTGCGACGTATCGCCCTGGAACATGCGGTTGCCGACCTGGCGCTTCGGATACTGTATCAGAAGGCGACGCTGAGCGCGCTCAACGAAGACGATGAGGGCAATGACGCCGATCGCGACCACGATGACCGTGAGAATCAGTGCCGTCGGAAGTGCGCCGGTTCGACCAAGTTCCAAGGTGCCAGCAAGAGCCGTCGGAAGGCCAGCCGCGATACCTGAGAAGATGATCAGCGAGATTCCGTTGCCGATGCCGCGCGAGGTGATCTGCTCGCCGAGCCACATCAGGAACATCGTGCCGCCAAGCAGCGTGATGACCGTCGACAGGCGGAAGAACCAGCCTGGATCGAGCACGAGGCCGTTGCCGCTCTCAAGGCCTGCCGCAATGCCGTAAGCCTGCAGCGTGCCCAGCAGCACCGTGCCGTAGCGCGTGTACTGGTTGATGATCTTGCGGCCCGCCTCGCCTTCCTTCTTGAGGTTCTCAAGAGACGGAACGACCGAGGTCATCAGCTGCACGATGATCGATGCGGAAATGTAGGGCATGATGCCGAGNGCGAAGATCGCCATGCGCTCGACGGCGCCGCCCGAAAACATGTTGAAGAGGCCGAGGATGCCNCCTGCCTGGCCNCGGAAGGCCTGGGCATAGGCTTCAGGGTTCAGGCCCGGAAGCGGNATGTGCGTNCCGAGGCGGTAAACAAGAAGCGCGGCAAGCGTAAACCACAGCCGCTTCTTGAGATCCTCTGCCTTGGCAAAGGTCGAAAAATTGAGATTGGAGGCGAGTTGTTCCGCTGCAGAAGCCATGCATTTCTCCGCCCGACCGTCTGATCCGCCGGCGGAACATGCCAGAGCCGGAAAGCAGTCGCAAATTCTGGTTCAAAAAAACCGGGCGCGGGAGATTGCGAGGAGCAATCGGATGCCTCACCCTGTTTTCCGTATGATCCCTGCCGGCGACCAACAGGATCGCGTGGGATCGTGAGGCTCACATATGGAGATAAAATCGCCCGGTGTGAAGCTCAAACCGGGCGATTTTCAAACGATTTATTCAGCAGCAGCTTCAGCTGCAACGAGCAGCTTTACAGAGCCGCCAGCCTTTTCGATCTTCTCGACGGCAGCCTTGGAAGCGCCGGCAACTTCGATCGAAACCTTGGCCTTGAGTTCACCGTCGGCGAGAACGCGAACACCGTCCTTCGGACGACGGATCACGCCAGCAGCCTTGAGCGAAGCGGCGTCGATCGTCGCATTCGTATCAAGCCTGCCTGCATCGATGGCGCTCTGGATGCGGCCGACCGAAACGGTGACGTAGTCCGAGGCGAAGATGTTGTTGAAGCCGCGCTTCGGCAGGCGACGATAGATCGGCATCTGGCCGCCTTCGAAGCCGTTGATGGCAACGCCGGAACGAGCCTTCTGACCCTTCACGCCGCGACCACCGGTCTTGCCCTTGCCGGAGCCGATACCGCGACCAACGCGGATACGATCCTTGGACGCGCCTTCGTTATCCTTGATCTCATTCAGTTTCATGGTGTCTTCCTCCGTCTCACTTCTCGTCGACGACGCGAACGAGATGCTGGACAGCCCGGATCATGCCACGAACGGAAGGAGTGTCTTCCAGCGTGCGGGTCCGGTGCATCTTGTTGAGGCCGAGACCGATCAGCGTCTGGCGCTGTACGGCCGGGCGGCGGATGGGGCTGCCGATCTGCTGAACGGTAACCGTCTTTGCTTCAGTCTTCTGCGTAGCCTTAGCCATGGGTCAGACTCCTCTTATTCTTCCGACGCATTGCCGGAAGCGGCGCGGCGAGCCTGGAGCGTTGCATACTTGATGCCGCGCTGAGCTGCTACGTCCTTCGGATGCACCTGGTGCTTCAGAGCGTCGAAGGTTGCGCGAACCATGTTGTACGGGTTCGACGAACCGGTCGACTTTGCAACGACGTCGTGGACGCCGAGCGTTTCGAATACGGCGCGCATCGGGCCGCCGGCGATGATGCCGGTACCAGCCTTGGCCGAGCGCAGCAGAACCTTGCCGGCGCCGTGGCGGCCATTGACGTCGTGATGCAGCGTACGGCCGTCACGCAGCGGTACGAAGATCAGATCGCGCTTTGCGCTTTCGGTAGCCTTGCGGATCGCTTCCGGCACTTCGCGTGCCTTGCCGTGGCCGAAGCCAACGCGGCCCTTCTGGTCGCCAACGACGACGAGAGCAGCAAAACCAAAGCGACGGCCGCCCTTGACGACCTTGGCGACGCGGTTGATCGCGACCAGCTTGTCGACGAATTCGCTATCGCGCTCTTCGCGGTTCTGGCGATCGTCGCGAGAACCTCTTCTTTCCTGTGCCATTGTCCTGTTCCTTTTTCTTTTCCGGGTGCAACGGGCTTATTTCCGGGAGCCAACCACCAGCGAGCCTGAAGCAATCCGGTGGAACGACTATGTGCGTGCGGCGAACCGCGTTTCGCCCGGCCTTCCCTATCGAGGAAGACCGGGCGAAATTCTTAGAAGCTCAGGCCGCCTTCGCGGGCAGCGTCAGCAAGCGCCTTGATGCGGCCGTGATAGATGAAGGCGCCGCGATCGAACACGACTTCCTTCACGCCAGCCTGCGTCGCACGCTCGGCGACGAGCTTGCCAACGGCAGCAGCTGCTGCAACGTCGGCGCCCGTCTTGAGCGAGCCCTTGAGACCTGCATCGAGCGTCGAAGCGGCAGCAAGCGTGCGGCCGGCAACGTCGTCGATAACCTGGGCATAGATGTTCTTGGAGGAGCGGTGAACCGACAGACGCGGACGGCCGTTTGCGACCTTCTTGAGCTGGCGGCGGACACGGCTCGCACGCTTGGTGAGTGCTTCTTTTCTGGTAGCCATGATCGCTCGTCCTTACTTCTTCTTGCCTTCCTTGCGGACGATCCGTTCCTCAGCGTACTTGACGCCTTTGCCCTTGTAGGGCTCGGGACCACGGTATTCGCGGATTTCCGCNGCAACCTGACCGACCTGCTGCTTGTTGATGCCGGTGACGACGATTTCCGTCGGCTTCGGCACGGCAATGGTNATACCTTCCGGGGTCTGGTAGACCACGTCGTGGCTGAAGCCGAGTGCCANCTGCAGGTTCTTGCCCTGCATCGACGCGCGGTAACCAACGCCGTTGATTTCGAGCTTGCGCTCGAAGCCGTCCTTAACACCCTTGAAGATGTTCTCGATCATCGTGCGGGACATGCCCCACTTCGAGCGAGCATCCTTGCTATCGTTGACCGGGGTCACCGAAACTGCGTTGTCGTTAAGCTCAAGCTTGATTTCGTCGTTGGCGACGAAGACGAGCTCGCCCTTAGGACCCTTTGCAGTGACCTTCTGGCCTTCAACGGTTGCCGTCACACCTGCTGGAACCGGGACGGCTTTTTTACCGATACGAGACATGTTTCAATCCTGTCTGTTCGTTATGGAGTTCCCCTACCCGATCTTAGAAGACCGAGCAGAGAACCTCGCCGCCTACGTTCTGTTCGCGAGCCTGGTGATCGGCCATCACGCCTTTCGGGGTCGAAAGGATGGTGATGCCGAGGCCGTTCGCGACCTGCGGAATGGACTTTACCGAGACGTAAACCCGGCGGCCCGGCTTCGACACACGGCCGATCTCACGGATCACCGATGCGCCTTCGTAGTACTTGAGTTCGATTTCGATCTCGGCCTTGCCGTTACCGTAATCGATTTCCGAATAACCGCGGATGTAGCCTTCAGCCTGGAGCACGTCGAGAACGCGGGCACGCAGCTTGGAAGCAGGCGTGGTTACGGTCGACTTGCGGCGAGCAGCGCCATTGCGGATGCGGGTGAGCATATCGCCCAAGGGATCAGTCATGGTCATCTAACGATCTCCTTACCAGCTCGACTTGACGATGCCCGGCACCTTGCCGAGGTTGCCGAGTTCGCGAAGCGCGATACGCGACATCTTGAGCTTGCGATAGTAAGCGCGCGGGCGACCGGTGACTTCGCAACGGTTGCGGATACGCGTCTTAGAGCCATCGCGAGACAGCGAAGCGAGCTTGATAGTTGCCTTGAACCGTTCTTCGATCGGAAGTTCCTGGTTCATGATGGTCGCCTTCAGTTCAGCACGCTTTGCAGCCTGCTGGGCGACGGTCTTGCGGCGGCGCTTGTTCTTTTCAACTGCGCTGGTTTTCGCCATATCGGAGTTCCTTTTAAACGCTCGTCGTTACGGTTACTGGCGGAATGGGAAGTTGAACTCTTTCAGGAGAGCCCGTGCTTCGTCGTCCTTGGTAGCCGTCGTGCAAACGATGATGTCCATGCCCCACATCTGATCAACCTTGTCGTAGTTGATCTCCGGGAACACAATGTGTTCCTTGAGGCCCATGGCGAAGTTGCCACGGCCATCAAAGCTTTTCGGGTTCAGGCCGCGGAAGTCGCGAACGCGCGGAAGCGCGATGTTGATCAGGCGGTCCAGGAATTCGTACATGCGGGCGCCACGCAGGGTAACCTTCGCGCCGATCGGCATGTTCTCACGAACCTTGAAGCCAGCAATCGAGTTGCGAGCCTTGGTGATCACCGGCTTCTGGCCGGCGATTGCTGCGAGGTCAGCTGCAGCAACGGTAGGCTTCTTGGAGTCAGCGGTTGCTTCGCCCACGCCCATGTTGATGACGATCTTTTCGAGCTTCGGGATCATCATCTCGTTGGAATAGCCGAACTGTTCCTTCAGCGCAGCGCGGATACGGGAAACATATTCCTGCTTGAGCCGCGGCTCATACTTTGCCTCAGCCATCGATCACATCTCCCGTACGCTTGGCGACACGCACCTTCTTGCCGTCGACGACGGAGAAGCCAACGCGGGTCGGCTTGCCGTCCTTCGCAACGATGGCGATGTTCGACAGGTGAATGGACGCTTCCTTGTTGATGATGCCAGCTTCCTGCGTCTGAGTCTGACGCTGGTGGCGCTTCACCATGTTGATGCCACGCACTACAGCGCGGTCTTCCTTCGGCAGAACCTGAAGCACTTCACCAGTGCGGCCCTTGTCCTTGCCGGTCAATACGACGACGTTGTCGCCTTTGCGGATCTTTTGCATGTGTCCCGCTCCCTCTTACAGTACTTCCGGAGCCAGCGAGATGATCTTCATGTGGTTCTTGGCGCGAAGTTCGCGCGGAACCGGTCCGAAGATACGGGTGCCGATCGGCTCTTTCTTGTTGTCGATGAGGACCGCTGCGTTGTTATCGAAGCGGATGACGCTGCCGTCCGGACGACGGATGTCCTTGGCGGTACGCACAACAACCGCCTTCATCACATCACCCTTCTTGACGCGGCCGCGCGGGATCGCTTCCTTGATCGAGACAACGATAACGTCGCCGATCGAAGCGTACTTGCGCTTGGAGCCGCCCAGCACCTTGATGCACATGACACGACGTGCGCCGGAATTGTCCGCCACGTCGAGGTTTGTTTGCATCTGAATCATGTCAGGTCGCCTTTTTCAAATGACCGGCAAACTCCAGGCGGGAAACGCTCGGAGGCCGGCTTATGGACAGAATTTCGGTGTGCGCGGGTGGGTCTTGCCAAGGTGGTTTCCATGAAAGGACCTTCCCTGCGCTCAAAGCAAAAGAACGCTCGTTGCCGAGCGTCCTGCGCCAGTGGCGTGCTTCATACAGGATTCTCCGCCGAACACAAGGCCCAAGCGGAGAAACACCTGCAAATTAAGCCTGGGCGGTAACTACCGTCCAGCACTTGTCCTTGGAGATCGGTGCGCATTCCTCGATGGAAACGACGTCACCTACCTTGTACTGGTTGTTTTCGTCATGCGCCTTGTACTTCTTCGTACGGCGGACCGTCTTCTGAAGCAGCGGGTGAGCGAAGCGGCGCTCGACGCGGACAACAACGGTCTTCTCGTTCTTGTCGGAAACGACTACGCCCTGCAGAATGCGTTTCGGCATATTATTCTTCCTTAAGCCTTGGCTTCTGCCGCCTTCTGGCGGGCAATGGTTTTCACGCGGGCGATGTCCTTGCGAACTTCGTTGATGCGCGAGGACTTTTCGAGCTGACCGGTGGCCTTCTGGAAGCGCAGGTTGAACTGCTCCTTCTTCAGGTCGGCGAGCTTGTCCTTGAGCTGGTCGGCCGTGAGGCCGCGAACGTCTTCGGCTTTCATCGTGCCTTCTCCTTACTCTGCGATGCGCTGTACGAAGCGCGTCTTGACCGAGAGCTTGGCAGCACCGAGACGGAGCGCTTCACGCGCCAGTTCTTCGGAAACACCGTCGATCTCGAACATCATACGACCAGGCTTGACCTTGCAAGCCCAGTATTCGACGCCGCCCTTACCTTTACCCATACGTACTTCGGTCGGCTTGGCCGTGACCGGAACATCCGGGAACACGCGGATCCACACACGACCAGCACGCTTCATGGCGCGCGTGATCGCGCGGCGGGCCGCCTCGATCTCGCGAGCGTTGACGCGGTTTGGTTCCTGGGACTTCAGGCCGAATTCGCCGAAGGCCAGATCGAAGCCGCCCTTGGCCACACCCTTGATGCGACCCTTGAACTGCTTGCGGTACTTGGTACGCTTTGGCTGCAACATTTTCTTACTTCTCCGAGCTTATCTTTCGCCAGCGTTGATCAAGCGTTTTCGCGCTCGCGGCGACGATCGCCACGGTCGCCGCGTTCACGGCTTGCAGGACCCTGCGCATCGCCTTCCAGCGCACGACGTTCCGAGGCCATCGGGTCGTGCTCAAGGATTTCGCCCTTGAAGATCCAGACCTTGATGCCGCAGATACCGAATGCGGTTTCGGCTTCAGCCGTACCGTAGTCGATGTCGGCGCGCAGCGTGTGAAGCGGAACGCGACCTTCGCGGTACCATTCCGTACGAGCGATTTCTGCACCACCGAGGCGGCCGGCGCAGGTGATCTTGATGCCTTCGGCGCCAAGACGCATTGCCGACTGAACAGCGCGCTTCATTGCACGGCGGAATGCCACGCGACGCTCGAGCTGCTGGGCGATCGACTGAGCGACCAGCGTCGAGTCTACTTCCGGCTTGCGAACTTCAACGATGTTGAGGTGCGTCTCGGAGCGCGTCATTTCGGAAAGCTTCTTGCGAAGCTTTTCGATGTCTGCACCCTTCTTGCCGATGATGAGGCCCGGACGAGCCGAGTGGATCGTGACGCGGCACTTCTTGTGCGGACGCTCGATGACCACCTTGGCAATGCCGGCCTGCTTCAGTTCCGACATCAGGTAGGCGCGGATCTTCAGGTCTTCATGAAGAAGCTGGCCATACTCGGCGTTGTCGGCGAACCAGCGGCTATCCCAGGTACGGTTGATGCCGAGGCGGAAGCCGATCGGATTAATTTTCTGGCCCATTATGCGGCCTCCCCTTTTTCCTCGACTTCGCGAACAACGATCGTCAGGTGCGCGAACGGCTTCTCGATACGGGAAGCGCGGCCGCGGCCACGAGCGTGGAAACGCTTCATCACGATCGACTTGCCGACATAGGCTTCGGAGACGATCAGTGCATCGACGTCAAGGTCATGGTTGTTTTCGGCATTGGCGATTGCAGACTCGAGAGTCTTCTTCACCGTGCCGGCGATGCGCTTGCGCGAAAATTCGAGCTCAGCGAGCGCGCGTTCCACCTTCTTGCCGCGGATCATGGCGGCAACAAGGTTCAGCTTCTGGGGGCTGACACGGAGCGTACGGGCGACTGCCTGCGCCTCGTTGTCCTTCAGCCGGCGTTCGGTCTTAGCCTTCGCCATTGTTACTTCCTCTTCGCCTTCTTGTCCGCGCCGTGACCGTAGTAGGTACGGGTGGGAGCGAATTCTCCGAACTTGTGACCGACCATGTCTTCGTTGACGCTGACCGGGATGTGCTTGCTGCCGTTATAGACGCCGAACGTCAAACCGACGAACTGCGGCAGAATCGTGGAACGGCGGCTCCACATCTTGATGACTTCACTGCGTCCGCCTTCGCGCACCTTCTCAGCCTTCTTGAGAAGATAGCCGTCAACAAACGGACCTTTCCATACTGAACGAGCCATTGGTGACTTCCTCTCTTACTTCTTGCGCTGATGGCGCGAGCGCATGATGAACTTGTCGGTCGACTTGTTCTTACGAGTGCGCTTACCCTTGGTCGGCTTGCCCCACGGGGATACCGGGTGACGACCACCGGACGTGCGGCCTTCACCACCACCGTGCGGATGGTCGACCGGGTTCATGACGACACCGCGGTTATGCGGGCGCTTGCCGCGCCATACGGTGCGACCGGCCTTGCCGTCGTTGATGTTGCCGTGATCCGGGTTGGATACCGCACCAACGGTTGCCAGGCACGAGCCCGGGACGAGACGCTGTTCGCCAGAGTTGAGGCGAAGGATCGCCATGCCCTGGTCGCGACCGACGAGCTGTACATAGGTGCCAGCCGAGCGAGCGATCTGGCCACCCTTGGCAGGCTTCATTTCCACGTTGTGGACGATCGAGCCAACCGGGATGTACTGCAGCGGCATAGCGTTGCCGGGCTTTACGTCGACTGCCTTCTCCGAGGAGATGACCTTGTCGCCGGCTGCCAGGCGCTGCGGGGCCAGGATGTAGGCCTGCTCGCCGTCGGAATAGGTGACGAGAGCGATAAAGGCCGAACGGTTCGGGTCGTATTCCAGACGCTCGACCGTGCCTTCAACGTCGAACTTGCGACGCTTGAAGTCGACCAGGCGGTAGGTACGCTTGTGACCGCCGCCGATGAAGCGAGCGGTGATGCGACCGCGGTTGTTACGGCCGCCGCTCTTGGAGAGACCTTCCGTCAGCGCCTTGACCGGCTTGCCCTTCCAGAGGCCGGACCGGTCGACGATGACCAGCTGACGCTGGCTCGGGGTCGTCGGGTTGTAGCTTTTCAATGCCATTGTATCTTACCTCAGAGACCGGTGGAGACGTCGATCGTCTGACCTTCGGCCAGGGTGACGACAGCCTTCTTGACGTCCTTCTGCTTCCCGATGAAGCCGCGGAAGCGCTTCACCTTGCCCTTGCGGACCAGCGTATTGACGGCAGTGACCTTCACACCGAAGAGCGCTTCTACGGCAGCCTTGATTTCCGGCTTGGAAGCAGTCTTGGCAACGTTGAAGACGACCTGGTTCTGTTCGGATACCAGCGTCGACTTTTCGGTGATCGAGGGAGATACGATCACATCATAGTGGCGAAGATCGGTCACTTGAAACGCTCCTCTAGAGCTTCCACAGCGGCCTTGGAAAGCACGAGCTTGCCGCGGCGCAGGATGTCGTAAACATTGATGCCCTGGACCGGAAGAACGTCCACGTTCGGGATGTTCTGAGCAGCGAGCTTGAAGTTGTTGTCCAACTCCGAACCGCCGATAACCAAAGCATTGGTGAGGCCGAGCGAAGCGAAGGTGCCGGCCAGAGCCTTGGTCTTTGCTTCGGAGGCAACCAGATCGTCGATGATGATCAGGTCTTCAGCCTTGAACTTTGCAGACAGCGCGTGGCGCAGGGCAAGAGCGCGAACCTTCTTGGGAAGGTCATGCTCGTGGCTGCGAACAACCGGACCATGTGCACGACCGCCGCCGCGGAACTGCGGAGCGCGAGCCGAATGGTGACGAGCGCGGCCCGTACCCTTCTGCTTGTACATCTTGGCGCCGGTGCGGGAAACTTCACCGCGGGTCAGCGTCTTGTGCGAGCCCTGCTGCTTCTTGGCGAGCTGGTAGCGCACCATACGAGCCAGGATGTCTTCGCGTGGGTCGAGGCCGAAAATCGCATCGGACAGGGAAACCGTGCCGGCGTCTTTTCCCTCGAGGGTCTTGACGTTAAATTCCATTGTAGCTGGCTCCCTTACTTCGCAGCCGACTTGACGGCGTCGCGAACCACGATCCAGGCGCCCTTGGAGCCGGGAACGGCACCCTTGACGAGGATCAGGCCACGGTTCTCGTCGGTGGAGACGACTTCGAGGTTCTGCGTGGTGACGCGCGTCTGGCCCATGTGACCAGCCATGCGCTTGCCCTTCCAGACCTTGCCCGGATCCTGGTTGTTACCAGTCGAACCATGCGAGCGGTGCGAAACGGACACACCGTGCGTGGCGCGCAGACCACCGAAGTTATGGCGCTTGATGGCACCAGCGAAACCCTTACCGATCGTGGTACCGGTCACGTCAACCAGCTGGCCGGCCGAGAAATGGTCAGCCTTCAGCTCAGTGCCGACTTCGATCATGTTGTCTTCGGAAACGCGAAACTCAACGAGCTTCGCCTTCGGCTCGACGTTGGCGACGGCGAAGTTGCCGCGCTCAGCCTTGGAAGTGTTCTTCACCTTGGCAGTGCCTGCACCGAGCTGAAGAGCGGTATAGCCGTTCTTCTCTACGGTACGGTGTGCAACAACCTGGCAGTTTTCCAGCCGCAATACGGTTACCGGGATATGCTCACCAGCGTCGTTATAGACGCGGGTCATTCCCACTTTCTGTGCAATTACACCTGAACGCATCGGTTCAATCCTTCTCACTCAGCGAGAGACCGAGGTCTCAGAGCTTGATCTCAACGTCGACGCCAGCGGCGAGGTCGAGCTTCATCAGCGCGTCCACCGTCTGGGGCGTCGGGTCTACGATGTCGAGGAGGCGCTTGTGCGTGCGCATCTCGAACTGTTCGCGGCTCTTCTTGTCGATGTGGGGGGACCGGTTAACCGTAAACTTCTCGATGCGGGTCGGAAGCGGAACGGGGCCCCGGACGCTAGCACCGGTGCGCTTCGCCGTCGACACAATCTCGCGCGTGGAAGCATCGAGAATTCGGTGATCGAACGCCTTCAGGCGAATGCGGATATTTTGGCCGTTCATTCGACGTTATCCTTGTTGTTTGTTTCCTCCGCGCCATACGAACAGGCACGGGTTGTTCTTTTACCTTAAGGCGGACCACCGGTTTCAAAGATCGAAGGGGACGCCGGATGGGCATCCCATTCCACTCTCCGGGCCTTTCGGCCCACCTTATGATTTGATTGCTGCAGCGATAGCCGAAGCACCGGCAAATCGCGCTTGCGCGCCATTTGCTACATTTTCACGTCATAAGCAAGCCGCTTGGCAGCTTTTTGCTTAAAGAATCCATGCAATGGGCGCAGATCAGATCTGCGCCCATTTTTCTGGATTATTCTACGATGGCAGCGACGATGCCGGCGCCGACGGTACGGCCGCCTTCGCGGATAGCGAAGCGCAGCTTTTCTTCCATCGCGATCGGCACGATCAGCTCGACGTCAACGGTGACGTTGTCGCCAGGCATAACCATTTCCGTGCCTTCCGGAAGCGTCACGATACCCGTCACGTCCGTCGTGCGGAAGTAGAACTGCGGACGGTAGTTCGTGAAGAACGGCGTATGACGGCCGCCTTCTTCCTTCGTCAGGATGTAGGCTTCTGCCTTGAACTTCTTGTGCGGCTTGACCGANCCCGGCTTGCANAGAACCTGACCACGCTCGATGCCGTCGCGGTTCACACCACGCAGCAGCGCGCCGATGTTGTCGCCAGCCTGNCCCTGNTCGAGCAGCTTGCGGAACATTTCAACGCCCGTGCAGGTCGTCTTCGTCGTCGGACGNATGCCAACGATTTCCAGTTCTTCGCCAACCTTGACGATACCACGCTCAACGCGGCCCGTGGCAACCGTGCCGCGGCCGGAGATCGAGAACACGTCTTCAACCGGCATCAGGAACGGCTGGTCGATCGGAC
>Ga0065721_10000082_pt1 | contig 15043 bp, 5 predicted proteins | sample Mesricmetagenome_FD_59108 | JGI IMG/M metagenome (GOLD analysis project Ga0065721, IMG submission 59108) | Mesophilic microbial community from rice straw/compost enrichment Sample: eDNA_1 v2 (version 2) | ecosystem: Engineered > Solid waste > Grass > Composting > Bioreactor | place: USA: Davis... | reverse complement strand
TCACCCCTCACCACCGGAATGCCCGCACGCTCCAGGTCCCGGACCAGCGCCTCGGTCCGCCGCGCCTGCTCCGACGGGCAGTTGCGCGGCGCCAGCACCAGCACGGCATTGCGGGCTGCTCCGTCCGGCATCTCGACCGGGACGAAGCCGTTCTCGCTGGCGGCGGCGGCGGAGACCGGGTCGCGGTCCTGCCACCAGTGGTAGGCGCCGTAGAGGGCGCAGGCGACCACAAGAAAGAGTACTAGTCGCACTGGACTGGCCCAAGCGAAGTGCCCTTCCCTATCCCGCTCCGACCGAAGAGGAGCTTCGCGACTCCGAGCATCGGACCCCCAATCACGAATCGACCACATTGTTGGCGTGGAAGTCGACGACCTGCAGCCGAGCGAGGACTTCTGCAGTCGCGGCGTCGATCGGGGGAATCCTGTTGTTCCATATGACGAGCCTTTTGAGGCTGGGCGACCCGACGAAATTCCAACTAGAGATGGGCGCACACGCGTCGATCTCCACGCTCTCCACGCCGGAGCCAATACTCGAATAATCGAAGCGATCCCGTCCGCAATTCTTCATCTCGAGCCTCCGCAGCCCATCGAGAGGGGGCAGACGCCTGAGATTCCTTGCACGCTCCACAACGAGCTCTGAGAGATCATCCATCGGATGGAGAAAGGCGATTTCATCATGATGAAAATTGAACAGGGAAAGAAACCCCAGCCTTGCGGGCAACGATAGCGTCTTGCTGTTACCCGAGGCCCCGAGCTCATAGAAATGAGCTTCCATGAGACGATTCGCATGTTCGATGCCAGAGCATTCTCGCGACCATTGATAGTGGAGAACCTCAAGCGACTGAAAATCGGAGAAATCCACCGCAATCTTTCGCCCGACAATTCTGAGAAACCGAGTGCCCCGAATAGACGCCAGATTGGAACCACGAAGCGATCCGGAGAAATTCACGAACTCGAATCGTCTCAATTCCGACGCACGCTGCAAAAAATCCCATTCATCAACCTCGTCCCCTTGGACGAGCAGGCCGACCGGATATCCTTCTTGTGACAGCGATAGAGCGAAGTCCACGGCCTCGAACTCCCGCCCGCGGAGTACCTTCACCAAAAACGGATCATGGCTTCGAAAATCATCCTCCCGCTTGAGAGCCCTCACCTTCGCCCCCTCATCCGTGCGCCGGGAGACCGAACTTTGTTGTGGGAGCCAGGCCCCCTGGCGTCCCCGGCTGCTTCCATGATCATGTCTTCCATGATGAAACTGGCGTCCCGACCTGTGACGTTCACGTGGACCTTGTTTGTACAACTGCGCTTTCCGCCACGAGTTTTCTCTCGAATCGACTGTCGCATTCTTTTCTCGTCACCCTTTCCGGCGTACCACGTTCCATCATCAAACTCCAGGAAGTAGGCACCATCGCCGTTGTGCGCAAGTACACCGTCTTCGCCTACGAAGAACGTATGCGCATACGCCACCTCGAGGTTGTAGACCGGCATCGTCTCCGTGCGGATGTCGACGCTGGCGATGCCCATCGGCACCAGCCGGCCTTCATCGTCCTTGACGTCAAGCTGCCCACCAGCCTGCAGAAGCTGCGCGGCTCGCCAGCCGCTTGGCGTGTGGATCGAATGACCACCCGTCACCTCGATGCGGTTTCCGTTCTCCAGGGTGAGCGTGACGATGNTCTGTTCGCGATGCGAGAGCATCACGTCGGTGATGCGCTCTGTGCGTGACGTCTCCTCCCACTCCGCATAGGCGATCACTTCATCGCCAGGCTTCAGGGAGTCGATGCGGCGTTGGCCTTCGGGGGTCAGCACCAGCGTGTCGCCCGGGAAGCTGTTGCCCATCGCGCCGGCGGCGGCGCCAACCGCGGCGCCGGCCATGCCCCAGGCCTTGCAGGGCAGCTTGATCGGAATCAGGCTCCAGAGGCAGTCCTTCAGGCAGTGTGAAACGTCGATATCGCACGGGTTCTGGATCAGGTCTGTTACTGCGCTTACAGCAGCGCACTCGAGCAGACACATCCCGTACCTGCCTGCCACCCAGCGCACGGCCGCCCATGCGGCAGGAATTACGAAGGCANCCTCACCGGTCGGATCGATGAAGTTCTGCGGCGAGTTTTCCGCATAAGCATAGAGATTGCTCGACGAGGCAAAGCGAAGCGGGTCTTCGCTGATATACCGGCCAATCTCCGGGTCGTAGTAGCGACGCAGGTTGTAGTGCAGGCCGCTTTCCGCATCCAGGTACTGCCCCGGGAAGCGCCAGGGCTGCTCGATCTGTGAACCCGCGGCGACTGTGGCTTGGCCATAGGCGCCATACCGGCTCGCGGACCAGACCACGGCTCCGGCACGGTTGGTAACGCGCCAGGGCGTGCCCTGATGATCATTGTGGTAGTAGTAGTAAGCACCGTCGACGCGCTGGAACAGCGGCGCGGTCGCGTAGGGATTCTGCTGGTCCCAGCCGTAGCTGCGAAGGACCGTTCCGGATGCGTCGACCTCGGCCAGCAGGCCTTCCTCGCCATGCAGATAGAGGGTCGTCACGCCGCCAACGGTCTTGCTGAGACGATTATCGAAGGGATCGTAGGTGTACCTGGCGATGACTGAGCCAGCACCATCGCGGATTTCCACGAGGCGATTCAGCACGTCGTACGCGTAATGCGTCGTCCGCTGCGGCTCGCTACGGCTGGTATCGACCTTCCGGATCATGTTGCCGGACGCGTCGTAGGTATAGCTGACCGTGCCCCGCCGCAGCAGGCGATTGGCGTCGTCATACTCCCAGGTGCCGCTCACCGCGCTGTGGCTGATCCAGTTGCCCGCGGCATCGATCACGAAGGNTTCGCTGTTTCCGCCCGCGAACGAGGCATCCGTCTTGACCAGGCGCAAGGCCTCGTCATAGTCGTAGCCTGTCTCCCGGCCATCGACCCCACGGGCGGTCAGTTCGGCAAGCTGGCCGAAGCGGTTCGTCAGGTCGAACAGGGTGGTCTGCTGCGGACTGCGCACCCGCAGGCGCGTCAGGTTGAGGAAGCCGTCGCGCTCCTGCTCCTGGACCACGCCGCCGGGNTACACCACCGTCGCCGGTGCCAGCCAGTGCCGGGCGGTAACGCTGATCGAGCCCTCACCCGGGATATCGACCCGCTCCAGGTTGTCGAACCCGTCGTAGGTGTACTGCAGGGTCACGCCGTCGGGGCCGGTGTAGCTGGCTACCGTGTCGTTCGGGTGATACGTGTAGGCCCGCGTGAGCGAGACACCGCCGATGCTGACAGTCTGCCGACGCAGCCGATCGGCGGCGTCGTACTCCAGCTCTCCGCTTGCGCCATTGGTGGTCCAGCCGGAGAGATTGCCCGCTGCACTCCAGGTGAAGCCGTCGCTGAGCTCCAGGCTTCCGTCGGCCAGGTAGGTCTTGCGGCCAACCACCTGGCCGGTATCGTCACGCTCGTAGACGATGCGCGCGCCGTCGTGCCTGACGATTTCCGCCACCTTGCCTACAGCGTCGTATACGTAGCGGATCTTCTGTCCGAGGGGATTTGTCTCCGCGACCAGGTACCCACGGCCGTCGTACTCGAAGCGGGTTACGCGACTCTTCTCGTCGGTGAAGGCAACCACGTTGTCGCGCTGGTCATAGGCGAAGGACACGCCATTGCCCAACGGATCCGTGGCAACGACCACGCGACCGAGCCCGTCATACGCAAAGTTGTAGGTATGGCCATTCGGGTCCGTCACCGACTGAAGCCGGTTGAGGACATCATGGGCGGTGCCGGTGACGCGCGCGTCCTCGGCACTGATATCGGCCTGCTGTGTCTGGCGCCGACGAGCGTCGTAGCGNAGACGACGCTCGAACGTCGGGTACTGGATGCGCGAAGCCTGGCGGGTACCACGATCCGTGCCATCGACATCCGCGTAGAACAGGTCGGTCCGTCCACCCACTGGATCCGTGACGCCCGCCACGCGACCTGACCCGTCGTAGTCGATCAGGGTTTCATGGCCGGACGCATCCCGGGTTCGCCGCAGCTGGCCGCTCTTGTCGTGCTCTTGCACGAAGGCGTGGCCCAGCGGGTTGACCTGGCTGTACTCGCGACCTGCGGCATCGTACGTTGTGACCCAAGTGTTGTTGGCACCGTCGGTCAGGCTCGTTTCGCGCCCGGTCGGATCATAGGCATAACGCCACTTGTTACCCGTGGGATCGACGTCTTCAATGAGGTTTCCCAGGGCGTCGTAACTAGCCAGCCACTCCTTGCCATGCGGATCGACCAGGCGTACCTGGTTGCCCTGCGCATCGTAGCTGGCCTCCCAGCGGTAACCATCGCCGTCGGTATATGCGACGACGTTTCCGTTGGCGTCATGCTCGAAGTACTCGTGCACGTCCGGGGTCATGCCGCCATCCGGATGCGGCACGCCCTTGAGCACGACCTCCTTCAGCTGGCCCCGGCTGTCGTAGGTGTAGAGGCGTACCTGTTCCTCCGGCTTGCCCGCGGCCCAGGTGCTCCTGACGAGGTTTCCGCGCTCGTCGTTCTCATAGCGATCGGCCACACCGGCTTCGTCGACCACCTCACGCAGGTCCAGCGAGCTGGCCTCATAGGTGTACCTGACCGTCGAGCCGTCGGGATTGGTGACGCTCGTGACCTCGTCGAACGCGTCACGGCGGACCGTCGTCTGCCCGCCGCGCTCGTCCGTGTAGGTCGCGTTCCTGCGGTTCCCGGTGCTGCTCTGCAGTACGTGGCCGTTGACCTCGTAGCTGACCAGCCGGCCATCGCTGTCGACCTTGACGTGCAGGACGCGTCGCCCGCTCTCCGTTTCCGGATAGCGGACCGTCATCGCGAACTCTTTCTTGAGCTTGTCGTAGTCGTAGCTCAGCTCGGTCTCGCCACCATCGGGGGCGACGATCTTCGAGACCCTGCGCTGCTGCTCGCCGCGCAGTCCGTCGCCCGAGACGAGGCTGCGGGCCCCGGAGCCGCCGCCGCTCCCGCTGGCGCGGTAGGCAAGGCGCGAAACCGGCGGCGCGTTGTAATGAATGGTCGTGGCACGGCCGGCCGCATCGACCACCTTGGACAGCTTGGCGCCGCTGTACTCGAACCGCGTGACGTTGCCCCGGGCATCGATCACCCGGACCAGCTGGTCGTCGCTGTACTCGTAGCGCACCCTGCGGATGGTCCCGTCCAGTGGCGTGTGGTCGCGGACCTCGGCCACGAACTCGGCGTCGCGGTCCGTGTAGAGNAGCGTGAACACGGTGCGGCCGTTGTCGTCGAGCACGCGCTCGACCTGGCCGTGGCTGCCGTACTGGAACCACACGCGCACNTCGTTGCGGTCGCCGTAGCTGGTGATCCGGCCACGGTCGTCGTACTCGATCCACTGCCCGCTGCGATCGGTCCAGCGGAAGCCCTGGACCGTGCCCGCGGACAGGCGGGGATTACCGCGTGCCGGATGCGCATCGGGACCAGAGCTGGCTGGCAGCCTGAGCACCTGCTGCGGGCGGATCACGAAACGTGGGTAATCGCTGCTGCTGTAGCTCGTGCGATCGCTGCTGATCGAGAAGCCCACGCCCTTGCGGGTCAGGAACTCAGGAAGCTCCTCCGGGGCCTGGCCGGCGACGAAATCCTCGTCATTGAGGATCCGCATGGACCCACGGTTCTTGAGCAGGTTGCCGAAGCTGCTGGATACCGAGCCCGACTGCCCTGCCCCGCTGTCGCAGGTATTGATGCCGTCATAGATGGTGCAGCGCGAGAGCTTGCCGACCGAGGCGTAGAACGCCCGCGCGGCGGTGGGGGAATGCAGGCCAGACCACTGCCGGTTGATGGTCCACTGGACGCCGTCGAAGTCGCGGTTGATGCGGACATAGCCGCCGGGGACCTTGACCCGCAGGTCGTCCTCCGACACCACGAACTCGCCATTCATGGTCACGGACATGAGCCCGGTGGCGTTGAGCGGGTATTCCACCTGGGCGTGTGCCGGGAGGATGCCCGCCGCCACCACGACCAGCAGCCAGAGGGCGACAACCACGCCCCGGACCCAACGCTTTCCGCCTTCCATTCCGATCACCGGACTCTCCCCGTCCATTCCACCTGGGGCATGCGCCCCCTCCCCTTGCCTACCGCGCCGGGTCATTGCCCGCCCTCGTTGCCGCCGCCGGACTGGCCGTCGGGCGAGTTGAAACAGTCGCCATCGCCACGCACGCAGGGCGGCAGGCCCGGCAGGCCGCTGTAGTTGCCGCCGCCGGAACCACCCCAACCGCCGCCGCCCCAGACACCACCGGAGCCACCGCCACCCGGGCGGGTGCCCGCCGGGCAATGGGTACTGACGACCTGGATCCAGGTTGCGTCGGAGCCGCAGTTCTCGCTCACCTGGCCGTTGGCGCACTCGTACTTGCAGCCCACGCGATAGCGCGACGTATAGGTGTAACAACCACTGTTGGTCGAACTGGCGGCCGGCGCAGCCGTCGCGGCCGGGCGGAACGCGCCACTGCCTTCGGCTGCGGTGGCAATCCTGGAAACACCAGCCTCCGACATCGGCTGGGGAGCGATCGGCATCCCTTCGGGGCCGACGACACCTCCCTCGCCTGGCGAGCCCACCGCAATCACGCGGTACGGCAGGCGCACGCGCTGCTTGGCCTCGAGGCTGGTCGGCGGCGTGGCAAGGAACTCGAACTTGAAGTACGCGTCGTCACCCGGAGGCGTCGGCGTCACGTCGTCGGCGCGCACCAGTCCGTAATTGGTGAGGATCAGTTCGCCCTGGAACACCTCGCCCGGCGCCATCGGCGGCAGCGTGATGCTGGTCGGCTGGAGCACCACCACCGCGGCCGGGACGTCCGTCTCGAAGGTCGCCTCGAGGGTGATCTCGTAGCGGTCGTCGATGGTGATCTCGCGGACGGTCCAGTCGACCTGGATCAGGGTGTATTCCAGGAACACCGACTGGTTGGTGGTGATCCCCGGCCGCACCACCACGCGGCCACCCGCGTCCTGGTGGTTGGGGCCGCTGGCGCGGAACCGGTAGGAACCGGCCGGGAGGCCCTGGAAGAACGCCTCGCCGAATGCGTCGGTGGTCGCGTCGTAGGTCTGGCTGGCCACCAGCTCGTTCTGCAGCCGGATCCGCGCCCCGGCCAGGCCCGGGATCAGGTTCCCCTGCGAGTCGCGGGTGGCGGTGTAGATGTCCGCCACCTTGAACAGCACGTTGCCCTGGCCCGACTGGGTCACCGAAACGAACACGTTGATGTCGGCGTTGGGAACGTTGGCGCCCGCCACGCGCAGCACGAACTCGTGGATGCCCTCGGCCACCAGCTCGGTGGGCGCGATGCTGAGGTCGAGGCTGCGCTTCTCGCCGACGCCGATGCTGCCCAGCGCCGGCGAAGAGGCGAGCGCGATCCACGACGGAGCCGGGTTGCCGCCACGGTCCAGCAGGGCCGCCGTCATGTTCTCCATCGCCACGAAGCCGCGGTTCTCGATTTCCACCGACTCGACCACGCTCTGGCCGCGGGACAGGCCGGCCTCGACGTAGTTCGGGCGTGCGTTCAGCACCGGCTTGGCCTCGGTCAGCATGTAGTCGACCGGGATGACTGCCAGTGGCTCGGCCGCCCCGTCGGCGAAGGCCGCGAGGAAGATCCGGCCGGAAGGCGGCGCCGCGTTGTCGCCGGAGATCGACACCGGCAGGGCCAGGTTCTGCTTCGGGCCGATCTCGATCGGCGCGCCGGGGACGACCTGGATGCCCGGGGTCAGCGCACCGCCGGACTGGTACTCGGCCAGGTAGGCAAGGCGCACGCCGGGGTCGACCCGTGGTGCCAGCGCCGGACACCGCCCGGAAATCGATCCGGTAGGCGTAGTTGCGCGGCACCGTGACCTTGAACGAGGCCGGCGAGATGCTCACCCGGTTGATCGTGAACTGGGCCTGCTGCGGACGATCCGTCATGTCCGGATGGATCGCGCCCACGTAGTACAGGCCGGAGTCGGTCACGGTCGGCTTGTACACGTAGCGGAAGGCACCGGACGCGTTGGTAGTGACGCTGGCCAGGCGCTCGAAGCCTTCCTGGTTGACCGCGATGCGCAGCGGGACGTTGCCCACGGCGTCGCCCGAGTCGCGGTCCACCGCCCGGCCAGTGATCGTGACGTCGCCGGTGCCAAAGGACATCACCGGGCTGACGCTCTCGATCTGGCCGAAGTAAGGCGTGTTCGACAGGGACACGCCGCGCTCGCTGCCCAGGCCGGCGATCGAGACGAAGTCGGGCTGCCCGGTGTTGTAACGCAGGGCATCGACCTCCAGGCGCAGGCGCAGCTGGTCCGGGCTGGCAGCCGGGATCGGCATCTGGAATGTGTCGGATACGTAGCGCTGGCCCGGGGCGATGCGCGCCACCGTCTCGCCGGTCGGCACGGTGACCACGCCGGCACCCGTGGCCTGGCGGTAAGGCGTGGTGGACACCAGGTTGCCATCGGTATCCAGCAGCTTCAGGCGCAACTCGCTGGACGCGGCCGCACCGAAGTTGCGGGCGGTCAGCAGCTCCACCTCCACGTCCGAGGTGTTCTCCACCACCAGGCGCACCTTGCCGGTGGCGCCGCGGACGAAGCTGTCGGTCTCCATGCCCACGACCAGGGCGCTGTCGACCGCGGTGACGTCGACCATCCTGCCGACGGTGGCGCGCTCGCCCTCGTGCGGCTCGTTGACGACGGAAACGGTCATCCGGGTCGAGGCCGGCAGGTCCGCGTGGCCGCCCACGATCACCGGCACCAGCCGGGTGGCGTTGCCCGCCAGCTGGAACTCCTCGGAGCGGAAGCTGCGCGAGCCGGTGGTCAGCACGACCCTGGCCGAGGCCAGCGCCGCCGCGGACAGGTTGGAAACCTGCACGCCGACGCGGTTCATCACGTTGCGCTTGAGCGGCAGGCCCGAGACGACCTGGGTGGAGACATTGGGGAGCAGCAGGCTGCGCGACTGGCGCTCGCCGTTCTCGTCGACGGCGTCGACGGTGTACAGGCGCTCCCCGGCGGTGAAGCCGGTGTCCACCAGCTCGCGCGCCGTGGTGGGCGTCGGGGTGAGGGTCACGCGGCCCTCGCCTTCGCCGACATGCACGTCGAAGCCGACCGCGCCGGTGCCGTTCGGGGTCCACCGCAGCAGCGGCAGGGAGGTGCCGACCTGCTCGACCTCGATGCTGCGCACCGGCAGCAGGCTGAAGTTGAGGTACGCGGAGTTGGACACCGCCGACTCGTTGCCGGCCGCGTCGATCGCGGTGACCACGTAGGCGTGCTCGGACTGCGAGGGCACCGGGTCGATNGCCTGGGTGCCGACGATGTTGTCCCGCACCGGGGTAAGCCCGCTTACGTCGCTGATCGGCGAAGTCGCCGCACGGTAGAGGCGGTACGCCTTCGGCGCAGGGCCGACCGGCGGCTGCCAGGTGGCACCGATGCCCTGGCTGAGCAGGACCAGCTGCAGGTTGCGCGGCGCACCCGGCGCCACGCGGCTGCTGGTGGCCTCGGCCACCGGCGACATCGCGCTCAGCGACTCCTGGCCATTGGCCTGGCGCACCGAGGCCACGGCGTAGCGGTACGTGCCGTCGGCCGGCGTGGCATCGACATGGCTGGCGCCGGTGCTGCGGGCCAGCGGCAGCAGCTCGGCNTCGCCTGGACCCTGGCGATACACCTGGTAGCCGGTGGCGCCGGTGACGGGCAGCCATTCCAGCGCGATCTGGCCGCCGGCACGTGCACGGGCGCCCAGGCCCAGCGGCACGTTCAGGGACGGGAGGTCACCCTGGTAGACCTGGAACGCGTTGGCCACCGCCACCGAGCTGGAACTGTTGCCCAGCGCATCGGCTGCCACGAAGTCGAACGCAAGGTCCTCGCTGCCATTGGCACCGGCATCGGCGGGCAGTTCCAGGGTCGCACGCCAGCGCCTGGCCGACAGGCGCTGCACGCCACCCAGCGCCACCGGGCCGCGACCGGCACCGGACAGTCGGTACTGGAACGAGGGCGGCGTCGCAGCCGGGATATCCTCGNCGAATTCGAACGTGGCCTGCACGTTNCGGTTGACGCCCGCGTTGATCGGTGCGGCCGGAGCCAGCTCGATCCCGGTCAGCGACGGACCGACCGTGTCGATCAGCAGCGTGCCACCGGCCAGGATGCTGTCGCCGCGGTTGCCGGCGAGGTCGCGGGCGGAGAACAGGACGTTGGCTTCGCCCTGCCCGGTCCCCGGCGCCAGGGTCAGCGAACCGGCGTAGCGGGTTTCAGTCTGGCGCACGAGCTCGACCGGGATCGGCAGGCCGCCGGCCGGGACCAGGCTCAGGTAAGGCGTGCCGAGCAGCTGCTCGCTGACCTCGACGACCAGGGCAAGCCTGCCCTGCCCGTATACGCCGCGGCTGGCGTCATGCGTACCCTCGTGCGTGTACTCGATGGACACCACATGCGGCGGAGTGCGGTCGATCGAGGCACTGGCCATGGCCGTGGGCAGGCTCTCGGTGCCCGAAGCGTTCACCGCGACCACGCGGTAGTAGTAGGTGCCGTCGACGCCCGGCAGGTCCTCGATGCTGGACGTGTTCTGCCCCGGTGTGGCGACCCGCTGTGCCTCGCCGAGCACCTCGAATGGCGCCGCTGCACGGTAGACCCGGTAACCGACCACGTTCGGATCGCTGGACAGCGTCCATACCAGGCGGATGCGGCCGTTGAACAGCGACGCGGTNAGGCCGGTCGGTGCGGTCGGCACGCTGGTATCGAGGGTGACGGTCACCGGGGCCGAAGCCGCGCTGGTGCCGTACTGGTTGGTGGCCGTCGCGCTGAGCACGTTGGCACCGGGGACCAGCTCGACCTGGGTGGAGAAGTTGCCAGCGGTGCCGGCCGCCACTTCCGCGGCCACCACGCCATCGCGCAGTACCTGCACGGTGCTGCCAGCCAGCGCCGTGCCGGAGACGACGATGCTCGACTCGCGGGTGCTGGCTCCGTTCGCCGGGCGGGTGATGACCGGCGCCGGCGGACCGGCATGGGTGACCTGGATCGTGTACTGCAGGGTCGAAACGTTGCCCAGCGAGTCGAACGCACGCAAGGCAAGCACGTAGCTGCCGTTGGCGAGGCCCTGGATGGACAGCGGCACGGTGAACACGCCGCTGCTGTTGCGGATGGCGGTGGCGCGCACGACGCCGTCAAGCAGCAGCTCGATGCGGGAAATCGCACTGCGGTCGCTGGCCGTGAATGCCAGGGTCGAGTCGGCGCTGAAGGTGGCGCCGTCCGCCAGCGGGATGTTGCCGGCCTTGATGTCGGCCAGCTCCGGCCCCTCCAGGTCCGGCACCGGGGCGCCATGCGAAACGGTCACCGACACGCTGTGTTCGGCGGTGCGACCAGCCATGTCGGTGGCCACCACGCGGATGCTGTAGTTGCCGTCGGCAACGGCGTCGGTGTCCCACGCCAAGGCATAGGGCGCCGTGGTATCGGTGCCAAGCAACTGGGAACCGAGGAAGAACTGCACGCNTGCCACGCCGGACGCGTCGCTGGCNGCAGCCTCGATGGTGATCGGATCGCGGACCAGGCTGCCGGGCGCGGGACTGGTGATGCTGACCTGCGGCGCCTCGGTGTCAATCAGCACGCCATCGGCCAGCGTGGCGCTGACCACGTTGCCGCCCGGGCCACGGAACTGCGCGCCCAGCGTCTTGCGGCCATCGCCGGCGGAAACNTCGAATTCGATGGTGGTGCGGCCACCCGGCAACGGCTCGTAGGAGACGCCGGTGAAGTTGCCGTTCTCGGCCACGCGGAACTCGGTGGCGTTCACGCAGGACAGGTCCAGCGCGATGGTGCGGGTCTCGAAATACGGAACCGGCGCCGCAAGGCGCAGGGTCGGATTGATCAGGGGAAGCGCGGCAAGGTGGTTGGCGTAGTTGACGCCAGCGGACACCGCATCGCCCTGCCCCGCCGGATTGGCGGCCGGATCGTTCGGACCGGAGGCATGACCCCACCAGTTGCCGGTGGCCTTGATCACCGTGACGGGGGTCAGGTTGCTGATCGCCAGGACGCTGTTGCCGACGAACTGGGTGCTGGCAACCGTCGGCTGGCTGTTGCTTGCCTCCAGGCCGGTCTGGTTGCGCAGGAAGCTGGAACCGGTGATGGCCGGCGAAGCGCCATCGACCAGGCGCAGGCCGATGACGCTGTCGGTGACCTGCACGAACTGCAGGCCATGCGCCACCCCACGCATGGTGAACGCAGCGCCTCCCTCGGCCTCGCCACCACCGGCGTAACGCACGGCCAGGTCGTTGTAGTTCACCACCCCGTAAGAAGCAGACGACTTCTCGATGCGTACGCCACGCCAGTCTCCAGCCGCCGGCGTGCCTTCCGGCGCGCCGTCCCTGCTGCTGGTGAACACCACGCCCTTGCCGGCCGCCATGCGGTCGCGCACGACCAGCCCCGCGTCCTGGCCGAACTTGACGACGACGCCATCCTCCACCGTGAGGTCGGCCGCGGGCAGGCCGGCCGCGACCAGAGCCAGGCCGAGGGCGGCAAGCGCAATCCGCCGCTGGATCCGGCGCCGCATCCGGGCACCGGCGACTGCTGGTGAGTGGCTCATCGATCGCGCGTCCTTATCGCGGAATGCTCGGGCGTCGTCTACAGGGTTGGGTCAGCCGCGGAAGCCGACGGCAGCCAGGGCCGCGTACGGCAGCTGGAACTGCTTGCCGGATTCGGTAACCAGGGTCGCCTGGGCGCTGCCTTCCAGTGCCACCGTCACGTCAACCCGCTCGACGCGCTCGTTCTGCGCAAAGCCCGACAGGCGCTCCTCCAGCACCCTGTCGTTGAGCGAGGCCACGGTGATCGAATAGGTCGTCGACGCCTGCAGGATCGTCGGCCCGGACGGCAGGGTGATCGAAACCGACGCACTGCCAGCCGCCGCGGAGCCTTCGATGGCTCCGCTGGTCGCCTCGACCACGGTTCCATACGCCGGGACCGCGCGCAGGGTCACCTGGTTGCCAAGCGGGATGTTGCTGCTCTCGAACACAACATCCATCGGCCCTTCGCTGGCCGAGGCAGGCAGCACAACGTCCGCGACGCCGGTGGTGTTCGCCGGAACCGCACGGCCCGCTACCGAGGCGATGCGCAGGGTCGGCGGGTTCGACAGGAACACCGGTCCGGGCGTATCACCGATGTAGGCCGGGTAGGAGTTGCCGCTGAAGGTGATCGCCTCGCCTTCGATGCGGATACGGCCGTCGGAGCCGCCGTGCTCGGTCGTATAACCTGTAGTTCCGCAACGCTGGCGGCGCGAATTGCTGTAGTTGATGCAGCCACCCTCGGCATACAGATTGCCGTTACCCTCCACTTTGCTCGCCATCAGGCGAATTGCACCGCCGGCACCACCAGCACCTTGGCCACCGACATTCGTGCCGGCGATGCCACCACCGTCACCACCACGGGCATTGATGCTTCCGGTGATACGCANGGTGCCGGACGCGGCCACAAGGATGGCCCCGCCGCCGCCGCCGCCGCCNGANCCNGGATAGTTNGCGCCACCACGCCCGCCGCCACCGCCCGAGCCACCCAGAAGCGGCTGCAGGAGTTCGTTGCCGTAAGCCTTCGAGAATGGCCCGTAGTTGTTCGCGCAATAGTTCCGGGTCGAAGGCTTGTAGACATTGAAAGCGTGCGCGCCACCAGTACCGACGTACTTCCAGTAACCCGTCGTGGTGTTGCAGTTGTCATTGCCCTCGATTCCTCCAGCTCCGCCGCCGGGACCAAGCCCCGCGCCGCCACGGATGATGGCTGCACGCAACTGCTGGTCATCGCGACCACCGCGACCGCCATCGAAGCCACCAGGACCACCCTCCCCGGGAATACCGTCGTCGCCGAGATTGCCGTCCCCATAGGTGCCAGTGGGCTTGGCGTCCTGTCCGGATACGTCGATGGCACCAGCAATGGTCACGTCCCCGCTGGCGAGCAGGTACACCGGGGTATTGGCCGTGTTCCTGCGGAACTTCACGGTCACGCCTGCGGGGATATTGACCGAGGTGTAATTGAGGATCCCGGATTCGGGAAGCTGGATCTCGGTATTCACGGTCGGATTGAGCGCACCGTCGGCGCCCGTGCTCCCGCTATCGAAAGCCAAGACCGATGGAATGCCGAACCCCATGCCCAAGGCGGCGACAAGCGTTGCGCGGGTGAGCGATGCCACGTATTTCATGACCTGTTCCTTTCGCTTGTATGCGTTTCCGGAATGCTTCGTAAGGGATCTGCGACGTTAGCGGGCGATCATCCGCGGAAGCCGAGGGCGGTCAGGGCCGCATAGGGCAATTCGATGCTTCGTCCAGAAACGGTGTGCAGGGTCGCCAGTGGCTCCCCACCGATGGATACCCTTACGTCGACCTTCTCGACACGCTCGTTGTTGGCGAGCCGGGACATGCGCTCAACCAGCGCCTCATCCCCGAGCGTCGCCAGCACAACCGTATAGGTCGTCGTCGCCTGCAACGTGCTCGCGCCGGCCGGCAGTGTGACGGAAACCTGGGTCGTACCGGCCGATGTCGAACCCGCAATAGCTGGGCTGATCACCTCGACCGGCTTCCCGTGGCGCGGTACCACCCGGAGGGTCACCACGTTGCCCGGAGGCACGTTGGTGGTCTCGAATCCGATGACGTTCGGCCCCTCCGCAGCGGCAGCTGGGAGCGCTACGTCGTTGACTCCGGTTGGCTTCTGCGAGACAGGTTGGCCAGCGACCGAAGCAATGCGAAGCGCCGGCGCCCCGGAGATGAAGACGGAACCAGGCGTGTCACGAACGAACGCCGGCTGCGAGGTGCCATTGAACGCGATGGCGTCCGCCTCGATCCGGATCCGGCCAGGAGAGCCGCCGTACTCATTGGACCCGCCGTTGTGTCCGCAGGACTGGCGGCGATTGTTGTTGGCGTTAATGCATCCGCCGTTGGCATACAGGCGGCCGTTACCCTCCACGCGTGTAGCCATCAGACGGATTGCTCCACCGGAGCCGCCAGCCCCCTGGCCACCTGCACCGGCTCCTGCGAGTCCGCCACCATCACCACCATTCGCGTCGATGGTTCCGGTTACCGAAAGCGTTCCCGAAGCAGCAATCAGGATCGCGCCGCCACCGCCACCGCCACCCGATCCGGCGTAGTTGGA
>Ga0065721_10051377_pt1 | contig 15045 bp, 7 predicted proteins | sample Mesricmetagenome_FD_59108 | JGI IMG/M metagenome (GOLD analysis project Ga0065721, IMG submission 59108) | Mesophilic microbial community from rice straw/compost enrichment Sample: eDNA_1 v2 (version 2) | ecosystem: Engineered > Solid waste > Grass > Composting > Bioreactor | place: USA: Davis... | reverse complement strand
CGCTTCGCCCACTTGCTCCAGAGCGCCTTGTCATAAAGCGTCTGGACGAACACACCACCAACCACCGGACGCGCCGTGAAGCCATGCTTTCTCGCCGTCCTGGTTTCATACCAGTCGCCCATCGGCATGCGATCCGGCGTTTCGTTCACATAGGTGAGGATCGGATCGATCAACGCTTCAAAATCCTCGCGGTTCTGCGTGAGCGTCGCGGTCCAGACGATCCAGTCGAGCTTGGTGTAGTCGCGGCGGTTGTCGAGCGGAAGACCGTAGCGGTTCTGATGCTTCCGATAGAACGCCATCTCTTTCGCAGCCACTTCAGCCGGGAACAGGTTCAACCCGAGGATGCGGTCCCAGATCAGATTGTATTTCTGGCTCCAGGTCCCAGCCCGGTCGAACGTCAGGCGGTAATGATCGCCGTCGTCCGCTTCCTTCATCCAACGCTGCGCAAACTCGCGCGCGATCTTGAAGTATTCCTGAGCCTTCGCCTTGTCGCCGCGCATTTCACACAGGCGTGCGAACGAACCGATCGCGCAGATCGCCTTCGCGCTGAGATTCACGTTGTGCGCGAAGTGTCCGGCAAAGTCGTCGGTGCAAAGCTGGTTCTCCGGATCGAATCCCTTGTCCTTGAGATATTCCGCCCAGCGTTCGAGAACCGGCCAGTAGCGGCCGGCAAAATCGGCGTTGCCTTCCATCTGCGCCACCGCCCCGAAAAGCAGCAGCAGATTGCCGCTCTCTTCGACCGGCATTTGATTTTCTTCCGATCGCTCGCCACCGCCATAAACCTGGCCATTGGCGTGCGGATACGTGCCGAGATCATGCGGCGCAAAGGGGAACTTCCAGCGTTCGCTCGCCGCGTAATCCATGAATGGAACGAGGAACGACTTGGTCACGCTCGAACCAAACAGCAGGAACTGCGGCGCCATCGGATAAAACACGTCGGAGGTTCCAATGCAGCCGTTGGAATGATTCTCCTTGCAGAACTGCAGCGGCTGGCCGTTGTCGTCGGCGACAAACTTGCCCGCGGCAAAACAATGCCGATATGCCAGCGCACAAAGGTTTGCATAATTGTCACCGCCCGCCTTGCGCATGTCGGCCATGAGTTCCGTATCGAACGCTTCGCATCGTTTCACGAGCGACTTGTAATCTTTTGCCGAGGCGCGAAGCAGATCGTCCGCATCCCAGCCGTTGCGACGCCAGTACGGCCGCAGGTTCTTCTTCATGTACTGGATCGAATAGAGATCGTCGTAAGCCACCATCAACCAGCGTGAAACCGGTTTGCTGCCGACTTTTCCAAACTGAAAGGACAATGCCGAAACGGGCGCAGAGGAAGCAGGTGTCGGCGTGGATTTCACCGGCGCCACATACGCAATGCTTCCCTGCGATGCGAAACTGTCGCGAACCGTCTTCGCGTCGGCCTGTGTCACCTCAGGCTTCTGGCTGCGCTCGGCGGAAACATAGAGGTAGCCCCAGTCGATGCGGAGGTCGTCACCACGGGTGCGGAGCACGTTCTGGTCGCTCGATCCCACCTTGAGCGCCACGAGACCGCGCGGACTTTCCGAAGACCAGACCACTTTCTGGTCCGGGTTGTTGACGGTCAGTTCACTCGCGGCGTCGAAATAGGTTTCAACGGTGTGCTCGCGTCCGTCGGTCGCCTTGAACTCATAAGTCAGATACGTGACCGGTCGTGACAGGATATCGATGTCCTCCGGCAAGGCAGGCGTCATGAAGGTGAGCGTCAGTTCAACGCCTTCCCCGGCGAACCTGTAGATCGTTCGTGTGGGTAGCACTTCCAGGCTGCGTTGCGGCAATGCCGGAAGATTTTGCGGTGCGTCGCCCATGACACGGAACGTCTTGCCATCGATTCGCACCAGGCTCGTCATCCGATGCGGCTTGCCGGTCCAGTGCGTGGTGCCGGCATCGGTCAACTTGTCGGCCGGCGACCAGATGCTGAAATATGGATCGCACGCCACGAGCGGAACGGACGCCGGACGAACAGCCGGACGCGACTGTGACTGGCTCTGTGCGAAACAGGAGGGTTCTGGATTGAGAATCGCAACGCTCAGACTGAGCAGCGCCAGGGCAGTGATGGATTTCGGGTCTCTCATTAAATTTGGTTTCAGGTCTGGGACTCAATGGATGGAAAAGCCGTGATGCTGAGCCGGTTTACGGATCGATCTTTGATTCAAGGGCGGGATTGACGGTCCAGGAGACTTCGTTGTGCGGCTCGTTGTCGTTGTTCCAGCGCGCGCGCCAGAGCTGGTTGTTGGGATCGATGACATCCTTGCGGAGCGGCGCTTCGGCATGGCCGTCGGTGAACATCAGCACCGTGCGCTTGTTGTGGCGGTTCGACGGCCATTGCTCACCCTGGGAATTGTCCGCCTGACTGGAGACAGGATCGATGTTGCCGTCGAAATGTCCGTCGGGCTTGCTGTCGCCGAGCATGATCATGTCGGAAGGACGCTTGATCTGGGAATCTTTGACGAGGTTGCCGGGGGTCTCGGTCGTCCCGTTTCCGACATCGCCGCCGAGTCCGAGCTTCCCGCTCTGCGACAATCCCCAGTCGTTGTAACCGATCGAGAATCGGGATTTTTCGTTGATGCCGTACTGATCGAACGCGAGTGCTGGCGGAATGGCCTGTGCACCGAGGGAATCGTTCAGATTTCTATCCCACGAAGCCTTCGGATCTGCGGCCGGACAGAAAAAGACGGAACGATTGTTTCCCAGTTGCGTGAGCAGGCGACCGGGCCAGACATAAGAGAAATTGGGACCGAAGTTCCAAAGGCAGCCGGGATAGTATCTGGATTCCTCGACATACATCACCGTCGCCAGTCCGATCTGGCGGTTGTTGTTCACACAGGAGATCTGCTTCGCCTTGGATTTGGCCCTGGAGAGCGCCGGCAGAAGCATCGCCGCAAGAATGGCGATGATGGCGATCACGACCAGCAGTTCAATCAACGTGAACGCCGGCTCCGCGACCGATGTGGTGCGATGATGGGAAAATCGTTTCATATGGCGAGGAACTGAACTTTGCAGCTGAGAACAACCTACTCGAAGACCTGAAATCGTCATGTGGCATGAATCGGCCACAGCCAGTTGAACTTCAATTGCCGGAATGGAAACACGGGATTTCTGAAACCATTCGTTCTCACCGATTTCTCATCCAGCAGCCTGCAGACACAAAAGGCAGGGACGCCCCGAACAGACGTCCCTGCCCTATCCAACCCACTTACGGCTGACGGAGCCGGAAGAAACGTGCGGGCTCCGATGGATTTACCGGAATCGCATTCGAAAAGGCGCCGTTGCTGTCAAAGACACCCGTGCTGTTGGTGGTCCATGACGCCAGCGGATCCGCGACGTTCGTGGACGTCAGCCAGGTATAACCCGTTCCCGGAACCCCACCCTCGCCAGTCAGAATAAGATTGCCGTTCTGCAGTGTGGCCGATCCCACGGCCAGTGAACCGGTGCCGGTGATCGTCACTTCGCCCGTTGCCGGATTGAACGTGGCCGAACCGGACGGCAGCACCGTGACGGAGGTGAAGTTGCCGCTGCTCGACGCCGCGTTGAACACCTTGAACACACTGCCCGCTTCAAGCGCATTCGTGCCAACATTCGACACCACCAGCGTGCCCGCATAGCTGACGCTCGTCAGGCCGGTGACTTCGTCGCTGGCGGGAACACCGCCGTCGAGGCTAACATCCACGAACGTCGTGCTGCCGCTGGCGAGCGTGAGGGCGTTATTGATCGTGAGCGTGCCGATGCCGCTGGTGCTGCCGGGCGCGAGTCCCGCACCTGAGGCAACATTGACCGGTCCGGCGATCGTTCCCGAACCGCCGAGGCGGCCTTCATTCACGGCGGTGGCTCCGGTATAGGTGTTGGCACCGTTCAGGTTGAGCGTGCCAGCGCCCAGCTTCGTCAAGCCGCCGTCACCCGAACCGTCCAGCAACGCCTGCGACACGTTCACGACGTTCGTGCCCGTGTTGATCTTTGCTCCCCCGGCCTTGACGTTCACTGTGGTGATTCCTGACATGAAGTCCTGCTGCGCGCCGTTGGCAGCGACGAGCGTTCCTCCATTGAAGTTGAACGTTCCGAAACCGGCACCACCCATTACTCGCGGCGCGGTAATCGTGCCGCCGTCGAGGTTCACCGTTCCAACGCTGCTGCCGTTTTCGGCCACCTGGAAGGAGCCCAGCGATCTCACCTGAGCGGTGCCGCTGACGTTCAACGTGCCGGTGCCGCTCGAACCGACGATCATCCGGCTGCCGGGAATCAGCTCCGTCAGCGAACCGCCGGAGATCGTATAAACGCCCGTTCCACCGTTGTTACGTCCGATGGCGACCCAGTTGGTGGACCAGACATCGCCGCCGGTCTGGGTCCAGTTGCCTGTGCCGGATTCGCCGACCCAGAGTTCGTTTCCGACAAACACAGTTCCGCCGCTCATGGTCACGTTTCCGACGCTTCCGCCCGTTTGAGCCACGCGGAAATGATCGGCGCGCGACCTGAGCGTCGCCGAACCGGAGATGTTGAGCGTCGCCTGCGAACCACTCGCTTTTCCGATGAACACCCTGTTACCGCTCGCCACCGCGTTATCCTGCAGCGTCAAAGAACCGATGCTCGTGCCGGTGTCGGTCACGTTGAGGTCCGAGGCTACGAACAGGTTCGCGTTGTCCTTGAAAAGGGCTGTGCCGCTGCCGTCGTTTCCGTTGCCGACGGAGAACCAGCCGTTGTTCACCCGGAAGATGCCGGAGTTGGCGACCGTGAGAACACCGGTGGAACCGCCGTTCATGCCGAGATAAACGCGATTGGCGGAATAGAAGACCGACGAGTCATTGATGTTGATGGTGGCCGTCGAGCCGCCGCTTTCACCGAGGTTCGAATCACCTCGGTTGGTGAAGGACGAATTGCCGTTCAGCGTGAGCGTCTGGAACGCGAAGTTCTCAGGCAGCTCCCGATTCCAGCCAAAGGAAGTGTTGCCCACGTTGATGGCGGAGTTGTAGAGCGAGACCGACGAAGTGTTGCCGATATTACCGTTGCCGCGACCGACACCAAGCCAGCTGGTGACGTGCAGGAACGTGTTGCTGAGCACGAGCGAAGCGCCCGTCGCTTCAGTGCTGCCGACCCAGAATTCGTTCTGATTGAAGTTGACCTGGTTGCCGGCCGTTCCGTCGAACAACACAGTGCCTTCAACGACATGATATCCTGCCAGCGCTCCGGCCGAGAGCTGGTTGGATCCAACCGTGGTGTAGGCGAGCTGGGCCGGACCGGTCTTCACAAAACCGCTGCCAGGGGTAGCCCGTGCAACACCGCTCAGAGTCAGGTTGTTCTCAACATTGATCGTGCTGTTCGTGTTCTGAATCTGGTAACCGCGATCGGTGGCGACCGGTGAACCGATGTAGCTGAGCGTCGCATCCGAGATGATCAGGTTGGTTGGATTGGACGAAGATGCACCGATCGAACTGGGCGATCCGCCATTGGCCAGGCTGTCCACCGCGAGTGTTCCGCCAGTGATTACGGTCGGTCCGGTGTAGGTGTTGCCGCCGGTGTTGGAGATGGTGAAGGTTCCAGTGCCTTCCTTCACGAAACCGGTCGAGCCCGCAATCTTTCCAGAACCGGTCAGCGTGTAATTCAGGTTGTTGTTCTCCGCAGTGACGCTGCCAGGGCTCACCGTGGTGGTGAGATTCACGGTCGTTGTTCCCTGCGCATTGTCGTCGAACAGGACGATGTTGCCATCGGCATAGGTCGTCGGATTGCCGGTGCCGACGTTCACCCAGTTCTCTGTCACACCGATGTCCCAGGTGCCACCCGCCTGACCATCCCAGCGCGGAACATTGATCGAAGAAATCGCGAGTTCAATCGATGATGTGCCCTCGTTGGTAACAATGGTTGCCTCCACACCAACCGGAAGTGAACCGATCACGAAGCTGCCCGAACCGGCGCGCGTGCCGTAGGTGATCAACGGAATGTTTCCGAGCTGCGGAAGACTGCTGGCCACATTGACCGTGATGACGCCGTTCACCGTGAGTGCGCCGGAAACATTAAGCACGGCGGTCGCCGGGTTTCCAAAGGCGCCCAGGTCGAAATCCAGCGTTGCGCCGGTCGTGTTTCCGAGCGTCGCACTCTGCACATTCGCCTGGCTGCCGGCATCGAGGACACCAATTCCAAGCGTTGCGCCATCAGCAACCGAATAGTCGGTGAAGGCCGCGGAAGCACCGGAGACGACAAGCTTGCCCGCGCTCACGACTGTGGCACCGGAATAGGAATTTGCGCCGGTCAACCGGAGCGTTCCCGTTCCGAGCTTGGTCAACCCGCCACCTGCGTCATTGAGCGCCTGCGGAATCGTGACGTCGAAGTCCTGCGAATCGATCACCGCGCCGCCGAAGTGAACATTGGCAACAGCAACATCATGAAGGAAGTTCGCGTTGTTCGCGCCCGCCTGGAGTGTGCCGCCATTGAAATTGAATTCGCTGTAGCTTCCGAAACTTCCCGTGGTGATTTCAGTCGCGCGAAGCAAACCGCCGTTCAGATTGAAGAAACCCTGCGCGCCGCCGACGTGCGAAAGCTCAAGGCGTCCCAGAATGGCCACACCATCGTCAAGATTCCAGGTTCCCCGTCCGCCTTCCGGAATCCAGGTGTCGCCTGAAAGGTTGGTGATCGCACCGCCGGTCTGATTGATGATTCCTTCACCGCTCATGATCAGGTTTCCATTGCCGGTCTTGGTGATCCACCCGCCGGAAAGATTCAGCACGCCAAGACCGCCGCGACCGACGGCGATCCAGTTGTCAACGAGCAACGACGCCGTACCGCTCATGTTGTTCGTGCCAACACCATCGTTCCCATTGCCGATCCAGAATTCCGCGCCGATCGTGCTGATGCTGCCCGCACTGAAATTCAGCGTGCCAACGCCGTTGTCGGCGACGATGAACGCCGGCTGGCCGCCGCTGACCTGCAGAATCGAGCCGCCGTCCATGTTCAACGTGCCGGTGCTTCCGGAACGAGCGACCACGAACCAGTTGCTCGAATTGATCGAACCGGCGTGCAGGTTGTAGAAGGCGAGACCGGGAGAAACTTGGCCGATCCAGATTTCGCTGGTGGAATTCACCACGCCGCCATTCTGGTTCACCGTTCCCGTGCGCTCGCCCGGACCGTTCCAGCCGCCATCAGCAATCGTAAAAATGTCACCCGACTTGTTGAGGACGCCGCCATTGATGTTCAGCGTTGCCGTCGTTCCGGGCGCTTCCCCCAGGAAGAGCCGTCCGTTCCGGACGTTCAGCGTGCCGCCGTTCAACGTGTAAACGCCAGTGGCATTCGTGCCGGCGCCGATATGCAGCCAGCTGTTCACGGTCACCACCTGGCCGTTCTGTTCGATGGCGCCCGACACACCTTCGGCGCTGCCGCCCGCGGTAAGATCGCTCACCGTCCAATCCGGATCGCCCGGATTGATCTGGAGTATGTTCGCGAGCCCGCTGTTGTTCAGGGCGTCGTCCCCAGGTCCCGGAACCGTGCCACCCCAGCCGGCCGGGTTGTTGTAGGTACCAGTGCCGCCCGACCAGAAGTATTCGGCGGCATGACCAACGCCAGACGAGGCGCCGGCAAACGCGGTGAGAAGGAGAAGACGAGGGAGGATACTGCGCTGTCGTTTATGCTTCATACACGGAAGTGATTTACGGTTGGTTGAATTTCCAGCGACTCAGCCACTCTAAGTTCCGAGGCAATCCTGTCATGTGGCATGAAGTGGCCACATGACGTACGCTGCGGTTCATTCAAGCTCGAATTGCCCGAAACCCGGACCAGCAGGATTGAATCATTGCCTCGATTCCCAAGTCCACACCCGCCATTTCTTGAAAATGCCGGATGTTCGCCGAACCGGCGTTTCACTATGATGACGTCGAAATGACCGCTGAACGCCTGCATTTCCGCGCGCTGCTCATCGCGTTGCTGCTGCTGCCGCTCCTCCTGGCAGCCGCGCCCGAGCCCGGATTGCTGCCGCAGGATCTCACCGTTCGCGCCTGGAATGAACAGCATGGGTTGCCCGACGATTCCGTCGCCGCAGTCATCCAAACCCGCGACGGCTATCTTTGGGCCGGCACCGCGCGCGGACTGGCGCGATTCGACGGCGTCCGGTTCGTCAACACCACCTCCGGCTTTGCCAAATCCAACGCTCCTGTCTCAGTGACCGCATTATGCGAAGATTCCGCGGGACGGCTCTGGATCGGAACCCAGGCGGACGGACTGCTCGTGTCGGTGAACCGTTCGGTTTCACGCTTTGAACCGTCCGGCTTTCACGAACAAACAATTACCAGCATTGCCTGTGACGACATCGGACACATCTGGCTCGGAACGCCGACCGGTCTGATCCGAATCCAGGAACAGAATCAGAATACAGGCAATGGCGGCGCGGCGGAAACGGGATCGGGAAACGATCGCTTTGAAATCCGAAAGTTCACTTCGCAGGACGGTCTGCCTCACGAATTCGTGTCCAGCGTGAACGTCGCGCGTTCAGGCATCGTATGGATTACAACGCGCGGAGGCATGTGCCAGTTCAGGGATGGCGCGCTTCATCCGTTTCCATTTCAAATCGACGGGCCGGGACGCAATCCGGAATCGCTCGGCGTTTATGAAGATCGACAGGGAAACCTCTGGGCGTTCGGCGACACCTACCTCGTCAATCTCGCGGAAGGAAAACATCTGAACCATTTCGGAACGAGCGACGGCACGGCGTCCATGCGCATCTGGAGTCTTTGCGAAGGGCGCAATGGCGAACTCTGGATCGGCACCAGCGGAAAGGGGCTCTACTGTTTTGCGAAGGGAAAGTTCACCGCGCTCTCGCTGCGACATGGCGGACTGACCAGTGACGTGCGCGCGCTTTGCGAAGATCGCGAAGGCAATCTCTGGCTCGGCACACATGGCGACGGTTTGATCCGGATTCAACCGCGCAACGTCCGCATTCTCGACACTGCGGTCGGCCTCCCGAATCTTCCGGCGGTTTGCCTCGCGTTTGAACGCAGCGATCAGGCGTGGATCGGATTTCTAAATGGGGGATTGTTGCGCGGCGCAGGCGAACGTTTCGAAGCGGTCACAGCACCGCATGCCGCAGCGTTTCAGAATCTGGTTTCATCTGTGTGCGTTTCCGGCGGGAACGTCTGGATTGCGACGCCGGGTTCCGGCCTTTACTGCTTTGCCAAAGATTCGCTCGTTCACTTCACCACCGCCAACGGTCTCGCGGACAACCGCGTGTTTTCGCTGGCAGCTGATAACAACGGCGTCGTCTGGGCCGGCTCCGGATCGGGTGTGCTTCACCGGATCGAGAACGGAATTTTCAAACGATTCGGTCCAGCCGATGGCCTTCCATCGCAACCGCTCCGCGCGATTCTTCCCGTTCGCGATGGCGCCCTCTGGCTTGGCTTCGCCGACGGCACACTCGTCCGCGGTGAAAACAACCGGTTCCGAACGGTCGTCGATCCAACAGCCGTGGACGGCAAAACGATCACCGCGTTGCACGAGGACGAAGCCCGACGGCTGTGGTTTGCAACGGCGGGAGGCCGGCTCGGGTGCGTGGCGGGCGGACGACTGGTGAGCTGGGATTGGAATCCGCTTTCGCGCGACGTCGTGATCACGGGAATTCTCAGCGGCGAAGACGGTTCGCTCTGCCTCGCCACCGGGCGTTCGATCTATCGCATCATCGGAAAGAATGTCGCCACGATGCTCTCAACTCATGTGTTCTCCGACCCGCAATTGATTCTCTCGCTGGAACTGGCCTCCGCAAACAACCTCCCGTTTGGATGGCCGCGCGCGTTGAAGTCACCGGATGAGCGGCTTTGGTTTGCGATGGACAACTGCGTCGTGATGCTCGATCTCCGAAATCCTTTCGGCGAACAACGGTCACCGCCCGTTCTCATTGAAGACATCGCACTGACCCGCAGCTCCGGCCAGGAACATCCGATTCAACTGGACCCGCAACGCAACAGCGCGGGCACGCGTCCGCAGATTCAGCTGCCCGCCGATTTGCAATCTTTGGAAATTCATTTCACCGCGTTGAACTTCTCCGCACCTGAAAAAACACGTTTCCGGCACAGGCTCGATGGGTTCGATCCTGACTGGGTTGTCGATGGCGAAGGTGTTCGAAGCGTGCATTACGGGCGGCTCGCTTACGGCAATTACACCTTCCGCGTTCAGGCCGGCAGCTCGGAAGGCGTGTGGCATCCGGATGAAGCATCGTTCGGTTTCGCGATTCCCACGCCGCTCTGGCGACGCAACTGGGCCATCGCAGCCTACGTGTTCGTCGCCGTTGTGGTGGTGGCCGGAACCGCGCGGCTCTTTTCGAATCGTCGCCTGCGCAGACGCCTCGCCGCACTGGCCGCGCAACAGGCGATGGAACGCGAACGCATGCGAATCGCACAGGACATGCACGACGAGATCGGCTCGAAGCTGACGAAGATTTCCTTCATGAGCGAACGCGCGAAACGCGAATTGCAAACCCAGGACAGCGTCGCGCAAAAACTCGACGCGATTGCTGGAACCTCGCGCGATCTGTTGCAATCGCTGGATGAAATTGTCTGGGCGGTGAATCCGCACAACGACTCGCTCGAACGGCTCGCCGCCTATCTCGGACAGTATGCAACGGAATATCTTCAAAACACGGCCGTGGAATGCGAACTCCACATCCCGCGCGATCTGCCGCATCGCGTCATTTCCGCCGAAGCGCGGCACAACCTGTTTCTCGCGTTCGAAGAATCATTGAACAACGCCTTGAAACATGGCCGGCCCGGCCGCGTCCATGTCCGCATGCACGCCAGCGATTCCCAGTTCGAAATCAGCGTTGAGGACAACGGAAGCGGGTTCACATCCGCGAACCAGACCGCCTCCAGCCGGAACGGATTGCGAAACATGCAGCAGCGCCTTTCAGAAATCGGCGGCCGCTGCGAAGTAAACAGCCAGCCAGGTAAAGGCACATCGGTCCGGTTTTCGATTCCGCTCGGGCCCGCAATTCAAAACGAAGTGAAGTGAAGTAACGATGAACAAAGCAATTCGAGTTTCCATTGTTGATGACGAAGCTGACCTGCGCGAAAACATCGCGGGTTACGTGGACGCCGCGCCCGGCTTCAAATGCGTGAGCATGCACGACAGCGCGGAGGAGGCGCTCGTGCGATTGCCCAGGGAAAAACCGGACGTGGTGCTGATGGACATCAACCTCGGCGGCATGAGCGGCATTGAATGCGTGCGCCAGCTGAAGCCGCACATTCCCGGCGCCCAGATCGTCATGCTCACGGTGTTTGAAGATACCGAAAAAATCTTCAGCGCACTGGCGGCGGGCGCGAGCGGTTACCTGCTGAAACGGCTCGCACCGGCGAAGCTGCTGGAAGCGATCCGCGAAGTCTATGACGGCGGCTCGCCGATGTCCGCGCCGATCGCGCGCAAGGTTGTGCAATCCCTGCAGGTCACACCGACACGCGACGAAAGCGCCGAGCTGTCACCACGCGAACGCGAAGTGCTCGACGGCCTCGCCGAAGGACAGGCTTACAAGCAGATCGCCGAAAAGCTCGGCGTGAGCATTCATACCGTGCGCAACTACATCCGCCGGATTTACGAGAAACTTCACGTCTGTTCCTCGGCCGAAGCGGTCGCGAAATACCTGAGACATTGAACCATGATTCCACCGTCACCCCAGAGCCGGATCGATTCGTCGGAAAGCGACTTCACGCTGCAACGCGTTGTTGTTCGTGGAACCCGGCTCGCGCTCTGGTTTGCCGGAATCGTTGCGTTCCTGATCACGAGCATTCTCAACGAAGCCATTGCCGCTGAGTGGAAACCTGCGTCCGGTCCCCTGCTCACGCGCTGGGCCGCTGAAGTCAATCCGACCAACGCACATCCCGAATATCCGCGACCGCAGCTTGTCCGCCCGGACTGGCTGAATCTGAATGGCCTTTGGAATTACGCCATCACACCAAACACAAACTCGCGCCCGGCACAGTTCGATGGCGAAATTCTTGTCCCCTTCCCCATCGAATCCGCTTTGTCCGGAGTGATGCGACGCCTGGATGAACACAGCACGCTCTGGTATCAGCGACGGTTCAGAATTCCCGCCAATTGGGCCGGCCGTCGCGTGCGCCTGCATTTCGGTGCCGTGGATTGGCTGACGCGCGTCATCGTGAACGGACAGGAGATCGGCGAGCATCGCGGCGGTTACGACAGCTTCACGTTCGACATCACGGATCAGCTGAAATGGACGGGCGATGAAGAGCTGATCGTCGCGGTTTACGATTTGACCGAAGGCGATCAGGCGCGTGGCAAACAGGTGCGCGAACCCGAAGGCATTTTTTACACGCCCGCTTCCGGCATCTGGCAAACCGTGTGGCTTGAACCGGTTTCGAATGTTTCAATCGACGGACTTTCACTCACACCCAATCTCGGCCAGAACGCGCTTCGCGTGAAGGTCGCGGTCAACAGCCTCAACACGTCGCACACCATCGAACTGATCGCGCTGGCCACAAATCAGGTGATCAGCAGCATCACAGGCGCGCCGAATCGTGAACTGGTCCTTCCCATTCCATCAGCGCGACCGTGGTCGCCGTCCGATCCGTTTCTGTACGACCTCAAGGTGATTCTCCGAGATGGAACGAACGTGGTGGATTCAGCGAGCAGCTACTTCGGCATGCGGAAGATTGCGTTGAAAAAAGATGGCGAAGGCATTCTGCGCATCGCCTTGAACGATCAGTTTCTTTTCCAGATCGGCGCACTGGATCAGGGTTATTGGCCGGACGGCATTTACACCGCGCCGACGGATGAGGGGCTCAGGTTCGACATCGAGTTTCTCAAACGCGCGGGTTTCAATCTCGTGCGGAAGCACGTCAAAGTGGAACCGGCGCGCTGGTATTACTGGTGCGATAAACTCGGTCTGCTCGTCTGGCAGGACATGCCCAGCGGCAACAACACCACCGCAACGAGCCGCACCCAATTCGAAGTCGAACTGCATCGCATGGTCGAAGGCCTTCGCAATCATCCCTCCATCGTCACTTGGATTCTCTTCAACGAAGGTTGGGGCCAATACGACACCGAACGGCTCACGGCCTGGCTCAAGGCGCTGGATCCTTCCCGCCTCGTGAACAATGCCAGCGGCTGGACCGATGAACGCGTCGGCGACGTCGTCGATATCCACAGCTATCCCGGACCTGAATCGCCGCGCCCGGAAACGGATCGCGCCGCAGTGCTCGGTGAATTCGGCGGAATCGGATTCGGCATTCCGGGTCATACCTGGTCCACCCGATTCTGGGGCTACAAGCTCGTGAGCGAACAGGAGCGGCTGGTTTCAGAGTGCTGCGAACTTTTGGATCGGCTTCATGTGCTGCGCGAATCGTTCGGATTGAGCGCCGCCGTTTACACGCAAACCACCGACGTTGAAACAGAATGCAACGGATTGCTCACGTACGACCGCGCCATTGCGAAGATCGATCCGGCGGTCCTGGAAAATACATTGCGCGTTGGGAACCAGCGCCGTTATCACGTCATCGTCGCCAATGCGCTCCACGGCCGCATCGTGTGGAAGTACACGACACAGAAGCCGCCGGAAAAGTGGATTGAGCCCGAGTTCGACGACAACGAATGGACCAAGGGAGTTGGCGGTTTCGGCACGCGCGGCACTCCGGGCAACCTGACGTCCACGGTCTGGGAAACCACCGACATCTGGCTGCGGCGCGAATTCAACCTGGGCAATGAAGATCTCCGCGAAGCGCGCTTTCTTCTGCACCACGACGAGGACGTGGAGGTTTATCTCAATGGCGTTCTCGCGCTGCGTTTGAAAGGATACGTCACCGGATACAAGGAAGCGCCGATCGATCCCGCCGCGTTGGCGACATTGAAGACAGGAACGAACGTGATGAGCGTTCACTGCCATCAATCGGGCGGCGGCCAGTTCATCGACGTCGGCATTGTGACCCCCGGAGCCAATCGTGCCGGAAACAGGAATCAGCCGAACGCGCCAGGCCAGAGCTCCCAGTAGCTGTATCCAAGAAGCGGATTCCCGGCGCGCCCCGACAGACTGAGACGCTGTCTGAACGTTGGCGCAAAGCCGTTCCGGTTCGTGCTTTGAAAGCGGGAAAAAGCGTGTGCACGAAAGTAGAACTTGCGCCGGTGCTGAAGCTCACTAATCTTTTGCGACGCGGACGGCGGGGTAGCCAAGTGGTAAGGCAGGGCTCTGCAAAAGCCTTATGCGTCGGTTCGATTCCGACCCTCGCCTCCAATTCCAACTGCGCTTGCAGCATTGGTTTAGGAGCTGAGGGGTCCAAAACGGACACCAATTTTCGACTTCCCTTAAAATTGTCTAAACAGAATTAACCTTGTCTGTTCAGGCGACGACAGCGGTTTCGGCCTCTTTTATCTTCCGTGGTTGCGAAAGATTCGCATGAAACCACGATTTCGTCTCATCCGCCGGGGTATTCGCGGCGGAGCCTTCTATTGCGTTGGTGCCCACACTGGCACCCGCATCAACGCCATTGAAATGCACCGCATCACCTGGCCGCAGATGCACGGTTTCATTCGCAATCCGGTGGGATCGCTTTGGGGAAATCCGTCAATCTGGGATGCGCAGTCCGACTCGGGGATGATGCAGGAAGAAATCCCTTCTTATCGTATGCATGGATTTGCCGACCACTACGTTCTTGGCTGACGCCACTACCGTCACTGGTTATTCTGGGTTCGGTGTGCCTGGCTGAACAAACGATCACGAAACTGCCACGATCTGCACCCGCTTATTTTCCGCAGAGATGCCTTGGGGCAAATGCACGTTCCAGCGCCGTTCACTTTCGTCCACCTGCATCACCACTGTGGCGGAGGCCGGCGCATGATTGACCGGCGTGTTCACCAGCACGAAGTCCGGCCCCATTTGCGAAACTGGCAGCGGAAATCCATTGACCAGCAATTGCATGTTCACCCGGGCGGAATGGCCGCCTTGACTCGATCGTGGAAGAACCATGGATGATGTTTTCATACAAAATGCGCTGACCTACGCGAGCCGTCACCATCTATCTCCCACTCGCGGAGCGGCTCGGCTTCGGG
>Ga0065721_10051375_pt1 | contig 15049 bp, 13 predicted proteins | sample Mesricmetagenome_FD_59108 | JGI IMG/M metagenome (GOLD analysis project Ga0065721, IMG submission 59108) | Mesophilic microbial community from rice straw/compost enrichment Sample: eDNA_1 v2 (version 2) | ecosystem: Engineered > Solid waste > Grass > Composting > Bioreactor | place: USA: Davis... | reverse complement strand
GTCGCCAGCGTCCATGCGAGCGCGCCGGCTCCGATGACTACGACAGCCGCGGCAGCCAGCGTAACGGATTTCGCCGCACGGCCCAGCTGCCTCCACTTATTTAACATCGCGATCTATTCACCCCAGTAACAATGGAACATCGGTAATCGACTCCATTATGTTGGAGGAAGGCGCCTTCAACCACCCTACTAAGTGCACAGCAAAGCAATAGAGATGCGACGATCTTCGGGGGAGGTTCGCAGTGGGAGCTCGCTGTAGCGGTGTGTGGTGCCGCTACAACAGCGGAGCGCGGAGCTTTGGTGATTCAACGGTGTGTGGGGCCGCTACGGCAGCGGATCGCGGAACTTTGGTGATTTAACGGTGTGTGATACCGCTACAGCAGCGGATCGCGAAACCTTTGGCGATTTAGCGGTGTGTGGGGCCGCTACAGCAGCGGAGCGCGGAACTTTGGTGAATTAACGGTGTGTGGAGCCGCTACAGCAGCGGAGCGCGGAACTTTGGTGAATTAACGGTGTGTGATACCGCTACAGCAGCGGATCGCGAAACCTTTGGCGATTTAGCGGTGTGTGGTGCCGCTGCAACTAAACAAAAAAGCCGCCCCCGTCTTTCGACGAGAACGGCTTTGCCGCTACCAATGGTTCCGTATTTCCGGAATGATCTCCGTGAACATCTCGCGTCCGATATTGAACAGGATGATGATCGCGGGCACGATCAATACGATGAAGCTCGCATATGTCAGTCGGATACGGCTCATCCGCTTAACCGCTACCCACCGTTCAAGCCTATCGACGGTCCAAGATAAGCTTACGCCGCCCCACAGGAACAACAGGGTGAATAACGCGATTCCCAAGAACGCCTGCGGTCCGAACAACTCGCCGCCCGGATTGGACAGGAAGAACGGAATCCCGATCACGGCCGTCATCGCGACACCGTAACTCAGCCCTCTTGCCGCCCATCCGTTCGGCAGCACAGGCATTACGCACGTGAAGATCAAGCTATTCCCCAGCGTGAACAGCATGCCGAGCACCGTAAGCATCAGCAACGCTCCCCAATGGAAGCCCGAAGCCATCTCGGGATAAGCGAGCGCGATAATGCCCATGACGACGCGAAGCAGCACTCCGAACAACGAACCCGACAATAGCGCGGCTGCCAAAGAAATTCCGAATCTGCTTATCCAAGGTGTCATAGCCATATCCGGTGCTCCGCCTTAACGAATATTGCCGCCGGCTATGCGATCGCCGGAATTGCCGGACGGATCCGTCTTATAGTCGTCTTCCGCCGCGTGAATGATGAACGATTTGCCCCACACCGACAGGTCCGCGCCCTTCTCCAGCGTCAAGCCTTCGAGAACGAATTCCGCGTTCACCGAGCCGTCGGCATCCGCTGCGAGATTCGGGAAGTCTCCCGCGTGGTGTCCCTCCGGATTGTCGTGGCCGTGCTTCTTCGTATCGGGATTATAGTGTCCGCCGGCCGTCTTGAAGTCATTGTTCTCGATCAGCTTCTCGTGCAGATGGAAGCCGTGCTTGCCCTGCGCGAGTCCCGTCGCTTCCAGGCGAACCATCACGCCGCCTTCTGCTTCGGACAGCAGCGCTTTGCCGATAACCGTGCCGCTTGCGTTCGTGATCGGAACGTACGTCTCGCCGATCCAGATCGCTTTCGTCGCCTCTCTCCAATAGACCGGCTGCCCGAGCAGGTCGCCGACCATGCGAATCGGCACGTATGTCGTTCCTTTGTATTGCAGCGACTCCGGTACCTGTTGACCGTTGTTGTTGTACTGCCCCTCGGACGACGAGCGGTCCGCTCCGTTCACGAATATCTTCACTTTATCGAACGACACGGAGATATTGCTCTGCTTCGCCATCGCGATGCCGGAGAAGAACAGCGATCCGCAGGCGAATGCAATGCCGATATGTTTCCAATTTAATTTAGTCATGCGCATATGCGCCTCCCTATAAGCTACTTAATGAGATCCTGATCCGCTACGGATAGGATGATGATATCGCCGTCATGCTCGCCTCTCGCGATCGCAAAGCTGCCGGAGATCGACTTCAGCACGTTAAGCGACATCGTCGGCACCTTGTTCAAGGTAGTCATCTGTCCGCTGCTCAGCTTCACGACTTTGCCGCTCACCTTCATGGTGCTCGACCCGATTTTGTGCTCGACCTTCAGCTTGCCTTTCGTTGCCGTGAACGTCGACTTTTTCGCGTTCCAGACGTATTTGAAGCCTGCGGCCTCCAGCAGGTTTTTAGCCGGAACGTATTGATAGCCGTACGGGTCCGCCACCTTCACCTTCAGCTGCTTGCCATTGATGAACAAGTACGTGCCTTTGGCTTCGATCGCCGACGCGTCGTCGATTCTCTCTGCGTACAAGTAGTCGTTCATTTCCACCGTGATGCCCTTCGTGCTCTGACCCGGGGTTACCTCGAGCTTGCTGTCGAACTCCGCGACGAAGCCTTGGGACTGGCCCGGCTTCAGCTTTCCTTCGAATTTCACTTGAGAGAAAGCCGCCGTATTGAAGTCCTTGTCGAGCAGCTCGACGGACGTCGCCGGGTTCTTGATCGTATACGGGCTCGTATTCTGGAACAACAACGTCGCTTTGAAATGCGCATCCGCGACTTTCGCGTTGCCCGCGACGACCTCCAGCCTTACGATCTTGAACGCGAGCTCGTTCTCCTGCATCGCCTCTAACCCTTCGAAGAAGTCGGCTGCCGCCGGCTCTACGATCTCCGTCTCGTCTGTGTACATTTCTTCGTCCGCGAAAGCGGAACGCCCTCCGAGCATGCTAGCCATGAACGCTACGAGCAGTAATAACGCGCACCTTGTTCTCATTGCCACCATTCCATCTCCTCGTCACTGTTTTGTACAATTCGTATGTTACAGGGGAGGTTTGAAGTTTCTACGGGGAGAACATCGAGTTTATGCGAAAATGATGCGAAGATCGTGTGAAGATGGCCCGCGGAATGTGATGGTATTAAAAAAGACGCCCCGCTTATGCGGAACGTCATTAGGATGGGATATACTTCGTCGATTCGATCGGCGATACCCTGTATACGGACCGGGCCGACCAATAGGTCGTCATCCCGACCGTAAGCAGAATCGCGGCCAGTATGAAGAGCAACCGGGCTGTGGGCGGGGAGTATATAAAGCTGATGGCATCGATGCTTCCCCGCGACTGTGGCTCGCAGATCACGTAAGCGAACCAGCCTCCGGCTGCGAATCCGATCAACGTGCCGAACATCCCCGTCAACAAGCCCTCCGCCCACATATACATGCGGAGCAGCCGCGGCGGTATGCCGATGCTTCTCAGAACGCCAAGCTCTCTTCTTCTGTGCTTGGCCACGCGAAGCATGACGACGGCTAAGCCGGTGACCCCGATGGCGAGAGAAAGCAGATTGAATCGCTCGAACAAGCTAAGCAGCAGTCCGAGGTTGCGGAAGTAACCGGCGTAGTCGCTCTCTATTCCTCTAAGCGGAGATACGTTAAACCGGGCTAGCACCGCTGCGGTCTCCTCCCGCCACTCCCGGGCAAGCTCGATGTCGGCGAAACGGAGGAATATCGCGGAATGCATCGTTTTCACGCCTTCTCCGAGGCGGAGAGCCTCCTGCGCGTTCATCCATATCCCCGATTGGACCGGATACGAGAGCCTTTCATCGTCCACGACCCCGACGATTGTCTTGCTGACCGCATGTCCGTTGATCGTGAACGATACGGCCTGCCCGTCGTCCAATTGCCGCGAGCCTCCCAAGAAGATCAGTGCTCCAGAAGATACGATCATCGCATCAGGGTCTTCTAGCAACGCCTGCCATACGTCGCGTTCATCCCCATCGACGAGCGGGAGCTCGTTCGTCTCCGCGTAAGCGGCATCGATGCCGTTGACCGCGTATCCGCGCCAATCCGACTCCTTCCACGGCAGCAATACGACGGCGGATGCCTTCGGGTACTCCTCAGGCGGATAACCTACCTCGCTTAAGTACGCATGCAGTTGATCCGGGTTGATGAGCCGAATATCTTCCTCATAATAATCGTATCCGCCGGTTTCCGTTCGACTGTCGGTACGCTCGATGAGCTGGCCGTTATAGTCGGCAAGAATCGCGGAGAAGCTGGCCAGGCATGAGACGGAGCAGAATAAGATCAACAGCAACCCCGTACGCACCCGATTGGCTTTCAGTTGGGATAAGCCTAAATTCAATATGCCATAGGCTCCCGATGCTTTGCGCATGGCTGCAAGCGCTAGTCGGCACACCCACTCGAGCCACCTGACTCCCGCGTAACCGAACACGGGGACGATGATGAGGAATGCGGTGATCGACATCGTCGCGAAATCCCCCTCCACGAACCATGCCTCGCGGACTGAAGGGATCGCCGTAAGAACGGTCAGGAATAAGACGATCGACAGCAGCAAGCCCGATATCCAAGCATGAGGACTGGAGCCGGCCGAAGCGAGGTTGCGCTTGCGTTCTATGGCATGAACGGTACCCATCTCGGCATATGACAGCGCACGCTGCGAGACGAGCCACATGCACGCGAACACAACGCCTACTCCGAGCGATATCCCGATCATGGCCGATCGGAATAACGTGCCTGCATTCAACAGGAACGGCATCGACTCGAAGAACCACTTATAGCCTTCGACAAGCCACACCGTAAGAGCCGATCCCGTCAATCCGCCAATCACGCCAGCGAGACCGGCATAGTACAAAGCCTCTATGCGCAGCATTCGCTTCAAATCTAATCTGCTGAATCCGAGCGTACGCATCGTTCTCATCCCCGGCTTGCGCTCTACGGCGATCAACCGGAATAAATTGATCGTCAGCAGGATGCTCATCAGGAACGCGTTCAAGATCGGTACTCCGAAGAAGTACGAGACGTAAGCCGTCGGACTATCATCGGAAGCAACACGGGCCGCCTCCTCCTTGACGTACTCGGAACGCCACGGCGGCGCCGGAAACCGGGTGCCGACCGCGCTCGTATAGGAGCCGTCAGGCAAGCCGAAAAGCTGCCGAGCGGCATCTGCCGTAACGATCGCGGTAGCATCGGCGTGTTGGACGCCGAGATATCCCGTCAAGCCTCGCTCCTGAACGACGCGATCGACTTGGAAGCCGACGGGGCGATTGTCCAGATCCAGCACGTACACGACGTCACCCGCTTGGGCGTCCAGGCGGCTCGCCGCGGTCTCCGATAGAATTATCCGGTCAGCGTCGAGTCTAGCTGGCCACTCCAGCTCCCGCAAGCGTGGATCCCATATCAGCGCTTGCTCCATGTCGGTTCCTAGGACCAAGACGTTCGGCATAACGGTGCTCCCCGAAGCCTCCGTACCTCGGCTTAGCGCGATTTTATAGGAGATGATGGGCAGCAGGGCCGAGTCGCTGTCGCCGCCTGCCGACCGAAGCATGCTCCGCATCTCTTCAGCCTCGTAATAATGCTTCGGGAGCACGGATTGTTCGATGGCGGGAACCTCGTACGCGATGTTATCGAGATGCTGTCTGATGTACCGGTCCGTGCTGTCGGAATACGTGATAAGCATCGATATTAGCGGCGTAATTAACGCCGTGCTGATCGAGAGGCCGACGATCGTCAGGATCGCGGTCGGCTTGTTCAACCCGATCTCCCTGGCGGCAATTCGGCGAACGTGCGGATAACGAACATTCACCCAGACTGCGTACAGCAGCAATAACGCGAGCGGCGTCATTCCGATGAGCAGCATCATGGAGTCACGGCCCTCTCCTCTATCGCGGCGGACCGGCGCTCGGATATCAGCTTGCCGCTATCCATGTAAAGCGTGCGGTGAGCATAGCCCGACACCTTCGGATTATGAGTGACGATAACGAAGGAAATGCCGTCGTGCCGGTTGATATGGTCGATCAAATCCATGACCATCGCGTTACTATCGCCGTCAAGCGCCCCCGTCGGTTCATCCGCGAACACAATCCTCGGCTGGTGCACGATCGCCCGCGCCAAGGCAACGCGCTGCTGCTGCCCGCCCGACAATTCGTCCGGGCGATGGTTGGCCCGGTCTCTGAGACCGACCCGCGTCAGCGCCTGAAGAGCCCTCTCTCTCGCAGCCGATCTGGCGATTCCGTTGCATAGAAGCGGAAGCTCGACGTTCTCGGCCGCGCTTAGTACGGGGACAAGGTTATAAAATTGAAAGACGAAGCCGAGATATTTCGCGCGGAAAGCGTCCCTTGCCCGTTCGGATAGGCCGGAAACCTGAATCCCCTCCATCCGAACGCTGCCCGTGGTGACGTCGTCCATGCCGGCCAGACAGTTGAGCAGCGTCGTCTTGCCGCAGCCGGACGGCCCCATGATCGAGACGATCTCGCCGCGGCGCAGCTCGAAGTTCACGTTCTTCACCGCTTCGATCGCTTGATCTCCGATTCCGTATATTTTGCGCACGGCTTGCGCTTCGAGCAGCACGGACTGATCGTTCATGGCAATTCCCTCGTTTCACATGGTATGGGCTATGCTGCCGGAAATACGGGAAGCCTCAGCACGAACAGCGTACCTCTACCGACCTCGCTTGCGACGTTCAGCGTGCCTCCGTGAGCCTCTACGAATTGCTTCGCGATCGCGAGGCCAAGGCCGGTCCCGCCCGCCGAACGGCTGCGAGAGTCGTCCGCGCGATAAAACCGGTGGAAAATATAAGGCAGCTTGTCGGCCGCAATGCCCGGTCCCGTATCGGCAACCTCGATCTGGATATGGCCGTCTTGCTCCGTCGTCTGCCTGATCTCTACCTTCCCGCCTTCCGGCGTGTACCGAATGGCGTTGCCGATCAGGTTGATCAGCGTCTGCTTCATGCGCGACGGATCGCAGTACACTTCGCATGCCAAGGCGTCCAGCTCGCTGAGCCCGATCTGTTTCTCTTCCGCTTCCACCGAGAATATATCGACGACCTCCCGAAGAAGGAGGTTGATATCGATCCACTCGCGGTCGAGCCTCAGCTTCCCCGCTTCAGCTAGGCTGAGCTGCTGCAGCTCCTGGATGAGCCGAGACATCCTCTTCGTCTCGTCGAGCAGAGAGACGAGGTTCTCTCGCTTAAGCTCCATTGCGCCTTTGAGCATCGTCTCGAGATGTCCGCGCAGGATCGCCACCGGAGTGCGCAGCTCGTGCGCCGCATCGGAGACGAGCTGGTTGCGCGCCTCTTCGCCTTGGATCCATTCTCTCGAGACCCGGTTGAACAAGACGGCCAATTCGGCGATTTCGTCCTCGCCGCCGACTTGGATGTCCTTCTCGATGCCGGTTTGCGACACCTGTCGCGCTTCGGCGACGAGCTGCTGCATCCGGCTCGAGAGCAGCAGCGCAACCCACGATGCGGTCCCTCCAATGAGCAGAAAGAGAAAAAGCAGCATGAGCGCATATTGCAGGGAGCGGCTGCCGGCGTCTCCATGGCTTCCCCACGCGTAGCCTAGGACGACCGCAGCGATCGCTGCGAAAGCTGCTGTGACTCCGATGGCAACGGCAAGCTTCGTGCGTTGCTTCATACGACATCACCGAATTTGTAGCCTACGCCGTGAACCGTCACGATGTAGTCCGGATTGGAGAAGTCGCTCTCGATCTTCCGCCTAATGTTCCGAATGTGCGTATCGATCGTGCGCTCGTAGCCGGTATACTCTTCGCCGAGCGCGATTTCAAGCAGATCCAGGCGGCTGTATACGCGCCCCGGGGACTGCGCCAGCGTCCGCAGAATCTTGAACTCCGTCGGCGTGAACGGGACGGGCTTCCCTTGCACGCTGACCGCATGCTTAGGCAGGTCGATCGTCAGTCCGCCGCGCTGCAGCAGCTCATCTGGTTTGCGCTCCGTTGTCTGGTTCCAATGCGGCTGGGACTGCGTCCGCCTGAGCACGACGCGAATGCGCGCCTCCAGCTCCCGGATGGAGAACGGCTTCGTCATATAATCGTCCGCCCCGAGCTCCAACCCGAGCAGCTTGTCGACCTCCTCCGCCTTCGCGGTCAGGAAGATGACCGGCACTTGCGAGAAGCCTCGGATTTGTCGGCACGTATCGAGTCCGTTCATGCCCGGCATCATCCAATCGAGCAGCACCAGATCGACGTTCTGCGTCTGCCGCAGCTTCTCCAGCGCCTCTACGCCGCTCGATGCCTCCACGACGCAATACCCGTCGTTACGCAAGTAGCTGGCTATGAACGCTATCATCTTCTCCTCGTCATCGACGACGAGAATCGTCGCTTTCGCCTCGACATAGTTGTTCACGTTATGCGCCCCATCTCTCGTTGGTCCGAACCTTATCTCCCCCTATTGTACAGGATAGATATGAAGAAATTATCAAGACACCCTCAAGAAAATAGCAAAAAAACCGTTCCTTCGAGCATTTGCTCGATAGGAACGGTTCTAAGGTTGCGCGTTCGGCGGTTTAGCGGCACCACGTTCCGCTATCAGACGCACACGAGCCACTTTCGGCTGAATAGCGGAACCACGTTCCGTTATCGCGCGTGTATTACTCGCTCACGAGCTACTTTCGGCCAAATAACGGAACCACGTTCCGTTATCAGACGCACACGAGCCACTTTCGGCGGAATAACGGAACCACGTTCCGTTATCGCGCGCACACGAGCCACTTTCGGCCAAATAACGGAACCACGTTCCGTTATCGCGCGCGCATTGCTCGCTCACGAGCCGCTCCCCGCGCTCACTTGCGCCCGTAGTCTGCCTTAATCTCGCCCCACTCTTTGGTCTGCCATTTCGTTACCTTGTTCGGGTACTTGTTGTTCTTCAGCCACTGGACGGCGCGGTCGACGAGACCCCAGATTTCGGCGGTGGACTCGTCGCGGACGAGCGTGGAGGAGACTTTCTTCTCCTTGACCCACTTGATCGCGTTCACCGAGTCGCTGTAGACCGTCTTGTTGCTGCCGAGCTTCTGCAAATAAGCTAGTCCGTGCACGATCGCAAGGAATTCACCGAGATTGTTCGTCCCCTTGCTGATCGGACCGACGGAGAACAGAACTTCGCCGGTCTGGGTGTCAACGCCCTTGTACTCGACGGGCCCCGGATTGCCAGCCGTACCGACGTCGACGGAGATGCTGTTGTAGTCGACTTGCTCCGTAGACGCAGCGCCGCCGGACTTCGCACTCCCTGCACCGCCGGTCGACTTCGAAGCTTGTCCGAAGCTTTTTTTCCAACCGGCGCCGTAAGCAACCTCGGCTTCCGCCTTCGACTCGTACGACTTGTATTTAGCGCCCTCGAACTGATCGACTTGCTTCTGGCACTCCGGCCATGTCACGTAGATCCCGGGCTCTCTGCCTACCCACACGACGTAATATTTCTGCTTCGCCATCGATATCCCCCTCGCCTACTCGCCCGGCTTCCGCAGCAGCAACGCCTGGAAGTGCGGTTCGCCTTCGCCCATCGGCACCGTGTAAAACTCCTCTATGCCGAACAGAGGCTGAACCAGCGCCTGAAGCTCCTCGTCCGTGTACATTGCGAAAAACCGTTTCGGCTCATAAGCGTCCTTGTCCCAAATCCCCTCAGAGCTCTCTCCTCCATATACGCCGTAGAAGAATAGTCCGCCCGGCTTCAGCACCCGGTGAATATTCGCCAGCACGTCTCCGATTTCCGCCTTCGGGACATGCAGCAGGCTGTTCATCGCATAGACGCTGTCGAATTGCCCGTCGTCGAACGTCAGCTCGCGAACGTCCATCTGCCGCGCATCAAGCCCTTTCTCCTTGCACAGCCGCACCATCTCGGAGGACAGATCAACGCACACGACTTCGAACTGGTTTTCCTGAAAATAGTGCCCGTCGCGCCCCGTCCCTGCTCCGATTTCCAGAATCGTATTTTTATCTTCCTCAAGCAGAGAATGCAGGAATTGCTGGCGTACCTCGAACTTCCAAGACGCCATCCGCGATTGGTCCCGCTCCTCCGCATATTTGTCATAAGCTTGTCTCAGCGAATTCTTCTCGTTCCCCACGCGCGCACGCTCCTCTTCTGTATGAATCTATTATAAGGCCCTAGGCGTCTTTCTCCAATGAACCATGACCAGAAAAACAAGCACCGCGCAGCATTCCAACGCCGCGATAATGATACCCATCGGCAGCGCGTTGCTGCTGCCGGCGATGCCGACGAACGGCGCCAGCAGGCCGCCGAGCAGGAACGTCATCAAGCCGAGGAGCGCCGACGCGCTGCCCGCCGCATGTCCTTGATCGCCCATCGCTAGCACGAACCCGCTTGTGCTGATTATCCCGACGCTCGACACGACGAAGAAGAGCGGAATCAGGATCAAGGCGAGCGGAGCTTCAAGCGCGATCATCGCTAACAGCGACAAGCCCCCGCAGAGCGCAATGCCTAATCCGATGACGAACAGCTTCTTCTCTTCCACCCGGGCGGCAAGCCTGCCGGTGAGCTGTCCGGCGATAATGATTCCAAGACCGTTGACCGCGAAGAACACGCTGAATAGCTGCGGCGATACGCCGTATATGTTCTGCAGCACGAACGGCGAACCGGAGATATATGCGAACATAGCCGCGGACACCAAGCCTTTCGTGAGCGCGAAGCCCATGAAGCGGCGATTGCCGAGCAGTCTTCGGAACGCCCGCAGCGTCTCGCCTAATCCGCCGGTCATCCTTTTCTCCGCTCGCAAAGTCTCCGGCAAACCAAGCAGAACGCCGACGAACAGCAGCAGTCCCCATCCCGCCAGCACGTAGAACAGTCCCTCCCAGCCCATGAACTTCATCAGCTGCCCGCCGATGACCGGCGATAAGATCGGAGCCGCTCCGTTAACGAGCATAAGCATGGCGAAGAACCGCGTCAGCTCGGGACCCTCGTACATATCCCGCGCCGCGGCGCGGGCAATGACGATGCCGGCCGAGCCGGCAAAGCCTTGTATAAACCGGAGCGCGATGAACATTCCGATCGAAGGACTCAGCGCGCACAATAGGGAGGCGATGCCGTACACCGCAAGCCCAATAAGCAACGGGCCCCGTCTACCGATAACATCGCTCCACGCGCCAGCGAACAGCTGACCGACGGACAAGCCGATCATGCAGGACGTCAGGCTAAGCTGGGCCAGCGAGGAGCTCGTTCCGTAGTCGGTCGCCAGCGTAGGCAATGCGGGCAGATAAAGGTCGAGCGACAGCGGCCCGAACGCGGTCAGCGAGCCGAGCAGCGCGATCAACCATACGAGGGCTTGTCGTCGGACTACCGGCTTAACGCTAGTAAGTTCTAATCCGTTCATAGTTACTCCTTCGTGCTGTAGCTTATAAGTATCTCAAGTAAATATAGACGCTGCAGATCGCAACCGACAGCAGCATCAGCGGCAACGCGAGCTTCATAAATTTCACGAACTTGATCGGATATCCTTCTTTGGCCGCCAGTCCCGCCGTCACGAGATTCGCGCTGGCGCCGATTAGCGTCCCGTTGCCGCCTAAGCATGCTCCGAGAGCCAGACTCCACCAGATCGGCTCCAGGTCGCTAACGCCCAATTCGCCCATCTCTTGAATCAGCGGAATCATCGTCGCCACGAACGGGATATTATCCATGAAGGCGGAGAACAGCGCGCTCATCCATAGCACCAGCATCGCCGTCGCCGCCGTGTTGCCGCCTGTAAGATCAATGGCTTCCACGGCCAAGTCCCGAATGATCCCCGTCTCTACCAATCCGCCTACGAGCGTGAATAATCCGACGAAGAAGAAGATCGTCGTCCACTCGACGCGCGTCAACGCCTCCTCCATCACATGCTCGCCCGTTAACAGCAACAAGAGGAACGCGCCGGCGAGCGCCATGACGGAAGATTCCACATGGATAACGCCATGCAAGAAAAATCCGATGACCGTTAGCGCCAGAATGGCGAGGCTCTTCCACAGCAGCGGAATATCCGTCAGCAGCGCTCGCGCATCGAGCTCCATCACATCGCTCTTGCGGGCTTCCGTCGTACGCAGATCGCCGCGGAAAAGCAGCTTGAACAGCGGAAGATGAACCGCCAAGATCACAACGACGATAGGAGCCAGGTTGTTGATGAACGCCATGAAGGTCAATTCCTCCACCGCGCTGCCTATCATGATATTCGGCGGGTCGCCGATTAATGTCGCCGTGCCGCCGATGTTGGAAGCGAGAATTTGCGAGAATAGGAACGGATACGGGCTCACTTGCAGTTGTCTCGCTAGACTGAAAGACACCGGCACGATGAGCATGACCGTCGTTACGTTATCCAAGAACGCCGAAGCGACCGCCGTGACGACCGCAAGCGCGAGCATAATTCTGACCGGCTCGCCCCTCGCCCGCTTGGCGGCGATGACCGCGATGTAGCTGAACAGCCCCGACTTCGCCGTCACGCCGACGATAATCATCATGCCGATCAGCAAACCGAGCGTATTGAAATCGATATAAGACTCGATCACCGAGTTTACGTCAACGATACCGAAAGCGACGACGGCTATACCTCCAAGCATAGCAACGATCGTCCGATGAATCTTGTCCGAAATGATTAAACCGTAAGCGACGGCGAATATCGCCAACGCATAGATCGCTTGCTGTTCCATGGAACCTCCTGAATCGACATAGTCACCACCCATCATACCCTATTTTGTCGCCAGACCAAAAATATAAAAGGCAGCCCGCCTACGCGGACTGCCATCGAGCCTTATTTCACCGTAATGTCCAACCGCTGCGCCTTAGCGTCCCATTTGGTCTTCGCGCCAAGAGACTCCAGCACCGCCGCCGGAACCCACAGCTCCTTCCCTAGAACGACCGGGGCTTGCTTCAGCTTAATCGTCTTGCCGTTAAGCTTAGCGGACGTGCTGCCTGCCTTGACTTCAAGCTTGTTCTTGCCTTTCGTCAAGGTGTACAGCTTCTTCTTCTTATCTTCCGAGCTCTTGCCTCCGACCAGCTTCATGGCGTCGGCGAGCGACAGCAACGGATATCCTTTCGATACGTCCAGCTTGGCTGTAGACGACTTGCCGTTCGCATAGACGGTCGGAACGATGACCTTCTCCGGCGCGTAGAACGCGGTCATCTGGATCGGCTTCGCCTTGCCGACGAACTTCCGCGTCGGTTCGCCTAGCTGTCCTACGCTGTTAGGACCCCAAGTGTACACGGAGCCATCCTCTACGATGGCATGGGCGTGAGACCAGCCGCCGGAGGACATGGATTTCATCTTGGGCAGGTCCAGCTTAATGAATTGATCGACACCGCCCTCCTCGGCCCATACGGTCCCGTCCTTCTTCAGCACGTAAGCACGGTCCGCCGTCGGATAGACGGCTTGAACGTCTTTAATGGTCGTTATGCGGGTAGGCGCCTTCTCGTATCGGTTTCCTGTTGACGAGTACACCACGCCCCAGTACCAAAGCGTGCCGTCGGCTTCGACTGCGTAGCTGCCGGCGTTATGCATAGGCGCGATAAGGACGAAACGTTGATCGCCCAAGATCTTGACCGGAACGTAATGATCGTGGTCCTCGATCGTCATATGCGTTTGGCTGTCCTCGATCGTCTGCGTGCCGTCACCGGCTGTCGCATGTCTGTTCATCCCCCATGACCAAGACGTGCCATCCTTCTTGATCGCGTGCCCTTGATTCCATCCGCTGGAGATCGAGCTGACATCCGTTAGCTCGACGACCTGCTTCGGCGTTACTTGATTCCCTCCCGCATTCTTACCTTGACCAAGAGTTCCGCTGGAATTGCTGCCCCACGACCACACCGTGCCGTCATCCTTGAGCGCAAAGCTCGAGCTCCAACCGGCGACAATAGCCGTAACATGATCAAGCCCCGTTACTTGAACCGGCACCGAGCTGTTATGATCTTCCGCCACTGTGGTGTAGTCCGCCGACATCTTCGTCTGGGTGCCGTTGCCGAGCTGACCGTCGTAGTTGGCGCCCCAAGCCCATACCGTTCCGTCCTTCTTCAGAGCCAGGCTGTGACCCATGCCGCCCGCAACGTCAATGACGTCGGTCAGTCCCTGTACGAGGGTCGGAGCAGGGCTTGTCGGGTCGTTCGTTCCGATGCCCAATTGACCGTATTTGTTATCTCCCCATGCCATCACTTTGCCGTTCTCTAGAACAGCAAGCGAGTGACTATTCCCAGAAGCAAGCTTAACGACCTTCGGCTTGTCCGCCGACCCTTCCGCGAACGCGGATACGGAGATCATTCCGCAAGCCACGACGGCTGCCAGCGCCGCGAATACGAACCTTGTCCAACGATTCCTTCGATTCATCCTGTTTTCCCCTTTTTCGAAAAAATCCGTATCATACGTTTCCATTATTGTCCAATCTATCGCCAACGGTCAACTCTTCCTTCACACCGCTTGTTCGCCGCTTACCGTTCGTATATCCTCTTACATAAGAATACAATCGATCGCGCACGGAGGCGCAGCCATGCAAATCATCGCCATGCTCTCGATGTTAATCGATCATATCGGCATCATCTTCTTCCCCGGCAACGTCTCTTGGCGAATCATCGGCAGAGTGGCGTTCCCGATCTATGCGTATTTCATCGTGCAAGGCTACTTTCGCACGCGCGACGTTAACCGCTATCTGAGACGCCTCGTCATTCTAGCCGTTCTCTCCCAAGTCCCCTTCATGCTAGGATTATCCACGTTAAAGATTAACGTCATCGGCACGCTCGCCGTTTGTCTCGCGGTACTGATCTTGGCAGACCGTTATCCGCGCTGGGCTGTCGGCTTCGTTGCTGCCGCCGCGCTCGCTCTCGAAGCGCTCCCGTTCGACTACGGTTACTACGCGATCGCGCTCATCTGCATCTATCGCTATCTTGATCGCAAATACTGGGCGCTCGCCCATCTTGCCCTTAACGGGCTGGCATATGCTCTCGATTCCGGCTGGCTGGTGCAAGCGTTCAGCATCCTCCCGACGCTCTTCCTCGCATACCGGGACACGCTGTTCGCGGAATTCAAGCTTGGGCTTGCGCCTCCCCGCTGGCTATGGCGCAGCTTCTACCCCGCGCATCTGGCCGCTCTCGCCGCCGTCGCATTATTACTGGAGAACACCTAGCATGAAGAACAAACCTCGCTCGCGCGGCGCTGCAACGTTCTGCGAGACCGTTGCAAGATCAAATCTCGCTCGCGCGACGCTACAACGGTCTGCAAGACCGTTG
>Ga0065721_10006538_pt1 | contig 15053 bp, 22 predicted proteins | sample Mesricmetagenome_FD_59108 | JGI IMG/M metagenome (GOLD analysis project Ga0065721, IMG submission 59108) | Mesophilic microbial community from rice straw/compost enrichment Sample: eDNA_1 v2 (version 2) | ecosystem: Engineered > Solid waste > Grass > Composting > Bioreactor | place: USA: Davis... | reverse complement strand
CTCGAGACGCTGCGGCAGGACGTGGGAAGAAGCGTCGAGGCGAGGTTCTCCGCCGGCGACCTGGCGGAGATGGGCTACGAACAAGTCGTGCCCGCGTTCTAGCCCCGGACCGCGCCGGCGAGGCACGGCCCGGGAAAGGCGTGTCAGGCTGCGGCCGCCATCTCGTCCTCGCGGACGAAGACCAGGCGGTCGGAACCCGCCGTGACGTGCACGGTCGATCCGTCGAGTATGCGTCCGGACAGGATCTCCTCGGCAAGCATGTCCTGCAGCTCGCGCTGGATCGTCCGCTTGAGCGGTCGCGCGCCGTAGGCCGGGTCGTAGCCCTTGTCGGCCAGGAAGGACAGCGCCGCCTTGTCGAGGTCGAGGGAGACCTTGCGGTCGGCCAGCAGCGCCTCGATCCGCCCGAGCTGGATGCGGACGATGTCGTCCATGTCCTTGCGACGCAGGCGGTGAAAGAGGACGGTCTCGTCGATCCGGTTCAGGAACTCCGGGCGGAAGGCCGCCTTAACGGCCTCCATCACGGGGCCGCGCGCGGCTTCTGCGTCCTCGGCCTCTCCCAGCGCGACGAGATGCTCGGCGCCAAGGTTCGAGGTCATGACGATCAGCGTGTTTCGGAAGTCGACGGTGCGGCCCTGGCTGTCGGTCAGGCGGCCGTCGTCGAGCACCTGCAGCAGCACGTTGAACACGTCCGGGTGGGCCTTCTCGATCTCGTCGAACAGGATCACCTGGTAGGGCCTGCGTCGCACGGCTTCGGTCAGCGCCCCGCCCTCGTCGTATCCGACGTAGCCGGGAGGCGCGCCGATGAGGCGGGCGACCGAGTGCTTCTCCATGAACTCGGACATGTCGATGCGGACCATCGCGCCGTCGTCCGCGAACAGGAAGCCCGCGAGCGCCTTGGTCAGCTCCGTCTTGCCCACGCCCGTGGGGCCGAGGAACAGGAACGAGCCTATCGGGCGGTTCGGGTCCTGCAGCCCGGCGCGCGCGCGGCGCACCGCCCGCGAGACGGCCTGGACGGCCTCGCCCTGTCCGACGACGCGCTTCGCGATCTCGTCTTCCATCCTGAGCAGCTTCTCGCGCTCGCCCTCCAGCATCCGGTCTACGGGCACGCCAGTCCACCGCGAGACGACCTGCGCCACGTGGTCGGGGGTCACGGTCTCCTCGACCATGCCGCACTGCCCCGTCTCCGAATCGGCAAGCTTCCTCTCCAGCTCGGGGATGCGGCCGTAGGCCAGCTCGCCTGCCTTCTGGAACTCGCCGTTGCGCTGGGCGATCGCCAGCTCGTTCCTGGCCTCGTCGAGCTGGCGTTTCAGTTCGGCGGCCTCGCCGAGCTTGGCCTTCTCCGACTGCCACGCGGCAGTCAGCGCCGAAGATTCCTCCTCGAGGCCGGCGAGTTCCTTCTCGAGCCGCTGCAGGCGGTCCCTGGACGCGTCGTCCTTCTCGGCCTTCAGTGCCTCGCGCTCGATCTTCAGCTGCATGACGCGGCGGTCGATCTCGTCCAGCGCCTCCGGCTTGGAGTCGACCTGCATCCGCAGCCGCGCGGCCGCTTCGTCCACGAGGTCGATCGCCTTGTCAGGCAGGAAGCGGTCGGTGATGTAGCGGTTCGACAGCGTCGCCGCCGAGACGAGCGCGGAGTCGGAGATGCGGACCTGGTGGTGCTGCTCGTACTTCTCCTTGATGCCGCGCAGGATCGAGATGGTGTCCTCGACCGTCGGCTCGGACACGAACACGGGCTGGAAGCGGCGGGCGAGCGCCGGATCCTTCTCCACGTGCTTGCGGTATTCGTCGAGCGTGGTCGCGCCGACGCAGTGCAGCTCGCCCCGGGCGAGAGCAGGCTTGAGGAGGTTCGAGGCGTCCATGGCCCCGTCCGCCTTGCCCGCGCCGACGAGCGTGTGCATCTCGTCGATGAAGAGGATCACCCCGCCCTCTGCCCCGGTCACTTCCGCCAGGACCGACTTCAGGCGCTCCTCGAACTCCCCGCGGAACTTGGCGCCCGCGATCAGCGAGCCCATGTCGAGCGCCATCAGCTGCTTGTCCTTGAGGCTCTCGGGCACGTCGCCGTCGACGATCCGAAGCGCCAGCCCTTCGGCGATGGCGGTCTTGCCGACGCCGGGCTCGCCGATGAGGACGGGATTGTTCTTGGTGCGACGCGACAGCACCTGGATGGCACGCCTGATCTCGTCGTCGCGTCCGATGACGGGATCGAGCTTTCCGGCGCGCGCGTCGGCCGTCAGGTCGCGTGCATACTTCTTCAGCGCGTCGTAGCCCTGCTCGGCCGACGCGGTATCGGCGGTGCGGCCCTTGCGGACGGCGTCGATGGCGGCGTTCAGCGCCTGGGGGGTGACACCCGCCTTGGTGAGGATTTCGGCGGTCTTGGACGACTTTTCCATGGCAAGCGCGGTCAACAGACGCTCGACCGTAACGAAGCTGTCCCTTGCCTTTTTCGCCAGCGCCTCGGCGGCCGCGAAGACCATGGCGAGAGGCTGCGACAGGTAGAGATGTCCGTTGCCGCCCTCGACGCGCGGCAGTGCGTTCAGCGCCGCCTCCACGCCCATCAGGACGGCCTTGGGGTCGCCCCCGGCGCGCTCGATCAGGGAGGCGGAGAAGCCTTCGTCGTCGTCGACGAGGGCCTTGAGCACGTGCTCCGGCGTGAACTGCTGGTGGTTACGGGAAAGAGCGGCGGTCTGGGCGGCCTGCAAAAATCCGCGCACGCGCTCGGAATACTTCTCGATGTTCATTCATGTCTCCTTCGATCGCCGGCCCTTGAAGGCGCCGGGTCATCGCCCGGAAAACAGGCCCCCTCTCCGAGGCAGGCCCTTCCTGAAGCCGATATGGGCGCCGCCGGCCTTTCGCTCAAGGCGGCGCCCGAAGGAGTCGGTCCTATCGCAGGCCCGCGAGGGCGAAGAGTGCGAGCAGGATGAAGACGCCGCCTATGAAGAGGGAAGCCCCAATGCCGGGCTTCACGGTCTCCAGCGTTGAATCCTTCGGATTCGCCGGGTTGTAGAACACGTCGACCTTGGCTCCCGCAGGATAGGGAGCAAGAAGCGCCTTCGCCTTGTTCTCGTCAGTGAGCTTGACGGGACCGAAGCGGACGCGGCTCCCCATGAAGTCGCTTCCGGATACGGAATACGAGTAGCGGACATCCGGCCACCAGCATTCATAGTCGTCGCCGTCCGCGTCCTTGCCGGCCTCGTAGCCAAGCTCGCTCGAGACGACCGTGCCGCTCGCAACGGGCCAGCGTGCGCTGGCGGACGCGCGTCGGCGGCCGTAGAGGCCGATCCCGAGGATGAGCAAGCCGAACGCGCCGAAAGCCGAAGCGAAGAACGCGGGGCTGCGGGAAAAGTCGAGGTCGTTGCCGTCGTCATGGTCGTAGAGCTGGGCAGGCTTCGCGGCCTTGGCCGGGGCGCTGTCAGCGGCGGTGGACGAGGCCGGCACCGTGTTGCAGATAAACAGCGCTGCTCCGGAATCCACGCCCGTCCAGGCCACCGCAAGCTCAGCCCCTTCCAAGGCCGCGCGGTAGTAGAGCGGGCCTTCCTTGCCGGAGTGGTCCTCCAGCTGCCAGCCTGCCGCCTTGAAGCTCTCCATGGTTGAGGCCGCAAGCGCGTCCGGTGCGGCAGTCTGGAAAGCGAAGAACTCAGCATCGGCGCATGCCCGTCCGAACGCTGCGGCGGCGGCCGAGACTGTCGCGAGCTTGCTTCCGTTGCCGTCTTCCTGCCAGTTCCATGCGATTTCGGGGAACCTGACCCCCGCAATGGACGATTCCGTCGCCCTGTCCTGCGCGAGCGTCACAGGAGATGAGGCGAGCAGCGCGGCGGCTGCGAAGAGGGCGGCGGTGAGTTTCATCATGCGCATGTTCCCGAATGGCTAGTCGTGTTTCGCCTGAGAGCGTTTCAGGCAAGGATCGCCAGGGCGATGAGGAGAAGAACGCCGCCGATGAAGGCCGGGACGCCGAGGGCTGGCTTGACGGTCTCGAGGGTCGAATCCCGCGGATCGGACGGGTTGTAGCGCACCTCCACCGCAGCTCCTTCCTTGTAGGGTGCCAGCAGTGCCTTCGCTTTTTCCTGCGTCGAGAACCTCACGCTGCCGAAGCGGATGCGGCTTCCCTGGTAGTCGCTGCCTGCCACGGAGTAGACGTAGCGAACCTCTGGCCACCACCCGTCGTAGTCCTCGTTGTCGCCGTCCTTCTCCGTCTCGTTGGCGAGTTTGCTGGACGTCACGCTTCCCTTGGAGATTGGCCAACGCGCGCTGGCTGCGGCCCGGCGGCGTACATTGAGCGAGTAGCCGACAAGGATAAGTCCTATCGCGACGAATGCGGCCGCGATGAACGCCGGTGCCGACAAGGCCATTCCGGCGGTGATGGGCGGGACGAGGATCTGCATATCGGGCTTTCCGGTTGGCGGACTGTCCTGGCCCGCGCCTGCCTCTCTCAGCTGAGGCATGAGCCAACGCAGCCAAGGATTCAAACTGAGCCTTGCGGACTTTCGTAAGGACTCGGTCCACCCTTGTCAACGATACGTGACAGTGAGTCCTTCTCCGCTGAACAAGGATTCATTGCGGCTGGAAGGCCCGGGGATTAGCCTCTGCCATCAGTGCTTGTCGAAGGAGACCGGAATGAGCAGCAAGAGGGAGCGCCAGGCGGCGCGTCGCGCGGAGCTGGAAGCTAAGAAGTCCCGCCGCAGGTTCATCCTCGGGGCGGGCGGCGTGGTGGCTCTGGCTGGCGCCGGATACGGGCTTTCGGCATTCATCGCGGCTCCGCCACCTGCACAGGGCGCGCTTCCGTTCGATCCGGCCTCCGATATCCAGGACACCGACGTCGTGATAGGCAAGGCTGACGCTCCGGTGACGGTCGTCGAATACGCGTCGCTGACCTGTCCCCATTGCGCCAGGTTCCACAACGAGTCCCTGCCCGAATTCCTGAAGGGCTGGGTCGACACCGGCAAGGCCCGCCTCGTCTTCAGGCACTACCCTCTTGATGGTTCCGCGCTGAAGGCCGCCGCCGCGGTCTCGTGCCTCGACCAGCAGTACAGGCAGGGAGCGGTGTCCATCCTGTTCAAGAACCCCGGCCGATGGGCGCCAGCGCAGGACCCTGCGGCCGAGGCGCTCGCGCTGCTTCCTCTCGGGGCCGGAGAGATCACGAGGGCCAGCGCCTGCGTGGCTGAAGGCGTCACGACGCAGAAGATCATGGGTCCCGTTGCGCAGGCCCGGGCGGGCGGCGTCTCCTCGACCCCGAGCTTCGTGATCAAGGGCAAGGTCTACCCCGGCTTTATGAGCGCCGAGAAGCTGGGCGCTCTCGTCGACGCGGCCATCTGAGTTGACCCGGCCGCCGTCGGTACGGCATTGAGGCAGCCATGAGAAAGCTGATCCTCGCCTCCGAGCTCACCGCCTCCCTGCCATCGCTCGCCCGCGAGCTGGCAGAGGACGCGCCGGGCGGCCGCCTGCTCTTCGTGCCGACGGCCGCCCGTGGCGAGGGGTGGGAACCCGACGACGAAACCCATGTCCGTCCTTTCGAGGGGATGGGGTTCGAGGTGCGCAAGTTCGACCTTGAGGGCCGCACGGCCGAAGATGTCGGCGACGCCCTCGACTGGGCGACGGCCCTTTACGTCTGCGGCGGAAACACCTTCTACCTGATGGCCCACATGCGCCTGAGCGGGTTCGCCGGCCTGGTTGCGGACCGCGTGGATGACGGGCTCGCCTACATCGGATCGAGCGCTGGCGCTCTCGCCGCATGCCCCTCGATCGGCTACGCGGAAAGCCTCGACGACAGGTCGAAGGGCGACGGAAACTACGCAGGACTCGGCCTCGTGGACTTCCTCGTCCTGCCTCACATGAACCATCCGGACTTCGGTCCGGCGGTACGTCGCGTATACGCCGCCATTAAGGAGTCCGGCGGTCCGCTCTGCATCGCCCTCGACGACGGCCAGATGGCGGTGGTTGAAGGCCGTTCTGTCAGGATCGTGCAGGAGCCTCGCTCATGAAGACGGACTAGGTCGAGGGTCAAGGACAGCCGGTCCAGGAAATCTGCGATTACGCTGCCAGGGAAAACGCTATTAGCGTGTCCGCAAAATTCCTACTAGGTGGCGGAGGTCACGTGCAGCCCGGCCCGGGGCGTGCGGCAGAGCTTGACCTTGAAAGGGTGCCAGTGAAGGACGTGGCCGACTTCCCAGGGAATCCAGCCAACCTTGCCACCGACGGCGTCCAGGTAGTAGGCCGCGCCCGGGACCGCCCTCCCGGAGCCGTCCCTCTCAACCCCGCGGACCGCGCAGAACAGGCGCGACAGCGAAGGGCGCGTGAACAGTTGGTTGTGCGGGTCGCATAGGGTCACATAGGACATCGGGCGCCTCCTTCCTGACGCTGCGGCGGGCCGCGCGGGGACTTTCTAAGGATTCGCCACGTGAAGTCAATTCCTTTTGGCGAGTCCTTGACGACGAGTCCTTGGAAAGGTATCGAGGCCGTGCGGCGCAGGCCGCTCAGGAGAAACGAAGATGGATAGTTTCCAGGCCAAGTTCGCGCCGCGTTGTCCGTACTGCGGAAACCTCGCGAGGCTCGTTCCCGGCGAGGAGCTGTTCCCGTATTCACGTGAAGCTTTGAAGCGCGTGTTCTGGCGGTGCGATCCCTGCGACGCGCATGTCGGCTGCCATCAGGGAACCCTCCAGCCTCTCGGCGTGCCTGCCAACGCTGCGCTGAGACGGGCCAGGATGGAGCTCCACAGGGACGTGCTTGACCCCATCTGGAAGACGGCGGCCGACCTTCCGCGCTACAACCGCAACCGCGAGCGCAACAGGGCCGCGATCACCAGGGCGGCGCGCGACCGGACCTACGCCTGGATGGCGGAAAAGCTTGGGCTTGATCCCCGTGACGCCCATGTGGGGATGTTCGACCTCGAGACCTGCGGCAAGGCGCGGAAACTGCTGGAGGGCGTGAGCTACCTGCAGATCAGGCTCTGGCACAAGAACAAGGTCGAAGAGGAGAAGAAGCGGCTTCGTGCCGCGCAAGCCGAGGCCATGGAAGCCGCCTGATCAGGCGGCTGCGGCGTTCCTTATCGCGAGTCTCATGACGGCGGCCAGGTCCGCGTCGGTCCCGGCCTGATCGAGGGCACGCGCGACGGCGGACGTGGCCCTTTCCCGCGGGTAGCCGAGCGCCACGAGAGAGCCAACCGCCTGCTCGCCGAGGTGGCCCTTCACTTCCGTGACCTCGCCGGGGCTGTCCGGCATCTTGCCCTTCATTTCGGCGATGATCCGTTCGGCGACCTTCTTGCCTACGCCCTGTGCCTTGCAGATGGCGGCAAGGTCCCCTGTCCTGACTGCGGCGGCTAGCGATGCGGGGGACAGCGCAGAGAGGACCGAAAGGGCCACCTTCGCGCCCACGCCTTGGACGTTGGCCTGCAGCGCCCTGAACCACTCGCGTTCGGACTTGGCGGAGAAGCCGTAGAGCCTGATCATGTCCTCTCGCACGACGGTCTCGACGTGGAGGACTGCCTCCTCTCCCTCCTTCAGGCCGGCGAGCGTTCCCGACGGGCAGAAGGCCACGTAACCGACGCCGCCCACGTCGATCACGCAGGTCTCGCCTTCGACTGAATCCACGATGCCCCTGAGCTTCCCGATCATCGCCTTGGCCTCCGCTGCCCCTGCAAGCATGAAACGGATGGCGAATCCTTGGCAATGGCGAGCCGAATCCTTGACTGACAGGTTCGAGGATGCTAGCAAGCGCCCGAACAAGGAGGCCCTCCATGGGATTCAAAGCTGTACGAATGCTTCCGTCGAGTGCCGAGGACTGGCGCAGGGTCGAGAAGGCCTTCCTGAAAGGCGCAGGGATCGCGGCGGTCGCCGGTGCGGTTTCCCTTGGCAACGGGAACATGACGATGGTGGGTGTCTGCACGGCGGTCGCCGTCGCCTGGACCGCCGGGGCCTTCTTATGTGGGGATGACGCGCGATGACGGCGGACGGCCCGGGTTTGAGCAGGAGCGCTGTCGAGAGACTGGCCTCGCTTCACTTGCGCGTCAGGCAGGAAATCCGCCTGCGCACGAAATCGGCATGGCTGGCCGCTGGCCTCGGCTTCGCCCTGATGGTCCTGACGGCCCCGTTGGGATCCGGGGCATTGGCGGGAGTCGCCGCGGTTGCGGTCGCGGCCATCCTCGGCATGATCATCCCGATTCCGCGGCTCCGCAGAAACGTGCAGGACATCACCTACGTCGCGGACAACATGGTCAAGGGCACGGTCTGGCGAACGCCGGAAGGCGAAATCGGCTTCGTCACCGAAGCCGGGGCCGGTGGCGCGACGATGAGGGTCGCTCTTCCTTCGGCGGAAGTGAGGACATACAGGCTGAGCGACCTCGTCCTGTTGCGCGGATTGAACGCCTGAAAGGAGTTAAATCATGGAATCAACGATCTCGGCGAGGGGTGAACGCGACATCCTGCAGGCGCTTTCGGCGCATGCCGACGGTCTTCGGCGGCGCGCGTGCAATTCGTTTGCGGTTGCGCTCGTCCTCATCCCGACGGCCATCGGTTCCTTCCTGTGGCTCTACGCGGGGGCGCTCGACCCGTTGCCCGGCATGGCGGGCGAGTGACATGGCGCGGCCGAAAACAGCCACTTACGTCGAAGCGTTGCCGGACTACGGCGACCTGATGACAGTCGAGGATTTCCTCGAAGCGGGCTTCATCGACTACGACGGGCACGGCCAGGCCGTGAAGGACGGCCTCGTGGCCGAGTATCCGGTCAACCGCGAGACAGGCTGGCCGGATTGGATCCTGCCTTCGCAGGGCATCGACGCGATCCCCGAGGACGCCACGCACGTCATCTGGTTCAACAGGTGAGACGGCCGTGAAGCTCGTCCTCAGCCGCAAGGGTTTCGATTCCGGCTCAGGCGGGACGGCAAGCCCGATCCTTCCTGACGGAACCCTGCTCTCCCTTCCCATCCCGGACGGCCGTTCCCGGCTCGCCTATTCAGGCGTCGGCGACGGGCTTGCGGGAGAACTCGTCCGAGACCTGACGCGTGGCCGCGTCCGTCCTTCGTTTCCCGCCCATCTCGACCCCGACCTCGTAGCGGGCGACATGCCGCGCAAGGAAGGCTGGCGAGGCGTTTTCGGCCAGACGGGCAGCGCGGCATCGCATCTCGACGCGAACGGCGTGGGACCCGGAGACGTGTTCCTGTTCTTCGGCTGGTTCAGGGACGTCGAACAGGCTGGCGGTGCGTGGCGCTTCCGCCCCGGCGGAAGGAACGTGCACGCCTTCTTCGGCTGGCTGCAGGTCGCCGAGGTCGTCAGGCTGCCCGAGGGGTCTGCGGGCGAATGGGCGGCTCATCCATGGCTCGAGGGCCACCCTCACGTCATGAGAGGCCCCGAGCCGGGCAACAGGGTCTACGTCGCCTCCGAGAGGCTCGTCCTCCCGGGGATCGCAGACGTCGGGCTACCGGGATGGGGACGGATCGCCGGGCTCTCCCAGCGGACCACGTTGACCGCGCCGGGGGCCTCCACGAGGTCCGCATGGCGGCTGCCGGACTTCTTCTCGCCAGCCCGCGGAGCCCCGCTTTCCTATCATGGCTTGCCGGACCGCTGGTCACGCGACGGGGATCACGTCCTCCTGCGGTCCGTCAGCCGCGGCCAGGAGTTCGTGCTCGACTGCGACGGGCGGCCTGAGGCTTCGCGATGGATCGCATCGATCGCCTCTGCGGCGGCCAGGTCAGGAACGGGACGGGGCGATGGCAATGGCCGCAGCCGGAAAGCGTGTCGGGGCATGGATCCCATCCTGCCTTGCCACGTGCAAGGATCGCCTGACGGAGGGACGCATGAAGGCAAGGGCTTCCAAGGACCGCATCGCGAAACTGGTTGGAGATGAACTCGCCCGCTACGCGACGGGTGACGACGGAGATGCCTTCTGGTGGAAGGCTCCGGACGGAACCGGGCGTTCGCGCCCCTCCGCGGCAGCCCGAGACAAGGACCTGCAGGTGCATGTGGCCGGCCGCGTGCTCGAGGCCATCGGGATCGCTGACTGGCACTCCTACCCGTGGCATTCCTTCTTCGACGGAAGCGCGGTCTCGCTGGTCGAGGAGGTGGCCAGGCGCGACCTGCTTCGGCGGCAGGCAGAGGCCGAGGCCCGCGAGGATCCCTATTTGGCCATCGTCGAAGGCTGGAGCAGCCGGCGACGGTAAGGGTCTTAGCGGCGGCGCGATGCGGCTGGCGCGGCCTGCGCCAGGCGTTCGGCGATGGAAGCGACGGAAGCGTGCGTCATGGCTGATCCGGCCATCCAGAGGGCTGTCCTTTCGACGGCGTCTTCGGTCTCGTTTCCGGCCGCGGCGTGCCTTGCCTCTACGGCAAGGTAGACTTCCTTGACCGAAAGCTCGCCCTGGCCGGAATCGAAAACCTCGCCGGGGGTCTTCCCGTCGGTCTCGTCCATCCACTCCTTCACGTGCAGGAGTTCGTGGGGGATGGTGGCGAGCCAGGACTCGACGTCTGCCAGGTCCCAGCCTCCGGCTTCCTCCATCTCGTTGATGGCCGCGTCCAGGTTGACGTGAGCCTCGAGATGGTCGTTCACCTCGAAGTAGACCGTATCCTCGTTCTCCTCGTCGGTCTCGCCGGACGACATGACCGCGAAAAAACCCATAGCCTCCCTGGGCACGGACCAGAAGTCGGCCTCGGCCATGCCGCCGAGGACCAGCCGGACCGTCGGCCACGAGGGGCTGCAGGCTAGCGAGGAATCTCGGGCCACCGCATGGGCGACCGCCTCGCAGGCTTCCGCGAGCACCGCCCTCGCCCCGCTGAATTCCCTTGTCCTGACGATCTCGATTCTCATGGCGACTCCTCACGGAGGATATAACAGGCCGCACGGCATGGGACGACTTCCCCGTGCGCCGGGGCGGTCCTATGCTTGAGCCGACCCGAAACCGGAGGAACGGCGGATGCTTGGAGCGGTATGCGGGGACGTGATCGGGCGGCCCTACGAGTTCGAGAACCCCGTCCGCACGAAGGACTTCCAACTCTTCACGGAGGCGAGCAGGTTCTCGGACGACACCGTGCTGACGGACGCCGTTGCCCACGCCGCGATGACGGGAGCGCCCTACGGCGACGCGCTCGTCGACTTCGGCGTCAGGCACCTGGCCCAGGGCTTTTCGAAGGGATTCAAGGCCTGGCTCCTCGATCCGGAGAGAGGCATGGGCGATTCCTACGGCAACGGGTCGGCCATGCGCGTCAGTCCGGTCGCGTGGGTTGCGCGGGACCTCGGCGAAGCCATCGGCATGGCGAGGGACTCCGCCCTTCCCTCGCACGGACATCCCGAAGGCATCAAGGGAGCCATCGCGACCGCGGCGGCCGTGAGGATGGCGATCGAGGGATTCTCGCAGGAGGACATCCGGCAACGTGTCGCCTCCCTGACGGGATACGACCTCGACCGTACGGTGGACGGCATCCGCGCGAACTACCCGCGCTTCAAGACGACCTGTCCCGACAGCGTTCCCGAGGCGATCGTCTGCGCGCTGGAGGCCACCTCCTACGAGGACGCGGTCCGCAACGCGGTATCGCTCGGCAACGACGCCGACACCCAGGCGGCCATCGCCGGAGCCATCGCGGAGCCGATCTTCGGCGTTCCAGCCTGGATCGAGGCGAACGCGGTAGCGACGCTGCCGGAGGACATCCGGCGCGTGCTGGCGCAGTTCCAGGATCGGTACGCGGCGACACGGGACGAGTCGGTGGCGCGTCATGCTGAACGCATGGCCAGGGAAGGCTTCGGGGCGGCGGTCAGGTAAGCCGAGAGGCGCTTGCCTGTTTCAGGACAAGGGTTCATGTCCGTCCGAGAGCCGCAGGGAGACCGGAAATGGGAACCTACTGGAACCACGAAGGGGCGCATCAGGCAGCATACGAGAAGCTCTATGGCGAGCTCGTTCCCTCACAGGGGCAGTGCCAGACGCTTGAGGGAAGGCTTATCCCGTTCGCTCCGGTAACACCAGATATAGTGGTTTGAATGAACATGGGTGTCGTCGGCCGACAGTCTCAGATCGAGCCGCCGATCGCTCGGCCGTATGGTGTCCGATTCAGGCCTTCAAGGGCGAGGGATGGCCTGCCTAGAAGCTGCCCCTTGGCGCTCTTGGAAGCGTGCTACACGCTCCGGCGTCATGTTCGTCCAGCCGCGCAGGTGATATCGCGTGACCGCTGCACGCCAGCTCTGGAACAGTGCCGGGTCGGTGACGGCCAGGTCAGCGGGCGCATCCTGGGAGGCGAGGCGCGCCACCTCTCCGAGGAGTTCCCAGTCGCGCGCCTTGACTACGGCCGACATTCTGCCCTGAAGAAGGATTTTCAGCGCTTCGACATAGAGTTCGCGCCTGCTTCGCATCACGACCAATCCCGCCCCATGATCAACTGAACGAAAGTCATGTTCTCGATTGCGGTCTCCCGATCTCGTTCGTTCGGAAGCTTCTCGATAGCTTGTTCGATGTCGGTAGCGTCGAGACCGCGTTGGCGGACCCACCAGACGACATCGTCGATGTCCACCTCGGTCCCACGGACTAGCTTGGCGGCGGCTATATATTCTGGAGGCGGCATCGCCACCGTCAGGTTGCCGAATTTCCCAATCACTTCGGGAACGAAGTCGCCCGGCAGCCGGACGATGCCCGGCCTGACGACCTGCAGATAGATCTGCTCCGGATCGATCTCTCCCTTCGGATCAAAGAGGATACCAGCGTCACGGCACGCCTTCGACAGATCGCCTGTATCGAAGTCTGAAGCCGCAAGCCACACGTCCATGTAGGGGGTCTGCCGCTCCGCCTGGCCGGAGGCAATGCCCGGCGTGCTGCCGATAAGGCAAAGCATCGTCGGCTTCTGCAAGGCAGAACCAAGCCGCTCGAATATGTCTGTTACTGCAGATGCATCGATTGCCATCGCGGAAGAATCTCGTCGCCTTTCACTGAGGGCATTCTAACGATCCCCTATGCACATGACCACCAGCGCCGCGCTCAGTGCGTATCGAACACGAACGCCGTCCGGCGCTTGGCGAGCACGGGCCGCCGCGGCCTCTTGCGGCGATATTGCTCAGGCGCTGGCGGGTAGTCAGGATCCAGCAGCAGCTTTGCGTATCGAAGCGGCACGTCGGCCAGGCGCGCCCGCAGGTATGCGTCCTCGCGAGCTTCCTCGTCGTAGGGCTGCCCGCGGATCGCCTCCTTGAGTTCACGGAAGACGGGCCGCTTGCCCGTGATGTCCCAGTAGGTTCCCGTCCCGACCTTCACGGGATAGGTCGTGTCTGGCCTCACGCGCGGGCGCGTGAGGCCTTCCTTCCCTGCCTATCTCGACCCGGACCTGTCGGAAGACGACCTGCCGCGTGTGGAAGGCTGGCGCGGGGCGTTCGGACAGACGGGATCTGCAGCCTCCCATCTTTCCGAGCGGCTCGTGCTACCAGGACTGGGAGACTGCGGCCTTCCGGGATGGGGCAGGATCCGCGCACTCGAACGCCGATCGACGCTCACGGCGCCCAGAGCCGCAAGCAGGTCCGCATGGCAGTTGCCTGGATGGTTCTCGCCCGCGAGGGGAAGCCCGCTCACCTATCACGAATCGGCCGAACGCTGGTTCGAGGACGGGGAGCGCGTCCTGTTGAAATCCGTCGGGCGGGGCAGGAATTCGTGCCGGACTGCGAGCGCCGCCTCGAGGCTTCCAAATGGATCGCGGCGGTCGTCGGCGGGGCAGGAGCGACGATCGGCGAACGCAGCCTGCGCTAGCGGGGTTTTTCCGGACGGCCGTAGGAGGACAGGCGCGAGGACAGGTCCTCCAGCATGCCCGGGTCGCAGTAAGACCAGGTGATCCGCCGGGCCGCATTCTCCACCGCGTCCTCGACATCCGCTCCAGCTTCTGCGTGGCGGCGCTCGATGGCTTCCATCACGGATACCACCGCATGCTCCCCCTTTCCGCGCTCGAAGACTTCCACCGGGACAAGGCCTCCCGTTTCCACCATCCAGTCTCTCACGTGCAGCAGCTCGTGCGGAACGGTTGCGAGCCAGGAGGCGATGAAGTCCGTGTCGAAGCCTTCTTTAGCGAGCTCTTCGACGGCCACGTCGAGGTTGATATGGGCCTCGAGTCTCTCGTTCACGGTGAACCAGATCTTTCCGTCCTCGTCCATGCCTTCGGCTGCGATTACGGCGAAGTAGCCGACCGCTCCGTCGCACCCCCATTCCGATGCCTCGACGTCGCCCGAAAGGACGAGCCTGACCGCCGGCCATGAGGGATCGCAGTCAAGAGCGGGGTCGGAAGCGATGCGGCGGGCGAACTCCCCGCAGGCGTCGGCAAGGACGTCGCGGATGTCCCCGTGGTGTTTCCCGATGATCTCGATCTTCATGTCGTCCCTTTCATCGGGAAGCATGGATTCCGTGCCTGCAAGTGTCGCCCCGTGCCATGGCCGGAGCGCATTGCCCCTTTCCCCACTCGGGCGCATGCTGCATATGAGGCATTGGAAACCGAAGGACGGACATGGGTAAGTACTGGTCTCACGAAGGGCCGCAGCAGGCGGCCTACGACAGGCTTCACGGCGAGCTTGTCCCTCGAAGCGGGCCCTGCGAGACCCTGGAGGGAGAGCTGCTGCGGGCTGCGGGAAAGATAGGTTACGAATTCTATAACAACGCTGAGATCAATAATATAAGTGGATGTCTTTATTTTCTGCGTGAATATCTCCCCGGCTTCAAAGAAGCCTGGTGGGACACGCTCGCCCCCCACATCACCGGAAGGGGGTACGCTCCGCGCGAAAACGCCTATCAGTGCTGCGAGGAGATAGTTGACGCGACCGTCTCGCACGTCTTGTCCAGGAATGGGCATTACCAGCCGAACCCTGAAGACATGCACGACCTCAGGGTGGAGGCGACGGGCTTGGAGCCGGAATGGGAGGAAGCGGAGGAGGAGGAAGAGGAGGAGAAGATGGACTACGGCACCTGACCGCAACCGTCAGGATCTTCCCGACCCGTTGCAGGAATAGCATGCCTCCTTGCCGGCGCCGTTGCAGGCGTAACAAGTGCTGGTGCCGCCGCCCCGGCAGGAATGGCAGTTGCCTCCCGCCCCGCCGCATGCGCCGCATCGCGATTGGCCCGAACCCCC
>Ga0065721_10007868_pt1 | contig 15060 bp, 8 predicted proteins | sample Mesricmetagenome_FD_59108 | JGI IMG/M metagenome (GOLD analysis project Ga0065721, IMG submission 59108) | Mesophilic microbial community from rice straw/compost enrichment Sample: eDNA_1 v2 (version 2) | ecosystem: Engineered > Solid waste > Grass > Composting > Bioreactor | place: USA: Davis... | reverse complement strand
AGAAACGCCTGCATTCGATTTTTGAAAGCAATTAAGGGCCTAAACTACGAGTTCCCATTAAAATATCGGCCGGATATACCTGATTTCTGCTATTTTTGCCGGTCTGGTTCTCTTATGCGAAACCTTTGCCCGACCCTTTTTTTTCTTCTGTTTTTTTTGCCTGTTCTGGCCTACGCACAGGTGCAGGATGACGTCGTCTCGATGGATGAAGATACTGAAGCCACGTTTTCAGTGACTGATAACGACGAGGTGCCGGATCTCGACGTCGCCTCCGTAGATCTCGACCCAAGCTTATCGGGACGTCAGGTGTATCTGAATGTTCCAGGTATCGGTGAATTTGAAGTCGATGACCTGGGCAACGTAACCTTCAGCCCTACTGCAAACTATTTCGGCCTCGTGACACAGCCATACAGTGTGAGTACGATGTCGGGCGATGATGCGGGGCAGGCACAAATGCAGGTTACGGTAAATCCAGTGAACGACGCGCCTGTAGCTGAGATCGACGCTGGCACTACCGATGAAAATACGGCGATATCAATTGATGTGACCGCAAACGACACTGATGTGGATAACACGGTGGACGAACTTGTGGCAGATCTTGATCCTATTGCCAATGGTATTCAAATAAGCCTTGTTGTAAACGGTGAAGGAACCTGGACGGCGTCAGGGGGGACGGTGACCTTTACCCCTGAGTCTGGCTTTTCCGGAACAGCACAAATAAGTTACACGGCCCGGGATCCGGAAGGAGCGGAATCAAACCCGGCTACGATTACAGTAACAGTGAACGATATCAATGCGAATCCTGTCGCCAATGATGACGTGGCAAGCACTGATATAAACACCGCTGTGGTCATCGCGATTCTTGATAACGACACGGACGATGATAATGCGTTGGATCCTGCGACGGTTGATCTGGATCCGGGAACGGGAGGAAGACAAACCAGTGTCTCGGATGCAAGTGGTTCGGCAGTAGTTAATGGTTCCGGAGTCGTTACGTTCACGCCAGCGACGGGATTCACAGGCGCAGCAAGCTTCACGTACACCGTGGACGACAACGCCGGAAATACATCCAATACAGCAACCGTTACAGTGACGGTGAACTCCACAAACGTAGCGCCAACAGCAGCAAATGACGAAGGCAATACGAGTGAAGGAACACCGGTTACGTTCGATATCGTCAGCAACGACACCGATCCTGACGGAACCATTGATCCTGCTTCCGTCGACCTTGATCCGTCGGCGCCGGGTCGGCAGGACTCTTTTTCACACGCAAACGGGACGGCATCGGTTAACAATTCGGGTATGTTCACATTTACTCCCAATGCCGGATTTGTGGGCACAGTAACGCTTTCGTATACCGTCAACGATAATGAGGGGGCAACTTCAAATATTGCGCAGATAACGGTTAATGTTTCTGCCGGCAATCAGCCTCCTGTTGCAGTCAATGATGACATCAACGGAACGGAAGATGAGTCCTTTACCTATGACCTTCTTGCTAACGACACCGATGACAACGGATTAGATAATTCGTCCGTTGATCTTGATCCCTCTGCGAATGGACAGCAGACCACACTTGCAGTAGATGGCGGTACCATTACAGTGTCGTCAGGAGTGATCACATACACGCCTATTGCCAACTACAACGGAACCTTCTCGTTCAGTTACACCGTGCGGGATACCGATGGATTGACATCGAACACAGCAACGGTAAACGTGGTCATCGCCGCGGTGAATGATGCGCCAATAGCTGGAAATGACGTTTCGAGCACGACCGAGGGAACTGCGGTAACTCTTAACATTCTTGAAAACGATTCAGATGTAGACGGAACGATCGATCCCTCAACGATTGACCTCAATATCTCTGAGGCTGGGATTCAAAGTACGCGAACCACAGGCAACGGTACCTATAGTGTGGATGGAACGGGTATACTAACCTTTGAGCCTGCCGCCAACTATTCCGGTGTTGCGGTTATTCAGTACAATGTGCGCGATAATCTCGGGCTCGTCTCCAATAACGCTTCCATTACCATTGACGTGACTGCTGTTAACGCCGCCCCAGTGGCCGTTGACGATGTAGCGACGACGGACGAAAACCAGTCCGTGATAATAAACATACTCTCCAACGATACCGATGACGACGCAATCGATCCGACAACCGTCGATCTCAATCCTGGAACAGGCGGAATTCAAAGCTCGGTGACGGTGGAGGGTGGAATGTTTACCGTTAGCACTTCCGGTGTAGTCACGTTCTCACCGACGCCGGATTACTTCGGCACAGCGGTGGCAACGTATACCGTGAACGACAACGAAGGGCTGACTTCAAATACAGCGACGATTACCGTCACCATCAACGCTGTCAATGAAAAGCCTGTGGCAAATCCCGACCTTGCTACGACTGACGAAGACGAACCGGTTACTATCAACGTTGTGGCTAATGATACCGATGACGGAAGTATTGATGCATCTACGGTAGACCTGAATGTCTCGGCTGCCGGAATCCAGAATACACGTACAACGGGTGAAGGAACGTGGGTGGTTGATTCCGATGGTATCGTCACGTTCACACCGACAGCAAACTACTTCGGGACGGCGTCCATTCAGTATACCGTTCGCGACAACGAGGGGCTGACCTCCGATCCGGCTTCGATCACTGTTGAAATTGCCAGCGTGAACGACAAACCGGTTGCTGTAAATGACTCCAGGACAATCAATGAAGATACCAATGCTGTGTTCAACGTTGTGGCTAATGATACTGACGTTGATGGGCAGGTTGTTGCCTCAACAGTGGATCTCGACATCGCCACTCCCGGCATTCAGTCAAGTTTGTCTGTACCGGAAGGGGAGTTCGCAGTGGATAGTGACGGCGTGGTAACGTTCGTGCCGTTAACCAATTTTTTTGGCTCAGTGACCATATCGTATACTGTAAACGATAATGAGGGAGCCACATCGGATCCGGCCACGATCACCATTACAGTTAATGCCGTTAACGATCCTCCGATTGCGAACAACGACGTTGAAAATACGTCACAAAATGTTCCGGTGACCATCAACATACTCGCGAACGATATCGACGTAGATGGGACCATCAATCCCGTGACCGTGGATCTGCTTCCCTCAACGCCCGCAGTGGCCGACAAGACCAGGACGGTAGCGAGTGGAACGTATTCAGTCGATAACGCCGGTGTCGTGACGTTCACACCCGTGGCATCGTTTAGCGGGACATCATCAATTACGTATACTGTCAAGGATAACCTCGGCGCAACGTCCAACGCCGCGACGATCTCAGTACTCGTAGACTTTGTAAACACGGCACCCGTTGCAAATGATGACAACGCAACAACGGAAGAGGATACGCCTGTCGTTATCGAGATCCTTGCCAACGACACGGATGATGGAAGCCTTGTTCCGGCTAGCGTGGATCTGAATACTACCGCAGATGGAATACAGACAACGCGCACAACACCGGAAGGGACGTTTACCGTCGTGTCGGGAGTTGTTACCTTTACGCCGGTATTGAATTTCAATGGTACTGCCACGATCCAGTATACCGTGGAGGACAACATTGGTGTCAGATCGGAACCCGCGACCATCACCGTCACCGTCACGCCGGTGAACGACCCGCCCGTGGCAAACAACGACAATGCAACAACTCCTGAGGATACTCCAGTTCAGATAAACGTAATTGCCAATGATACCGACATCGATGGGACAATAGACCCTGCTACGGTCGATCTCAATCCGGATACCGAAGAATATGACAGGACTGCATCGGTGGCACAGGGCGTATTCACGGCTAATGCCACCACCGGTATCGTGACCTTCACACCGGCGGAAAATTTCTTCGGCACGGCGAGTGTAACCTACAACGTTCGTGATAACTCCGGCGCAAAATCAAATACTGCCACGATAACCGTTACGATTACCAACGTCAACAATCCGCCGGTGTTTAATGAGATCGCTGATCAGCGTGTATTGCGCAATGCCGATACAAAGACCGTTACCATTAGCGGTATTTCGGCGGGACCGCAGGAAACAGAACAGGTGCTGCTTTCTGCAGGATCGTCCAACACCACCCTGATACCGCATCCAGTCATCACCTACGATGGATTTGCGTCAACAGCAACGCTTACTTTCAAACCACAGGTCAATCAATCGGGAAGTGCTCAAATCACTGTAAAAGCTGTAGACGCGGGACTTAATGAATTTACCCGGACGTTCACCATCGAAGTGGTGGACGTCTTCATAACCTCAACGCCACCAACGGTAGCACTAACGGGCGAAACGTACCAATACGACATCACGATTACTGATATCACTGACGAACTTGAGATCGTCGCCCTTCAAAAACCGGCATGGGCGAATCTTACGTCGACAGGGAAGAATCAGGCTACGCTCGCAGGCGTTCCCCCAGCGGGAGCAACCAACTCAACGGTGATTATTCAAGTCAAGGATGGCAATAGTGTAGTAGACCAGCAGGAATACGCGCTAACAATAAACCGGCGCCCCACATCGGCGAATTTTGGAATGGAAACCGTAGAGGATACACCGCTGCCAATAGGCGCGGACAACTTCATCCTGGCATATTCCGATCCCGATGATCATCCGCTTTACGAGATATTCTTCACACGTCTTCCTCGTCATGGTGCGCTGTCGCTGGGATCAAATCCGGTTGCCGCTGAGCAGCGCATTCCTGTTGGGGACCTGGCGAATCTGGTGTACACACCCGCGCCTGACTATGCCGGATTGGATACGTTATACTTTAAAGTCCGGGATCAGTACAGCGATGCTGCTGATGAAAGTTATGCACACCTCGTCATCACTCCGGTCAACGACGCACCACGCATTACTTTCCTGGAAAGCGAGCCTTTGGAAGTTGATATTGGTCGCGAGGTTCCTCACGCAATTTCACCTGCCTTTACAGCAGAGGATCCGGAAGGTGATGATATCGTCAGCGCGGAAATTGGATTTCGCCGCCCTAACTACAACGGAATTCATGATCTGCTGACGTTCAATAACACGGCAAAAATAAAAGGCGTTTACGACGAGGCACTTGGTGTGCTCACACTCACAGGTGCGGCATCCGTTGCCGAGTACCAGGAGGCGATCCGGTCGGTTACGTACACGTTTATGAATCTTCAGGAAATCATGCTCGAGCCCAGGACTTTCTATGTAATCCTGAATGATGCGAGTGCTGCCAGCGAGGTGCGTGAACGGGANATAAAANTGGTTTTCAACTTTGTTGATCTGAAGATACCGCAGGTATTCACTCCCGACGGCAACGGTATGAATGACCTGTGGCCTTTTGCCACCGAAGACGGCCTGGAGCCGTGGAGCGAAGCAACGATTCGTGTTTTTGACCAACGCGGAAACCTCGTTTTTGATACACGTGGATTTGGCGCTCCCTGGGATGGCAAGAAAGACGGTGTAGCCGTTCCCAGCGGAACGTACTTCTATGTTATTGATCTGAAATATGGAAAGATTTCCTATAAGGGAACTGTAACTATTTTGCGGGCTGAACAATGAGACGATTTCTACTATTTCTTTCCGCGGTGATAATGACCTTCATGGAAGTGGAGGCGCAATACATTCCACAAAGTGGTCAACCCTTCCAGTATGCGCCGATATTTAACCCTGCTTTTACAGGGGTAGAGAATTTCATGGACATTAAGGTGGGGCACAGGTATCAGTGGGGCGCGTTCAATACCAATGCACCACAGTTTTCAAACCTTGCGATTAATTTCCGCACAAAACATCCACTTGATCTTAAAACCAACGCTCTGCGCCTGAGCTGGGGCGAGTGGGCCCGCGATATTCCCAAATCAAAATTGATATATCACGGTTTGGGCTTCAATGTGTACAACGAAAAACTGGGTCCGCTAAAAGAATACGGCGCCGGAGTGCACTATGCAGTTCACTTCCCTGTTTCTGAAAAAATAACAGTCTCCGGTGGAGTAGGGTTGATGTATGAGAACTCGCGGCTCCGCGGCGGCGACGCCTTCTATTGGGGAGAGAACGTCAATATCAATGACCCCGTGTATAAGATTCTGCAGGCGGGAGATGTCAGTCAGAGTAGTTTGTGGTCGCGCATCGGGTTTCTCGTGTACAGTGAGAGATTTTATTTCGGTGGTACGTATTATCCCTGGAATACAAACCTGGGTGATCCAGAGCTGGCGTTTGATGACGAATTCTATTCGGGCAGCCTGCAGGTGGGATATTCTTTTTCGATTAATGACGAGTTCGATCTGAAGCCGGCGATCCTCGCGCTCTGGCAGGTAGACAATACGTTTGTGATTGACTATCAGGCTAAGCTGTATCTCCAGGATAAAGCCTGGTTCGGGTTGACTTACCGCGACGTGAACTCTGGAGTAGTTTCCGGTGGCTTCAATTTCAACTCTGCTTTGTCCGCATCGTATTCTTACGAGTTTTCGATGGGAAAACTTCGCACATTCTCAGGGAGCACGCATGAGCTGGTGCTTTCTGCAAGGCTCAAAAATTACAGGCAGTTAAATCAGCGCACATGGTGATGGCAAGGTATGTTTTGCTGTTTTTACTTTTACCCGGGATCGTGTCGGCCCAGCTGTGGGAATTTTCTACTGCTGAGCAACTGGGTTCCGGAATAAATTCCGACCACGAAGAAACGCTTCCGTTGCTGTCACCTGACGGGAAAACGCTTTATTTCTCACGGATTCTCTATCCGCAAAATGACGGCGGCAAGTTTTCAGGATCGGATATCTGGACAACCGTCTTCGACAACGAAGACCGGGATTGGTCAACACCGGTGGCCATGAGCAGATTTAACGATCGGGGAAACAGTGCCGTCTCAGGCATTAGTGCCGACGGAAGCACACTTTACCTCATGAGGACAAGCGGAGCAGGAAAACCTGCCGGGGTGTATTTCACAAAAAAAATCGGCTCAGGCTGGTCGAGGCCGGAGCTCATTCCAATACCTGGTATCGAACCGGGAGGATTTCTTGGCATTCATGTCAGTCCTGATTTCGACGTAATCTTTATCTCTATGCGCGGCAGGGATACGCGGGGCGAAGAGGATTTATACGTTTCCATAAAAGGTGCGAATGGCGAATGGAGCACTCCCAAAAACCTTGGGTCTTCGGTTAACTCTGCCGGATATGAAATCTCACCGTTTCTCTCACCGGATAAGAAGCGGCTCTACTTTGCAAGCAACGGACACAAGGGCGTGGGTGATGCAGATATCTTCTATTGCGACAGGTTGTATGATTCATGGGACACGTGGTCAGCACCGCGAAACCTGGGTGAAAAACTGAACACGCCGTTCTTTGATGGGTACTTTGCCATCTATGGTGACAGCGTCGCATACTTTGCCAGCAACCGGACTGGCAGGTACGCCGATATCTTTAAGGTGAAAGTCGTACCCGGTAATGAAGTTCTGGCGTGGGGGCAGCGTTACCTTACCAGTGCGGAACTTGTGGAAACTCTCGGAGCAAATGTCAACCGCAGAATGGTATTCGAAGGCAAGTCTCCCGACCTTCGCGCCGCGGACAGGGAAGTATTATTCTATATAGGGAACAAGATCAAGAATGACCGTGACATAAATATTCAGGTAACCGTCATCGAGGAAAACTCACCTGAGCTGACAAGTCAGCGAGTTAAGGCCGTGGTAGACGAGTTGCGATCATCGGGTATCGACAACATCAGAATTCAGGTAACTACCAACGATCGCTTCAAGAAAAGCAATCCCACGCAGACGATCCTGGAGATTTTGTTCTTTAAGTAGCGTATCAGGAACGGAATGGCTTGAAAAATTTCTGCTGGGCCAGCGCGAGCATTTCCGTATCGCCACTTGAATCGCCGTACGCATACACTTCATCAAAGTCGTTCAGATCATAACATGAACGAAGCCTTTTTTCTTTTTCCGGTCCGTAACAGTTGAAGCCTTTTATTTTTCCAGTGACCTTATCGTCGACGACTTCGAGTTGCGTTGCCAGGCAACTCAGTCCTAATGTCTTACACCACGGGGCGATCCAGTTTTCAGCTGATGCCGAAACAACGACAATGGTCGATCCTTCACGTTGGTGATTTTCGATCTCCACGAGTGCTTTCGGGCGGATAAGTCCAGGGACGATTTGTTTACAAAATTCCTCGCTCTTCCGGTTGAATTCATCGATTGATTCTCCCGCAAAGAACCAAGTAAGCATCCTTTCTTTACCCTTCCAGTTGGGGATCAGCTTGAATACCATCAAAGCGAGATAAGGTGCGTTCAGCAGGAAGCCCCAATAGAAACTGTAGGTGCCGCGATAAAACTTTATGAATTCGAGAAAAGTATCCTTCGTTGTTATTGTACCGTCAAAATCGAAAAGGACCAATCGTTTCTTCACAGCGTATAGATGATAAGGTAGAAACTAAGAATCCATCCGGCGATGGTTATCAAAATAAACTTATCCTTATAAAGAATACTCGTTGGGTTACCACTGTCCTGTTCAACGAACGTAATCTGCAGATAGCGCATGATTCCGGCGATAACAAAAATGGTGGTCATAAACAGGTGAGAGCTTTCAAAACGTTCAACGACCTCGCTGGAAACGGTATACATAATATACGCTACGATAATCACCGCCGACAAAAGCGTCAGGCAGGAATTGATGAACTCCAGGTTGTAGGACCGTGACGCTTTTCGGACGTATTCACCGGTCTCGGATTTGATGATCAGATCGTCTCTTCGTTTTGCAGTCACAAGGAACAGGGACAAAAGAAGAATCATTACAGCAAGCCAGTCGGTGATCGGCACGTTGACAATGACGCCGCCGCTGTATATCCGGAGAAGAAACCCAAACGCAACAATAAACAAGTCCAGGATGGCGATATTCTTCAGTCCGAGTGAGTAGCCGATATTCAGGAGGACGTACGTCAGCAGGAAGTAGAAGAAGTACGGATTGATTACAAAACTCCACACGAGGCTGCCGACAAGCAGTATAACCATCAGGGTCAGGGCAGTTTTCTCGTTTACTTCTCCGGATGCAATAGGACGGAGCCGTTTCAACGGGTGTAACCTGTCGACGTGGCGGTCCTTATAGTCGTTCATGATATAGATACCGGATGCAGCAAGGCTGAACGCGGCTGCACCGGCGGCCAGTTGGAGCAACTCACCGACATGAAAGATATTCCCCGCAAAGAAAGTTGGTACAAAGAGAAAGAGATTCTTAACCCATTGCTTTACGCGGAGCAGGCGTACGATTGACTTCATTACTTCTACCAGATGTTCTCGAGATCTTCCTTCTTGTAAAGGTGATTTCGCGTGTTATAAAGGGTTGGCGATTTCCTGGCCTTTAACATCAGCGGATCTTTCGTGAACAGCCGTGAAAGCAAGGCAATGGGCATCAGAAATACGAAATAGACGATAGTGAGAAGGATACGTGAGTTCACCCATCCGAGACCCATCGCAAATTTCAGCCACAGCCATTCGATGCCGCGCGCCGCCGCCGGTATGAAAATGCTGAGTAACCCTATTGCGAAAGCGATTTTGTCGAGATACGATTCGACCTCAAATCGCGTACGAAGTATCCACCCAAGGGCAGTAAAGCCTATTACGATAACGAGTATCGTTTTGAATCTGTCCTGATTTTGCACGCGATAAGAATTAGAATAATGTGTATATAAACGGAGCTACTGCTGAGCCGCCGCCAACCACGATGATCAATCCCAGGAAGATAAGGAGCAGAATAATGGGAGTGAGCCACCATTTTTTCCGTTCCTTCATGAATGAAAAGAGGTCCCTGATAAAATCCATAGACAATATTTTAGATCAAAGTTACGATATTCTGAGTTATGATTAATCCAGCGTGAATTCTTCCTTCCAGTTGTCCTTTTCAAGCCATTCTGGTTGCTGTTTTTTGTCGAAAACATAGTTTCCAACCACGAGAAAGTCCATTTCTGTACGCATGAAACAACGATACGCGTCTTCTGGCGTACAAATGATAGGCTCACCGCGAACGTTGAAACTCGTATTTACAATCACGCCATAACCGGTTAATTTTTTGAATGCCTGAATAAGCTGGTAATAACGTGGGTTGGTTTCTTCGTGAACGGTCTGTATCCGCGCCGAGAAATCGATGTGTGTGATCGCAGGCATGTCGGATCTCAGATAGTACAGTTTGTCTTTGATGGAAAGACTGTTAAATCCTTCAGGAAGCGGTTTTCTTCGTTCCTTTTTCACCGGTTGAACCATCAGCATGTACGGCGAAATGGAATCGTGTTCGAAGTAGTTCTGACACTCTTCAGCCAGGACAGATGGAGCAAAGGGGCGGAATGATTCCCTGAATTTGATCTTCACGTTCAGTTTCTTCTGCATTTCTTCGTTTCTCGGATCTCCCAGGATACTTCGTCCGCCAAGAGCGCGTGGACCAAATTCCATACGTCCCTGCATCCATCCGATCACATTGCCTTCCGATAATTTCTGTGCCACATAGCCGGACAGTTCATCAATAGTTTTGAAATGCATACCCTGAGCGTTGTATTTTCTGATAACGAGCTCAGTGTCGAGATCAGAAAACTCAGGTCCGAGGTAAGAACCTTTCATGCCGTCGAGTTTGCCGGGCACTACGACACGTTCCTTTCCAAAAGATATATGGTATGTGGCCTGGGCTGCTCCCAGAGCACCGCCTGCATCTCCCGCAGCCGGTTGAATAAAGATGTTCCTGAAAATTCCCTCGTTGTAAAGTTTGCCGTTGGCTACGCAGTTCAGCGCAACGCCCCCTGCCATACAAAGGTACTCGGCGCCTGTCAGACGTTTTGCCTCCTGTGCCATTTTGATGACGACCTCTTCCGTCAGATATTGAATGGCGAGCCCCAGATTACAATGATGGGCTTCGAGTTCCGATTCCGGTTTTCGCGCCTTGAAGCCAAACAGTTTTTCCCATTTGTCTTCGTGTACCATCCGCAAGCCGGTAGCGTAGTTGAAGTACTCCTGGTTCAGCCAGATCGATCCATCTTCTTTAACGTCAACGAGATGTTCTTTGATGATATCGATGAACTTCGCAACCTGAGGGCTATCCGGTACCCCATAAGGAGCAAGCCCCATGAGTTTGTATTCTCCTGAATTGACTTTGAAACCCAGGAAGTAAGTGAAGGCGCTGTATAGAAGTCCCAGCGAATGCGGGAATTTCAGTTCCTTCATGATAGTGATGTCTTTTCCTTTGCCGTGGCAAATCGATGCGGTGGCCCATTCGCCGACGCCGTCGATTGTNAGTATCGCCGCNTCGTCGTAAGGNGANGAATAATAGGCGCTGGCGGCATGAGAAAGGTGGTGTTCAGGAAAGAACAGCTTCACTTTCTTCCTGTCGAATGAGTCAATCTTTTCGAGCTCCTCCCAGATGAGTCGCTTGAGGAACATTTTTTCTTTGAGCCAAACGGGGATTGCCGTAATGAAGCTTGACAGCCCCTTGGGCACGAAAGCGTAGTACGTTTCAAGAAGACGCTCGAATTTGAGCAAAGGCTTATCGTAAAAGGCGATGCCGTCGAGCTGATCGAGGGTGACGCCTCCATATTGAAGGCAAAACTTTACGGCGTTAGTAGGGAAACCCGGGTCGTGTTTCTTTCGGGTAAAACGTTCTTCCTGGGCGGCGGCGACGATTTCACCATCTTCAATAAGCGCGGCGGCAGAATCGTGATAGAACGCCGAAATTCCTAAAATCTTCATACTTTCTTTAGATAGTTATGGCTGGGGTTTTTGGAGGTTTCTGATTGCTTGACTGGGTCGGACTGTCAATTTTTCTAACATCCGGCGTAATCAATAGTAGGCCGAAAATCCACGCTAGCCATAATTTGGACCATTTCTCACAATGGTAATGTTTACGAGTTTATGTTCAATTTTAGCCTTAATCAGGCCTTCCGGTTTGGCTCCGATTCAACTCCCTGCGGCCTTCTAATCGCTTCACATCGTCTCTTGTCACCCTCCGCAAGCCTTTAGCGGGTTTGATTATACGCAATCCCCACGACATGGCAAGACATGGGCGCCGTCGAGTCCTGACCAGTTTGCTCAATAACTCGCTATTGCTGGCCTATTTGTCGGAAAATCAGCTTCAAAAATAACATTCGTTCGTTTGAAATCCTTGTGATAATTTGAAATCAGCATTTAGTGGGCATGAACCAGAACCGCAACAGATGTCCGGGACTTGAAACAATCGATTGAACAAAACGCGTAGCCAGATTAGCATCAGATTATGTCCGACATATTCTTGCAGTTAGGGCTGTACCTGGCCTGTAATTTTATTTAAAAACAGCAGCGCGGCTTATTTTACTATGACAATAGGTACCTTTCCGGAAAGCCGTGATCGTCCACCTGAACGTGTTTTAAGGCAAAAAATACTTAATTTTAGAGGTCAAATTAGAGATTTCTATGGATCTGATAATGCTCGGGAAAGTCTTGTGGAGAAAGAAATGGATTCTGGTAGCTGTACCAATCCTCGCTGCGGCGGCAGCTTATTTCTTTACGATGGATGATGTCGACATGTATAAAGCATCCAGTCAGATCTCCACGGGTTTTACACAGAATTACGAAGTTTCGCTTACCGACGAGAAATTCAACGTTCGCGATGCGGACGTGAAATTCAGCAACTTGCTGAGTTCGATGAACTCAGCGCTACCGGTGAATCTGGTGATCTTTCGACTGCTCCTGCACGATCTTGAATCGGACATTCCTTTCCGTACGCCTGCGAATTTCACTCCTTCNCCTGATGATATTGAAACGGTTAAGACNTTCCTGAAGAAAAAGCTGGCGGACCTTTCGGCGCTNTCTACTGCCGATAGCGAGTATGTTTTAGTCCGTGAATTTTTGTACGCATACGGGTATGCATATCCTCAGGTTCGCGATAACATTCAGGTGTTCCGCGTTCAGAATACGGACAACGTTCAGATCGATTTCATCAGCGACAACCCAAAGATCAGTGCGCTGGGTGCGAACGCCTTCGCTGATGAATTCATCCGCTATTACAATAACCTCAAGTCGGAACGTACTGGTCAGTCGGTTGAGTTTCTCGAGGACCTGATGAATAAGAAAAAAGAGGAATACGAGGAAAAGACAAGAGCGCAGCTGGCATTTAAAGAAAGTAATGAGCTTGTAGACATAAACCGGGACAGTGAAGCGAAGATGCAGCAGTTGCAGGATCTGGAACGCGTGCGCGATGAGACTCGCACCAGGGTGCAAAAACTTGAACTGACGATCCAGCGGCTGAATGACGACATCAGGACGTATGATCGCGGTAGCCAGCCATCGGTCAACAACCAGAAAATCATAGAACTGCGCAACCGTATTGCCCGGATGAACGAACGGTACATTACCGGTGGATCGTCGAACCGCCCACTGCTGGATTCTCTTGAATCAATGCGTGAGCAGCTTCGTATTGAAATGGAAAACTCCCGGAGCCAGAATACCACCCCCATACCAGCAGGGGTAAATGTAGCCGATCTTAAGTCGCGGTTGAAGGACGCCGAAATTGATTTGAAAGTAGAACGCTCGAGTCTGCGTCAAACCGAAGAAAAAATCGCGGGACTTCGTCATGCTGTCTCAGGTTTTGCCAATAAGGGCGCTGCGCTTGAGGCTATACAAAAGGAGGTAGAGCTTGCGCAGAAGGAATATCAGCAGGCAGTAAACAAATACAATGAGGCAAAGAACAGGCTGATATCTTCAACGACTCTTCGGAAGGTCATGGATGCATCACCGCCGCCGTATCCGATAAGTTCCAGGAAGTATCTGATCATTGCGGCAGCAGCTTTCAGCAGCTTCGCGATTTGTGTCTTCGTCATTCTCGGACTTGAGCTTATTGATTTGTCGGTAAAAACTCCCGAAAAATTCAAGCGCATTGTAAATCTCCCCATAGCCGGAATGTTGAACAAGGTTGACAGCAAGAACTTCAACATACGGACGTACTTCAACCAGTCTTCCAAGAATGAGGAGACCGAGATGTATAAATCGCTCTTGCGAAAATTGCGACATGAGGTGGAAAACTCTCAGTCGAAAGTAATCCTGTTTACCAGTCCGAAGCGCAAGGAGGGTAAAACGTTCGTTATTTTCTCTCTCGCCTATGTACTCAGTCTTATCAACAAGCGGGTGCTTATCGTTGACACGAACTTCAAGAACAATTCGCTTTCGCAAATGCTGGTAAAGCCAAATTCCGAAATCAAAGTGCTGGAAGGAAAGCGTGTAAACCTGCTCATCGGATCGGGCAGGGGATCGAAAGACCCAGAATCCGAGCCGGAAAGCGAGAGCACATATGAATTGATAAACCCGACCAAATACAAAAACATCTTCATCGTCGGAAATGCGGGTAGTGGTAGTGATTCGCCTGCTGAAATTCTCAGTGGCCGGGACTTCAGAAATCTTATTGATGTACTGAAGGAGAGTTTTGATTATATCCTCATGGAGGGGGCTGCTCTTAATGAGTATTCCGATACCAAGGAGCTCGTCACCTTTGTTGACTCGGTTTACGCAGTTTTCTCGGGAGAAGAATCGATCAAGCAACTCGATCGGGAATCGATCACGTATTTCAGGTCGCTGGGCAGAAGGTATGGTGGTTCAGTACTCAATAGGGTTAGTACAAAAGATCTGAAACTCTAGGCTGCGTTCCAATACGGGAATTTGCATCAGGTTGAAGTTCAGACGTTCAGCCAGTGTGTGAGATCCCGTCCAATCAGCTTTTCCAGCTGACGGATGTCGTCCTCATAGACTTCCAGTGTCAGTCTTTTCTTCAATTCGGGGTCCATCTTTGGACGGTGCAGGTTTTTGCCACGAATCGTCAACACCCGCTTTTGAAGTCCCAGGTTATTTCTAAGTCTTTCCATCACGCTTTCAGGAAGCACGGCCCGGATAGTCTTGCTTACGATTCCGCCCGGGCCGTAAAGGTGATTGAGAAATCTGTTGCGGATGATCCCGGATTCGTTAAAGCGCAAGTCCACATTAGGCGTAAATGTTGGGTCAACCTTCAGGAAACGGAAGATGTCCTGCATAACCTTAAGCGGCGATTGCTGAAGGTCTTCATAAAGGAAGACGCGGATATTTTCTGCGGGAAATAATTCATAGTATCGCGCGAG
>Ga0065721_10051374_pt1 | contig 15062 bp, 12 predicted proteins | sample Mesricmetagenome_FD_59108 | JGI IMG/M metagenome (GOLD analysis project Ga0065721, IMG submission 59108) | Mesophilic microbial community from rice straw/compost enrichment Sample: eDNA_1 v2 (version 2) | ecosystem: Engineered > Solid waste > Grass > Composting > Bioreactor | place: USA: Davis... | reverse complement strand
CCACCCGCGCCGCCTCCCCCGCCCGGCGACGGTTCCGAGGAGTTCGCGCCGCGCTGAGCCGGGTCAGCCGCCGAGCGCGCGGACGAAGCGCCTGATGCGCGGGGTAGCCGGCGAGGCGAACGGGAAGTAGAGCTCGGACACGTGCCCCCTGCTCGGGACCACGTAGAGCCGTCCGCGGGGGAAGCGGGACCGGACCTTCCTGGCCTCGCGGACCGAGGTGATCGAGTCGAACTCGCCGGCCAGGACCAGGGTGTCGAGCCTTCCGGGCATCTTCATCCCCGGCGGGATCGGCGGCTCCATGTTCGGGGTCGGCGCCGGCCAGGAGAGGCAGGCGCTGATGTCGCTCGCGGTGTCGAAGGCCCACTGGCGCCTGCTCATCGGCGCCCACCAGTTCGAGGGCCGGAAGCCGGCGATCGCGCGATCGAGCTGACGGCGGCGCTCCGGGATCGGCGAGGACTTCTTCCACGGCACCGGGTAGTCGTTGCAGACCACGGCGGCGTACATCCCGACCGAGAAGTACCCGGCCGGCCCGGCGTTCGGGCCGTACGGTGCGACCAACTCGCGGAGCTCCGCGCCCTTCCCGTGGAGGTAGAGCGAGACGACCCGGTTCAGGTGGTCGTAGCCCCCGGGGGCGTAGCTCGAGGCGTCTCCCATCAGGTAGTTGAGCACGTTCGAGGCGAGCTTGGAGCCGGTCCCCGCCCGCCTCAGCATGCGGTGCAGCCGCCCCAGGGCGTTCCCCGAGCAGTTCGGCGCCCGGTTGCATGCCCGTTTCACCGCCCGCTCGGCCGCCGGGTACAGGGTTCGCCAGAAGGGGTCGTTGCCGGGGTAGGCGGACGAGAGGATCAGGCCCTTCATCCCCTTGCCGTAGCGCGCGGCGTAGGACTGCCCGAGGTAGGTCCCGTACGAGTCGCCGTAGAGGATCATCTTCCGCTTCTCGAGGCCCAGTGCCTTCCGCACCGCCTCCAGGTCGGCGGCGGATTCGGCCGTGGTGTATCCCTCCCGCCGGACCCCGAGTTGCCTCGCGCACTGCCTGAGGCCCCGCTGGTAGCCGACGGTTCCCCGCTGCAGGCCCTTGCAGAAGAGGGGCTTCGACAGTCCGGTGCCGCGCTGGTCGATCGCGATGAGTTCGCGTCGCTTCAGGAACGGCGCCATGACGGCGGCGAGCGGCTTGAATGAGTCGGCGTTCGTGGCCGCGTAGCCGGGGCCGCCCTCGATGAAGACGATCGCCCCCTTCGACGGCCTGCTCCGGTCGCCCCGGGTGCGCACCGCGAAGCCGATCCTCTGGCGGCCCGCGGACGGCTTGCCGCGCACCGCCGGGACGGTGATGTGCCCGCAGAGCAGGGGGCGGTTCGCGCCGATGTCACACCGCTTCAGCTTGGGCCGGGCGTCGGCGTCGCCCGCGATCGTGAGGAGCGCGGCGAAGGCCAGGGCTGCGAGCAACGGTCCGGACCGGGCGAGGCGGGCCCGGACGGCGGTCATCGCGACCCCGCCCGCTCCCGGCGGACCAGTTCGATGTCGGCGAGCTGCTCCTCGATCCAATCGGCGGGGGTCCGCGCGTGGATGATCCTCTTGAGGCCCTCCGCCCTGTCCCGGCGCTCCTCGGGCGACATGGTGAGCGCCCGATACATCACGTCCGCCTGCTCCTGGATGTCGAACGGGTTGACCGTGAGGGCAAAGTCCTTGAGCTCCTCGTGGGACCCGGTGTTCTCGGACAGCATCAGCACGCCGTCACGGACGTTGATCGCGGGCGCCTCCTTCGCCACCAGGTTCATACCGTCGAAGATAGCGTTGACCATCAGCAGATCGCAATGCTTGTAGCGCGCGACCGCCTCGTAGAAGTCGTCGTAGACCCGCAGGTCGATCGGCATCCAGTCGGTCGTCCCGTGCCGGTGGTTGACCACGGCGACCAGCGCCTCGATCCGTTCCAGGTACTCGGCGTACTCGGGCACGTCCTGGCGGGAAGGCTGGAGGTGCGCCACGAACGTGACCTTCTCCCGGAACTCGGGATGGTCGGTCAGGAACGTGTCGAAGGCCGTGAATCCGCGCAGCACGTTCTTGGAGAGGTCGGCCCGGTCGACCCGCAGGATGAGGTGTTCCCGGCGGCGGGCCAGCACCTCCTTCTCCTTCTCGGCCACCTGCTCGGAGGAGGCGGCCCGCTCGAGGCGGTCGGCGTCGATCGAGAGCGGGTACGCCCTGACGATCGTCCGGCCGCCCGGATGGTCGACATGCAGGTTCTCGTAGTCGACGTCGTACCCCATGAGGCGCTGGCAGCAGGCGAGGAAGTTCGTGCCGTAGCTGTGGGTGTGGAACCCGACGATGTCGTTGGCGAGCAGCCCGTCGTAGATCGCCCGCAGGATCGAGTTCGGGAGGACCCGCCACGAGTCCGGCTGCGTCCAGGGAATGTGGACGAAGTGGTGCAGGAGCACGTCCGGCCGGGCGGCCCGGATCTTCGCCGGCGCGGTGTACAGGTGGTAGTCGTGGAGCATCACCAGCGGATCCTCGCGGTCGCGGATCTGCTCGACGACGCAGTTCGCGAGGTCCTCGTTGACCACCTCGTAGCCCTCGTACCAGGCTGTGATCTCCTCCTTGCGGATGTCCGGCGCGTTCGAGAGGTCCCAGAGGTAGTGTTGGATGAACCACAGGATCGGGTTCGCGATCACGTTGTAGAAACGGTCGTAGGCGGCCTGGTCGCTCTCGACCATGAGCACCCGATAGGCGACGCCGCCCAGCTCGACGTCGATGGGGTTCGAACCGTTCTCCTCGGTCACCGCCACGTCCTCGGGCGTCATCGCGGACGCGATCCAGAGCGCGTCCCTGTCCGCGACCAACCCGGACAGGGCCGTGACCAGCCCTCCCCCGCCACGTGAGATCGTCCGCTCTCCGTCGGGCCCCCGCTCGAACTGGGCGGGCCCCCGGTTGGAGACGATGATCAGGGGCTGCTCACTCACGGTTCTGAGTGTACGTGCCCGCGCGCCGTCCCCCGAAACGGGCCTCGTGGCGGCCCAGGCCCCTAGCCCGCGGAGAGCGCCGTCGGCCGGTTGCCCAGCTCGACCTCCACCGTCTTCCGGTCCCCGTCGCGGATCACCTCGACCTCCGCGGTTTCGCCGGGCTCCAGGGCGCCGATCATGCGCCCGAGATCCTCCGCGTGCTCGATCTTCTCCCCGTTCACGGCCACGATCACGTCCCCGCCGACGTCGTACCGCGAGCCCTGGAAGTAGATCTCGCGTTCGCTGTCGCGGATGCCGGCCTCGTCCGCCGGCCCGCCCTTGACCACGCTCGCCACGATCGCACCCTGCTCGGCGTCGATGCCGAGCTTCTCGGCGAGCTGGGGATAGAGCGGCTGCGTGCTCACGCCGATGTAGGCGTACTTGACGGAGCCGTCGCGCCTCAGCATCTCCGCCGAGCGCTTGATCGAGTTCGCCGGGACGCCGAAGCCGACGCCGTCGCTGGAACCCGAGCCGCTCTTCATCTGTTGGCTGATCCCGATCACCTTGCCGTCCGAGTTCAGCATCGGGCCGCCGGAGTTCCCCGGGTTGATCGACGCGTCGGTCTGGATCGCGTCCTCGATCATGAAGTCGGTCAGGCTCCTCACCGACCGTCCGGTCTGGGAGACGATGCCGGTGGTCAGGGTCCGATCCTCGCCGAACGGGCTGCCGATCACCGCGATCGGCTCGCCCACCACCACCCGCCGGCTGTCCGCGAGCTCGAGCGGCTTCAGGTCCACCTCGCCGGGGTCCACCGAGACGAGCGCCACGTCGGCGAACGGGTCGAGACCGACCACCTTCCCGTCGAGCACGTCGCCGGACGTGAATTCCACGTAGACCCGGGAGGCGGGCTTGCGGTCCTCGCCCAGCCCGTCGCTGATCACGTGCGCATTCGTGACGATGTCGCCGTGGTCGTTGAAGACGAACCCCGAGCCCTCGGCCGCGGCGGCGGAGGACGGGTCGCTCTCGGGGTCGCCGAAGATCGAGCGGATCGAGACCACGCCGTCGATCGTCTCCGCGTAGACGCGGGAGGGGTTGAACTCGTCCCCGCCCGAGTCGAGGACCACCGGCTCCGACTCGCCGGCCGGCGCGGCGGCCTCGGTCTTGCCGCCCCCGCCGGAACCCGAGTCCGAGCTGCCGCAGCCGACGGCCAGCGCGGCGAGCGCGAGGGCCAGGATCAGGGTGGGTAGGCGCTTCGACATGGGCCGGGGAGACTACCGCCCGGTTCCCGGGCCGGCGAAATGATCGAAGCCCCGCGGCGCCTGCGCGGCACCGTCCGCGCCCTCCACCGTCACGCTCCCCTCCCCGTCCGCCTCGAACGCCGCCCCGATGGCGAGCAGCTCGAAACCGGTCGCCCCGATCAGAGCCTCGTCGGCCTCCTCGAAGCGGTCCTGCGGCACCGTCAGCGCCAGGACGTAGTCCTCGCCACCGGCGAGGGCGAACGAGACCGGGTCCACCCCGACCGCCGCGCTCACCTCCGGCACGCCAGCCACGACCGGGATCGCGTCCGGGTCGAGGCGGATCTGAACCCCGGAGGCCCGCGCCACGTGGCCCAGGTCGGCGGCGAGCCCGTCGCTCACGTCGATCATCGCCGACGCGCCGGCCCGCGCCAGAACCGGGGCGGCGGCGAGCTGCGGCTCGGGGCGGAGCTGGCAGGACACCAGCAGGTCCCGCGCCAACTCGCTCACGTCGGGGACGTCCGCGCCCTGCAGGAGCCTCAGGCCGGCCGCGGCCCCGCCGACCGGGCCGGTCACCGCTACCACGTCGCCGGGCGCCGCCCCGCTCCGGGTCGCCAACGGCTCGTCGTCGGCGACGTGGGCGATCGCCGTGACGCTCAGGAAGACGGCCGGCGACGCGACCACGTCGCCCCCGGCAAGCTCGGCCCCGAACTCGGAGGCCGCCTCGACCACGCCGTCGGCGAGGCCCTCCAGGTACTCGCGTGGCGTGCCGGAGGGGGTGCCGAGCGCGACCAGGATCTCGGTGCCGCCGGGTCCGACCCCCATCGCGGCCAGGTCCGAGACGGCGCTGGCGATCGCCTTGCGGGCGACCTCGGGAGCCGGGCGGCCCGGGTCGAAGTGCACCCCGGCGACCGCTACGTCCACCGAGGTTACGATCCTCCCGCCGGCCCGGATCACGGCCGCGTCGTCGCCGATTCCGGTCTCGAACCGGTCGGCCGGGGCCGCCCTGTCGGCGATCCTTCCGATCAGCTCGAACTCGCTCAGGTCCATGGCTCTGACACTATTGCCCGCAGATGAGCGAGGAACCGAGGGATAGCGATCGCCCCAGCCTGCTTCACCGGCTCGGCCACCTCGCTGCGACCGTCGGCAAGAGCGGACCGAAGAAGAAGTCGACCAAGATCGTCCTGCAGGGTTCGATCGCCTTCCTCATCTTCGCCTTCCTCGTCTATACGGTCGTCTCGCAGTGGTCGGAGCTGAGGGAGAAGGGCGTCGAGTTCGACTTCGTGTGGCTGCTCCCGGCCATCGCGATGATGCTCCTCTACTACGTCGCCTGTGCCGGGGTCTGGGGGCTGATCCTCAGGTTCCTCGGCAGCCCAGTGGCCCCGATGACCACCCAGAAGATCTGGGCGCAGCCGCTGCTGGTCCGCTACATACCGGGCACGGTGCTCTTCCTGCTGGCCCGGATCCTGATGGCGGAGAAGGCGGGGGTCCAGCGCCGGGTCACGACCGCCGGCATCGTCTACGAGCAGGCGGTCTCGATCGCGGGGGCCCTGACCATCGCCACCTGGTTCCTCATCGACCACCCCGACCTCCAGGACCAGCCCGCCCGCTGGCTGCCGCTCCTGGTCCTTCCCGCGATGGTCCTGCTGCTCCACCCCCGCGTCTTCGGGCCGGTGTCGAACCGCCTGCTCGGGGCGCTGGGGCGCGAGCGGCTCCCGCAGTTGATGCCCTTCCGGGGGGTCGTCTCGGTGTACGTCTCCTACGTGGCGATCTGGGCGATCATGGGCGTCGGGGTGTTCTTCGCGGCCCGGTCCGTCCATCGTCTCGGGCTGGACGACCTGGCCATCGTCGCGGCATCCCAGATGATCGGGTTCCTCGCGGCGGTGGTCTCGGCCGTGACCCCGGCGGGCCTCGGGGTGCGGGACGCGGCCTTCGCCTGGGCGGTCAAGGTGGCGCTGCCGTCCGACAGCTTCGGGGTGGGGGCCGTGATCGCGATCGCGGTGCGGGCCACCCAGACCGTGGTCGAGCTGATCTACGTCGGCGCGGTCACGGCGCTGACCCGCCAGGAGGGCGACGAAGGAGAGATCGAACTCGCGGAGGAGGCGGCCGAGCGGGCCGCCTCGCTCAACCGGGGCTGATCCCGCCGCCGGTCGGCGCCCCCGTGCCGCCCGTCCCGCCGTTGCCGCCGCCGGTTCCCGCCGGGTCCTGCCCGAGACCGGGTGCGTAGGCATCGTCGGGCTCCTCGGTGCCGTCCGAGTCGTCGTCCGTCGCGTCGTCGTCGGCGTCCGCGTCGTCGTCCTGGGGGCCGTAGTCGCTGGGCGTGCCGGGCGAGACGGTGTAGCCCCCGCTGAAGTCGCCCCAGCTCATGCTCTCGTCGGGCGTCGGCGTCTCGACGCAGGGGATCGCGGCGTTCGTGAAGAAGCTGTGCCAGATGCTGGCGGGCACGCCGCCGCCGTCCGACCCGGTGCTGATGTCGTTCGACTCCGGGTAGCCGTACCAGACCGCGGCGGCCAGGTTCGGCTGGTAACCGACGAACCAGGCGTCGATCTGGTTGTCGGTGGTCCCGGTCTTGCCCGCCTGGCCGGGGCACCCGGTGTAGGCGGCGGTGCCGGTGCCGCCGGTGATGTTCGCGTGGAGGATCTTGGTGATCTCGTACGCCTCGGCCTCGGTCAGGACGCGCTTGCCCTTCGACTTGCCGGGACGGTCGACCTCGCCGTCCGGGAACACGACCCGCTCGATCGCGGTCGGCTCGTGGCGGATGCCGCCGCTGGCGATCGTCGCGTAGGCGCCGGCCATCTCCAGCGGGGAGACGCCGATCGTCAGGCCGCCGAGAGTTTCCGCCGGGTAGCCGTCGAGCTTGGTCTTGATCCCGAGGCTCTTCGCCATCTCGGCGACCTTCTCCGGGCCGACGTCGAGCGCGAGCTGCGCGTAGACCGAGTTGTCGGAGTAGAGCGTCGCCTTGTCGACGCTGATCGTGCCGCGGTACGAGTCCCCGTAGGTGTGGACCTCCCAGTGGCCGTAGACCGGGTCGTCGATGTTGAGCGGCTTCGACTCGTAGTAGGTCTTGTACGGATCGACCCCCTCGTGGATCGCGGTCGCCAGGGTGAACGTCTTGAAGGTCGAGCCGGGCTGCCGCTTGCCCTGGGCGGCCAGGTTGTACTGGTCGTCGGAGTAGGAGGCGGAGGAGACCATCGCCTTGATGTCGCCGTCGCGCGGGTCGACCGCAACGATCGCGCCCGACGGTCCTCCCGCGTACAGGTTCGCGTTCAGGGCCGCGAGGCCGGCCTCCTGCTCCGAGGGCGAGACCGTCGTGTAGACGCGGAGCCCGCCCTTGCGGACGGTGTTGACCCCGTACTTCTTGATCAGCTCGGTCTCCACGTAGTCGAAGAAGAACGGGTCCTCGCGCTTGAAGAGGTCCTGGGCCGGGTCGAGCTGGAGGCCCGAACGCTTCGCCTGCTCGGCGCGTTCCTCGGTGATGTAGCCGAGCCGCGCCATCGAGTCCAGCACCTCGTTGCGGCGCGCCTTGGCGCCGGCCGGGTTCTGGAAGGGGTTGTAGTCGGTCGGGGCCTGCGGGAGGCCCGCCAGCAGGGCCGCCTGGGGCAGGGTGAGGTTCTTCGGCTTGATCGAGAAGTACACCTTGGCGGCGGCGTTGATGCCGATCGCGGTGCGTCCGTCGTTGGTGCCGTACGGGGCCGTGTTCAGGTACTTGCCGAGGATCTCCTTCTTGGAATGGTCCTCCTCGTACTCGAGGGCCATCTTGGCCTCGATGATCTTGCGCTCGTAGTCGCGCTTCGGGTTCGTGATGAACAGGTTGCGCATCAGCTGCATCGTGATCGTCGACGCGCCCTCGGTGATCTTGCCCGACTCGAGGTTCTTGACCAGCGCCCGCAGGCCGCCCTGGATGTCGATCCCGTCGTGGCTGTAGAAGCGCTCGTCCTCGATCGCGATAGTCGCGTCCTGGACCGACTTGGGGATCTCGTCGAGCGGGATCGGGGTGCGGACCTCGTCCGAGTCGATCATGCCCAGCTTGCTGCCGTCGCCGGCGAAGATGACCGAGTTCTGGCCCTTGTTGATCTCCTTGAGGGTGTCCGGGTCCGGGGCATCGGCGGCGATCGAGAGCACCCAACCGCCACCCGCCGCGATCGCGGTGAGGATCAATCCGCCGAGGACCGCGGCCAACGCGACGAGTGTCTTCCGTGGCGAGCCTTGGTTCCGGCGCACCCTTCTCTGGCGCCTGGTCATCCCGTACAGGGTAGCTAGCTTCGGCTCAGCGTCAGCTAAACGGGCGACGCCGGATCGCCCGGCTGCAGGATCGGTTGCGGAACCGGCCCGGAAGCCGAGGTGTGAGAATGCCGCCCGGATGGAAACGACCGACCCCGAAGAGACGCTTCGCCCCGCCCCGGGACCGGACGCCGGCCCCCGGGACCCGGACCCCGTCGTGCCGGGCTTCTTCCCCTGGGCCACCTGGGGCCCCTGGATCGGGGTGGGCGGCGCGATCCTGGCGCTGATCGTCGGCCTCGTCCTCACCGTCCCGATCTTCTGGATCTCCGGGGTCTCCGAGTTCGACGAACTCGGTTGGGTGCCCCGGGCGTTGATCCAGCTGTGCACGGCGATCGGCTTCGTGCTCGTCCCGTTCGCCGTCGCCAAGGAGATCTCGGCCGGCGCGACCTGGCGCGAGGCCGCCGCCAGGCTCGGCTTCAGGAGCTTCGCCGCGAAGGAGGCCGCCAAGTGGATAGCGCTCGGGTTCGTCTCCTACATCGCCTTCGCGATCGCGTTCGCGGTCCTGTTCGGCACCCCGGAGCAGGCCGACATCGCCGGCAAGCTGGGGCCGATCCCGGTACAGGTCCTGCTGATCGTCCTCGTCGCCCCCTTCGCCGAGGAGCTCTGCTTCCGCGGCATGCTGTTCGGGGGCTTCCGCACGACCTTCAACCTCCCGGTCGCCGCGCTCGGGGCGGGGCTCGTCTTCGGCCTCCTGCACTACTCGACCGGTATCTCCGCGGTCCCGCAGCTGATCGTGCTCGGGGCCATCTTCGCGGTCGTGTACGAGAAGACCGGCTCGATCTGGCCGCCGATCATCTTCCACGCGATCAACAACGCGTACGCCCTGGCGATAATCAACTCCTGAGAGGAATCCCGTGACCGACGAAAGCACCCGCGCCGAACTGATCTCCCTGCTCCGCGAGCACTCGCTCGTCCTGGGCGAGGTGACGCTCTCCAGCGGGGCCAAGGCGACCTACTACGTCGACGCCCGTCGCACGGTGATGCGCCCGGACGGCCTGCGAGCCGCCGGCACGCTGATCGCCCGGCACGCCACGAAGCTCGGCGCGACGGCGGTGGGCGGGCCGGTGATGGCCGCGATCCCGCTCGCCTGTGCCGCGATCGCGGTGCCCGAGGGCAAGGATCTCGGCGGGTTCTTCGTCCGCAAGGAGCGCAAGGCGCACGGTCTCCAGCGGTGGGTCGAGGGCGCGGCCGAGCCGGGCGACCGCGTCCTGGTCGTGGAGGACACGGTGACCACGGGCGGCTCCACGGTGTCCGCGATCGAGCGGATCCGGGACGAGGGCTTCGAGATCGCCGGGGTGCTCGCGGTGGTGGACCGGCTGGCCGGCGGCGGGGAAAGGATCGCGGCGGCGGCCGACGCCCCCTACGAGACCCTCACCACGATCGACGACATCTACCCGGACCGGCCCGACAAGTAGCCGGCTGGCGGCCTCGTTTGGCCGCACCTTGTGCCGGGGACCATCGGATGAGAGCATGGGGCCCAGAGTCCCCGATACCCGAGAGGAGCCGGTTTGGAATTCGACCAGTACCACGAGCCACCGGAGGAGCTGAGCCCCGAGGTCCGCACCAAGGCCAGGCTCTTCGCGTCCCTGGCGGAGGAGGCCGAGGCGATCAACTGGTACGAGCAGCGGCTCGCGGTCGAACCCGACCCCGAGGCCCGGGCGATCATGCGGAACGCTCAGCACGAGGAGTTCAAGCACTTCTCGATGGACCTCGAGTTCCTCTTCCGGCGCCTGCCCGTCTGGCGGGACCTCGCCGAGGGGGTGCTGTTCAAGGACGGGGACATCGTCGAGCACGGCGAGGCGGCGGAAGCCGGGACCGACGAGGACGAAGGAGGAGCCGCTGGGAGCCCCACCGGGAGCGGCTCGCTCGGCATCGGCAACCTGAAGGGAGCGGGACTGTGAACCATCTTCTGAGGGGCCACGCCCCGATCACCGACGAGGCCTGGAGCCAGATCGACGAGGAGGCGCGCCAGGCGCTGGTGCCGCGGCTCGGCGGGCGGCAGCTCGTCGACTTCGAGGGCCCGCTCGGCTGGGGCCACTCGGCGACCGATCTCGGCCGGGTCTCGGAACCCAGCCCCGGCCCGGCGCCCGGGGTGTCGCAGCGGACGCGGCGGGTCCTTCCCGTGGTCGAGCTCAGGGCGCCCTTCACGATCGAGCGTTCCGAGCTCGAGGCCCTGGACCGGGGCGCGGTCGACACGGACTTCGACTCCCTGAACGAGGCCGCGCGGCAGATCGCGGTCGCGGAGAACGCGGCGATCTTCCACGGGCTCGCGGACGGGGGGATCCAGGGCATCGCCGCGGCCTCGGGCCACGACGCGATCCCCCTGGGCGACAACGACTTCACCAACTATCCGGAGCACATCGCCAAGGCGATCGAGGTGATCCTCTCCTCGGGGGTCGAGGGCCCGTACGGCGTGGCGCTCAGCCCGGAGTGCTACACCGGCGTCGTCGAGAGCGCCGAGCGGGGCGGCTACCCGCTCCTCTCGCACATCCGCAAGATCCTCAAGGAGAGCGGCGACGGGCCGATGGTCTGGGCGCCCGGCCTGGACGGGGTGGTCGTGGCGAGCCTGCGCGGCGGCGACTTCCTGTTCGAGTCGGGCCAGGACCTCTCGATCGGCTACGAGAGCCACGACGCCCAGGTGGTGAACCTCTACATCGAGGAGAGCTTCACCTTCAGGGTCGCGACGCCCGAGGCCGCCGTGGCGCTGCCCAAGTAGGCGCCCCAGGGACCCCGGGGGCGGTCTCCTAGGCGCGGGTCTTCTCTTCCTCGGCCGCGTCCGCGCCGGTCTTCGTGGTCATCACCTTGGCGGCCCCGCCCATGAGGACCTTGCGGACCAGGCCCGGGGCGAGGATCTTGAGCGCCCCGATCAGGCCGTAGGGCCGCGGGACGTACCGCTCCGGCTTGCCGAGGACGCCCGCCTCGTAGACGGCCTCGGCCGCCTTGGAGACGTCCGAGACCATCCAGCGGGTCAGGGGATTGCCCCTGAGCTCCTCGGCCGGGAAGCCCTCGGTGGCGATGAACCCCGGCAGGATCAGGCCGACGTGCACGCCGTGCGGCGCCTCCTCCAGGTGGAGCGAGTCGCTCCACCCGATCAGGGCGTACTTGGAGGCCGAGTAGGCGCCGGCTCCCGCCCGTGAGATCCGCCCGGCGGTCGAGGCGATGTTGACGATCGAGCTCGGCGCGTTGGCGCGGAGCATCGGCAGGAACGTCTCGGTCATCCGCAGGACGGCGTCGAAGTTGATCTCCATCGTCCGGCGCACGTTCTCGTACCCGCCCTCGCCGAACGTGGCGCGCCACGAGGCGCCGGCGTTGTTGACAAGCAGGTTGATCGGCGGATGGTGCTCCTGGACGTGCGCGAGGATGCGGCCCGGCGCGTCGGCCTCGGTCAGGTCCGCGGCCACCCAGGTGGCCTCGCAGGCCAGGCGCCTGGCCAGCTGACGGAGCCTGTCCTCCCGGCGGGCGACCAGGATCAACCGGGTCCCAGGCTTGCGGGCCAGCCGCCAGGCGACGGCCTCGCCGATCCCGCTCGAGGCCCCCGTTATCAGTGCGACTGTCGGCCGGTTCTCCACGCCCGCAGCCTACGCCAGCAGGTCCCGCACCGCCTCGCCGAAGACCTCGGTGTGGCGGTCCACGTCGGCGGCGCTGGTGGCCGGGGACATCAGGGCCATGTTGTGGAATGGGGTGATCAGCACGCCCCGGTTCAGGGCGTGCAAGTGGAGGTAGCGCTCGAGCTCCGGATCCGAGGCGTCGTGTGCCTGGGTGCCGTTGCGGGCCGGCTCCGGTTCGAAGCGATACTCCGCCCGCGCGCCGAGCTGGGTGACGTTCCAAGGCAGGCCGTGTTCCTCGACGACCTGCATCACGCCTTCGCTGAACCGGGTCGCGAGCGGGATGGTCTGGGCGAAGGCCTCCTCGGTCAGGACCTCCGAGAGGGTGGCGCGCACCGCGGCGAGCGAGAGCGCGTTGCCGGCCAGGGTGCCCCCGACGCCGCCCGTGTCCTCGTAGTCGGCCTCGTCCTGGGCGAAGAGGCGCTCCGTGACCGCCTCGGTCATGCCGAGCGCGCCGGCCGGCACGCCGCTGCCGATCGCCTTGCCGATCGAGAGCAGGTCCGGGGTGAGGCCCCAGGCCGCCGTGCAGCCGCCCGGGCCGGCGGAGAACGTGTGGGTCTCGTCGATGATCAGGAGGGCCCCGTGCTCCCTCGTCAGTTCACGCAGGGCGTCGTGGTACCCCTCGTCGGGAAGCACGATGCCCATGTTGGTCATCGCGGGCTCGGCCAGCACGCAGGCCACCTCGCCCGTCGCGAGCGCCTTCTCGAGCGCCTCGAGGTCGTTGAACTCGACCGCGATCGTGGTCTCGGCCGGGTCCACCGGCGGCCCGACGTTGCCGTCGCGGGAAACGGTCCGTCCGTCCGGGCCGGCCACGGCGAAAGCCTCGTCGACGGAGCCGTGGTAGCTGTAGCTCATCACCAGCACCTTCGGCCTGCCGGTGATCTGCCGGCAGATGCGGAGCGCGGCGCGGTTGGCGTCGGTCGCGGTCAGGGTGAACATCCAGCGGTCCAGGCCGAACCGGCGGGTGAGCTCCTCGCCCACCCACGGCGCGTCTTCGGTGGGAAGCATCGTGGTGATGCCCCGACGCTCCTGGTCGGTGATCGCGCGCACCACCGGCTCGGGATCGTGGCCGGGCATCGAACCCGTGTCCCCGAGGCAGAAATCGATGTAGGTGTGATCGTCGACGTCGATGATCCGGGCGCCGATCGCGAGCTTCGCGAACACCGGGAAGCCCCCGGCCCAGCGCATCATCCACGGCATCGGCACGCCGCCGATCAGGGACTTGCGGGACCTCTCGTAGAGCTCCTTGGACCTCGGGTTCTCATCGACGAAGCGCTCCAGCTCGACCTTGGTCAACGCGGCCAGGCGGTCGCGGCTTATCTCGGGCATCTCTCCTCCTCGTGGGTCGTGCCGATCATATGGAGTGCCGGGAAGCGCGTCGAACCTGCGAACCATGGCCCGTCCGACCACATCGCCGATCTCGGCGAGGGTCTCTCGTATTTTCTCTCGAGAGAGACCCGGGTCGGCCGGGCGACGTCCAACCGGCTTCCGGGCGCCGACGCCCCGAGCTGGATTCGAACCAGCGGCCTTCCGCTTAGGAGGCGGACGCTCTATCCAGCTGAGCTATCGGGGCCGAGGGCGGATCGTATCCCGTGGCGGCGCGGGGGAACCGATCGAGCGCATTCGGCGCCCGGGGGCGGGCGGAACGACGGTCCCGCCCGGGAATCCCGCCGGGTATATTCGGCCCGCTTGTTGATCGTCACTCGAACGGGAATTTGGATGCGCAGACTATTGGGGCCGATCGCCCTGCTCGCAATATTGGTCGCCACGGTGGGGGCGGACGCGACCTGGGCCGCCGAATGCAGGGGCGGCGAGGCCAAGACCGTTGACGTGGGCATCGCGAAGCTCGTCGGATGCTTCGAAACCACGGAGGTCGGCGAGGACACGATCCACACCGCCCGGTTCGCCGACCAGCCGGAGGGTGACGTCGACCTGAACGGCTTCTTCGTCGCCAGCGCCTACCCGGGCGATGGTGCGATCCGGGTGAGCGAACGGGAGCAGTCGGTGACCGCGGTCGCGCTCGACGACTCGCTCAAGCCGGTGAACGTGCAACTCCGCTCCCTCAACGTCCCGGTCTCGGGTCAGAAGACCGATCTCGGCGGGGCAACGAAGCTCGCCTTCGTCGCGCCGAACTTCGGCGAACTGCTCCTGGACGACCTCCGCCTCTTCAGCAACGGCGCCTGGGCGAGAGCCCTCGCCGGGTTCCTCCCCGGCAACGCCGAGGTCCCGATCCTGATCGGCGAGGACGGCAAGGGATCGATGAACCTGCTGCTCGAGGCCACCGGGGCGCTCGCCCTGAAGGGCAAGCCGCAGTCGGCCTCGGTGAACATCACCACGGAGTCCGGCAAGGGCACCCAGCTCGACGGTTTCGAGCTGAGCGTGAACGAGTTCTCGTTCGGCGACTACCTCTCGGTGAACAACCTCTCCGCCTACTACTCGGCGGCCGACCGGGAGCTTCGCGGCGACGCCGAGGCGACATGGCCCTTCCCCCGGCCCGGCGGCAAGGCCGGGTTCAAGGTCGGCGCGACCCTGACCGACGGGAGGCTCCGCCGGCTTCAGGTCGGGGCGAACAACCTCGTGATCCCGATCGGCACCGCGGGCATCATCAAGTCGCTGAGCGGTGGGTTCGAGTCCGGCGACAAGGACGACATCAAGTTCAACGTCGGTGCCGGTGCGGCACTCGGCCCACCGATGTGGACTCCGGACGGCGGCGTCGGCGACCGGCCGGTCGGCGCGAACGCGGTGCTCACCGCCGGAAGCTCCAACGGCGCCAAGTTCGTCCGCGTGGACGGCGACGTCTCCTTCATGAACATCCCGCTCGGCGACGCCAAGGTGGGGATCTACTTCGACGCCGGCATCGACATCGGCGCCCGGCTCGGCATCGGGCTCCCCAGCGTCCGCAACAACGAGAACGACCCCTTCTACATCGGGGCGAAGGTCAACGGATGGATCGCCGGGTCCGGCTTCCAGTTCGACGGCAGCGCCCGCCTCGCCCTGCTCGGCTACCGGCTCGC
>Ga0065721_10000143_pt1 | contig 15063 bp, 12 predicted proteins | sample Mesricmetagenome_FD_59108 | JGI IMG/M metagenome (GOLD analysis project Ga0065721, IMG submission 59108) | Mesophilic microbial community from rice straw/compost enrichment Sample: eDNA_1 v2 (version 2) | ecosystem: Engineered > Solid waste > Grass > Composting > Bioreactor | place: USA: Davis... | reverse complement strand
CGCCAGCTCGCCGGCCTGGGCGCGCAGAAGCTCGACATCGGCCCGCAGGTCCAGCGCGCATGGGCGGCGTGCGCATGAGCGCCAGCAGCTACTACACCCTCACCGAGGGCGATGCCGAGGCGATCCGCGAGGAGATCCCCGAGGTGCAGCTGGTCTCCGCCTCGCTGCGCGGCAGCAGCCAGATCGTGTACGCGGAGAACAACTGGTCCACCAGCTGGCAGGGCATCCAGCCGGACTTCCTGCAGATCAACGGCTGGCAGGTCGCCAGCGGCAGCGCGTTCGAGCCGCAGCACTTCAACGGCGACAAGGTGGTGATCCTCGGCGAGACCGTGCGCCGCGAGCTGTTCGGCGCCGATACCGGCATCGGCGAGACGGTGCGCATTGGCCGCACCAACTTCACCGTGGTCGGCACCCTCAAGCCCAAGGGCATGAGCGGCTTCGGCCGCGACCAGGACGACGTGGTGATGGTGCCGCTGGACACCGCGCGCCGCCGCCTGATGGGTGCGATGGGCCTGCCGCCGGGCGCGGTGATGGACATCTCGCTGACGGTGTCGCATCCGGACGACCTGGCCTACGTGCAGGGCGAGGTGGAATCGCTGCTGCGCCAGCGCCACCGCATCGACCCGGGCGCGCCGGACGACTTCCAGGTGCGCAACGTGTCGCAGCTGGTGGCGACCCGCAACGAGACCACCCGGCAGATGTCGTGGCTGCTCGGCGCGGTGGCGACGATTTCGCTGATCGTCGGCGGCATCGGCATCATGAACATCATGCTGGTGTCGGTCACCGAGCGGATCAAGGAAATCGGCCTGCGCCTTGCCGTGGGCGCAGGTCCCTCCGACGTGCGCCGGCAGTTCCTGGCCGAGGCCATGCTGCTGTCGCTGGGCGGCGGCCTGCTGGGCATCCTGTTCGGCATCTCCGGCGCGCTGCTGGTCGGGCACTTCAACACCGACCTGCCGATCCAGCTCAACGGCAAGGTCATCACCCTGGCCGCGGCGTTCTCGGTGGCCACCGGCCTGTTCTTCGGCTACTACCCGGCGCGCAAGGCCTCGCAGCTGGATCCGATCGAGGCGCTGCGGCAGTGACGCCCGCTGGCGCCGGCCCGGCCGGCGTCAGCCCGCGGGCATCACGTCGAAGGCCAGGCTGATGCGCGGCCGCGTCGTGCCCTGGAACGGTTCGGTGTGGTGGAAGAAGTAGGACGGGAAGCAGCAGATCCAGTCCTCGCGCGGGGGCAATGCGAACTGGCGCGGCGGCGCGCTCGTGGCGACGCTGTCCGGGGCATGGCCGAAGGTGAGCGTGCCCGCGCCGGGCCCGGGCGCATCGCCGGTGTCGAGGTAGTACACCCCGCTGAGCCGTCCCGCCGGATGGATGTGGGGCGTCTGCCGGCCGCCGGATTCCAGCACGGTGCACCAGGCCTGCAGGCGCCAGCGGGTCGGCAGCGTCCGGGTCCACGGATGCCCGCGCAACGCCGGATCGGCGCGCACGGCGGCCAGGCGCTCGTCCACCACGTGCCGCACCATCGCGCCGAAGTCCGCGAAGGGCGAGCCCGGCGACAGGTCCAGCATGGGGCTCTGCCGCCCCTGCCAGGTCGAGCGGCCGGCCGGCTGCCAGACCAGGCCCGGGTGCGCCAGCACGGCTTCGCGCAGCGCCTCGCGGTCCAGCGCGATGCCCTCGGGGCGGGGCATCGGCGACAGCAGGCGCGGGTAATCCATCAGCTGGTCCACCAGCTCGCCCATGCCGAGTTCGTTGCCGCTGAGGTACAGCCCCGCCAGCGCGGTCTGGTCGGTGGGGTCGACCCGCAGCGCCGCCAGCAGCTGCGCGTGCGCATCGCGTGGCCTGCCTGCGGACATCAGCGCCATGGCGTAGTCGGTCAGCGCGGCGGGATCGCGCGGCGTCGCNCGCACGACGGATTCGAACAGGGGCATCGCCTCGGCGAGGGCGCCGTNGCCGGACAGCGCGTTGGCCAGGCTGCGCCGCAGCTGCATGTTCGCCGGACTCATCTGCGCGGCGCGGCGCAGGTGCGGGATCGCCTCGGCGTAGCGTTCCATGCGCAGCAGGATCATCCCGGCGTTGGCCCAGGACTCGACCTTTTCCGGACGCCGGCGCGACAGTTCCAGGAAATCCTCCAGCGCCTCGCCCAGGCGTTCCAGGCCGGCCAGGGTCAACGCGCGCTGGAAGCGGGCGGGATCGGCGGCCGGGTCGACCGCCAGCAGCTGGTCCAGGTCGGCCAGCGCGGGAGCGGGGCGCTGCAGCGCCAGCAGCACGCTGGCGCGCAGGAAGCGCAGGTCCGCGCGTTGTGGTTCGGCGGCGATGGCCTCGTCCAGCCGCGGCAGCGAGCCGGAGACGTCGCCGGCGCGGGCGCAGGATTCGACGTGTTCGTGCAGGGCGCGGATGTCGTGGCTCATCGGTCGGTTGCCATGGGAGCGGATGCGCGCATGNCCGGCAGGCCGTCGATGACCGATTCGATCGCGGCCGCTGCACGGCGCGGATCGAACAGGCCGGTCGCGGAGGCGGCCTCGCGCATGCGCGCGCGCAGCGCGGCCAGCCGTGCGGGCTCGCTGGCCAGGGCCGCGGCGCGGTCAATGTACTGGGCGGTGTCGGCGCACACCAGTTCGTCCAGGCCGAGGAAGCGGTTGATGCCGGTCCCGAGCCGGGCCAGGGTGCCATGTCCCTCGCGTCCCAGCACCGGCAGGCCGGCGGCCACGCAGGACATCGCGGTCGCGCCGGCCTGGTAGCGGAACGCGTCCAGGAACAGGTCGCAGCTCGCGGCCCGGTCGGCCTGNGCCTCGAACGGCACGTGGTCGAGGACGTGCAGGCGCAGCGGATCGCCGCCGCCCGCCTGCCAGGCGCGCAGGAAATGCGGTCGCGCCTCCGGCGGCAGGTACACGGCCAGGTGCGCCTGCGGGACACGGGCGAGGATCCGGATCCACGCCTCGACCAGTTCCGCGTCGAGCTTGTAGCTGTTGTTGAAGCTGGCCAGCAGCGGCACGCCTTCCGGCAGTCCGAAGCGCGTGCGGTCGGGCTTGCCGGCAGGCATCGGTCCGCAGGGGAACAGCAGGCCCGGCAGGCGCAGGATCCGGTCCGACCACGGCCATGGCGCGTCGTCCGGCTGCACGTGGCGGTCCAGCAGCAGGCGGTCCAGCCAGGGCGCCTCGTGCCCGTCGATGAAACCCAGCCAGCCCAGCTGCACCGGCGCCGGACGCATCGCCAGCACCTCGGGCCGGGCCCCGCCGGTGTAGCCGCCGAGGTCGATGAGCACGTCGACCCCGTCGTCGCGGATGCGGCGCGCGATGTCGGCCACCGGCGCACCCTGGAGATCGCGGAACACGTCGAACTCCGCGGCGAGGGCCGCTGCGACCTGATCGTCATGGCGACGCAGCGAGTAACCGAGGACCTCGAAGCGGTTGCGGTCGTGGGCCGCGAACAGGCCGCGCAGCAGCAGGCCGACGGCGTGCCGGCCGAAATCGGCGCCCAGGTAGCCGATCCGCAGGCGTGGTCCCGGCGTGGCCGCAGCCGGCGGCAGCGGCACTGGCGCCCGGCGCAGGATCCTCTGCACGTAGTGCCGCGTGGCCTGGACGCGCAGGGCGTCGGGAACCTCCAGGTGGGCCAGCGCGAACGGTTCGGCGCAGTCCTCCGGATGCGCGGGACCGCTGGCGAGCAGCGCGGCCAGTCGCGCGGTGCTGGCGGAGGCGGCGGGGAAGTCGCACAGCATGGCCTCGATCCGCGCCAGGCGCGCCAGGCAGTCGCGCCGCTCCGGGTACAGCCCGCACATGCTGCGATAGGCCTGCCGGGCCTGTTCCCAGTGCCCGGCCTGCTCGGCGCAGATGCCGATGTTCATCACCTCGCCTGGCTGGCTGCGCATGGCCTGGCGGTAGGCCTGGGCGGCCTCGTCCCAGCGGCCCTGGCGTTGCAGCACCTCGCCCAGGTAATGCCACGCTTCGTCCAGTCGGGGTTCCAGCGCCACCGCCCGGCGCAGGGATGCCTCCGCCGCGCCGGCGCCGGCCAGCGCCTCCAGTCGCCCGCGTAGCAGCCAGGCCAGCGGATTGTCCGGTGCGGCGTCGGCGGCGGCGATCGCGCTTTCCAGCGCCCCGGCGTGCTGGCCGGCACGCTGCCGTGCCTGGGCCATGGCCAGCAGCAGGTCCGGGTGGCCCGGGGCGATACGCAGCGCCTCCTGCAGCGCGCCGGCTGCCTCGCCGGCGCGACCGGCCTGCAGCAGCGCCACCGCATAGTCGTGCCAGGCGGCCACGTCCTCCGGGGAAGCCCGGAGTGCGATGCGGTAGGCCTCGATCGCGCGCGCCAGGTCGCCCTGCCGGTGCCACTGGCGGGCCTGCGCCAGCTCAGCCACGCANGGCCTCCAGCGACCAGCCGATCTTCACTCCTGGCCGCTGCTCCAGTGCCGCGTGCGTGGTCGCGTATCCATGCTCCCGCAGGCGCGCGGCGAGCGCCTCCAGTTCGCCGGCGCCAAGCAGTGCGTCCTGCAGGTGGCCCAGGCGCAGGTCCTCGTCCTGCAGGCTTTCGTGCAGCCGCGCGAGCAGGGCGTCGGCCTGCTCGGGCGCGCGCGCTGCGTGTTCCAGTGCGGCGCGGATCTGCTGCGCCGTGTTGCGCAGGACCTGGGCCCCGGGCATCGCGTCGATCGCCTCGAGCAGGGCCTGTGCCGCCTGGTTGAAGGCCAGGCGCCGGGCCTCGCCGTCCGGCGGCGCCGTTCCGGCACGCCTGGCCTGCGCCGCCCGGTACAGGACCGGCACCAGCGCGCGCGCGTGTTCGATCACCGGGCTGGCGCGCAGGAAGGCGCAGCCCTTGCGCTGCTCCACCGATACCCTGGCGACGATCGAGTCGTCGCTGTGCACCACCAGCGCGATCCGCGCGCGCGGCCGCGCCACCCGCAGCAGTTCCGCGACCGCCTGCTCGCGTGGCGCGTACTCGAAGCCGAACTGCGAGCAGAGCATGTCCACCTCGCCGTCGGCGAACGGCAACTCGCAGGCGGAGGTGCGCGGGTGGAAGCGGATGCCTGCGTACAGGCGCTCGCCGTCGACGATGGCGTGCACCGGATCGATGTCGGCCAGGTCCACGCCGTGCAGCTCCAGGCCGACGCCGCGCGCCGCCGCGCGCTCGCGCGCCAGCAGCAGCAGCGGTCCGTTGCCGGTGCCCAGGTCGACTACCCGCGCGCCATCGTCCAGGGCGTCGAACTGGCGCTCCCAGAACGCGCGGATCGCGCCGTCGTAGTTGCCCTGGATGCCGGTGGCGCAGGAATGCAGCACGCCGGCCTTCCACAGGCGCGACCATGGCGCGGCGGCGTCCTCCCGGGTCATCCGCGCATCCTCAGCGGGCCGCCTTCCAACGGCACCATGAGTTGAGCGCGACGATGATGCGCGGGCGCTGCCCGGCATACGGGAACACCTCGTGCAGCAGGTAGGAGGGGAATGCGATCAGCTGGCCGGCCTTGTGGTTGAGCTGCCAGCTGCTCAGGCGGTAGGGCACCTGCATGTTCTCGTTGCCCGGGTCGCGGTGCATGCTGGCGGCCACGCGCGGATCGTGGAAGCGGACCGCGCCGCTGTAGGCCGGGCCCGGATCGCCCGGGTCCACGCAGTAGATCGCCGACCAGCTGGCGTTCGGGTGGTCGTGCAGGCCCTGGAANCCGTTGGTGCGGGTGACGTGGAACCAGGAATGCATCTCCAGTTCGATGTTCGCCATCTGCGCGTCGCTGTAGCCGTTGAGCGACTGGACCAGCATGTACAGCGCCTGGTCGATGAAGGCGAACAGTTCCCGGACCGCCGGCTCCTGGCGCTGGTGCAGGTAGAAGTTGCTCTCGAACAGCCCGTTCTGGGTGTCGCGCGGCGTCGGGTCGCGGTGGCGGTCGCCCTCGGCCTCCAGGGCCAGGAACAGTTCGGCCAGTTCCCTGTTGACGCGGGCGGCGTCGGGCATGTGCGCCTCGAGCAGCGGCACGGCGTAGAGCGGATGGATCGAAGCGCGGAAGTCCTGCGGCGGCATGGAGCGGATCCCCTGTGGAGCACGCCGGGCATGATGCCACGGCGGCCGGTCGCTCAGACCGCCACGCCCAGCGTGCGCAGGTGGGTAGCGGCCTCGGGCAGGAAGCGGCGCCACGCGCCGATGCTGCCGTCGTTCAGCGGGCGGCGCACCTGCGCCTCGCTGAAGGTGGCGATCTGNTCGCCGCGCTGCCAGAAGGCGAGCATGCCGGGTTCCCAGTCCAGTCCGGCGGCCGCAAGCAGNGGCGCCAGTGCCGCCTGCGGGTCTTCCACCAGCGCCTCGTAGCGCAGCGGGAACACCCTGTCGGGCGCGGCCTGGCGCCAGTGCAGGGCCTGGGCGCGCACCTGCGCGGCGTAGGTGGCGAGGTCGGCCGGGTCGTCGGCGTAGAGGCAGCCGAACTCGAAGTCGCGCAGGTGGATGGACATGGCGCAGTCGGCCAGTTCGCGCTCCAGGTGGACGACCAGCGCATCGGGGAACATCGACAGGATCAGGCCGACGTACTCGATGTTGGCCGGCAGCTTGTCCACGACCANCCGCGCGCCGGCGGCAAGGTCGCCGGTGGCGGCGCGGTACCAGGCCTGGACGAATGCCGCCAGCTGCGGGTTGGCTTCGCCCGGGTCGCGGCACGCGGTGCCGGCCAGGCTGGGGATGAGGTTCTGTTCGCCCAGGCCGGCGACGCCGCTGTGCGAACCAAGGATGCGGGTGAGCAGGGTGGTCCCGCTGCGCGGCAGGCCCNCCACGAACAGCGGGCGCGGCGCCGGGCCTTCGCCCGCGGGCAGCGGCTGGCGCTGGCGGTCCAGCTCCATGCGCCGTTCGGACTGCGCCGCATCCCAGGGGCCGAGCCGCGCGCGCTTGAGCCCGTGCGCCTCGGCGGCCAGCAGGAAGGCGCGGCCAGGGGACTGGCGCGCATGCCAGCCCGCCAGCGCGAACGCGGCCTTCTCGCGCACGTAGGGATCGGCAGCCTCGCGATGGAGGGCCTCGACGCNGGCGATGTCCGCGTCGCCAAGGCGCGCCGCCTCCTCGAAGTCCATGTACTTCTGCCAGGCGTCGACCATGTCCGGGTACGTCCGGAGCAGGTGGCGGTAGCGCGCGCGCGCCTCGTCGGAATGGCCCATCACCTGGGCGACCTGCGCCGCCATCAGCGTCCAGGCCGGATCCAGCGCAGGGTCCGCGTACGGCCAGTGCCGCGCCACTTCCCAGACCGGGGCAGGGCGATTGGACAGGAGCATGGACTGGACCCAGCCGGCGCGGACCGCCGGATCGTCGGGCGCCAGGGCATGGAGCCGGTCGAGCACGCGCAGGTGGGCGTAACGGTCCACGCGCACGGCGGGGTGGCGCAGCAGGCCATGCAGGTCGCGTACGCCGGCGCCGGCGATCGCAGCTTCGAGCCGGGCATCCGGATGCGGGTGCCAGGCGACGGTGATGCCTTCGGACATCGGGGCTCCGTGGCCGTGCGTGGGGCAAAAAAAAGGTGGCCCGCTTGCGCGGGCCACCCAAGGTTACATCAGCATTCCGCCTGGATCAGAAGTTCTGCTCGTAGCGGATGTACGGCACGCGGCCGTAGATGTTGTACAGCTCGTTGTCGTAGAACGGCGAGCCGTAGGCGGTGCTGAACGGCGGCAGCTTGCCACCGACGTTGCGAACACCCAGGGTCACGCGGCCGTTCCACGGAACGTTGACGTTGACCTGCGCGTCGAAGGTGGTCCACGACGGGATGTAGATCTCCTCCTCGGTGTCCTCGTGCGGGCCGATGTAGTTGGCGATCACGGCGGCGCCGAAGTCACCACGCTCCCAGGCCACGACCAGCTGGCCGCGGTCGTCCGGACGGCCGAAGTCGCCGGCGCGCTCCAGCTTGTCGGCCTGCACGGCGGTGAAGTCGTCGGCCAGGGTGTGGGTCCAGGTCAGCTTGGTGTTGATCCGGCCAGCCGCACCGATGTCGAAGCGGTAGTTCAGGTCCAGGTCGACGCCCTGGGTGTGCTGAACGGCGCCGTTGACGATCGGCAGCAGGATGTTCTGGGCCTGACCCGGCAGGATGGTGCCGCCCGGGGCGACGACCGACGGGCCACGGGTGATGCCGTAACGCTCAATGCCCTGCTCGCCGAAGGCCAGGGCCAGGGCGCGCGGCACGGTGCCGATCACGTTCTCGATCTCGACGTCGTAGTAGTCGACCGCGATCGACAGGTTCTCGTTCGGGCTCCACACCACGCCGGCGCCCCAGTTGGTGGCTTCCTCGGGCTCCAGCTCGGTGTTCGAGGTGATCGTGAACTGGTACTGGGCGTTGGTGCCGCAGGGGTTGACCGGGTACGGCTGGAAGCTCGTGTTGCCCGACTCGGCGCGGTACGCGTTCAGCGCGGCGCAGGTCGCGGCGTCGCCACCGGCCAGGCCGGCGGAGGACAGCGGGCTGATCTCGAGGTTGGTGCTCGACGGGGCGCCATACAGGTCACCCATGGTCGGGGCGCGGAAGCCCTTGCCCCACGAGCCGCGCAGCAGCAGGGACTCGATCGGACGGAACTCCAGCGAGGCGCGCGGCGAGAACTTGCTGCCCACGTCGTTGTAGCTGTCGTAGCGGCCGGCGATGGACAGGTTCAGGCTGTCCAGCAGCGGCAGCAGGCTCTCGAAGTACACGGCGTAGTTGGCGCGCTCGCCACCCAGGCCGGCACCGGCCGAGCCGAACACGTTGCCCGCGGCGCTCTGCGCGTCGGGCTCGAACATCAGGCGGTCGTCGAAGTAGTCGAAGCCGACCACGAAGCCGGACGGACGGCCACCGATCTCGAACAGGTCGAAGCCGATGTTACCGCCGACGTTGACGGTGCGCTGCTCGTTCTCGACGTACACGGTGTGGCCGATGATCGGGCCGTACTCGGCGACGCTCGGGTGGGTCGGGTCGAACGGGTTGAAGTTACCCGCGTCGATCGCNTCCTGCAGGATCGAGGCGATGCCGTAGTTGTAGTTCACGCTCGACAGCGAGACGCGGCCNTGGCTCGCGTACAGCTGCCAGGTGGAACCGCCGAACCAGTCGTTCTCGCCTTCCAGGCCGAAGCTGTAGTCGCGGTAGTGGTCACGACGCACCGAGTCGCGGGTGCCCAGCGGGGTGAAGCGGTAGTACAGGGTGCCGTCCACGCCGAACGGGTTGAACGGGTTGTCGGCGGCGATGGTCGGGTAGCTGTCCACCGGGGCCGCGGCGTAGACGCCGAGGCTGTTGGTGTCGCTGCTGATGCCGCGGAAGAAGAACCGGGTGTTCTCGGTCAGCTCGTAGTTGGCGTTGATCAGCAGCGAGTCGCGCTTCAGCGAAGCCTCGTTGGCCGAGGTCATCATGTGGTTGAAGCGGCACATGGTGCCGGCGCGGATGCTGTTCTCGAAGTTCTCGCAGCCCGGGGCGCCGAAGGTGCCGCCCAGCTCGCCGCTGTAGAAGTTCGCCGGGGCGTTGAACGCGCTCAGGAACGCGGTGGACAGGCCGGGGGTGGTCGCCGAGTAGCCGTTCTTGGCCAGGATCGGCAGGATGTCGCGGTTGTACATCAGGTCACGCTCGGCGTGATCGATGACGAAGGTGACATTGCCGCGGTCGGAGCTGATGCCGCCGGAGACGGCGACGCTGCTGGCGTCCGGACCCGGGCCGTCGGGCGACTCGTGGCCGACGCTGACGGTCAGGCCTTCGTAGTCCTTGCGCAGGATGACGTTGACCACGCCGCCGATCGCGTCAGCGCCGTAGATCGCGCCGGCGCCTTCGCGCAGGATCTCGATGCGCTCGATGGCGGCGGTCGGGATCAGGTTGATGTTGGCGGCGGCGCCGTCTGCGGAGGCCGACTTGGTCATGCGGCGGCCGTCCAGCAGCACCAGGGTGTACTCGGAGCCGAGGCCACGCATGCTGAAGGTCGAGATCGAGCCGGTGTTGGAACCGGACGACTCACGGGCCGAGCCGTAGGAGTTGTAGACGTTGTTGCGCAGGAAGTCGGCGACGGACAGCTCACCGGAGACTTCGATGTCCTGCCGGCTGATTACGGTGATCGGGTTCGGGCCTTCGATTTCGGCGCGCTTGATGCGCGAACCGGTCACTTCGACGCGATCGAGGTTGGTGGCCGCTTCCTGGGCGGAGGCGACGGTGGTGCCGCCGGCGCTGGCGAGAAGCGCAATGGCAATCGCGTCACGCAGCTTGTGGGTCTTACGATTCATCAGGTCTCTCCGAGTGAGAATGNAGTAACACCACGAGTTTTCTTGTGGCCTCTCCCCCCTTGCAGGGGTAGAGGGTAGGCCGATAGTAACGGGCCATACAGTTGAATTAAAGTCCTGTTAAGGGCGCACTTGAAACCAACTGCGGTGCAAACCTACCTGAATACGAACATCCGCGCCCGCACTTTAGGTTTCGGTCGAAAGTGAATAGGCGGATGCCTTTTCGTTGCCAGGCACGCGCGCACGAAAAAGCCGGCCATGTGGCCGGCTTTGCGGTGATCCTGGTGCTGCGAGGCGGGCCTCAGAGGCCCTGTTCGTAACGCACGTAAGGCACGGTGCCTTCGTCTGCCTCGATGTTNGACGGCGCGAAAGGATTCTTGCCGCGGGTCACGACGTTCTCCGCACCCACCGTCAGTTGCCCGCTCCACGGCGTGCGCCAGGTAAGGCCAAGGCCGAGACCCTCCCACTTGTTGCCGGGCTGGCCATTCACTTCCACCACGCGGCCGATGATATTGGCGCTGAAGGCGCCATATCCGCCACCGACGCTCAGCGACTTGCTGTCCCAGCGCTGGGCCAGGCCCGGGGCATCTGTGACCGGTACCAGGCGCGCGCGCGCGAAAGTGCCCGCGATGGAAACGTAGGCCTCCTCGCCAATCTCCTTCTCGCCGAAGACCTGCAGGTCGTTCTGTTCGACGCGACCACCGCCGGCGACGGACGAACTGGCCGCCGATTCGGGCGTGAGCCATGAAGGAAGGCTGGTATCGCGGGTGCTTGCGGCCACGCCCAGGCGGTTGCCCGGACGGCCGATGCTCGCGCCGGCGCCAAGGCGGCGCGTGCCGGTTTGGCCATCGTTGCCGAGGGTGGCCAGCAGGCATTGGCTGGCAAGGCTGTTCACGCTTGCGCCGCGGGTGCTGCTGCACAACAGGCCCAGCGAATCGCCGGCGCCGAGGCCGAAGGCTGCATCGAGGGACTCGCTGCCGAAACGCCAGGTCGATCCGCTGCGGTTGCCGCGGGTGGGCTCGAGGAGCAGCAGCGCCTCGACCTTGCCACTGCCCTGGTTCCACACCGGCAGCACGGTCTGCTCGGAACCGCTACGCGNCTGCGCATGCGCGCCGGCCGCGGCGATGACCGCGGACAGGGCAAGAGCCATCAATGGCGTGCGGTGCAGGGGCATGGTCATCCTTCAGACCCACGTGCCGCGCGGGAGTTCCCCGTGCGGTCTCGATCGGCATCGTATGGGATTTACAATTGGTTAACAAGCGCCGCTCTTCCACCAGAATGCGCCGTTCGTCAATCGGGGAGACCCCTACTGCAGCCGGTCGGGGGCCGGAGTATTGGGTTCGGCGGTCCCGGCGAACAGGTCCTGGGCCTGGTGCAGGGGGAAGTGGTANTCGCGGCCGCAGAACTCGCAGCGCACGTCCACCTGGCCGGTGGCCTGGGCCGCGGCGCGGAACTCCTCCTCGCCCAGGCTGCGCAGCATGCCCTCGACGCGTTCCACGGAGCAGGAGCAGCCGAATCCGATCGCCCGCTCCTCCAGAAGCTCGGGCTGCTCCTCATGGAACAGGCGGTGCACCAGCAGCCGCGGCGGGGTGGCCAGCAGTTCGGCCTCGCCGAGGGTGTCGAACAGGGCCCCGGTGCGGGCCCAGGCGTCGGCGTCGCCTTCCTCGCCGGGCAGCTTCTGCAGCATCAGTCCGGCTGCGTGCTCGCCGTCGGCCGCCAGCAGCAGCCGGGTAGGCAACTGCTCGGACTGGCGGAAGTAATCCTCGAACGCCTCGGCCAGCGAAGCGGCGCCGCCCAGCGAGACCAGGCTCTGGTAGCGCAGCGGTTCGCGCGGGTCCAGGCCCGGGTTCTCGATGGTGACCGCCAGCAGGGCTTCGTCGCCCAGCTGGGACGGCGCGCGCGGGGCGTCGGCGCCGTCCTCCAGGCGCACGATGCCGCGGACCGTGCCGGCGGCGGTGCACTCGGCGAACAGCGAGCGCAGGGCGCCGCCTGCGCGCAGCTGGATCGACAGGCGCCCGTCCACCTTCACGTGGCCGGTGAACAGGGTGGCCGCGGCCACCGACTCACCCAGCAGGGCGGTGGCGCCGGCGGGGTAGCTGGCATGCGAAAGCAGCTCGCGCCAGCTGCCGGACAGGCGCACGTAGACGCCGCGCACGCCGGCGCCGGGCAGGAGGAAGCGGCCGCGCAGGTCGTCGACGGCGGGATCTTGGGAGGGGCTGTTGGTATCCATCGGCACACAATGCGGGCGCGCCGCCCTGTTTCCAAGCGGGTCCACTCTGGACGCTCACGGCCAAGCCGCTACCATCCCCGCGCCGACCCGCGTCGACCGAGGCCGCCGCCATTACAGCCACCGCCCCCAATCCATCGCCGCGCCGCCGCCGTCGCTGGCTGCGGCTGCTGCTGTGGCTGCCCGTGCTGTTCGTGGCGGCCACGGTCGTGCAGGTGGCGGTACTGCGCTTCGTCGATCCGCCGACGTCGGCCTTCATGCTGGCGCGCCAGGCCGAGGCCTGGCGCCAGGGCGACCGGGACTACCGCGTGGCCTACGACTGGCGCGACCTGGAGCACATCGCCCCNGCGCTGCCGNTGTCGGTGATCGCGGCCGAGGACCAGAACTTCGCCAGCCACCACGGCTTCGACCTCGACGCCATCGGCAAGGCGATGGACAACAACGCGCGCGGGCGGCGCGTGCGCGGCGCCAGCACGATCAGCCAGCAGGTCGCCAAGAACCTGTTCCTCTGGCAGGGACGCAGNTGGGTGCGCAAGGGACTGGAGGCCTGGTACACGGTGTTGATCGAAGCGATGTGGCCGAAGCGCCGCATCCTCGAGGTATACGTGAACATCGCCGAGTTCGGCGACGGCATCTACGGCGCGCAGGCCGCGGCGCGCAGCTACTGGCGCAAGGACGCCTCGCGGCTTTCGGCCAGCGAATGCGCGCGCCTGGCGGTGGTGCTGCCCTCGCCGCGGCGNTACAGCGCGGTGCGGCCCGGGCCGTACGTGCAGCGGCGCGCGGCGTGGGTCCAGCGCCAGGTGCGCCAGCTGGGCGGCCGCGCCTACCTGGAAGGACTGGACTGATGGGGCGCCAGCCCGCACTTCCGGCCCGCTGTACGATGGTGCCGATGGACAACCACGGGCACGACCTTCTGACGGTGGTGGTGGCGTGCTTCAACGAGGCCGACTCGTTGCCGCTGCTGCATCCGCGCATCCGCCAGGTGCTGGACGGGCTGGACGGCGTCGAAGGACGCATCCTCTACGTGGACGATGGCAGCCGCGACGGGACCTGGGAGCTGCTGCAGCGGATCGCGGCCGCGGACCCCGGCGTGGCCCTGCTGCGCCTGTCGCGCAACTTCGGCAAGGAGATCGCGCTGACCGCCGGGCTGGACCAGGTGAGCGAGGGCGCGGCGATGATCCTGGACGCCGACGGCCAGGATCCGCCGGAACTGATCCCGCAGTTCGTCGCGCGCTGGCGCGAGGGCTACGACGACGTCTACGGCACCCGCGTCGCGCGCGAGGGCGACAGCTGGCTGCGCCGGGGAACCGCCGCCGCGTTCTACCGCGTGATCGGGCGGCTTTCCCACACCCCGGTGCCCGCCGACACCGGCGACTACCGGCTGCTGTCGCAGCGCACGCTGGGCGCGCTGCGCCAGCTGCGCGAGCGGCACCGCTTCATGAAGGGCCTGTTCGGCTGGGTCGGCTACCGGCGCATCGCGGTGCCCTACCGCCGCGGCGCGCGCATCGCCGGGCGCAGCAAGTTCGGNCTGTGGCGGNTGTGGAACTTCGCCCTGGAAGGCATCACCAGCTTCTCCACCGCGCCGCTGCGNATCGCCACCTACCTGGGCCTGCTCACCGCNNTGGTGGCGTTCTNCGCCGGNATCGTGGTNGTGTTCAAGACCCTGGTNTGGGGCGACCGGGTGGCNGGCTGGCCGACGATGATGGTNGTGATCCTGTTCCTNGGCGGCGTNCAGCTGATCGCGCTGGGNACCATCGGCGAGTACCTGGGCCGGCTGTACGAGGANGCCAAGCANCGNCCNCTNTACCTGGTCGACGCCTGGCATGCGCCGGCGGGAGTATCCTCGGGCGCACAGCTCGCGGATGGAGGCGNCCATGCGCACGGTACGTCAACTGCTGGCGGAGAAGCCGGCTGAGGTGTTCGCGGTATCCCCGGACGCACCGGTGATCGATGCGGTGCGGCTGATGGCGGAGAAATCGATCGGCGCGGTCCTGGTGATGCGCGGCGATGAACTGGCGGGAATCCTCTCCGAGCGCGACTACGCACGCAAGATCGTGCTGCAGGGCCGGTCCTCGGCCGATACCCCGGTGCGCGCGATCATGACCGCGGACGTGGTCACGGTCGGTCCGGACACGACCGTCAATGCCTGCATGCAGCTGGTCACCCACCGCCGCATCCGCCACCTGCCGGTGGTGGAGGGAGGGCGCGTGGCCGGCGTGATCTCGATCGGCGACCTGGTCAAGGCGGTGATCGCCGACCAGCAGGTCGAACTGGAGCAGCTGCAGCGCTACATCGCCGGTTGAGGCGGGCTCAGCGGGCGTATTTCCCGCCGCAGTCGCTGTCCTCGCCGGGACCGGTCTCGAAGGTCGCCAGCAGCGCGGCCGGCGGGGCGATGCTGCCCAGCGCCAGGGCGATCGCGCCACGCAGGCCCAGCGCCTTCATGTCCGGACGGAACGACGGGTCCTTGAAGGTGCCGCCGACGCGCAGCGGCGAGCGCAGCGACAGCACGCTGCGGTCCTTGGGGCGCGGGCGCAGGAGCAGGTCCAGGCTTTCGTCCCGGAGGCTGACCGTGCCTTCGCCGACGATGATGGTGTCGGTGCTGTCGAACGCCAGTGCGCGCGAGGTCATCAGCCCGTCGTCCACGCCGAAGTCGGCGAAGGCGCAACGGATGGGCACCTGGCGGTCGT
>Ga0065721_10051373_pt1 | contig 15066 bp, 11 predicted proteins | sample Mesricmetagenome_FD_59108 | JGI IMG/M metagenome (GOLD analysis project Ga0065721, IMG submission 59108) | Mesophilic microbial community from rice straw/compost enrichment Sample: eDNA_1 v2 (version 2) | ecosystem: Engineered > Solid waste > Grass > Composting > Bioreactor | place: USA: Davis... | reverse complement strand
CGGGGCGCGGGAGGGAGACCCACAACAACAAGCGCCCCGGCCCGCCTTTTTCATGCCGGGATGGGCTTGGCCGGGACCGTCGGCCCCAGGGAAAGCGGCGTCCTCGATCAGGCCGCCGCCTGACGCTTGTTCAGCAGGCCGCGCAGCAGGCGCGACAGCAGGTCGGCGAGTTGGAACTGCTCCGGCCCCGACAGCGCGGCGATGACGCCCGCGAAGTCCTTCAGCGGATCGTGTTCCAGCAGTTCCAGCGCCTTCGGCGTGGGGTGCAACTGGACGACGCGCCGGTCTTCGGGAACCGGCATGCGGGTCAGCAGGTTTTTGGTGACCAGCACCTCCACCATCTGCGAGGCGGCGCCGCGCGTGGTCGCATGGAAGTCGGCGAAGGCGGAGACGGTGCGCTGGCTGGGGTTGGCGCGCGCGAAATAGCGCAAGGCGGTCCACTGCGACGGCTTCAGCCCCTGCGTGTACCCCATGCTGTCGGCAATGTGCCCGATGTGCATCATGACCTCGGCGATGGCTTGCGCCGATGCCGGCGATGGGTTGCTTTTCGTCATGACAGCCGGGTCTCGACAGTTTCCTGAGGTGGCGCGACGGCGGGAGGGATACCGGACCGGTGTCCGAACCATATAGAGGCTATACGATTGTCAGACTATCAAACATTGGCTGGCGGTGTCCAGTTCGCCGCCTCACCCTGCTTGACGGCGCAACAGTAAGGCAAGCTGTTCCGAAACGAAACACCGCCGTAACATTACAACCAATACATGGTGTCGCACCCGCCCGCCGCAGGGCACCTACCCCCTCCTATCCAGCCGGAATAATGCGTTTTGGCTGGCGTTGCGGGCCGACTCGACTATATATGCGCGCCATGACCACGCCCCTTTCCAAACCCGGTTCCAAGACCAACCCCGCTACGACTCCGAAGGTCGGCATCGTCAGCCTGGGTTGCCCGAAGGCGCTCGTCGATTCAGAGCGCATCCTCACCCGCCTTCGCGCGGAAGGCTACGACATTTCCCCGTCCTACGACGGCGCGGATGTCGTGCTGGTGAACACCTGCGGCTTCCTCGACTCGGCGAAGAAGGAGTCGCTGGAGGCCATCGGCGAGGCGATCAAGGAAAACGGCCGCGTCATCGTGACCGGCTGCATGGGCGTGGAATCGGACATGATTCGGCAGGTCCATCCGGACGTGCTGGCCGTCACCGGCCCCCACCAGTACGAACAGGTGGTCAACGCGGTGCACGACGCCGTGCCGCCGGTGCATGACCCCTTCACCGATCTGGTGCCGCCGGAAGGGCTGCGGCTGACGCCGCGCCATTACGCCTACCTGAAGATTTCCGAAGGCTGCAACAACCGCTGCACCTTCTGCATCATCCCGTCCCTGCGCGGCGATCTGGTCAGCCGTCCGGTCGTCTCCGTCCTGCGCGAGGCGGAGAAGCTGGCGACCGCCGGGGTGAAGGAACTGCTGGTCATCTCCCAGGACACCAGCGCCTACGGCATCGACCGCAAGTATGCGGAAGAGGACTGGTACGGGCGCAAGGTCAAGGCCCGCTTCCTCGACCTGTGCCGGGAGCTGGCAAATTTCGACGTCTGGGTGCGCCTGCACTACGTCTACCCCTACCCGCATGTGGACGAGGTCATTCCGCTGATGGCGGAGGGCCGCATCCTTCCCTACCTGGACATCCCGTTCCAGCACGCCTCCCCCACGGTGCTGAAGGCCATGCGCCGCCCGGCCGCGCAGGAGAAGCAGCTGGACCGCATCCGCAAGTGGCGCCAGGAATGCCCGCATCTGGTGCTGCGCTCCACCTTCATCACCGGCTTCCCCGGCGAGACGGAGGAAGACTTCCAGTTCATGCTGGACTGGCTGAAAGAAGCGCAGCTCGACCGCGTGGGCTGCTTCAAGTACGAGCCGGTCGACGGCGCGGTCGCCAACGACCTGCCCGGCGCCGTGCCGGAAGAGGTCAAGCAGGAGCGCTGGGAGCGCTTCATGGAAACCCAGAAGGCGATCAGCGCCGAACGCCTTCAGCAGAAGATCGGCTACACGCTGGGCGTCATCATCGACGAGGTGGACGAGGAAGGCGCCATCGGCCGCTCCTACGCCGACGCGCCGGAGATCGACGGCAACGTCTTCCTGAACGGCGAGACCAACGTGAAGCCCGGCGACATCGTCGACGTCACCATCGAGCACGCCGACGAGTACGACCTCTGGGGCTCCATCGAGCGCGCCGAGTAAACCGCAAAAAGGACAGCCCATGCCCGTCAGCCCTGAAGACACCCAACTGATGGACGTGCTTCAGGGCGGGCGCTGCTTCTATTGCGAGGAGCCGGTGGGCGCGAAGGCGACCTTCGACCACCTGATTCCCCATGCCTATGGCGGCGCCGACGAGCCTTCCAACGTCGTGCTGGCGCATCGCCGCTGCAACCAGCGGAAGGGCGACCGCCTGCCCACGCCGGAGGAGATCGAGCGCTTCGTCGCTCAGCGCCGCCGCAGCCGCCTGGGCGTCTGGCCGCCCCTGCTCGCCCTGCTGGACGCCAAGCCCGGCGACGAGTGGATGACCGTCGCACGGGCCATCGCCGACCAGCGCTGAATCCCCTCTCCCGCCGCCAATCTCGGTTGACGCCCAACATCCGTTCTGGCCGGATGACGCGGCCAACAATCGGCGGACAGTGGCAATCAGGGGGCGTGCATGGCGGACCGGTTCGATGTGGTGATCGTCGGTGGCGGCGTGATGGGCTGCGCGGTGGCCTATTTCCTGGCCAGCGATCCCAACTTCGCCGGCTCCGTCGCGGTGGTGGAGCGTGACCCGACCTACCAGCGGGCATCCTCGGCCCTGTCGGCCAGTTCGATTCGCCAGCAGTTCTCCACCCCGGCCAACATCGCGCTGTCCCGCTTCGGCCTGTCCTTCATCCGCAACGCGACCGAGCATCTGTCGGTGGACGGCGACCCGGTGGACCTCGGCCTGCGAGAGCCGGGCTATCTCTATCTCGCGACCGAGGCCGGGGCCGGCATCCTGCGCCAGAACCACGCCATCCAGCGCGGCTGCGACGTGGACGTGGCCCTGCTGTCGCCCGAAGACCTGTCGGCGCGCTTCCCCTGGCTGTCGGTGGACGGCATCGCGCTGGGTTCGCTGGGCCTGTCCGGCGAGGGCTGGTTCGACGGCTACAGCCTGATGCAGGCCTTCCGCCGCAAGGCGAAGGCGTTGGGCGTCACCCTGCTGACCGGCGAGGTCGCCGGGGTCGAGGTGTCCGGCGGGCGCGTTGCCGCTGTTTCGTTGGCCGACGGGCGGCGCCTGTCCTGCGGGGTCGCTGTCAACGCCGCCGGGCCGCAGGCGCGCCGCATCGCCACCCTGGCCGGCGTGGACCTGCCGGTCTCGGCGCGCAAGCGCTGCGTCTTCGTGTTCGACTGCCGCGAGGAGTTGCCCGGCTGCCCGCTGGTGATCGACCCGTCCGGCGTGTGGTTCCGCCCGGAAGGCCGGCAGTTCATCTGCGGCGCCCCGCCGCCCGCCGACCGCGACCCGGACACCGACGACCTGACGGTCGAGCACGACCTGTTCGACGAACGGATGTGGCCGGCGCTGGCCGCGCGCGTCCCGGCTTTCGAGGCGATCAAGGTCACCAACGCCTGGGCCGGCTTCTACGAATACAACGACGTGGACCAGAACGCGGTCATCGGCCCGCACCCGGAGATCCGCAACCTGCTATTCTGCAACGGCTTCAGCGGCCACGGCCTGCAACAGTCGCCGGGCGTCGGCCGCGGCCTCGCGGAACTGATCGCCCACGGCGCCTACCGCAGCCTGGACCTGTCGGTCTTCGGCTATGAACGGCTGCGGGAGAACCGCCCCCTGCTGGAGACCAACATCATTTGATGGGGGGCAACATCGGACGGAACGGCCGGCCACGGCCTCGGTTGATGGGGATGACCATTCCGAACGGAGCACGAGGTGCCGCGATGAAGCAATCCCACACCGAAGAGACCGTCAAGCACACCGACGACCAGCAGAACACCGGCAACCACAAGAAACCCGACGCCCCCGACGCCAAGGGCGCCGACCGCTTCGGCGGCACCCGGAAGGGTGCGGAAAACGTGGAGAAGGGGCAAAAGTAACGCCCCGACCGCCTCTCCGCCACACTGTCCCCTCCCATGGAGATAACGGCAGAGAGGCGGCCCTCAACCCCGCCCTCTACTTCCCAACCTTCATCCGTTCCGCCTGACGCTCCATGGGCTTCAGCATGTCGCGGGAGGTGTGCATGGCGATGTCCAGCAGGCGCGCGCTGGCGTCGAGCCACGCGCGCATCGCCTCGTTCGCCATGCGGCCCTGCGCCTCCGCGATGGTGCGGGGGTCGCGGGCACGGGCGAGTTCCTGGGCGCCTTGGACGCCAGCCCGCCACGTCGTTTCCGCCCATTGGGTCCAGACACGGCCGACCTCGCTGGTGGCGGAGGCGGCGACGCCCGGAAGGAACGCGAGCGTTTCCAGCCCGTCGGTCACCGGCATGGTCATCGGCTTGGCGCTGTCCGCCGCCTGCTGCGCCCCGCGCAGCATGGCCTCCGCGCCGGCACGAACGCCGGCCTCGGCAAGGCGCGGCATGTCCTCGATCACGGCCTCGGGCACCATCTTTCCGGCGGTCTCCGCGATGGCGGCGCTCGCCTCGCGGACCGAACTGGTTTCGGCGGTTTTGGGCGCGGCTTGCGGCGCGGCTTTCGGGGTGGTTTTGGGGCTGGGAGCAGCCTGCTCGGGCTCCCGCGTGCGGGAGTCGGCGATCTCGGCGCGGCCGGCTTCCATCCGGTCGGCCACGGCCTGGGCCTCCTCCCCGCTCAGCACCTTGCGGATGGCGGGCAGCAGTTCCTTGCGCTCGTCCCGAATGTGCTGCTGGAAGACCCGGCGCAGTTCGGTCACCTTGGGCGCAAAGCCGTCGTCGTCCTTGGGCATGCGCTCCAGTTCGCCCAGCAGCTTGCGGGTCTGCCTGTTGTCGGCGATGGCGTCGGCGACAAGGCCCTTCAATTCCGTGTGACGGCGCAGCGCCGGGAACAGGTGCTTTTCCTCAAGCTCGATCTGCAGGTCCAGTTCCTCCCGCAGGTCGGCCAGCAGCCGCTCGCGCGTCTTCACGGCACGCACGGTCGTGTCGGCAAGCTTGGCGAACAGTTCGTTCGCCTTGGCCGGCGCTGCCTGGATCAGTTGCGCGATGGTCATGGTCCTTCTCCTCGTCCAATCCTTTGTCGCAGCGCGAAGCACTCATGTTGCGCTGCGGCATTCTTCTGAACCTCGGCCGGGGGAAAGAGTTCCAACACCCCCGCCGATTTCATGGACCATCACTTGGACGGATGAGGTGGGGATGGACGCCTTGCGGATGGGAGACTTGAGGACGAGGGGGCTTGCACGGGCCGGGGCCGGCATGCCAGATCCCAGGAGAATCGTCCTTCACCGCCGGTGCCCGCCATGGCGCATGCCATGTTCAAACGCTACAAAGTGCTGTTCACCCGCCCCTTGCCCGGCCTGCGCCCCGGCCGGCCGGAGCGCGACGCCATGGTCGAGCGGCTCAAGCGCTTCGCCAGCCAGAACGGCATGGCCGGCGACCTGCACGCCATCGCCCCCAACGCCGGGTTCGGCATCCTGGAAATCCAGTGCACGGAGAAGCTGGCGCGCCGGCTGAGCGACCTGTCGGAGGTCGAATCCGTGCTGGACGCGTAGCCTCCCCTCTACCTCCCGTCCAGTTGACAGGGGCAACGGGTTGTGGCGGCGGCACAACTGGCCATCTGCTGTGTTTCACAGCAGAGACGCCGTTAGGAGCCCTTATCCCATGAACCCCCGGTTGCTCGCCGAGGTGCTGGAGCCCGTGCTGAACGCCACCGAGGAGGACGACGCGGCGGTGCTGGAGGCTGTCAACCTCTCGGCGGAGGCTCTGGCGGCGCTGGGTGCCGTCATCCTCGACCGCAACGGAAAGCCCGCCGACGGCGTTACCGACGAACGCGCGGTCGTCGCCGCGCTGAACACGCATGCCCAGGCCCTGATGCAATGCGGCCGGCTCGACGACGTGGTGGAGGCGCTGCAACTGGCCGAACGGATCGGCCGTCTTGGACGCCTGCCCCATCACCCGCGCATGTCTGACGGTTAACTACGACTGGACGGGCGAGAGGAACACCGCCGCCACATCGTTGTTGTGCGAAGCCGAGCCGCCAACACCGGAGATGTGCCTTGTCGACCGCGCCGAAACCCAACGCCTTCCCCGGTCCGATCGAGGGTGAGGCCCTGTCGCTTCTCCAGAACGACCTGCTTCCCAATTACCTGACCAGCCGGCGCTGGTACGCCGCGAAGGACGCCGGAACGCCCCGCGTGCGCATCGTGGACGCCCTCCCGCTGCCGCTGGCTTCCGGCTCTGCACAGCTTTGCCTGCTGCGGGTCGAACCGCCGGGGCGGGAGCCGCAGCTGTACCAGCTTCCCCTGGTGCTCGACCGCAGCGGCCGGGCCGACCCGAAGGATCCCTTCACCATCGCCGGGCCGGATGAACTGCCCTGGGCGGGATCCTTGCGCGACGGTTACGGCGACGAGGAGGTGGTGCGCGCCCTGCTGGAGGGTATCCGCAAGGGCGCCGGCGACACCGGCGGCCTGACGTTCCGGCGCAGCCGCGCCTTCACCGGCCTCGCCGACGCGCTAGGCGAGGGTGTGCCGCTCCGCTGGACGGGGGTGGAGCAGTCCAACACCTCCATCAAGATCGGCGACACCGCCATCCTGAAGGGCCTGCGCAAGCTGGAAACCGGCATACACCCGGAGTTGGAGGTCGGACGCTTCCTGACGGAGGTGGCGGGCTTCCGCAACACGCCACCGCTGCTCGGCTGGGTGGGGCGGTCCGGCAACGGGGAGACGGCGGCCCTGTGCATCCTGCAGGGGCTGGTGCCCGACTGCGAGGATTCCTGGAGCCACGTCACCGCCCGGCTGAGCGCTCGCGTGGAGCTCTTCGACGACCGCAGCGACGACGACATCGCGCTGATGGCCTTCATGCGGCGGCTCGGCCGCCGTACGGCGGAGATGCACCGGGCGCTCGCCACCCCCAGCGACGACGCGGCCTTCACGCCGGAACCGGTTACCCCCGACATGTTGACGGACTGGGCCGACGGCGTGCGGCGGCTGGCCCGCCGCGTGCTGGACCAGCTTCGCGAGGCCGCCCCCGGCCTGGAGGCCGGAATCGGCGCCTACGCCGCCTCGCTGGCCGACAGCGAGGGCACGGTGATGCGGCAGATCGATGCGCTCACCCCCGCCAACGCGGACTTCTGCGCCATGCGCCTGCACGGCGACTATCACCTGGGGCAGGTGCTGGCCGCCAAGGACGACGTCTTCATCGTCGATTTCGAGGGCGAGCCCATGCGCCCGCTGGCGGAGCGGCGGGCCAAGCACTGCATCCTGCGCGACGTGGCGGGAATGCTGCGCTCCATCGCCTACGCCGCTGCGGCGGCGCGCGACAGCCTCCCCGATGGCCTGGACGAGACGGCCCGCTCCGCCCGCGAATCCTGGCTCGCCTGGTGGGAGGGGGAAGCGTCGTCCTGCTTCGTCTCCGGCTATCGGGAGGCCATCGGAGATTGCCCCGGCTATCCCGGCGACCCGGCGGTGGCGGCCCAGCTGCTGAAGCTGTTCCTGCTGGAAAAGGCCTTCTACGAGATCGGGTACGAACTGGCGAACCGGCCGGGCTGGGTGGGGATCCCGCTGGCCGGGGTGATCGGCATCCTGGAAGCCGACGCCGGACCGGACGTGGCCGACCGCGTGTCCGGCCCGGTCGGGCAGTCGGCCCCCGGTGCCACCCGCATCGGGGAGGCCCGCGCCCACGCCATGCCCTTCGGCGCGCAGGTGCTGCCGGACGGATCGGTGCGCTTCGCCCTGTGGGCGCCCAGCGCGGAGCAGGTTTCCCTGTGGCTGGACGACACCCAGGCCCTGCTGCCGATGGTGCGGCGGCGCGACGGCTGGTTCGAATGGACCACCGCCCAGGCCCAGCCCGGCACGCGCTACCTGTTCGAACTGCCGAACGGCAACCGCGTGCCCGATCCAGCCTCCCGCCACCAGCCGGAGGACGTGCACGGGCCGAGCGAGGTCATCGACCCCACCGTCTATCCCTGGAAGGACGAGGCCTGGACCGGCCGCCCCTGGCACGAGACGGTGCTGTACGAACTTCACGTCGGCACCTTCACCCCGGACGGCACCTTCCTGGCCGCTATCGACAAGCTGGACGAGCTGGTGGAACTGGGCGTCACGGCCATCGAACTGATGCCGGTGGCGGACTTCCCCGGCGCCCGCAACTGGGGCTATGACGGGGTGCTGCCCTTCGCGCCCGACGCCGCCTATGGCCGGCCGGAGGATCTGAAGGCGCTGGTGGACGCCGCCCACGCCAAGGGGCTGATGGTCTTCCTGGACGTCGTTTACAACCACTTCGGGCCGGAGGGGAACTACCTCAACGCCTACGCCAGCGCCTTCTTCACCGACCGGCACAAGACGCCCTGGGGCGACGCCATCAACGTGGACGGCCCGCGCAACGCCAACGTCCGCGACTACTTCATCCACAACACGCTTTACTGGATCGAGGAATTCCACATGGACGGGCTGCGCTTCGACGCGGTCCACGCCATCCTCGACGACAGCGACAAACTGTTCCTCCAGGAACTGGCGGAGCGCGTGCACGACATGGTCCGCGGCAAGCGGCACGTCCACCTCGTCCTGGAAAACGACGAGAACGAGGCGCACCTGCTGGAGCGCCACCCGGAGGGCGACCCGCGCTGGCACACCGCGCAGTGGAACGACGACCTGCACCACAGCCTGCACGCCGCGGCGTCCGGCGAGGCCAGCGGCTACTACGCCGACTATGCCGGCGACGCGGTGAAGCTGGCCCGCGCGCTGGCGGAAGGCTTCGCCTTCCAGGGCCATGCGTCCTCCTACCGGGGCGGCGGGGCGCGCGGGGAGCCGTCGGCCCATCTGCCGCCCACGGCCTTCGTGAACTTCATCCAGAACCACGACCAGATCGGCAACCGTGCCTTCGGCGACCGCATCACGCAATTCTCGAAGCCCGAGGCGGTGCGCGCGGCGGCCAGCCTGTACCTGCTGGGACCGGGCATCCCCATGCTGTTCATGGGTGAGGAATGGGCGTCCGCGCGGCCCTTCCCCTTCTTCTGCGACTTCGGCGACGAGTTGGCCGAGGCCGTCCGCAAGGGGCGGCGGGAGGAGTTCGCCAAGTTCCCCGAATTCCAGGACCCGAAGGTCCGCGACCGCATCCCCGACCCGACCGGCACCGCCACCTTCCTGTCGGCCAAGCTGGATTGGGAGAACCGCAACACGGGCCGGCACGGGGAATGGCTGGACTGGTACCGCCGCATCCTGGCCGTGCGCCGGCAGGAAATCGTCCCGCGGCTGGAAAACGCGCCCGGTGGCGCCGGCAGCCACGAGGTGATCGGTGGCCGCGGGGTGCGGGTGTGCTGGCGCCTGGGCGACGGCAGCCGGCTGCACCTGCACGCCAACCTGTCCGACACCCCGCTGCCGGGCGTGAACGACACGCCGGGCCGCACCCTGTGGACCGAGGGCGAGGGCGTGCGCGACGGTGCGATGGCGCCCTGGTCGGTCGTCTGGTCCATCGAGGAAACCACGCTGCTCGACCGCCTTGCCGAGCGCATGGGGATCGAGACCAGCTACACCAACGCCGCGGGCGAGACCGTGCGGGCGTCGGAGGACACCATCCGCGCCCTGCTGGCGGCCATGGAGATCGACGCACCGGACGAGAAGGCCGCCGCGAAGGCCCTGGCCGACCTCGACCGGGCGGAGCTGTCCCGTCCCCTGCCTCCGGTCGTCGTCCAGCGGATTGACCACCCGCCCTTCACCGTGGCGGTCACCCTGCCCGAAGGCACCGGCGAGCTGCGCTGGACCCTGGCGCTGGAAGACGGCGGGTCGCGCAGCGACGCCGCGAACTTCGGCGACCTGCCGCTGATCCGCCGCGCGGCGCTGGACGGCCGGACGGTCGAGGTGCGCCGTCTCGACCTCGGCGAGGCCCCCGCGCCGGGCTATCACCGGCTGCTGGTGGAGGCGGACGGGATGCGGGCGGAGACGACCGTCATCGCGGCCCCCGACCAATGCCACCTGCCGACGCCGATCCAGATGGGCGAGCGCATCTGGGGCCTGTCGGCCCAGCTGTTCTCCGTGCGTTGCGCCGGGGACTGGGGCATCGGCGACTTCGGCGACCTCGTCAGCCTCGCCGAGATGGCGGCGGCGCGCGGGGCGGGCATCGTCGGGCTGAACCCGCTGCACGCGCTGTTCCTCGACTCGCCGGCCCAGTGCAGCCCCTATTCCCCGGCGAGCCGCCTGTTCCTGAACCCGCTCTACATCGACGTGATGGCGGTGCCGGAGCTGATGGCCTGCGACGAGGCGCGGTCGCGCATCGCGTCGGATGACTTTACCAAGGCCGCCCAGGCGGCGGAGGCCGCCCCGCTGGTCGATTACGCCGCCGTCGCGGCGCTGAAACTGCCGGTGCTGGAAATCCTGTTCTCCCATTTCCAGGAGCACGGCAGCGCCGAGCGCTGGACCGCCCTCACGGCCTTCCGCGCGGAGATGGGCGAGGCGCTTGAGCGCTTCTGCACCTTCCAGGCCCTGCGGGAGCATTTCGTGGAGGTCGGCAAACACGACTGGCGCCAGTGGCCGAAGGAGTTCCGCGACGCCGGCTCCCAGGCCGTACGCCGCTTTGCGGAGGAACACCGGGACCGCGTGGACTTCTTCGTCTGGCTGCAATGGCTGGCCGACGGACAGCTTCGGGCGGCAGCGGAGCGGGCGCGGGACCGGGGCATGGCCGTGGGCTTCTACCGCGACCTCGCGGTCGGCGCCGACAGCGCCGGGGCGGAGACCTGGGCCGCCCCCCACGTCGTCGTCCCGACCGCCCATGTCGGCGCCCCGCCCGACCTGTTCAACCCGGCCGGCCAGGACTGGGGCCTGCCGCCCTTCCACCCCCACGCGTTGCGCGACGACGGATACGCCCGCTTCATCGAACTGCTGCGCGCCAACATGCGCCACGCCGGTGCCATTCGCATCGACCACGCCATGGCGCTCCAGCACGTCTACTGGATCCCAGAGGGGCACCCGGCCTCCGAAGGGGCCTATGTGGCCTACCCGATGGACGACCTCCTTGGAATCCTGGCCCTGGAAAGCCAGCGCAACCGTTGCCTCGTCGTCGGCGAGGACCTGGGCACGGTGCCCGTGGGCTTCCGGGAACGGATGGCGGAGGCGGGCATCCTGAGTTACCGCGTGATGTTCTTCGAATGGACGGAGGATGGCGGCTTCGTCGGCCCCGACGACTATCCCTATCTGGCGCTGGCCACCGTGGGCAGCCACGACCTCGCCACGCTGCGCGGCTGGTGGGAGGGGCACGACATCGACCTGAAGGAGGAAAAGGGCCTCTACCCAGCCGAAGGTGAGGCGCAGAGGCAGCGCGACCGCCGCCGGGATGAGCGCAGCCGCCTGCTGGAGGCGCTGACCGCCGCCAACCTGCCCCTGCCCGCCAGCTTCGGCCCGGACAGCCCCTATTCGGACGCGCTGGGCCACGCGGTGCACGCCTTCCTCGCCCGGACCAACGCGGCCATTTCCATGGTCCAGCTCGACGACCTGACCACGGAACTGGAGCAGGTGAACCTGCCCGGCACCGTGGACCAATACCCCAACTGGCGCCGCAAGCTGAGCCTGAGCCTGGAGGACATCGCCGATTCGCCCGAGGCCGGTGTGATCGGAACGATCCTGGCCGCCGCAAGGCCTGCGGCGATCCAATCCCCCTCACCCTAACCTTCTCCCCAGGGGGGAGAGGGAACTTCTCTCAGGAGACCATTGATGGCGGCCGACGCCGAGAAGCCGATCCCTCGTGCCACCTACCGCGTTCAGTTGCGGGCGGAGTTCGGGTTCGACCGCACCGCCGAGATCGCCGACTACATGGCGCGGCTGGGCGTCAGCCACCTCTACGCCTCGCCCTACATGAAGGCGCGGCCGGGCAGCGCCCACGGCTACGACATCGTGGACCACAACGCCCTGAACCCGGAACTGGGCGACGCCGCCGCCTTCCGCGGCATGGTGGATGCGCTGCGGCGCAATGGGCTGGCACAGGTGCTGGACTTCGTGCCGAACCACATGGGCGTGGGTGGTTCTGACAACGTCTGGTGGCTGGACGTGCTGGAATGGGGGCCGGACAGCCCCTGCGCCGGCTATTTCGACATCGAGTGGGAGCCCGACCGCCGCTACCTGCAAGGCAAGGTTCTGGTGCCCCTGCTGGGCGACCAGTACGGCGCGGTGCTGGAGTCCGGCGCGCTTGAGCTTCGGTTCGATGCGGAGGCGGGCAGCTTCGCCGTTTGGGCCTATGGCACGCACAAGCTGCCGATCCGCCCCGGCGACTACGGCGCCATCCTCGGCACCGATCATCCGGACCTGGAGCGCATCGGGGACGCCTTCCAGCACCTCGACTACGCCCACCCGAACCAGATCCGCCGCGCCTCCGCCCTGAAGACGGACCTCGCCGCGCTGGTCGCCGGCCAGCCCGACGTGGCGGAGGCGGTGAAACGCCGCCTGAAGCGCTTCCAGGGCGAACCCGGCGAGTTGGACAGCTGGAGCCGCCTGAACGACCTGATCGCCCGGCAGCATTGGCGGGCCGCCTATTTCAAGGTGGCGGCGGACGACATCAATTACCGCCGCTTCTTCAACATCAACGAACTGGCCGGCTTGCGCATGGAGGAGCGGGAACTGTTCGACGTTGCCCACCGCTTCGTGCTCAGCCTCGTGGACGACGGCACGCTGGACGGGCTGCGCATCGACCACATCGACGGGCTCTACGATCCCAGAGGTTATTGCGAGCGGCTGACGCGCTCGGCCTCCCGGCCCTTCTATTTGGTGGTGGAAAAGATCCTGGCGCGGCACGAGCGCCTGCGCGAGGACTGGCCGATCGACGGCACCACCGGCTACGAGTTCGCCAACCTGCTGGGCGGGCTGTTCGTCGACCCGAACACGGAGGAGGCCTTCACCCGCCTCTACGCCGACTTCACCGGCCGACGCGAAAGCTTCGAGGAGGTGGTGCGGGCCAGCAAAATCCGCATCATGGAAAGCGAGATGGCGAGCGAGCTGCACGTGCTGGCCCGCCAGGCCTCGCGCATCGCGCGCTGCAACCCGCGCACGGCCGACTTCACCGCCAACATCCTGCATCAGGCGCTGAAGGAGACCATCGCGCGTTTCCCCGTCTACCGCACCTATGTGGACTGGAGCGGCTTGTCGGAGCTCGACCGGCGCGACATCGACTGGGCCATTTCCCAGGCACGGCGGGCCGAACAGGGACCGGACGCTTCCGTCTACGACTTCCTGCACCGCCTGCTGACCGCCGACCTTGTGGCCGTGCCGCACAGCGGCTACAGCCGCCAGAAGGTGCTGCGCTTCGCGATGAAGGTCCAGCAGTACAGCGGCCCGGTGATGGCGAAGGGGCTGGAGGACACGGCCTTCTACCGCTACAACCGGCTGGTCGCCCTGAACGAGGTCGGCGGCCATCCCGATCATTTCGGCGTCAGCGTGTCCGCCTTCCACCGCGCCAACCAGGACCGCGTGGCCCGCTGGCCGCACGCCATGCTGGGCACCACCACCCACGACACCAAGCGCGGCGAGGACACGCGCGCGCGCCTCTACGCCCTGTCCGAAATGCCGGACGAGTGGGAGCGCCAGATCCAGACCTGGAGCCGCCTGCTGCGCGCCCGCCGTGGCGACGTGGAGGGCACCGCCCCGCCCGACCGCAACGACGAGTATCTGTTCTACCAGCTGCTGCTCGGCGCCTGGCCGGCGGAGCTGACGGGGGTGGCGTCCAGCAGCCTCGACCCGCAGGCGATGGCCGAGTTCGCGGAGCGCATCGCCGGCGCCATGACCAAGTCGATGCGCGAGGCCAAGGTCCACACCACCTGGGCGGCCCCCAACGAGACCTACGAATCCGCGATGATCGGATTCGTGCACGACGCGCTGGACGTGACGCGCAGCAACGCCTTCTTCGACGCCTTCCTGCCCTTCCAGGCGCAGCTTGCCCGCGTCGGCATGGTGAACGGGCTGAGCCAGACCTTGCTGAAGCTGACCTGCCCCGGCGTGCCCGACATCTATCAGGGCTGCGAGCTGTGGAACCTCAGCCTCGTCGATCCCGACAACCGCCGCCCCGTGGACTACGCCGCCCGCCGACACCTGTTGGACGAAGTGGAGGGGGCGGACATCGCCAGCCTGCTCGACCGTTGGCAGGACGGCGCGGTGAAGCTGGCGCTGACCCGGCGCGTGCTGGGCCTGCGCGCCGACAACACCGCGCTGTTCCGCGACGGCGACTACGCGCCGCTGGAGGCCACCGGCACCCGTGCGGAGCATGTGGTGGCCTTTGCCCGCACCTTGGGCGAGGACGCGGTGGTGGTCGCCACGCCCCGGCTGGTCGGCGCCCTGGGCGAGCGGCCGGACTGGGGCGACACCTCCCTCCCGCTGCCGCGCGGCCAGCGCTGGCGCAACGCCCTGACCGGCGCGACGCTGGAAGCCGCAAACGGCATCACCGCCGCGACCCTGTTCCAGGACTTCCCCGTCGCCCTCCTGGTGCGGGAGGAATGAGGCCATGCAACACAGCCTCGTCCGGCTCGACCATGAACTGATCGACCGCGACCCCGGCAAGCCCGCCGTCTTCGGCAGCGTCTTGTCGGGCGACCCGCAGGAAACGTTCCTGAACGTCTTCGACAACGGCACGGAACGCTTCGCCTGCGGGGTGTGGCAGTGCACGCCCGGCATCGTCGCCATGGCCGACTGGCCCTACGACGAGTTCTGCGTGCTGCTGGCAGGGAGGGTGGTAATCACGCCACAGGGCGGCGTGCCGCAGGAATACGGGCAGGGCGACGCCTTCGTGATCCCCAGGGGCTTCACCGGCACCTGGGACATCCGGGAAACGATCCGGAAATACTACGCCATCGAGAAGCCGGGCGGGCGCGCCGAGGCGATCGCACGCATCGCCCTGGCCCCGCTGCAACTGGCGCGCAGGCTCCTGCGGCGGGAACCGGCCGTTCCGAAGGCCGGATTCTGACGAAAC
>Ga0065721_10005245_pt1 | contig 15075 bp, 6 predicted proteins | sample Mesricmetagenome_FD_59108 | JGI IMG/M metagenome (GOLD analysis project Ga0065721, IMG submission 59108) | Mesophilic microbial community from rice straw/compost enrichment Sample: eDNA_1 v2 (version 2) | ecosystem: Engineered > Solid waste > Grass > Composting > Bioreactor | place: USA: Davis... | reverse complement strand
CTGGCTCGTAGACTGGCTGCTCCGCAAGCTTTACGGTAACCATCTTCAAAAATTAAAAACCTTGTTACATGATATCGGATAATAATAACGGGCATAAACGTTGGATTGCCGTATGCATACTGATTCTTCCAGCATTTTGTTCTTACGCCCAGACCGTTGGCGACAACTCACTTTTCTGGAAGGTCACCGGCAAAAACATCAAGGAGCCTTCATATCTCTTTGGCACGTTCCACCTTATGGGTAGCGAATATATTGATAGCCTAACCGTTGTGATGGACGCCTTCGGCAAGGCGAAGACGCTGGCCGGAGAAATGGTTCTTGACGAGTCGCTCAGCATGCGCCTCATGCAGGAAGCTATCATGACAGATACTACTCTCCAGGATCTTCTTACCGATGATGTATACGCGAGCACGGCGTCGTGGCTGAAAGAACTCACTGGAATGGATCTGGGCATGCTCAACAAGTTCAATCCTTCCATGATTCAAATGCTGATCACCGCGATGGCTCAGCAAAAAATCGGCGGCAAAGCGACAACACCAATGGATTTGTATTTCCAGAACCTCGCAAAAGCTGACAAAAAAGTCGAAGGTCTTGAAACGTTCGAAGACCAGATCAATGTACTCTTCAGGAATACGAGCTATCGGGCCCAGGCAAATCACCTTGCCGAGTTCGTCAGCAAAAGAGACAGCTCCGAATACATGATTCTTAAGATGAACAAGATGTACCGCGAACAGGACCTTGACGGCCTGATGGACATGTTCTTCAAATCGAACTACTCGACAGCTGAGGGCGACGCACTACTTGACTCTAGAAATAAGAAATGGATGGAACGGCTGCCGGAATTGTTTGCCGAGCAGTCGACCTTTGTTGCGGTAGGAGCATTACATTTGCCTGGTAAAAACGGACTTGTTTCCCTTCTGCGCGGCCAGGGGTATACTGTGGAGCCATTAAATATGGGGAAACGCCGATGAATTTCGATGTTAACCTTTTAAATTCCTGTCATGAAAAAAGTGCTGTTGCCAATCCTGTTTTGCTTCCTTTTATCGAATGCCTTTGCGTGGGGGCCTACCGGCCATCGCGTAACCGGCTGCGTAGCTGAAAAGTATCTCAACAAGAAAGCAAAAAAACGCCTGGAACGCATTCTTGGCGGGCACTCGCTGGCGATGGTAAGTACATGGATGGATGAAATAAAATCCGACAGCACATTCGATTATACCAGTGACTGGCATTGGGTAACGATCCCTGATGGAATGACCTATGATCAGTCGGAAAAAAATCCTAACGGGGATGTTATCGCAACGCTGGAACGTCTGATCGCCGAACTTAAATCCGGCAAACTCAGCAAAGACCAGGAAGTACAACACATCAAAATGGTCGTTCACCTGATCGGCGACATCCACCAGCCCTTACACGTCGGCGGCGGTAATGACCGCGGCGGAAATGACGTGAAGGTGATGTGGTTTCGCGTGGACAGCAACCTTCACCGCGTGTGGGACAGCGACATGATCGACGACACAAGACTGAGCTATACCGAACTTGCTCAATCGTTAGTCCCTCCTGCGAAGCCTGTTCTGGATGAATGGCGCAAGACAACAGTGCGGGATTGGGCAAATGAAAGTATGGCCATCCGGCGCGCCGCTTATGACTACGACCGCACACGCCTCGGCTACGAATATTCGTTTCACAAACTGCACCTGGTACGCGAGCGTTTGCTGAAGGCCGGCGTACGTATCGCGTCGGTATTGAATGAGATTTACGGATCCTGATTTCTTGTAGTCACATAAAATGTAAACACGCATGAGAACGCTCATCCTGGTCGTCGCCATCTTCGTTGTTTTCGAATCCAGAGCCCAGGAAACTTTTGCAGAGAAACTTGGTTTCCCGAAAGGAGCACGCGTACTTATCCTGCACGTTGATGACGTCGGAATGTCCTGGGATTCAAATCAGGGCGCAATTAATGCCATTGAAAACGGTGTAGCCACCTCGTTGAGCATCATGATGCCAACGCCATGGGTGCCGGGGTTCTTTCACTACATGCGCAACCATCCAAAGATCGACGCGGGACTTCATTTAACGCTGACATCAGAGTGGACCGACTATCGGTGGCATCCCCTTTCGGGGAAATCGGTAACTCCGGGGCTCGTCGACCCCGAAGGTGCGTTCTGGGCTGGCGTGGCTCAGGTGGTAGAACATGCCTCGGCAGATGAAGTCGAAACAGAAATCCGCGCGCAAATCGAACGCTGCCGCGCTATGGGTTTCGAACCAACGCATCTCGACAGCCATATGGGAACCGTGTTCGCCAAACCCGAATTCCTTGAACGATACGTCAAAGTCGGCATTTCTGAAAAAATTCCCATCATGTTCCCCGGAGGACACAATTCGTTAATCCTCCGTCAGATGAACCTGGGATCTGATCAGGCAGTCTTCTTTCGCAATACAGGCAAAAAACTCTGGGACGCCGGATTACCTGTGCTTGACGACTTGCATACGTTGAGCTACGAATGGGATTATACTAATGTCGGTGAGTCTGATGAAGACTTGAGGAAGTTCGCGACAGGAAAGTACATTGAGACACTTCGCGAGACTAAACCAGGATTGACGATGGTCATCATGCACTGCACGGCACCTACGGAAGTTTTCAAACACATCTCAGACTCCGGCAAACTCAGAAAAGGCGATTTACTCGCCATGACGGATCCCCAATTGCGTGAATTTCTAAACAAGGAAGGATTCATTCTCACTACCTGGCGTGAAGTAATGGAGCGACGGAGTAAACTCAAATAAGCTACAGCCTAACCTTCATTATTACCGGCTCCGTTAACGTACTGTCGTCTTTAATTTCGCCGTTGTGGTCAGCCTGATTGACATGACTGTTCGCTATGAAGTAGAAGTCATCGCCTACGATAACCCCCGTCGTAGGAATATCAAAGCCGGAAACGGAGACGGCGATGAATTCCACCCTTTGAACAGACGTGAACTGATCATCGCATTCAATTCGTACAACGCTTTCCGGGAAAGTGACATTCTGAATCCCGATGATTGAATTCTTATGACGATAAATGCCGTCGTAGCCAATCAACAGATAGCGGTTGCTATGGAGCGGAGTAATTTCCCTGGTTTTGAGATCAACAGATACAATACCCTTCGCGCTCGCCGTTGCCACAAGGAGACGGGTCTGATCCGGCGATAACGTGATGCCATTTGGTCTGACGATGGAACCTGGTCTGACAAATTCCTCGATCGCATCGCGCGTTCTGCGTATAACATAAATCGCACCGGCATGGCTATCGGTGATATACGCATCACCCATTTGCGTCAATACAATGTCGTTGAAGGTATGTCTTTTGGTTCCACTGATTTCATATTTCTTCAACAGCGATCCATCCTGCAGGGAAAAGACGTATACACTGGAAATGAATTCCACCGAATCCTTTACTGCATTGCCGCACACCCACAGACGCCGCGCTGTGGTATCGACCTTCATTCCAAAGATCTGATTCAACGAAACGGCAAAATCCGAAGCGCGACCCTTTTCATCAATACGAACGATTTTGCGCCTGGAAATACTGCCTACATAAAATGACTGGTCCACGGGATCGTAGGCAATGCCTTCAGGAATAAGCCTTTGATCATTAATCCGAAAGGCTTCAGAGATATTCTTCGTTGGTATTTTTTTCGGACCGGCGCACCCTGCGATTACGAACACGGCAGCCAGTACCAGGAAACTTACGATTTGTTGTTGCCAACCCGGAGGATCAGAAACCGTCATCATCAGCCGGAGGCGGTTGCTGTTGCCGCTGCTGAGGTTCAACAACAGGTAATTCCTGAATATTCTCCTCATCATCTTCCTGCTCATCCTTGTCGCGTTTTTGTTTCTTCTTGCGCTCTCGTTTTTCAGGTTGTTGCTGCGGCTGCCGGCGTGATCCATCTTCCGTATCTACCTCGTTCTGCGGCTGCTGGTTCTGGCTTGGTGCATTGTCAGGAACAATCACCGGAACATATGGCGTGGCATCATCGCGAATTGCAGGCGCAGCCTCATGCAGACTGTAAGGTACGTCAATTCCGTAATAGTTCTTCCGGAAGCGGTTTATAAACGATAGTGTCTCTTCCTCGCTTCCTGGAATAAAGGCTACTTCGCCAATCTTTGCCTTGCCGGCATTTGTTCTCTTGCTGATGATCGCATTAAAAGCATCGTCAGAAGAATGTACAAGCAGACGATTGTCCTCGAAACCAAAGTAATACCACGCCTCCGGCGATGCCTTGAAGAACACGTGAAATACCGGGCCCCCATCTTCATTTCGACGAATCTCCATAAACCCTTCAAAGCCCCCATTAATGTCGTGCTTCAGAATGTTCGAAACCCCGAGCTTGCCCTCACTGTAAAATGCTTTTCGCTCGGCAGACCATTTAAGCTGAACATTTGAAAACGCTATGGGTTTTGCAAGCTGCGGCAGCGTTCCCAGCGACACATAACCTTGCTGTGATAACTTTTCGTACTCCTGAACAGCACGCTCACCAACGAGATCTGCAATCTTGTACAACAATTCTGTAGGCTCGCCAAGACCTTCATCGGCACCTTCATTTTGAATGACCTCCTGAATTGTTTTTGCCATCAGGTCAAGGGCTGCTGAAGGAACGGCACAGTCGAGCAAAATGAAGGTGTTCATTCCGAATTCATTCTTCTCAAGATTACCCTGGCCAATCGCCGAACCCTTGACGTTGAAATCCTTTAATCCGCGAATCAGATTGATCTGACCTTCGAAGCGAACCAGGCGTTTTGCATCATCATACGCGAACACCTTTCCTGAAAGCTTCCGGCCTCGCGCCTTCTCGATATCTTCGATTCTGAATTCCCGCGAAGCCGTGTCATAGTGAAGTGTTCCACTGGGCACAAACAGATCTTCATCGTCGATATCTTTCTTTTTCGTAGCAAACGTTGAATACAGATCGCCCTTGTCAGTGAAGTGCAGACCGGCGTTAATGCGATCACCATCCTCCGTAACTGCGTTATCAAAATCTACTTCAACGTCCGTCTCATCACCTGTCTGTTGATATGCTATCCATGATGTTTTCTCGTCAAGATTCTTAATATCAAGCTTAATATAACCCTTCAGCTCCAGCGCAGGCCGGGTCGCATACATAGTCATATCACCTTTGTAAAACATTCCTGCACCAAGTACCAGCATCTCACTATCCGACACAGCTCCGGTGCCCACCGTCTGCATCGCTGCAGTAGTCTGACGACGCTTCGATGCGCGACGCGATCTTTCTTCCTCCGTAATTGGCTCCAGGTGAAAGTCTGTCATTTTGATCGCAAACGTGTCGTTCAGGAAGTTGACGTACTGGTACGTGGCGTATCCTGAAAACTCTTTACGCGATTTAATATCGACGACACCTTCGGTGAGGCGGTGGTACGCATTCAACGTATCGAGAATGATCGTCGTATTCTTCAACGTTCCGATCTTTGCGTTCTCAAGAATCAACACCTCGTTGTTTTCAGGCGTAATCATCGCATCAGCCACGATTATATACGGAATCCCGCTTACCTTCAGTTCCTGTGTCTTGAGATCATACACAGCTTCTTCTGCATTAAATCTGAGGGAGTCAAGATCTTTCCGTGTGGTATAGAAGTATGAATCATCCAGCGGTTGTCCTGGATCTCGTTTCATCGTGATCTTTTGTGCGGTCACATCCCATCTCATGGTTGAGATTGACGTTTTGAACTGGGCGAAAGGAAAATCAATTGCCGCAACACCTACTACTTCCGGACTGATCTCAGCGTAGTTCTCTTCAAGATTGAATCGCATCCGTACATCGGTACCTGTTAGCAGCGGCTTCTCCGGATCTTCGGAGTTCACTCTGTACCGCGCATGACGGGCGCCAAATTCTTTCCCGCTGAAGTTCATGTAGCGGGATACTAGTTCCGTTCCCCGGCTTTCGAACTTACCGGCACCTCCAACACCGTCTTTGGAAATGGTGAGCGTTCCGCGCATCTGCGCAGTGGAGTTATAGAATTCGAAGGGAGCATTGAGGTTTTTCAAACGCATCTTATCCTCCTTCGGATACCACTTCATATCAAAGTTTGGAAGCTTTGCCTGCGGAAAGAGTACCGATCCAAATTGTTTCTCCTCAATCTGCGCGAGTTCACCGCGTGCCAGCACCGAATCCGGATAATAAATAAAATCAGTCGACGACAGGGTTGCCGCCAAATACGAGATCGATCCGTTACCACGTAAACCTCTGTTGTTCATGGTAAGCGACCCTGACATCCGGCCATCGCCATTGTATAGCTGATATCCACCCTGCGGAATGTTGTGAGTAAACCCGAGCGACTTATCTGGTTGTGTTCGCAGCCTTTCCTTGAAATTCGGAAACATCCCTGTGGATATGAATGTCCCTTCAAAGTTGATGGACGCCGGATCTGCGTCGTTCAGACTATCAAGCTTGAACGGTGGCACGACAAAAAACACGGAACGGTCATACGCCCCTGATAAAACCTCAGGACGATCAAAGTATATCACCCCGCCACTGCTTGCATCCAACCGAGGATACCCGGGATTCTTGACAGTACCCGACTTATTACTTCCGCGGCTGATAAACAGCGTACCCGAAGAACTCGAGCCATCAATACCTCCGACAGATGCAGCTGAAGAGTCAACACTTACCATTGAGTTNTTNACTTTTCTGCGGACTACCTGTCCGCGNGCATTNTTCTCCAGCACGAAAAAGTTAATAGAGTCAATGTGTTGGAGATTGATAAAAAAGCTGTCGTAATTGAGCATAAAGCCCCTNCCGCTGATTTCGAAGTTTCCCGCATTTATCGTTCCGTCAAACTCGATGTCGCGATTCCGCAGCAAGGTTACGATGCTGTTCTTCGGCGTGATGCGCACGTTAAGAGAATCACTGACCTTAAACTCCTCAACCCCTCTGACGGTCATGTAACCCTGGTTGTAGTTGAACGACGCATTGGAGGCGCTATCGGTCACCGAGAGGATCTTAAGGTTATCAAAGTCCATTTCTCCACGGGCGCCCTGATATAACAGAAGGAGTTTCTTCTTGACTTTAATATGATCGGTCTTAGTGTTGTATGTGAGCAGGCCTTTCTCCGCAAGGAATTCAACCGCAGCTTTCACGTCACGCATCTGAAGGTTATTTCCGACGGAAAGGTCGCCGGAATACAGTTCGGTAACATTGTTACGAAGGCAATAACTTGCAATCAATGCCACGGGATGGAACGGGAAGCCGTGTCCTTTTAACAGGCGATAGTCGTCCTGATCGAAGTAATCAGCAGATTCGATGACGACGGGAACCGTATTTCGTGCTCCATCGACTTCAATGTTCATGCTGTCGGTGTGGAGATCCCATTTGATAACATCAGCAGCAAAGTCGATGTTGAAGTACGAGGATGAATACGGCGTATGTTTCATTCCGCCTCTGTCCTTCCGGATAGTGATCCGATGTATTGAATCACCCCTGGACTCATACCTGAAACGAACCCGGGGGTGGCTTATAGAGTCGCTGCCGTGGAAGATCGCCACCTCCGATTGTTGTGACTGAACGGTGGATTCGGTGAACGTGATTTCGGGTGCGCGTGCCACAAGTCTGCGTTGCCCATTAAACCATATCTCTACCCTGGAGTTCTCGCCACTTACTGACGCACCGCTGATTCGGTTGCCGGTAAGTGCAAATCCACCCGTATAGCGAACATTCTCATCGGCGATTCCCTCCAGGGCAAGTGTACTTTGAAACGACTTAAACCTCGGATAGGTAGCGAGTACCGAGTCTTTTCGCGCTTCCGACTTATATTCAAAAACCCCGGGGATATAACCGGGTGTCTTGCCTTTGTAGTTAAGTTTTGCGAGGTCGGAACGAAACTCGGGCTTGTTTACCTTGAAGTGATACGTGGTGATCTCACAGTCAACCACATCGGGAGGCAACCCAGCTGCTGACCAATCGAACGTGCCTTGCTCGCCAACAAAAAGGTTGTCGCGGAAGCCAAAGACGCCTTTTGAGTTTTTCAAAAACACGGAATCATATCGCGTCACGAAATTCAGGGAGATTTGCTCAAAACGGATTACGGCACCCTCAACCACGGGCGGAGGCGGCGGGTTCATCCACAGTGGAGCCTCGGCGAAATAATCGGGAGCCGGGTCGTTATCGTCGGGCCATGATGATGAAGCGTCGTCGTCGGGCCAGGCATCGTTGGTGTTGTTACTGTCTGAATCCTCGTAATTCGTATCGTCGTCAAAGGACGCGCCGAGGGGTATACCCTGTACCGGCTCTATGAAATCAAACGTATAGCTGTCGTCCCGGGCGTACAGGCGGAAGGATTTGTCATAATGCAAGGCGTGATGTTGAAAGAAGGTGCGGCTGACCTTCAGAAACTGCTGAACACGGGCCGGCGTCTCGTTTTCGATTACCTTACCCGCAACGACAAAGAAGCCCGCGAGTTGGGTAGCGCTTGCATTTTCGATCATCACGGCATTGGCGACGGCACCCAGGTAATTTGCCACGTGCGGCCTCAGGGCGAATTTCTTTCGCTTAAGCTGGCGAACCTGCCGCTGTACAATTAATTGTTGTTCAAGAGGCAAGCGGCTCCAGGCCGACTCGAAATCCGCCGACACCGCCAGCGCATCTGCATTCTTGGTCTTCTCAAGGGCAAGCCGGACACTGTCCTGAAACGGAGCAGGGACCATATTTGCAGCCTGATTTTGAGCAAATACGGGCGCAGCCAGAACCAGTAGGAATATCCAGCAATATGAAAGATGGCACTTCACGTGAACAAAACCCTGAAATTCGGAAATAATGGGTAAATAAGCTAAACGGCTTCACCGACCTTAACGAAGATGTAATAAAAAACGTGTTTCCGCGGGCGAATGTTGGCGCGTTATTTCTCAAGGACCGTCTCGCTGGTGTGCCTTACCGGAAGGGAAATAATGAATGTTGACCCTTCGCCCACCTTACTTCGTGCGGAGATAAATCCGCTGTGCTGCTCAACAATCTTCTTGCACAGGGCCAGGCCTATCCCGGTACCCTCGAATTCAGAGTTCCGATGCAAGCGCTTGAACATTCCGAAAATCTCTTCGGCATAGCGTTGATCGAATCCAATTCCGTTGTCTTCAATAAAAATCCTGCAGTAACTTTTTGAAACCTGGTCGCTCCATATCTGATTCTTATTCCCCGACTCGGCCTTGATCCGGATTGCCGGAGGTGTTTCCTTCTTGCTATACTTCAGCGCGTTGGAAATCAGGTTCTGGAAAAGAGGTTTAATCAAACCAGGGTTGACCTGAAGCCGGGGCAGGTGCGATACCTCAATTAACGCAGCACGCATTTTAACCTCGTCATCCATGTCGTGGATAACCTCCCCTACAATTTTGTTGAGATCACTTTCGACGAATTCAACCTTTTCCGACGATATCTTGGAGAAGGTCAGGATGTCGGTGATAAGATTCTGCATTCGCTCCGCCGCCTTCTGGATACGGAAAATGTTAGCCTTCCCATCTTCATCGAGGATCTCATTGTACTTAACGTACAGCCGGTCACTGAAGGTTCTGATCTTGCGGAGAGGTTCCTGCAAGTCGTGCGAAGCCATAAACGCAAAGCGATCCAGATCCTTGTTCGCCGATTCAAGACTCGCGATGTTCTCCAGCAGCTGCCGGTTGAGCTGCTTTACCTTCTCTTCCGACGCCTTCCGTTCCTGTATTTCAAGTTCAAGATTCTTGTTGATCGACACCAGTTTCTTCTCCTGCGAAATCAACTGAACATTCTTACGGTAAAGTTCTATAAGTACCGAAACCTTGGCACGAAGTACCTGCGGATTGATCGGCTTATAGATGTAATCAACGGCGCCGGCCTGATAGCCTTTGTACATATTTTCGTCGCCGTAGTTGTTCGCCGTAATAAATATGATGGGAATGTGTTTAAGCTTTTCGCGTTCGTAAATCAGCGACGCTGTTTCGAAGCCGTTGAGATTCGGCATCTTCACATCCATCATGATCATCGCGAAATCATGTTCATTCAACAAAACTTTCAATGCCTGACGTCCAGAGGTGGCTTTCACCAACGTGTAGCCATCGGGTTCAAGAATCGTCTCTATTGAAAGGAGATTGTCCTCCCGGTCATCAACAATAAGAATCTTCGGCTGCATGGATGATCAGATTATTTACAGAACCATAATCTCATAAGAGACAACAGTTGATCAATCTTAAGGGGTTTGGTGATGTAATCTGAAGCACCGGCTTCGATGCATTTCTGACGATCGCCCTTCATCGCCTTGGCGGTAACCGCAATAATCGGCAACGAACTGTTCTTATGCTCCCGGCGAATCTTCTGGGTGGTTTCGTAACCATCCATTTCAGGCATCATGATATCCATCAGGACCATGTCGATTTTCGGATTTTCATTCAGCAGCTGTATCGCTTCCTTTCCACTCTCAGCTGTAATAACATTAATATTGAAACGCTCAAATACAGTAGTGAGTGCAAAAAGATTCCGGACGTCATCGTCGACCACGAGTATATTCTTATTGCTAAGAATATCTTCCTGATTCCGGATGTTCTCGATGATGCGCCGTTTTTCATGCGCAAGCTCCTTGTAGTCAATATGAAGCTGGCTGACCGTCTCTTCAAGCAGTTGCTCGATTGAGTTTGCTCCTTTGAGCAATACCGCGTTGGAATTGCCGTTGATTTGATTCATCTCAGTTTTACTGAAATCACGCGCCGAATAAACAATTACCGGCGTGTGATCCTTTTTCTTCCGTGCCACCTGTTTAATCATATCTGCACCCGACATGTCAGGAAGGGAATAATCAAGGATGATGCAATCATAATCGCGGCCTTCGATGGCTTCGAGCGCCGACGCAGCGGTATCGTATATCTCAACGTCGATACAATCGTCCTTCAGCATCTTGACAATTTGAGAAGAGTCTATCTCATTGTCTTCAACCACGACCACCTTCTTGGTTTTACGGTTGAAGCTGCGAACCATGTCATCGAGCAACTCGTCAAGCGCCGCGGATTCCAATGGCTTAAGCAGGAAGCTTCGCGCGCCGCGTTTCAGGGCAAGCGAACGATTCTCCTCACCGGAAACCACGTGAATCGGAATGTGACGATAGTTCAGATCATTACGAAGCAGATCGAGTATTTTCCAGCCGCTGGTATCCGACAGCTTAACATCTAACGTTATGCCTATTGGCGTGAAGCGGTTGATGAACTCAAAAACTTCAAGGTAGTTGGTGGCAACCACGGCCTTGAGTCCCTTCTCATGCGCCCTGTCGATAATAATTTTCGCAAAGCGGAAGTCGTCTTCCACCACCAACACGATGTGATCAGAGATCGTGAAATTATTTCGGTCATCGCCGGCTTCATTCAACATTTCATTCACGAGCTCCAGGCTGCGATTGTCGCCGCCTTCATTGGTGGAGCGAAGCGATCCGAGAAGTGAATTGATGTTCTCATCGTCCTCATTGTTCTTTTGCAGCTGCTGAATCACCTTTATGCTTTCCGATGTCTCGCGACTCATGACAGGTGAGAATCCTTCAAGCGGAAGGAACAACGTGAATGTGCTTCCGTGACCGGGAATACTTTCCAGTTCGATGTTTCCGCCAAGCAGTTCTGCGAGACCGCGGCTGATAGAAAGCCCAAGTCCTGTCCCGCCGTACTTGCGGCTTGTTGACCCTTCAGCCTGCTGGAACGCTTCGAATATGATCATCTGCTTTTCAGGCGGAATCCCTATCCCGGTATCACTAATCGAAAAGCCAATGACATTGCGTGCTGAATCAAGCGTAGGCAGTCCCGGCTTCCATTGATTCCTCGCCGCATGGAAAATCTTCAGACGCACCTCTCCTTTCTCAGTGAACTTAAATGCATTCGACAAAAGATTTTTCAAAATCTGGTTCAGGCGCTGGATATCGGTATCCATCGTTGACGGCAGCGACGAATCAACTTCAATCTGGAACCGCAGGTTCCGCGCCTCCGAGATGGGCTTGAAGGTCGTTTCCACGAAACTGGCAATTTCAGCAATCGGAACACTTGACACGTTCGCAGAAATAAACCCCGATTCGATTTTGGAGAGATCGAGAATGTCGTTGATCAGCTGAATCAGGTCATCGCCGCACGAGTGAATTGTTTTCGCATACCGTATTTGCTTTTCATTGAGGTTACCCTCGGCGTTTTCATATAACTGCTGCGCAAGAATCAGCAACGAGTTAAGCGGCGTCCTCAACTCATGCGACATATTTGCAAGGAATTCCGACTTGTACTTCGACGTCAGGGTCAACTGTTCAGCCTTTTCTTCGAGCGACTTGCGGGCCTCTTCCACTTCCTTGTTCTTGGCCTCCACCTCTTCTTTCTGCTTCGCCAGGAGCAGCGCCTTATCCTGAAGCTCGTCGTTGGTCCTGCGCAATTCTTCCTGTTGAACTTTAAGTTCGCTGGCCAAAGATTGCGATTGCGCGAGCAGCTCCTCTGTACGCGTATTGGTTTCGATGGTATTCAATACGATACCGATACTTTCCGTCACCTGACTGAGAAAGTCGATATGTGTTTCGCTGAGGTCATCAAGTGACGCCAGCTCAATGACGGCTTTCACATTGTTTTCAAACAATACGGGCAGAATGATCAGATTTGACGGCTTCACTTTGCCAAGACCTGAATTTATTTTGATGTAACCCTGCGGAACATTTGTGATGAGGATTTTTTCCTTTTCGAACGCGCACTGTCCAACAAGGCCCTCGCCAATAGCGAATTCTTTGGGTACATTCTTTTCTTCCTTGTAGGCATAAGCTGCAAACAGACGGAGTTTGAATTCGGTTGAATACTCGCTTTGCTTGAGGATGTAGAAGGCGCCGAAGTGCGCATTGACAACCTCCGCCAACTCCGACAGGATGCGCTTTGAAACAGTATCGAGGTCGCGTTGGCCCTGCAACATTTGTGTGAACTTCGCCAGGTTAGACTTCAGCCAGTCCTGCTCCTGATTCCTCAATGTCGTCTCACGGAGGTTCGCAATCATCTGGTTGATCGTATCCTTGAGGGCCTCCACTTCGCCTTTGGCCTCCACGCGGATAGTCCTTGACAAGTCGCCTTTCGTTACAGCTGAAGCAACCTCTGAGATGGAACGTACCTGGGTTGTTAGGTTTTGTGCGAGCTGGTTTACGTTTTCGGTAAGGTTTTTCCAGATCCCCGACGCTCCCGGCACACTTGCCTGACCACCAAGTTTTCCATCTACACCTACCTCGCGCGCAACGTTCGTCACCTGATCAGCAAACACAGCCAGCGTTTCAATCATCTCGTTGATCGTATCCGTAAGCTGGGCCACTTCACCTTTGGCATTGATTGACAACTTCTGACGAAGGTTACCCGTAGCGACAGATGTTACGACTTTGGCGATGCCGCGAACCTGTGATGTCAGGTTGGAGGCCATCATATTCACCGAGTCCGTGAGATCCTTCCATGTGCCGCCAACACCCTTCACTTCTGCCTGACCTCCAAGTTTACCTTCAGTGCCCACCTCACGTGCCACACGCGTCACTTCAAAGGCAAACGAGTTGAGCTGCTCCACCATGGTATTGATGGTGTTTTTCAATTCAAGGATTTCGCCCTTGACATCGATAGCTACTGTCTTCGACAAGTCACCTGATGCAACCGCCTTCGTCACCTGCGCGATATTGCGCACCTGCGCAGTGAGGTTACCCGTCATTTGGTTCACCGAATCCGTGAGATCTTTCCAGGTACCTGCCACTCCAGGCACGAATGCCTGACCTCCCAGCTTACCGTCTGTACCTACCTCACGGGCTACACGCGTCACTTCGGAAGCAAAAGCGCGAAGCTGGTCCACCATGGTATTGAGCGTTTCCTTCAACTGGAGGATCTCGCCCCTCACGTCAACCGTGATCTTCTTCGACATATCACCGTTGGCCACAGCGATCGCCACGTCGGCGATATTCCGCACCTGGGCAGTAAGATTACCAGCCATCTGATTTACGGAGTCGGTAAGATCCTTCCACGTACCTGCAACCCCGGGCACGTTAGCCTGACCTCCAAGTTTTCCTTCCGTACCTACCTCACGGGCAACACGCGTTACCTCGGAGGCAAAGCCGCGAAGCTGGTCCACCATGGTGTTGATCGTATTCTTCAACTCAAGAATTTCTCCTTTTACATCGACACCTATTTTGCGTGAAAGGTCACCGTTCGCCACCGCAGTTGTCACCTCAGCAATATTTCGCACCTGCGAAGTAAGGTTCGATGCCATGAGGTTTACACTGTCGGTAAGGTCCTTCCACGTTCCGGCAACGCCCGGCACGTACGCCTGACCTCCCAGCTTTCCTTCGGAACCCACCTCACGCGCAACACGCGTAACCTCAGAACCAAACGAATTCAGCTGATCCACCATCGTGTTGATGGTGTTCTTCAACTCAAGGATTTCACCTTTTACATCCACGGTGATCTTTCGGGACAAATTCCCCTTCGCCACCGCCGTTGTAACTTCAGCAATATTTCGCACCTGCGCCGTGAGGTTGGACGCCATCTGATTAACAGAATCTGTGAGATCCTTCCACACACCGCCGACACCTTCCACCGTAGCCTGACCGCCAAGCTTGCCTTCAGATCCTACCTCACGCGCTACACGCGTTACCTCGGAACCAAATGAATTCAGCTGATCCACCATCGTATTGATCGTGTTCTTCAGCTCAAGAATTTCACCTTTTACGTCAACAGTGATCTTGCGCGACAAGTCGCCCTTCGCCACTGCCGTGGTTACTTCAGCGATATTCCGCACCTGCGAGGTGAGGTTACCTGCCATTTTGTTTACGGAATCAGTAAGATCTTTCCATGTACCGCCTACACCGGGCACGTCGGCCTGACCACCAAGCTTGCCTTCTGAACCAACTTCGCGCGCAACACGTGTCACCTCCGACGCAAAAGAGTTCAGCTGATCCACCATCGTATTGATCGTGTCTTTCAATTCAGCGATCTCTCCTTTCACGTCAACAGTAATCTTCCTCGACAAATCTCCCTTTGCCACAGCGGTAGTTACCTGCGCAATATTCCGCACCTGACCTGTCAGGTTGGAGGCCATTTG